>Ga0335074_10002219_pt1 | contig 26445 bp, 28 predicted proteins | sample Lox_Sample_23_FD_206715 | JGI IMG/M metagenome (GOLD analysis project Ga0335074, IMG submission 206715) | Soil microbial communities from Loxahatchee National Wildlife Refuge, Florida, United States - Lox_Sample_2.3 | ecosystem: Environmental > Terrestrial > Soil > Wetlands | place: USA...
GAGAAGACCAAACCTATGCAGGTCAACTTACTGACATCGCAAAGAATACCTGAAAGTCTTTTTTGCCAGCAAAGTTGGCAGGTTTGTCTGTGCCATCGTCTCTCCCATCCTTAACCTCGCCCGCGGCCGGCTGTTCAATGGCACGAAGAATACAAAAATGAGGCGTTTGATTCATGGTTCGGGAGCGACTTTGTTCGTTGAAGCCTGCGGTACGTGTCGTTTACGATCTGATCAACCAGAGGGCTAAAGTTCTAACTGGGACTAGTCTAGATTAGAATCCCATACATGACCATCGGTCCTAGTAGTATATAAGTCGTAGACCACTTTTAGATTATCGATTTTTGATTATGCAATAATAGCGATCCAGAACCTTCCTCCTAAATACAAAACTTGACTGTCAACCTACTTCCTCAGTTTAAGATCAAGCACGCAATTCTTATTCCAGAGACGAATGACAATTGAAATCAAAAGGTTTCATTTCCTCGTTCCACTTTCTGTGGCTCATCCGGAATGCCGCTCCATGTATAATTCAAAATCATTACACCAATATTCGAATTTCAAGTCAAGACCATTCTTAAGTTAGCTCAATGTGTCAATAAAGGGAAGCCACTCTTTTCACCTGATCCCACATTTTCCCCAATCCATCTGAGATCAGCGATGCCATATGAGGATCGACGGACCGTTGCGGGTCAAGGTTTTCTGGGTCAGGAAAGATTTCCGGATCACGACAAGCCCCCAATGCTGTCCGGGATATTTGAACCGTTTGTCCGTCCGAAATGCACCCTTGAGTAAGGAACAGGTGAGATCGAGAGAACGGGATAAGTGCGACGCAGACTATAATAAATATAAGAGAGTTCTTGAACTAGAGACTACGAAAACGATCTTGGTCCGCCTATCTATAATATATAATCCCCTCAATACACTACCCTATATATAAGTTGACATGACACTCCCGGCCAATTATAGCCCCAAGGTCATCGCTCTGAGCAATTCAACTTGAACTCCTCGTTTTATATAGCCTCTCGAGATGCAGCCTAAGACTCACCATGTTCTTCGGCCGTTTTTCAAACAAGGCTTCGTACATCTTAATCGCTTTATTGATTTCTCCAATTTTCTCATACATGGCTCCGAGTTGCCCGTACGCCCAGAGGTCCGTCGGATTCACTTTAAGGAGACACTCATATGCTTTAATTGCTTTTTCGTCGTTTCCTTTTGTTTCATAGGCTTCAGCTAAACACTTTCGAATCGAGTGGTATTCAGGCCTGACTGCGAGGATTCTCTCGTATATCTCAATACTGCAGTCGTTGTCTTTCCAAAAACTTTCTTTGTCTAGTTCGGCAAGATGATCCGCCAACCTCCCGTCGTATCGTCCTGCTGTAAGAACCCTCACGTATTCTCTGACCGCCAACTCAACTTCACCCTTAGCCTCGTACACCTCACCAAGGCGTTTGTGTATCCACAGCGCTTCGGGTGGCAAGTTGGATTGTTTTGCGGTCTCGTAAATCTCGATGGCTTTCGAGTAGTTCTTCCCTTTGTAAAACATCTCGGCAAGACGAATTTGTTGCCACAAGTCCGTTTTATCCAGAGTCCGCTCGTTAAGCCACATGTGGCTAAACCCCTTTTGTCTCGTATATAGCTCTACGAGAGTTTTCCATGCCTCGAAATCGTCTAAGTGAGATCTTGTAATCGTTTCGTAGGTATCGATTGCCTTGGTATAAGATCCCATCTCTTTGTAGGTGCGTGCTAGACTTGACAGCGCGATCTCATCGGTAGGCTTCTTGACCAAAACGAATTCGTATGCGTCGACCGCACTCTCATAATCCTTTTTCATCTTGTACATGTCCCCCGCACATCTCCGAGCCACTAGATCGTTTGGCTCTATGATCATTGCAGTGCAATATGCACCGAGTGCTTCATCGATGTCTCCCTTCTGTTCATATATCTGACCGAGATATTTCCAGATACGGGCTACGTTGAACAAATCCAGATTGTTCCCCACGTCGATTGCAGTTCGATATGCTTCGATCGCTTTATCGTAGTCAAAGGAGCTGGCACTGTAGATGTGACCCAGCGCCATGAACGCGAAACCGTCGTCAGGATTGAGCTTTAATCTATCTTCAACCTCTTTCAATCTGGCCGTTTTCGTAACTGCATTGACGATAGGTCCTTGTGGTCTGCTGTTTTCTTGTTCGGCAGTCTGGGCGATGTCGTAGGCAGGAGGACGAACCGAATAATACGTCGGAGTCGGCGAGGGCGAACGACCTCCCGGTTGAGGGCCCACTGAATATAACGGCAGCGTTCGGATGCTGGCGGCATCATCAAGAGGACCACGTCCCGTGTCACGTTCAGTGGTGCCTTGAGAAGTCATGATGCGTCTACTAGCTATCGATGGCAGCATATTGTTTGATCCTGTCCGCAAGTGTGCGCCGGTCGTTGGACGCGGGAGAAGGGACTTGTAGCGAATGATATGGGTTAGGTCCTACGTGGGGTAGTTGGAGCCGGGGCCCGTAAATCCAACGGTTAATTATATTCGCTTTTTGTGAATGCCTTCCCTGACGATGCTAGTTTAAAGTTCGCCAATTACGGAACCATGCTAACTAATGTGCATCCAGTTGCATCGCAAATTGTCGGTTTCTCAAATTTTACACGACAATTAGAGTTTCGGTGGCTGAGAGGCGAGGTTACACAGCCTCTGGAGGCTGTGGAATGGATTTTTATATGGAAGGAAATGCTGACTCTCGCGTGCCTATCACACACCTGCGCCATCAAGTCCGAACCCGACGACAAACTTCGCATAACACCCTGACTCTTACAATCGCAAACACTGGTCCCAATCCTGTTTCTCTCAAATGTCAGACCCGGGCTCGTCAAACCAGGTCTCCGTTCAAGCCGATATCGCAAACGTTCCAAACAACGCAGTCGCCATGTTGGGGGCACTCTCCCCTCTCATACAAGCGATCACGGCAGACAACGTTAATCCGCTGGCAGTAGCACAAGTAGAGGCACTGGGTGCATGCTTCCATCTAAACGGAGAGGTAGCAGGCAAAGTCCCTGACTTACTCTGTCGCAGTGCATCCTACCGTTTGAAACGACTTTCTCATTATGTCGGATGGCGTGGGAACGATACTGCAACGCACATGGCGAAAACGGCCGGAGGACGAGCAGCCTCAGTACTCTGTCTTGCTATCATGGAGTTATACAACGAGGGCCCTGCGGGAAGTCTCCTATATGAGCTATCATCAAAACTTCTCCCTGCGGAATTGAATCAGTCCAGCAGAGGACAGATGTATGAGGTTGCCAAAACACTCTCAAAAAAACTGGCGGCCTTCGGGTTTGGAAACCACCTCGCATTGCATGTCACTCGGGTTAGGGAAGCGTACCTCAATTCCGGGTTCCACATTCCTGACAATCTTCTGGTTTTCCCAACGGTGGAGACAATGACGGACTTTTTGCATAGCCTTAGTAGGGCCTTGCAGCAAGAAGACTTAATGTTGTATTTCCAGGGGTGCAAGGGTGCTGGTTATTTGTTGGCTATTGTTATGGCACTGTGCCCAGATGATTGTTTGGTGACTGTCGAAAACGAGATTATTTTCCAAGGAGAACGGCGGTCCGTAATTTTTGATATACAGTCTGCCTCACCAACACAATTCTCAATTGAGTCGATACTTTATACCAGCGGACAGTCACAAACTAATCCTCGCATCGTATCCATCGAATTTGGCAGGAGGATCTTCTTTAGTCCAATCAATCTGAAATGGGACGGGTGTTTCTCAGCTGCCCTTGATCTCGCTTTGGCTACCGTTGGCGCCAGCTTCACGGTCCAAGTACGAATTTCATGTGTAGAACTGATTTGCGCGATCATCTGCTCGGTATCGGGGACCGATCTAGGTAAAGACTCGGAGATGTCGCACAGAAAGTGGACAACTCTTCCTTGGGAAGGTTTTAGGGGCCTTTTGGGGCCGGACGGCCTCCATCGAGTTCGGGAAACTCTCAAACGCACGTTTCTCTGCGAACCGTCTTTTACGATCTTGGAATGCGACAAAGCTTACAACCAGCTATGTGTCAGCCTAGCCAATGCTGTGCCTTCCACTTCCTGCGTGTGCAACCAATGTTTCAAAGATGAACGTCTTACAAATCACTGGCTACATATATTCCAGTACAAACCAAGCTGTAAGGTTGTTGAAGTTGTCCGTACCATCGACTGGCTCATCACTCGAGGAATCGCCGCTTCGTTCGTTGCGGCTGGACAAGATACATGTATACGAATGTCTCTGGATCGAGGAACCGCACAACCAAGCACCGGCCCCGGCATCCTACAACACATACCCGAAGTCATCGCTCCTACTACCTTAATCAAAGCCTGGCATTACCCGTATTTCACTGTTATAGATCTGCATACGTCTATTTTGGGACTTCTCGCGCCGAAAAGACCCCAAGGGCACTTCGGTGACGCGAAACGATTGGGGGTCAGTTCAGGAGCATGTTCAATCTTTCCTAGCACAATTCAGAACCCATTATTTCAGGCTCCACAATGCATAGAGTATGTCATCATAGATGGTCGGTTTCATGACGAACACAATTATTATCAAGTCCTCACTACCGACAAGTGTTCCCGTCGTCGGACAAGTTCAAAGTCAATTCTGGAATCTCCAATTGTGCCATCAGGTCTTGGCGTGCATACTAATTTAACTCTAACTGCACGTGTGATTCGTGACGAACTGAGTATTCGAACAAAAGTTCAACTCTCCACTAAAACGGTGTCGCTCGATTTCTATAACCTACATTTGGCCTACATGGGTGTCAATATCGCACCGACCTGTGGTCACGATACTCGAAACCCTCTGTCCCGGAGTCCCGTTCCTGTCACAACCACTTCGGTCTTGGCACCTGCTGGAGCCGTATTTGACCTTCCTAAAGGGAACAAAGAACGAAAGTTGTTGAAAATTGGTATGGTACTGACACACAAAAATGCCGAAGCTCAATTTCTTGCTTGTGTTTTGGATTTGCCAACGCTGTTTCAAGGGGACAGCTGTCTCGACTGTGCAGTCGAGAGGGCATGTGAAATGGGCGTGGAACAGGTCATTCAAAGCTGATGGGATACGATGAAAGTGTGTACTAGCAAGGGAAGCGGAAATCATGAAATTATGGGAGTTCATTTGCCTCGGAATAACCGGTTATGTGTATAGTTATGCAGGCGGGGTAGTTAAATATATAACTTTTGGGAAACGGAAATTCCTTCTCTGCCAGTAGACCTGATGTCGTTCTGCATTCTCCGTGAAGACTGACAGTCCCGGATTCATGACAATCAAGCATTGCCTCCGTGACAGTTTGGCGAAGCCTAGGAAGGAATTCAAAATAACATTATTTGCGCCCCTCTTTGTTGTCCACGTTTGCCGCAGTTACCATGTATTACAGTAAATTCTGGGGGAAATCTAGTGGCGTAGTTTAAGTTTAAAGCACAAGGCCCTACGATATCACAATTCTATCGCTAGCTCTTTGGCACACGTCGCGCCCCCATAGACACATCCAACGAGTACAAGTCGTACGGGTTGGTCCCTAACTTCTTTTCATGCAGTTATTCCGTAGGTACAAGAAACTAATCCTCCTGACGACAAAGCCTGCGGCAGCTTCCGCCATGAACCCCTTCACAAACTCGGTAACCTTCTCCCAATTGGTATACTCATGATCGAGGGAACCCCAGACTGTTTCCACTGGTTCGCCTTTCCCACCGAATGGCGAACTCAAGCTTTGGAGTCCCGCCTATCCCTTGCGGTAATTATCTGTTTAGAGGTCAAGGGCCAAAACGTCCCCGCACAACGCCAATTGAATGCCCAGGCAGGATGACTCGGTCCGAGACGATCGAGTCATTAGTAGTCATGTTTCAAGTATGCACTCTTCGTTAATTCAAATGATTCTTGTTGAATTATATCCGACTAACAACTTGAAGCGGCAACCAGTACACTCCGGAATGCCTCCGGGGTGAATATTAGACAACCACCTGATAACTTCCGCAACTTGAAAAGACTGATTTCACGGATCCAGCCACTTCTGGACATGTTACGCCCCATACGGCAACCTAGCAGAAGTCCTTATCAAATTATCAATCAGCGAGATTGCTACCGCGGGCGTCCCTAGCGATGTCGGTTTAAAGTTTGCCAATCACGGAACAATGCTAACTAATGTGCACCTTGGGTGCTGTGTGATTGGGGCATTGCGGATAGCGGGTTTCTCAAATTTACGGGACAAGAGAGTTTCGGTGGCCTGTGATGGAGGGCGCAGTCCCGTAAGGAAAGCTCTCGGAATCAATCGCACTGGCTTTGGCGAGATGAGCAGAAGTGTCACCATCTTCTTCAAAGTGAGGTTTTCTGGTCGAATGGAGCTGATTGTAGGCGAACGTGCAGAAATATGTTGACCAGAATAACGGCATTGGTCAAGCGTATGCAAGATATGTCAATCGTTCGGCTCCTGAATTGAAAGATGATCGAACTCCCCAGCAAATCAGTGACTTCTGGGTCGAGTTGGGTTTGAGGTACAATCGTTCGGAAGCAATCAAATATGGGCCCGAAGGAGGAGGCGAGATTGTGGAGGATCCGGGTGAACCAACAACATCTCCAGGTGCCACGGCACCGCATTTCTGGTTGGATGAGGATGCCAAAACTTCCATCCAAGATGTGTTTTCGCAAACAGAGTACACCCTTTTGGTGTCGCATTCGTCTTCCGGGTGGTATTACGCCGGCAAGGGATTGGAAAACAAGCTCCCGGTCAAAACTGTTCTTATCTCTCATCCCTCCTTCAGCGTGATCTACAAAGTCGCTGAGTGTGGGTGTGTACTGGTACGACCGGATGGCGTTATTGCCTGGAAGAGCGACGAGGATGACAGTGAGAAAGCGTGCAGGGAAGTTCTGTGCGGTGTTTTAACTGAGATTTTATTGCTTGGTTCTGATAAGTCCACCCACACGAAGTCAAAGGACTATGTGCGGGCGTTGAATTTGGAGAAATATTCGGCTTAGTAGGCACAAAGTTGATAAGGATTTAGGGCTATTATAATTTATGAATGCTAGGTGAATACTGCTCTCCACAAGGACATTAAACGATGCTACAGAGCTGTAGGAAACGAGCAAGAGTTGAGCAAATCGCCACAAAGGTAGCGAAGAAGTATGGTTACATCGTACGGTGTGACCTGAGCGAGATAGTTCAAAATGGCCTGTTTACCCATTCTCTCCACCACAAAAATACAGGAGATGATCTGATCAGATAGTCTGCACATAATTACGTAATTAAAGGTGCTGAAAGCCTACTCTGTGAGTAGGCCACGCAGAAATGCAATTCATTCAACTCTGTTTGAATAGTTGGTCTGAATTTGGGTTAACTTTAGCATTGCACTGGATACACCGGAGTCATTTGCTTTACGGATTGGTGGGATATAGGACCACGGGATTTGGATGATTCGTTATTTGTTTCATCCTATCGCTATATCTATATAGTTCAATATACATCACCGCCATAAGGTATTGACTCCCTCGCCGTTAGGCCAGCCTCCCGAGCTCTGGCTCAGCTGCGGAGCTCCCATACTCGTCCTTCTCTTCATCTCCATCTTCATGCAAGCGGTGAATTAGTTGTTTTCTAAAATAGTACAATTAGAACGTCACGCCCACTCAGGATTAGAGCGGGACGCCGGAATCTGCTACCTATTAATTTCACAGCTAATAATGTTTTGCGTAGCGACTACGGTGGAATTACAGGCTGCATATAAGACAGGATATAGAGTAGGGGTGTGTTAACAGGATTATAGAGATAGGTATAATATATAGTATGGGAAATGCAAGCACAGCCATTAAGAACGACCTTCATTGAAGTATCAGAAGATTCCATCTCTTTCCCAGAATGCAAAAATCGCGAATCTCCACACTCCAAGCCTCATTACTGCCTGAAAAGAAGCGGCCTTGAACCAATGATCCAAGAAAACAGACCTTCTCAGTGACCAGTCTCATTCACTATTCTTTCATCACAAACAACCCCTGCTTCCACAAGGTCGAACAGATTTCAAAAGTTGCTTCAACAATGTCTGGTTCGAGGCCGGACTGAAGAGGTGAAAGAGTTAACTTTCTTCTCCCATTAGATTCAAGTAATCAAAGTTGAGAGATACCTACTAATAACTCGGTCAACTTCGTAAATAGCGCTATCAAATCCGACAATCCGAGCCTCTGAGTCGATAACGTTGGGAACTCTTTTTCGTGTGTCAATGCACCAAGTTCTGACACGGAATCTTGTCCTACTTCCGCTCGAGATGTACGAATCGTTCATTATCAAGAATGAGTGCCAGGCCATACTTTTCTTCACATATTGCCTTAACTTTATGAAAGGGTGGGAGCCCCCTCCACGGTATCACACCGCAACATTCTGGCTCCGAGGCCTTTCCATCCCATTTCCAAATGTAGCGAGACTCTCTATTGTCGTCTCCGTCGGTTATTCTACGCTCCCGGTCAGGCAGCCATGTTTTCTTTGACTCGTCCCATTTCTTGAAATATTTGTCAGACTTTAAAAACAATACTCCACCGTTGGTAACCACATGGATCATTCCGTCAGTTGAATATCGTCCGATAACTTCGGATCCGTCACACGAATAAATTAGAAATACACGGAGCGAAGACCCCTGACCTAAGGAGAAAACGATACACGGGTTATCGTTGGAATGCATGACGGCGAGAGGTGAATCCACTGTAATGTGTGTCCCCTCTGCCAATGTGTTTTCGTGCAGCATGCGGCGCGATTGGGTATCCCAACAATAGATTACAAGATCGGTTCGAGGATCGGGGGGCCCCAGAACCGCCGTTCGATGGGCCGAGAAACCGAGAAGATAGAGACGGCATCCATCAGGGGTGTAAGTTAATGCTACATCGGAAAGATAGCCAGTATTGATAACATCAACGCCGCACTTTCCGCTAGCGCTGTGCTGAGATTGATAAATCTGGCGGCCAAACTGGGCCCAGCGTGGAAGTCCCGCAGGACTTCCACTCCTTACGCAGGATACCGCTATTCCTTTGCCATTCCGAGTTATTGCAATGGCCTGAACGATAGGGCCATTGTCAGAGAGTGCATCTGGTACGTTACAAGACTGAACAAGCTTTGGGGGCTTAGAGTGCACGTCCAATACCTCCACGCAGCCATCGAAAAAAACTCCCAAGTATTTTCCATCTGCACTAAATTTAGAAGTGGGGTGCTGTTTAGGAGTTGTCCATGTTTCCTGTTTCTCCCAGATGAGTTCTCCCGACGACGTATCAAACAATCTTGAGCGGAAGTAGAATTGTTCATCGTCACGTGAAGAAACGACGATCCGTGTGTTGAGTTTGTTCACAACGGTATCAATGACGTGCCAATCAGGTATATCGACCACCTCGGGCCCTATGAGGCCGGAGTCTGAGAGTTGGTACAAGGGTAATGACGAAAAACTTTCACTATCTAGTTCATCGGGTTCAGAGTCGACATCCAGCATAACAGAATCCTCATTGATAGAAGATTGGGTGGTGTCAATTGCAATAGATTTGTACAACCTCGAGAATCTGTCAACAAGTGCCTTTGCCTTGGGTCTCGATTGCGGCGAAATTTGCAGCGTATCTCGAATCGCATTTGAAAGTGTCCGGGCGGACTTATATCGAGGATCTACTATGACCGTGAAGGTCTCTTTATCCTGGTAATGGTTGAGAACATCTAGATCCGATAAGAATAGCTTCACGCCGAAGATAAGCTCATAGAGAACGCATCCCATTGCCCATATATCAACCGCGTTATTATACCGAGGCATGTCTGTGTCGTGTTTCCGTTGGAGAAGCTCAGGTGGTCTATAACCAGGTGTGCCTCGAGCAGCCTCCGTACTACGCAGACTTTGCGAATTTCCCTCGCTAGTGAGACCGAAGTCGGCAACCTTCCAGGCCATGTCCTTGCATGAATAGAGAACTAGATTCAGATAAGAATATGCCTTGAGGGTACTATTCTTGGGCTTTATATCTCTGTGAACCTCTTTCTTTCCGTGTATAAAGGCAATTCCCAGCGAAATTTGTCTCATAATATTACAGATCTGCAACTCCCTTAGCCTAAATTGCCACGTGGTATCCTCATGTACAAGGTTCACAACCCGCGCACTTTTCATATATTGATCCAGGTCTAGGTCGCACAGTTGCATATCGATGAATGCATATTGATTGTCATGAAACCGGAACCGACCAACTTCAAAGACGTTGACGACATTCTTGTGCGTGTTATTGCAAAGTTTTCGAATGGCACGAATCTCGTTTTGCACGGATGGAGAATCAGGTTCAAACAAAGGGATGATCTTTCTAGCGAACACCTAAGTAATCAGTTAGCTAGTGCTTTATGGTGATCGAACAAGGTCGTTCTGTGTGTTGCGGAGCTAAAGTTAGTATTTCAGAATCATCGGAAATATGCCTTGTGAACAGAGCCATATCCCCCGACACCAATCCTTCCTTCATGCACCAATATATTGTTGCCACCAGTAACCCATGCACTTGGATCAGCTTCTGCCATGTTGAGTGACAATTTCAGCCTTGACGGATAGGAGTGAAATGGACTTAGGCAGTCGCATCTCGGACTATGCCACGTTTTGGTTCCAATAAGAATTGGAACCGAACCCCCACGAAAATTCACTCTCACCCAAAACTCTAATTTTCTTGCGGTAGAATTGGGTTTTGGACCCCACGAAAATTCAGTCCCATGACCAAACTCGCAATTCGGTTGTGGTTGAAATGCGAAACGCCAGATCTGAAGCTGCAACTGTTGCATCTGAATTGTGCTTTCCCCGACAGTCCCAACAGCAATCAATCAACACATTGTACACAAGAGAAAAAGTTTATAATTCTGCACTCCTATGGACGTCTGCCTGGCCCAACATAATTATACCCGCAAATTGCGGAGATGACACGGATGGTGCACCCTCTAGATCGGAGGCTCCAGTCCAGACAGGACAGTAGTATAACAATAAAAGTATAATAAGCGTATAATAGGACAAGGGTGAAGATGGGAGGACAAGTTAAAGTTTTGGGCGATAAATTCCGACGCAACGGAATTGGGTTTGCCCCCCCCCTGGCGAATTAAAGTTTTGGCCTATGTAGATTTCGATGGCTACCTATGACTCATAAGGTTGGGGGAGGCATATAAGTCACATGCACATCCCGACGGAGGCATGAATCCAGCGATCCAACCTCACCTAACGCAACTGGACAGCCTCTAAATCAACTCTGTTGCTTTCCATTCTGCGCATTCCGAACTTCTCTTCTCGGACCTCCCAAAGTCCAATGACTTCCACAACCGCACGAATTGCGAAATGCGATGACTGCCTCGTTAATAATACCACATCACCAACAACAAAACCTGGCTGTAGGGAGCACCCAAAAGGATTATGTTGAGATGAATAAAATACCACGGTACCACTCACATTTACTAAAGTTGATATCGAAGTAAACGGCGACGGAACAAGCCTATTAAAGGCAACAATTTGTACGGCAGAACTGGACGCGCAAGTTGCCTGGATTGTCGGAAATGGCGACGTAAGGTGTATGCCTAAACTAGGATGTACTAACTCCTGAGTAGTGCCAATACACTTCCGAAGATTCCCAGTGTACCTTGTGCGCGGAACGAGGTCTACCATCCGGTAGAAAGTTTCGTCTTATCGAAATGCGGACATCATCCGCCATTGTCGAGGAGAACGATTCTGAGGCAACAATTGTCCGTTCGATGCCGATCTTGGAGGCCGAGAGTCTTGACCGATCTGACAGAATATGCTTGGAATCTATTTCGGCGATTTCACATCTCAGACTCCAGCACCACAATGGGGTAGCGTCAAGCAACTACACAACAATGTCTTTCTGTGGTGTAGACGTCATTGCCGCACAAAATGGGACCAAACTAGGCTGTGACACGGTTTGGCTTCCGTTGCCTAATTTTCCAATGTCCTCTAAACCGTTCCGATACGGAGTATTGACTTTGGCCTCGGCACAATTCCACAAGGACAACGAAGCCGAAAGTCTAGCATATCTGAACAAATTCTACAGATATACAAGGGAAGCTTTTCATGATGACTCGGTGACGGAACTCGTTCCTGCGTCTTACATGGCAATCTTGCATTGTTCTCTCCATCTCACGCGAGAGTCTTTTGACATCATGTTGACACATCTCATAGGCCTTGGCCGTGCTGCGCTTCATCTCAATCGAACAGGCAAGTCAAATACATACCAATCGCAGTTCAACGAACTTTATAAGGCAGCATTTCATCTATTACAACACCTGTATATAGCGCTTGCCAGACAGCCTCCATTATTTCAACAGGATTTTGCCATAATGGCAAAAGTTCACGAGACATTCCAGACTTTCAAAGACCTACACCGGCCTCCTTTTCTCATGCCTACCGAACCTTCTCTCAAGTATACTTGCTTAACGCAATTTCGAAAACGCGCTTTAGTGTTTTATTTGGATTATTACCTGGCATTGAGAAAGCAAACTACTGGTCCGGAAAGGGAGATGTTTCAATCGGTCAGCTCCTTGCTAACTCAATTGCTGGTGGACATCAAAACGGAAAGGAATTTCCAAGAAGATTTCCGGCTTCGATTGTCCGAGTCGCAGACACCTTTCGAGGATATGAAAGCTGCACTGTTAGCCACATTTGCCCTGTTTCTGGAATCTCTGCTCTATTTGCCTCTACCTGGTCCATATTTCCCAATTATGCAGACTGCTTACAGACTGTTCCATCTTTGCCAAATTGCAAGTCTGCTTCCCTGGACAACTCATGAGTCGCACCCCCTCACTCGATATCTTTTCTGGGTGGGATTGATTCTCCGGAAGGATATTGATGCTCTTGGTAAACCTTTCGTTGTGATTGTGTTGATCGCGGTGTAGCAAACGAATGGATCCTTACTGCACTTGACGCTCAGTTAGCAATGATGCTCGAGGTACACTCGGTCCAAAGCACCGAGAAAATACGCCAAATTTTCTCCTCTCTTCTAGGCTTTTTAGAAGGATTGAGCTCAGAGAATACCGATCCCACAGATATCCTTGATACGACTGTGGGTACTCTAGATGTATTCGGCTGTAGCCGTTTATTGGAAATGCTTTTGATATAAGCAGTTAATGGAATAGTTTTTCGTAGGAAATTGAATTTGGCATCCCCGAGAGTCCTGCCCTGGAGCTCCCCGTACGCACGCCGTGTTGTTTTAAATTTAAAGTTCACTAATACCGTAGTTGCCTCGAGGAACGAGAGTATCTCATCAGGAAATAGCGAAACTTCATGATCATATAGATAGTCGGAATTTGGGTTACTACAATTACAACTTCCTGTCCTGTTGAAAGAAAACATCCGAGTACGAGCTGTCTTCACTTCTCTCTGGGTCGAAGTACAAGTTTGATCGACATCCCTTTGGGGCATCATCGGACAATAAAATTTTCATCGTATCATCATTCAGATTGAAGAACTTTACTACGTGCCTTTTTTGTACACCATGACTAGTTCTCGAGGTACGCGCTCTTCTGGGAGAAGCTAAAGACCATTTGCAGCAGCGTTGCAGATTTTAGATTGGCATGATCTATTTGAACGGGCGGACACGGTCCTTGAAACGTGTGACTGCATTGAAGCGATTGGTAATTTCATTGTCTACAAAACCAACTGACGGTTTAGCGGGTCAGGGGCGAAATCCGTTCCCGTCTGTTGAGTCAGGCAAGTGTCATTTGACTGACGACAAATCGTGGCTCTATCGAGGGGAGAAGTGGCAAATCGGAGATAACGTGGAATATCCCGCCCGATTCCTGTATGTTCGAGATGTCAACAAACACATGTTCCGTTTCATTCGTAGGCATTTTGAAGAAGCTGGTCAAGAAGTAGACATCCCCGTTTTCTCAGGAAATTGACTCGTAGGATTCCCAGGATAGCGATATAAAGACCGCTATGAATCTCGGGATTGTATCTCAAGCGGACTGGAACAATGTAGACCCGCCGGCAACTATTGACTCATACCGTCCACGTCCGCCCATTCATGTGGGTGGAACTCCGGGCACAGGCAAAACTGCGTTCGGCTTGTACATCCTCTATCGCCTCTTAGCGTTGGAGGAATATCAAACCTCTGCCTTCGTTTACCGACACGGGGACGTGAATCCTGGCTGCTTCCTTCGCTACAACAATAAAGACTACTACCACCCCTCGATTGTCCGCTTGTTTAGTGATGGATTGCTTCTGAAACTCCTCACAAGAAACTTTACCAACCCGATTTGGACGATTCTGGATGGCGCTGCTGCCATTCCGACTGGGACTCCACCTGCTTATATGATCATTTTGACGTCTACTGGACAACAGACCATCTCGCCCAAGCATTTTCTGAAACATGCGACGACCATCGTCAACCCACCTTGGACACTTCCGGAAATTGAGAAGGTCAGGGTGCTTTGTTTTTCGTGGTTGATGAAGGGACATGTTGAGGAGGAGTTCCGGAAGTGGGGAGGCGTCCGTCACAGTTGTAGGAACTTTCTGGCCGGGAACGAGATGGAAATGGAGTCCGCTTACATTCGTGTGGTCGATGCGTGACAGTCCGGCTTGCTCAAACAGGATGATCGGGTCGCTTGCGTATATGCCGTCCCGCAATTCCGACAAACTTCTCTGGTTTCCCGCTGTAGTCAAACAAGATCCTCGGAATACCGCAATACACAAGTTGAAGGACCCTCGGTTTCGCTATCCTGCTTTTTGCTGGGCAACAACTTGGCTCCAAGATCAGTTTTGGGAGGTGTTGAAGAACGAGAGGGGGGAGCAAAGCATCCTAGACTTCTCGAAATTATGTCTCCACGGCACGGGCTTATGCCTTCGAACCACACGTTTTCAGAACGTTGGAGAATGGCGGCCTCTCTGGGCGCCTTCGTCGGTTATCGGACGAGGGTCATGAAGAGCTTCCTCCCACACGACTGGATGCTTTGAACCGTTTTACCTTTGTCGATGTGGATGAACTATCGGCGGAGTCCATCCGAAGTGGTGAGATGTTTTACGTCCCTGTCCAAACGAATCATGGTTCTGTCGATTTTTACGTTCCGCATTTGGGAATGCTGATCCAAATAACGGTCGGCAAGAAACATGGAGTGAAGTCCAGCGGACTTGCGAAAATATTGAAAGACAAGTTGTTCAATACTTGGAGGAATGACCACCCGGATCAGAAGCTGAGATTGGTGTTCTTGTGTGATCGGTTCAATTTCGATCAATTTACCAAACAGCCGTATCTCACCACAAGAGGCATCACGCTTAAGAGCCCGGCAAAGTTGACCCAGCTCAATGGCTCCTTTGAACAGTATGCCTGGGAGCTGGACGTGAGCCATCAAATTGCAGCTCACGTGAAACACCGGCCGATGCCGCATGCTCCTACAAGATGGGATGAGCTGAAGACTCCGACAACACGGGACGTGGAGCCGACGAAGAAAAGGCCGAGGAAGAGAAAGAGGGACGTGGATTGAGGCAGGGGGAACATGTCTGTTCCGAGCTGGGAGGCCGCTTCGGCAAGAAAATAGGTTGGAATGCATAAATATAGTCCTTAGTAGAGACCAATGTAGTAACTAATAACTCCTATCAACAGTTCAGCCGGGATCTGAAGTCTCCACAGTCCCACTGAAATCACCCGTCGCTGGAGACAACGGAGTCTAGCAATAAGAATTCCTAACGAAATCCGGGGTTTCCACTCGCCCGAGATGTTCCACCCCGCATCATGTGCGTTTCGCGGATGAGAGGGACTGTTTAATTCTCCGACTCCACAAGTCCGATTGAATTCCCCTGTGACCGAACGCGGTCGGTGAGCACCCGATTTTACTGCCATGTCGTTCTACAAGATCTTTGGTTATCCAGACCTGGGGGCTGTCATCGTTCGTAAGGAGGTTGGTCATATGTTACTCCAACGACAATATTTTGGAGGTGGCAGCCGTGCAGCATTGATGGTTGAAGGACTCAATATTCCTCATAAGATTTTACACGAAGCTCTAGAAGACGGCACATGTCCCTTCCACACAATTATGGCCCTCGGGTTCGCAATCGGCGTTTATCATCGGCTCCTCGGAAGTCAAGCCGACGTCGCACGTCACGCTTCCGATAACTCGCTTGGCCATACGGACAGGAGGGTTGTGCAATCCTGGTGGTCAGCAAAAATACAATGACTTCACTACCGAGGAGCTTCTGGAAAGGATTAATGTTTGCCTCGGGGAGGAAGACAAAATGTAGTGATGGGGTCGACCTCATCGACGGAAAGGTTTATGGCGTCATACATCTCAGTTTTGGGGCATGTTCGACCCTCGAGGAGCTAGTTACGTTTGTTGATTTGCTTAAAGAGTTGTATCTGGACAATAAGGAGGCACCAAATTTAAGTTTTGAGATGTGCGAGTTGACGGAATTATTGGTGTCTAGGTCGTAGGGGTGGCTTTTGTTACTTCTTATATGGATGACGGGAAAGGGGAGAGGGATTTGTACGGGTTCAGTTTCTATTTAGGTTCAGTTCAGTAAATAGTTAGGTTGGTTGGGTACTACAATGAATCGCAATGGACATCTGCACACCAGGCAACTTTTGACAGTGGCGTTCATGGAACTATCGATTTCTAGATCATGTAACTGGCTTTGTTAGAGAAAAATCGTGTCTAGTTTCCATTTAGCTTCCGCGCAGTAAATCTTTGGCATTATTTAGATGACTTTTCAATGATCAGGGCATTTCGACTGAAACCACTCATTTAATGTGGGAGAGAAAGCGGTACTCATTGTGGATCAACCCCTATATATTAATTCCATTAATAAACTCTATATATAATCCCGGCATCACACCCTGCGGTGCAAAATAATACTCCTAATCGCATTAGTGTAAAAGACAAGAATAACGGGGAGGAATAGGTTACTCAAACCCGAACCAAGTTTTTTTAAGCTGATTCGAATGAATTGCTTTTTTACATCGATTGCGTTGAAATTGGTCAAGATACAGCTCAATTGGTGATATTCTCATTTAGATGGTGAATGACGTGTTATTCCTGATGTGGGGCTGTGGGCAAACGTCCAGGCATCACTGCGCGCTCGTGGATATTTAGGTTGGCAAAGGCGGAGTGTGGTTGCACAAACGGAATTGGGTTTGCATGACCAAAAAATTGTATCGCCAGACATGCATAATGAATTGGAGTGGATATGCACTGCCAGAAGTACGGTCGCATGACCAGTATATTCGACGAAGACTGGTCCCATCCCCAAACCTAAAGCGCAAAAAGCGCAACAAAATAACCATAGAACCACATACATACCTCGGCAAGATTACCCAAATTAACGGGATTTAGCAACCAAGTATGATTTTTAATTTTACTTTATTTTCCGAATACCATCATCCGATTTTTGAATAAGCCTCTTTCGGAATAGGCGCCAATTCATCCAATCCAGTTCTATTATTGTTGCTAGGAGATAAGCAGTCAATATAAAGTATGAGGCGGCCCCGCAGCCACCACGTCCGAATTCTTCTCCTGCAGGTCGAACGAATTTTCGCAAATGTGTTTTTCTATCACTTCAACAAATGCAAACGAGGTCGACAATCTCCTCGGCAAGAAATACATCTCCATCTGCGAACAAAACGATCTTATCGTAAGCAGGCTTGTTCGATATTTGCGTTATGCAATGCAAAAGCAGCGAGAGAATCGACAAAAAGCAATATTAGCAACGGCCGCTTATCATAATCGAGATCTCGGTGCGCCGCCCAGTGATACAATGCCCAGAAATTTGAGGTACTTCCCTCATGACTGCGAAACCGAATCTGGCCTCATATTCCCGGTTGCGTCAGGAACAGAAAGGAGCTTCAAATGGCAGGTGTTTTCGGGGTTTTTGGCGACTCTGAATGATGCTGGATTTCCACGAACAGCCTTGTACGAATTGCTTCGGAAAACCGCCGAGGACCACGACTTTAATCGTATTCTTACCGCCGACGACAAGTCTTCCTTCGCAGCGTTGGCAAATAGAAGGTCTGACGACGCTGTAAGGAGGATTGAGGTCATATGGGGGCGTGGGAAGCGTAGGAAGCAGTTTGATGTGTGGCAGTTGGCTCATCAGCATGGAAGTCATGTTACAGTAAACCGTGTTTACTATCCCCTTCGATATATCGATTGCACGGAAGTCGATTGGTGGAAGGAGAGGGAGAAGATAATTGTACCAAAAGATTATGAAATTGCCATGAATCTTTTGCACTTGAAGAAACTGGGGATTTGGAATTTTGCGCATAATTTGGACGAAATCATACCACTTGATCAATGCTGGCAGAACATTCTTATTTTCAAAATATGATTACCCACGTTTTTATTACGTAGCCCCTTCTCCTGGCCCCATTTTTACTAACTACATAGTTATAATTAGCAAGCGGATTCCGGTGAACTAGTTTTTACTTTAATAGTGTTGATAATTCAGTGTCAGTTCTTTCTGATCATATAGCCTCACTGGCAGAGCCTGATCTAGATTCTCAATCGTTCTTGCAATCAAATGGGAACCAATATTAGTTGGTAGTAACCGCGTTAAATTTGCGAAACGCTGCCTTTGCATATTTATCAGCATGCTCAGAAGCGGATAGTCAGGTTGAGTCCCTGTTAGCTGAAGGCATCCATCTAGCTGGGGACTTTCAGCTAGCCGGTTTTCCATCTGTTGGAGGTACTTTGTGGCATATCTGACAAACACCCTGCGAAGCTTGCTGTGGATGTCTATAGTGAATTGCGTGAGAAGTGTGGCAGAATACATCCTAACGAGGTTGCTCGTGCATTACGCGCATCTGGCTGTGCGGAAGTTGAGAAGTGAAAAAGTGGAAGAGCAAGGTGAAGATTCTCTTTTCTGGTCTTCTTATATCCCCATGGGTTATTACATGTACTTCGGGCTCGGTCTGCGTTGATATTTATGGTCGGTTAGGTCTCCCCTTGATGAAATGAACAAAGTATTGAATGAATGGATTATACTGGTAACCAACCGGCTTGCTTACGTTTCACCAATTGTATCAAGTGGCGAAAAGGAATAATGCTTGATGTTCCACATCACCCGTTCTACAAGTATAGACCAGCTAGGTCTCTCACAACTAGACTTCAATTCACCATCCATGTTCAGGTCCCAATTTATAGAGTAGTTATTCTAAATTCTGACACCTACGAATTGAGCGATTTGGAGCTAGCCTCCCAATATTCCTGAGAGAACCACCGTCCCGATCCCGGGTTTGCAAGCTATTTCGATAGCCTCGCGGACGACGATAAGAATTATTTCACCGTCGACGAAATCCGAGCCCTTCGTGAGACATGGGCTCCATGCCAACCTCTGGCAGACAAGGAAGTCGACGGGAATTTGAAAAGTGATGGCAGACGTCAAACGATGGAACAATATGTTGAAAAGCCATGCGAGAATCATCTTGAAACCTATCCAATACTGGAAGTTACGTTATGATGAGAAGCCTGGAAAGTACTTTCAGGAATTCACTGACTCGGATGAATCTTTCTTGCCAGGTAGATACAGTGGCAGTGGAAGCGTAACCGATGGCTCATAACCTGTTATCAGTGTCATGCGGAAGGGAGAGGGTGTAGCGCAGAAGTGATAGAATTATCTATATACAAGTATGTGAACGATGCCCAAAATATATAGGCGCAGAGCGGCTCGTCATTACACAAATTAACGCTCACACACCATCCGACATATCCCATCTCAAGCCAAAAACAAAGTTACCACGCTCCCCATAAACACCATAACGAAAATCGCAAACATGGCAGAAAGTCCCCAAGACCCGTCATAGTGTGAAGCCACAGAGGTACTGGCCTTCGTTGTGTTGGGCGACCCAGTAGATTCCGCATTCGTCGTCGCCGTCCCACTGGCAGCAGTCGCCTGAGTATTTCCACCGGTCGTCGCGGAATTGGCCGTAGTAGTCACACCGCTTCCTCCTGTGGAATACCCTGCTGCGCTGCAATCAGACAAGGCATGCGAAATGTTAGACGCAACCTCAGGATATACAGTCGAATAACAAGCCGAGCAAGCGGACCCATAGGACAAAACAATAGGACATTGACAGGCCTGGTCTTTGCAAGGTGCCACACCCGCCGAAAATTCAACACAAGCAGAATTGTACGCGCACCCAACGCTGTTGGTGCTAGTCGGTGCCGGCGTAGGCTCTGGCGTAGGCGTTGGCGATGCTCCTGCTCCGTAACCACTCGCGATGCAGTTGGACGAGACTGTCGAGACAACGGAAAACGCAACCGTATTGGCGGTGATGTAACACTCGGTTGCACATTGGGCTCCGGGGCCGATGGCGGCGGAACAGACACATTCGAGTTCGGCGCAGGTACCCTCGGCGTTCGCATATTCTACGCAGGCGGAGAGGGAGGTGCCGCAGGGGACGAGCCCCTGACGGGGAAAAAGGTCCGATGCATAAGCGAATCCGACACTGAGAAAGGAAAGTACTAAGGCCAAGCTCTGCAAGTTAGAACGGTAAATCTTGGAAATGTAGGGTGTACAGGAATTTTCATGATGGAAACGGGGTGATGCGAAATTTGACTCGGAGGATTGACCACGAGAATTTATACGTATTGCAATGTGAGAGGGGCTGGGAATGGGGGCGAATGGCGAGTTCACCGCCAGAAGGTATTTATGTACATCTCGGGTCACACAGAGCCGGAAATACCGGTTTTGAGACGTAGGCTGATTGCGGAAGAACAAAGAGACCGAGATGCGGAAGCTTTGGGCAAAAGATGAGAAAGGTAAATTTTAAAAGCTTAAAAGAGATTTCGGCAAGCGGAACCGGCAAATGCCTCGCTCACACGCCCCAGGCCACACGAAATTGGGCCTCCACCACGAAACCCCGCGCTACGGCACTACTCTCATAGCACTGCTCCTCCGGAGTCGGCCATCTCCCGCTTGAACTCGTCTCCGCTCTAATTACCTTTCATTGCATCTTCGGGCTTTAGCCTTTGATGAAATGTCTTCTACTATGCTGAGGCATCTCCTCCGAACAGCACCATTCTCTGGGCCTCTAATTCCGTCAAACGCGTGAGTCTAGTGGCCATCAAGATTCGATACCTGATCGAACAATTAATTTATATTCAAATCAATGTAACTGCCAACTTTCGACAAATAGAAGTTGTGCCAAACTACATGTAGCCCAATTGGATTGCCCAACCGCATTCACGCGTCATTACAAAAAGGGCCGCGGCACCCGTATGGGAGGCAGTAGGTGACGACAAAGCTTGTATACTTTTTGCGCTCTTGATGTACATAAAGTCGGTCCTGCATCCCTCACGCCTCTAATAGTAGATGCTTTGGCACAAGGGCCTCGAGAGACCTGATGGAATCGGAGCTGCATCACCTTCGCGCGGTTGCAAGTGAACATATGGCAAAGCCCATCCCGAGCGAGGAACCGCTTCTGATGGACATGCTTCGCCAACGGTATCACACTCTCGGATGGAGTTACTTAACTTTACAGACATTCCATTTTGGTAGATGGCCGTCATATTATCCCGACGTCAGCTGTAGAACATGCGGTCGATCTTCACGTTATGCCAGTCATCGCAACACACCATTATCAGCAATGTCTGACGGCCATATGGCGTGGATACTAGACGCTTCAATACAATGACTTTGGAGCGCTCTCCTTTAGACAATATCCTAATCTCCTCTCAACACGCTTTAAAGATCATTTTGATGCCCATAGGATTAAAGGCATCTTCCTCATGCGCGTCGGTCCTTAACCAATACAAGTCCCGCTCTTTCAAAACATCAAATTGTTCTTTACCTTAATTTTCATGGTCTTATATACCATTGTTGTGAACACCCAAAATCAGAAGAGCACTATCGGTTTTGCTGAAGGATCACATTTTTGCTTTGCAGTCGGGTTCTTTATTGACGAATTCGTTAATATGTCTTCGCCAACAAAAGGTCAATACTAATCGACAGGACAACAGTCGGAATTCTGGACTCCAGATCCCTGTACATATAGAGTTTGTTGATATGGCGGCGATGGAGTTAACACTCATTTGCACACTGGGCTCCGGGGCCGATGGCGGAACGGACGGCGCAGGTACCCTCGGCGTTCTTAGGCAGGCGGAGGGGGAGGTGCCGCAGGGGATGAGCCCCTGACGGGGAAGAAGGTCCAATGCGTAAGCGAGTGGAAAATGCTAAAGCCAAGCTCTGCAAGTTAGAACAGGAAACCTTGGGTGTACAGGAATTTTCATAATGGAAACAGAGGTGATGCGAAATTTGACTCGGAGGATTGAACGAGAATTTAGACATATTGCAATGTGAGAGAGGCGGGAGTGGGGGCGAAGGGCGAGAAGGTATTTAGTAGCCAGGCCAAAGTAAGTATGTATATCAGAAATGCCGTCAGATTCGTGTCAGCAGGTATATATCTCAAACAGAATGTGGAAGTGGAATATGTCTAGAGACATTTTTTGAATCTACATGTCCTTCCAAACTTTTGATTGAAACTTGTCTCTTGTATAAATTGCCATTTTTCCGACCCCACTGTTTCAGGCGAGGGACACATAAATGGATTCATTTCGTCATCGTCCAATGTATCATCGTTGTCTTCCATCCGACAGATTATAAAAAGCCTCGTCTTGGCAACGACATTGACTACATCTAACTCGTCTCCACATCTCGTTCAGATTTGCCACTTTCCAAGTTAATATGCTACTCGCGAAAGCCAACATATTCATGATAGTTGCCGCGATAATTTCGGTCGTTGCCCCAGCAGCATTGCCCAAGAGACAGGACAGCCCAGTCTATGTGACCTGCTGTATCGACTGCTATATTAACACGGATTGTCAGGCTACATTTGATGGCAAGATTCCTTGTGCTTTGATAATAAGTTTGTAGGCGACGCGTGTGTTGCGGGGTTGCCATTTGGAACAGTAATTGTCTGTGTCAACAACGACATTGGAGGTTAGGACGGATGAACGGAAGAGAAGATGGAGAGGATTTCTACCAATTCGTAACCTGGGATGGTAAGGACAAGTTCGTAGGGAACAAAAGAACTACATAAACTCGTTCATCGACCATTCTACGTACCATCCTAACTAACTGCATAGACGTAGGACACTGATGCACCGCATCCCCACGTTTAGCCACGTAATCAATAATAATTGGGAGTCGACCGACCCGGAATTGGCGGTTCCGGGCTCCATATAGTTGGAATTGCACCGCCTTAGAAATTCAATCTCATAACCCCAAAAGTTTATTTCCCAAAAAGAATTGCGCCGACGGTTCACAGCCTAGCAAACTAAGGAGCTGGCAGCGGACGCTTTGGCAACAACGGGTAAGCTAATATTAGTTATGCATGTGTGCCAGCACGAGTATTGGCTCACCGACGCCTTATTAGTTCGGCGATAACTTTGACCGTCAATTGACAATGCGCGCATGTCCTAAGTCGGCATTCGCGTTCAATGGGTTTTGTCACAGGGAAGTGTGACTAACTTGCCCTATTCGGGGAACATTATCGCCGATCTTCAGGAGCGGCGTACTGTCTGTCGGTCGCACTGTCGCACCAAGTCCACAGCCCCGTTGATTGAAAATCACTCGGCACCAATAGGAAAATTCTCCCCCACTACGAAACGGTTATTTCTTTACATCCAACAAGATTTGTCAACACGAAGCAATACCGAACATCACCTTAATTCCTGTGACCGAATAAGGCCATAAATGATTGACGCAATGACAAAACGGTTTAAAATTAGAGTGATTTTGAGGGGGCAGTACCCTCCTTCGTCGGCTTGTCCGTTAAAATCGCAGGACCCTGAGATAACATTTAAAGACAACACAACCCGAATTTTCACATCGATCTCGATCAACAACTGTCTATCTGCAATTGCAAGAAAGCCTTGAGCATAATGGAGTTCAGCAAATTACATTTTTTGCTATTCTGCTTGTCATTCACATCCATCCTTGCAGCAGCGACTCCGCCCTTTTCTAATGTTACCGTGGCCACCACCACAAGTTCTTCCAGCATTGTCCCCTCCTCAACGAATCCGATATCCACAAATAACCTCGTACAATCATGCGGTACTACAACAGTAACGGTTTCTCTTCCCTGCAATGCTCAATCGGATCCATTCACAGTTACATACACAGATCATCAGGTCCTCACAATTCATGTAACCAAAACCATTACCGCGACGGTATTACCTACAATTTCCACAGTAACGGCAGTCACTACAGTCACTACCAATACTCCTATTACCAATGTTGCACCGGTCACCGTGACACAAACCATATCAATTTCGACTCAAGTTATCAGCACAGTTGAAAGTTTGGAAACCACCACACTCCCTGCCAGAACACTGACAACCATCCAAACTTCCACGGTTTCAGTCACAACCACGCTTATCCAAACAACGGTATAACCCCCTCCCACTATAATTGACGTTCTAACAAACTTGTAGTCCGACCTCATAACCGATCTCACCATCTCAACAGCAACAACAACTCTCCTAACAACAACCACCACAACCACAACTCCTCTCACGATCTCATTAGCCACAGAATACAACTGTCCCTGCCTTACCTTCTCCCAAGCAATTCCTGGACCATGGCTGTACCTCATCGGTGGTTTCAGCGGGAACGTATTGACATCTGACACCACTTCCACAATTACCGATTTATGTTCCTGCTGCCAAGTTTGTACATCTGCAAATCTCTGTGTCGCGTTTGGAATTTCGGAAGGTCAATGTACAATTTGGTCTGAGAGCGATGCTCAGTCTTGTCCTGAGACCGCGGGGTATTTGCCACCCTTGGGAGGGGGGAATTCGGAGGTTGTGTATACTGGTGGTTGTGCGGCTGGATTAGGTTGGGTTGCGGGAAATTGATTGGTTAAATGTCTCAAGTTGTGGAGGATACGAGAAGGGTAAGATGAGACATGATAAGGAATATTGAGAGAGGGGCATGATAGACAAAATATGGAGATCTGGCGTTTTCTTTGCATGGCGTTCAAAGAAGACGCAAAAGTAGAGTCGCACAGGCGTTAAATGCAGCCACCTATATTAGTTAGAATTGAGCCTGAAATACAGCGTCCTTTCAAGTGTACTCTTTGATCACCAGGATTGCCATACACGAGAAATATATCTGTGGGACCCGGGTTTTCCGATTTGATGGCAACGGCTCCAGCACGCATCCCTTGACTGGCATTGCAAAACATGGGAGAAAGGTTTAATTTCCTGTAGGCGCGGCTGTATAGATACTTATCACTACATAATTATGTCCGCCATTCAATACTTTCATGATATATTGATCAAACTAAGCTTCTCGCACACTTCGGCTCGAAAGTGTTCTGACAACTTGTTGTCGGTTTCTGCATACATCATGTGCCAGTTCAGACACTTGACAACCACCTGCCTATACGCCGGTCCCAAAATAGCGGTCAGTACCTCTGCCTTCTTCTCAAAAACGATCTTGAAATCCTGCGTCGTCATGTTGAAAGTGAACACCAATGGTTCACTGTCTAATTGCATTGCATTTGGATCCGCTTTCCTTTCGTTCCTTTCAGGGAACTCTTGCACTGTCTTGTGGTGTTTTATAACTTCGTCGATAAAACTTCTCAATAGTCCAACTTCAAGGAGGACAACACCAAGAGAGTAAATGTCGTGAACCTTTTGGAATCTTTTGTACACCTGCATCTCATCGCGTTCGGTATGGGTGTATATGCGGGCTGTCCACGCGGCCTTCGGATTGTATCTACCGGAATGACCAGTTTCGGTGCGAGACGAATCGAAACCGACAAGGTAAGGAGATGACCAATCGAAGCGGTAATTATCACTCCCTGGTTCGATTTCTTCGGCGAAAAGGAGGATATTATCTGGCTGGAATGACTTGTGCACCCAGTTGACAGAGTGCAATTCGAACAGCGTCCAAGCTAAGGCTCTGGCGAGGATAAGACGGTTCTCCAAATTCTCGGCCAAAAGGTGCCGATAATCGTCTCTGAGAAGAATATTTCCTAAGCTCTCGCAGCGGAATTTGGGGGTAGCTAGTGTTGGAAGTCGATAGATAAGGCCGAAATGATCCTGCTGCTGGTACCAGCCTTCACCAAACAACACATGGAAAGGATGTCTCTCGGAATCCTGCTCTTTCAATTTCGACGAGACTCGAAGGGTGCGAATTAGTTTGTCGACTTCGCTCGCCAGCTCTTCTTGTGTAAGCAAGTTACGTGCGTCTCGGAGATCGCTGGGTTTTGGTTTAAATTCGATAATTACTGTTGATGTTTTTCCATCTTTTGTAAACGTACCCCACTGTCGACGTTCCTTGCCGCCGAGATCAGTTCGGTTTGCTTGTTCACGTGCGACGTCTTCTTGGGGAGTGTCCAGACGAGGAGAAGGTGGTCGAATGTAACCACCGAGAACACCGTCCCTATCGACTAGTTTAATTTGAGAAATGTCCTCTTTGAAAGGTCCTGGTTCGCCCAA
>Ga0335074_10002220_pt1 | contig 26435 bp, 20 predicted proteins | sample Lox_Sample_23_FD_206715 | JGI IMG/M metagenome (GOLD analysis project Ga0335074, IMG submission 206715) | Soil microbial communities from Loxahatchee National Wildlife Refuge, Florida, United States - Lox_Sample_2.3 | ecosystem: Environmental > Terrestrial > Soil > Wetlands | place: USA...
CTTCATCCGAACCACCCCCGGTAAATTTCAATTCCAGATTGATCAGGTGGAATTCAAGTAGAGTAGGCGCGCCTGCATGCGATACGCCTCCCTGTTGGCTTGCACACAAAGGCGGTAAAAACTCAAACTCAAGCTGCATTAAAGACTTGATTATTGCTTCATAATCTACTGATGATGAGAGGGTTTTGCGATATGGCCTGGGCCGATTTGGGCGTCTGAACCGGCCGATGAAATGCCGAGCGCAACGAGGGAGCTTAATACCATGCAATGGTGGGCGATTAGGGACTCGAACCCCAGACCTCTTCCGTGTGAAGGAAGCGCTCTAACCAACTGAGCTAATCGCCCCGGCGAAGAAAACCGCCTGAAAAGGGACCTTTCTCATCGCCCCGGTCGGAAGGGGAGATTTGACTCCAAGGCGGAATTTCAGGAGCCCGTTTTGCCATGGCAAATCCCACCCTGCACGGTAACTCCGCGTACACTGGTAAGGCGCCGGAAGAGGCATCCCGTAGGGTAGAGTAGCACCAGCAGCCCTTTACGGCCAAACCGATCCGCAGTCTCAGGCAACGGCGTAGCACCCGAAGGGGTTACCAACCGCAGTCAAATTCATGCGGGTCACCAGTTATGTTCAGAAGAGCCCGCTCAATCCGTCTCAAAGGTGACTCCCCGGGAGATTGCCCATTTGGCGACGAAGCGGCATTGTCGCCCGTTTCCGGCCTTGGGACGACCTCCGGCTTGCCGAAAGGTTCATTCGCGGCAGCCCCGGGGAAGATAGCCCTCGCAAGATCAGGCTCAGCCGGGTCCGGACATAACCCTTCTGGAGGCGCCGGTTCCGGCCCGGAAGCCCTTCCAGACACGGCGAGAAAACCGCAACCTTCTGGCGTAGATGGGGTTCCAGAAGATATGGCGACGTTGGTCCTCAACGGTCCGGCATTGGGAGCGCGAAATGACGCTCAGAGTGCTTCCGTGGGTCCGCGGCCGGACCTCGATCCCACCAGCGACGCCGCCATTATGCTTCGCGTCGCCGAGGGCGACGAGGCCGGCTTTACCTATCTGGCTGAGAAGTATCACCGGCCGATGATCCATTTCCTCTACCGAATGGTGGGGAACCATGCAGTTGCCGAAGAACTGGCACAGGAAGTGTTTTTGCGCGTCTATCGTGCCAGGAGCAGCTATCGTGCGGAGGCCAGATTCACGACCTGGTTGTATCGCATCGCTACAAACCTCGCGGTCAATCACGCACGGGACACGCGGCACGAACGGTCGGCTCAAACGGTGCACCTGGACGAGCCGGACCAGGAAACCGGGACCACGCCGGATCTCGCCGACAGCGAGCCCTCGGCGGAAGAGCGGATGCTGCGCGATGAGCGCATGGCCGCAATTCGCAAGCATGTTTTGGCGCTGCCTGAAAGGCAACGCATGGCCGTGCTGATGCACAAGTACCAGGGGATGGATTACCGGCAGATCGGTGAAGTGTTGAAGCTGAGCGAATCGGCGACGAAGTCGCTCCTTTTTCGCGCCTACCAGACACTGCGGGAAAAACTGAAGGATTTTGTTTAAGCAGAAAGTGGAAAGAAGCCGGAATCAACCGGCAGAATGCGGGGTACCAAGCCATGGAACAGAAGAAGACCAATTACGCGGGACCCAAGTGCCGAGAGATCGACGAGAAGCTGGCCGATCTTCTGCTTGACTCTCGTCCTGCGCCTGCCAAGGTTCAAGAACACGTTGCGAAATGTGAAGAGTGCCAAGCCAGGCTCGAGAATTTGCAGGCGACCATGAGTTTGCTGGATGCCTGGGAGGCGCCTGAGTCCAGCCCCTACTTCATGACGCGGCTTGGCGCAAGAATGCGCGAGGAGCGCGAAGCCGCGCCAGCCGGCTGGTTGGCTGGTGCGATCGAACGCCTGCGCGCCCGCATCGCTTACGGACCCGGACTCCACGCGCGGCCGCTTGCCGCCATGGCGCTTACCGCGCTGCTTCTCATCGGAGGCGGAACGTATCTGGGTGTGAGCGATTGGATGCAGCCACAGGTTCAGCAGCCAGGTCCGTCGGCCGCGGTTGTGCATGACCTGCAAACCATCGATAACAACGCGCAGATCCTCGATCAGATGGAAGATCTTTCCACCAATTCGAACGGAGACTAGACTTAGCTTGAATTCGTGGCTGGCTGCCGGGAGTAAGACCTGTGAACTGGAATCGAAACGCGGAAAGAATGCGTCCGGTGGTTTTTGCCGCTGCGATCCTGTTTCTCTGTGTGCCCGCATATAAGGCCAGCTGCCAGCGCAAAGCTCCGCCGCCTCGCGCACGCTTCGCCCAACAGCGCCCGGCCAATCGGCAGCAGCGGCAGAACCAGAACGCGCCGCGGCAATACCCGAATCAGCAGCGGCAATTGCGCGGCCAGCAACCGTACAGCGACGGCTTTCGCCAGGCGCCCGCGTATTCCGGCGGAAACCCTGCCCGGCCCGGCTTGAATCAGGGATATCAAGCCCCGGCTCGTTCCGGATATCCTGGCGTCAATCCTCCCGGACATCTGGCTGACTGGCTCAACCAGCATCGCAACCTTTCCGCGCAGGATCAGGAGCGGCTGCTGCGCAATAGCCCCGCCTTTAACCGTCTGGATCCTGAGACGCAACAACGCCTCGTGCAACGGTTGCACAATTTGAATCAGATGCCCGAAGCGCAAAAGGACCGCCGGATTGCCCGCGCTGAAATGCTCGAGCGCATGTCACCGCAGGAACAGATGCAGGTCCGGCAAGCGGGTCGCCGCCTGCAGGCGCTTCCGCCTGATCGCCAAATCATGGTCAAGCGCGCCTTTCAGGACCTGCGCTCGGTGCCCTACGACCAGCGTGATACGGTGCTGAACTCCGCGCGCTACCAGAATCAATTCTCTCCAGACGAGCGCGACATTCTCGGCAATCTTCTCCGTGCCGAGCCCTACGAGGCGCCACACTAACTGCTGACTTGCGGACGCGCCGTCTCGGTGACCCGCGGCGTCGCGTGGCTTCTGAAGAAACCGAGTGATTTCCTTAGACCTTCCCTCAATCCAACTCGCGGTTCCCACCCCAGAAGACTACGCGCCTTGGTGATGTCGGGCCGTCTCCTCATCGGATCATCCACCGGCAATTCGACAAACCTCAGTTCGCTGCTCGATCCCGTCACTTCCAGCACGGCCTGCGCGCACTCAAGAATTGAATATTCTTCGGGGTTCCCGATATTCACCGGCAGATGCTCGCCAGACCGTGACAGGCGCTCAATGCCTTCGATTAGATCGTCCACGTAACAGAAGCTGCGCGTCTGTTTACCATCGCCGTAGACCGTCAGCGGCTCGCCGCGCAGCGCCTGCATCATGAAGTTGGAGATAACGCGGCCATCACCCGGCTGCAAACGCGGACCGTAGGTGTTGAAAATGCGCACCAGGTGAGTATCTACGCCGCGGGAACGGTGATAGGCCATCACCATCGCCTCGGCAAATCGCTTGGACTCGTCATACACTGAGCGAGGGCCCACCGGGTTCACGTTGCCCCAATAAGTTTCAGCCTGTGGGTGTTCAAGCGGGTCGCCATAGCACTCTGAAGTGGATGCGTGCAAGTATCCGGCGTGATAGCGCTCTGCGATCGCGAGGGTATTCTCCACGCCCACCGATCCCACGCGCAGCGTTTCGATACCCAGCCGCATGTATTCCGGAGGGCTGGCCGGCGAAGCCATGTTGAATACGTAATCCACTTGGCCCGGATCAAAACTCGAGCAGATATCGCGTTCTTCAAACTGGAAATGCGATTCGCCGCCAAAATCGGCGATGTTCTCCGCCGTTCCGGTTGACAGATTATCGACGCCGAGCACCGTGTGCCCTTCGCTGAGCAGGCGTTCTGTAAGATGGGAGCCGAGGAACCCCGCGGCGCCGGTGACGAGTACTCGCATTGGCAAGAATTTACGCTCCGGAGAATTTGAAAACAATCAAAAGGTGAGTTGCATGTGGAGCAGGTGTTTTCAAGGGCTGCCATGCCGCCAATTCCCTCGCCCGTTCCCATCCTGCGGTCCAACCTTCGCGGCAACAGTACGAATCATTGTTTGGGCTTGCGCGGTTTGCCCTCCTGTGCCTGGTATTTCGCTGACCTGCCCACGCTCACATAGGTGAATCCATGGTTTTGCATTTTCTCTGGCTTGTATAGGTTGCGCCCGTCAATCACAATCGGGAAACGAACGGCGCGATTCAGCCTGGCTAGGTCGATCTTCGCAAATTCCTTCCAGTCGGTCAGAATCAGTACGGCATCGGCGTCTTTTGCTGCGGCATAAAGATCGCCGGCATACTTCATATTCTCTGCCGGCGGTAATAGCTCCTTGGCGCGCAGCATTGCCGCCGGATCGAATGCCGTCACGGTAGCTCCCGCACCGAGCAACCTCCCGATAATGTCGATGGCGGGCGACTCCCGAATATCATCCGTGCCGCCCTTGAAGGCCAGCCCCAGCGCCGCCAGACGCTTGCCGCGCAGCGTCCACAGCGCCGAAAGCACTTTGTTGAAGAAAACCTCGCGCTGCGTTTCATTAATCTTGCGGATCTCATGCAATAGTTGGAAATCGATGCCGCGTTGCTGCGCGACCCAGTGAAATGCGGCCACGTCCTTGGGAAAGCACGAACCGCCATAACCCAGCCCCGCATGCAGGAACTTGGGTCCGATGCGGCTATCCAAACCCATCCCCGCGGCAACGTCCTCAATATCGGCATCTACGTCTTCTGCCAGGTTGGCTACTGCGTTAATAAAGGAGATTTTCAACGCCAGAAAAGCATTGGATGCATGCTTGATAATCTCGGCACTCTGCGCCGACGTCACCAGCAGCCGTGCCGGCTGTTTTGCATTGCATTGCCCGGGCAAGGCGTCTTTCTTTGCATAATAGCTGCCACCGGTCAGCGGCTCATAAATCCGGCGCAGGATTTCGGCTGCGCGCTCATTTCCGGCGCCCACCACAATGCGATCGGGATGAAGAAAATCAGAAACTGCGGTGCCTTCGCGGAGAAATTCGGGATTCGATACAACGTCAAAGTGCTTCTGGTCGACGCCATGCCGGTGTAAGACTCGCCGGATCCAGTCATTGGTGTAAACCGGTACCGTGCTTTTCTCCACAATGACCTTGTAGCTATTGATGCTGCGAGCGATTTCTGAGACAACCGCTTCAACATAAGACAGGTCGGCCGCGCCGCTTTCGCCCTGTGGTGTGCCGACCGCGATAAAAACCGCCTCGCTTTGCTCTACCGCCTCACCGAGATTTGCAGTGAATTTGAGTGAGCGTCCGCGGTGCCGCGCCAGGAGGAGCGGTAAATGTGCTTCGAAAATTGGCACGCCGCCATCGCAAAGGAGCTTGACTCGGGCTTCGTCATTATCCACACAATTCACTTTGTGGCCCATGTCGGAAAAGCACGCAGCCGCCACGAGCCCCACATAACCTGACCCGATCACACAAATCGAAACTGGCTTTGCCATGTGCTGGTGCATCCCCCTTGCGGGCTGTCCCAGGAGTTCCCGATGCCCTAGCCCGTTCTTATCAGGCGATCCTTGAGTCGAATCGGCAGCCGGAAAACTTTCTGGCACGCGACGGTGCAGCCCCATTTTATCTTGCTGCGGCCCCTGAAAAGATGGCACTTCTGTGCACGGCATCGAATGCGTAATCCCCGCTCTCCGTGGGCTAGAATAGAAGCAGGCCAACTGGCAGCATTCTTTGCGCGTCGCGCGCAATATCGGTAAGGAGCCTTTGATTCTTATGGCGATTCCCGCCACTCAACTACGCCCGGGGATGATCATCAAGCACAACGATCAACTTCACCTGGTCTTTAAAGTGGAGCACCGCACACCTGGAAACCTGCGCGCCTTCATTCAGGCAAAGCTCCGCAACCTCAAATCGGGAGCGATGTTCGAGCACCGCTTCCGCTCTGCCGATGCCATTGAAAAGGTCGTCGTCGACGAAATTCCCATGGAGTTCCTTTATGCCGATGGCGATGATTACTACTTCATGAATCCCGTCGACTACGAGCAGACAGTGCTTAAAGCGTCCACGCTTGGCGACGCCGTGGAATACTTGACGGCCAACCTGCAGATTCGCGTCAGCTACCACGATGGTCAGCCGGTGGGCATTGAGCTGCCGCAAACCGTCGACCTGGAGGTCGTCGAAACGGAGCCGGGCTTGAAGTCCGCAACCGCTTCTTCGGTCACCAAACCAGCAAAAACTGAAACTGGCCTCGTCGTCCAGGTACCTCCGTTCATTAACGCCGGCGAAAAGATCAAAGTCGACACCAGCGAAGGGTCCTACCTGAGCCGCGCGTGAACTTCCACCAGCCAACAGAAGAAAAGACGGCGCGGGATTCGGCGCCGTTTTATTTTGCACAGTTGTTTGGGAAACGCGCGCTTGACCGCGCTTTGGATCTTGCGGTATTCGGTCAATAGTTTGCCGTAGCGTCACGAATATGGAGGGCTCATGCCTACCCCAACCGTCATCGCCACAGCCGCTGAAAACTTCCGTTACAACTCCGCCTTTCTTACCAAGCTGGTCCAGGACCTTTCTCCGGATGAGTGGATGCGCCGCCCCCAGGGCAATTGCAATCACCTTACATGGATCGTTGGCCACCTGGTTTGGAGCCGCAAACAGATTCTTGCACGACTCGGCAGGGAGTGGTCGTTGCCCTGGCTGGGCGGGTTTGCTCGAGGCGCAAAGTGTGAAGACGATGGCGATTACCCGTCAGAGGCGGCGCTTCTTGACGGCTGGCGGGAAACTGCCGGCATCCTTGACGGCGCCCTGGATGCAGTTTCGCCGGAACTGCTTGCCCAACCGGCGACGAGCGGCCCGCCAAGCGCTGATGGCAAAGTCAGCGGCATCATCAACTTTCTTGCATTTCACGAAATCTATCACATTGGTCAGGCATCGTACCTGCGCGGCTGGCTGGGGCACAAAGGCATGATGGGATAAATGCAGGCGGGTATGGCTTTTGTTTTCAGCGGCAATTCTCGAACGATTTCGATGCAAGAGAGGCTAGTCCTTGCGTTCCGCGGTTGCCGGAATCATTCCCGGCCGCGGGCCGCGAGGGAGGCTTGAAGTGAAGTTGTCGCACGCTGTCATTTTTGTTCTGTTCGTCGCGCCCGGAGCGGTGGTTACACAATCGCCGCGCCATCAAAACACAGCTGTGACCTCATTCCCAGAAGCGGAGGCCGTCAAGGGAAACACCGGTTTCGCTGTCGATCTCTACCGACAGCTGCGCGCGCAACCCGGAAATCTCATCTTCTCGCCCGAAAGCATCTCCACCGCGTTTGCCATGGCCTACGCAGGCGCACGCGGCCAAACAGCAACGGAAATGGCCGGCGTTTTTCATTTCACGCTGCCTCCTGACCAGTTACATCCTGCGATGGGCCAGCTTCTGGCCCAGATGAACCAGCGGAATGCCGATTACCAACTGAGCGTGGCCAATGCTCTGTGGGCGCAGCAGAATCAGAGTTTCCAGCAGGCTTACCTCAAATTGGTTGAAGAAAACTACGCCGCCGGCTTTCACCTTGCGAATTTTCTTCTCGCGCCCGAGACGGCGCGCACCACCATCAACCAGTGGATCGAAAAGCAGACCCAAAACAAGATTCAGAACCTGGTCCCGCCCGGGGCGATAACCCCCCTCACCCGGCTGGTGCTGACCAACGCCATCTATTTCAAAGGCGACTGGCTTGATGCGTTTGACAAGAACGCAACGGAAAATGCTGACTTTCACCTTTCGTCGACGCAATCGGTGAAAGCTCCGCTAATGCACAAGACCGCAAGCTTCAACTTTTTCGACGGCGGTACCTTTCAGGCTCTCGAACTGCCCTACAAGGGCAACCAACTCTCGATGATCGTGCTGCTACCTAACGAGGTATCCGGCCTTTCCGCGCTCGAGCGTGCTTTCACTGCCAAATCGTTAGCCGGTTGGATTGGCAAGCTTCGTCCCGCGCCAAAAATCGTCGTTACTCTTCCCCGCTTCACCATGACACAACAGTTCGAGTTGAGCAACGCGCTCGCCCGAATGGGGATGCCGCTGGCGTTCACAAGCGCGGCCGATTTTTCGGGCATGACCGGCACGCGCGAGCTGAATCTCTCTGCCGCCATTCACAAGGCCGTTATCGACGTGAATGAGACGGGCACAGAGGCTGCCGCGGCCACGTCGATCATCATGCGCGCGACCGCGATGCGCGTCGAGCCCCCGCCAATCATCTTCCGTGCTGACCATCCATTCCTGTTCCTGATTCGCGACAAGCGATCAGGAAGCATTCTGTTTCTCGGGCGGGTGGTTGACCCGACAGCGCGGTGACCTGCCGATAGACGAATTCGGTCGGGGTGTTTGCGACCGAACGCGGCGGAAATCGCTTGAGCGAGGCGTCAGTTCGCGCTGGCGTTCCCATTGATGGCGATGGATGTGGGTCCGGAGATGCCTGCGCCTGAGAATGGCGAGCCGGTAAGGGCCGCGCCGGAGCTGTTGACGGCGCTGACGGTGCTTGCGCCTGAGTTGACCACCCAGATTTCATCGGCGGGATCGATGGCGATTCCGACCGGAGCGTTGAAGCCGGTGAGCGGAGAGCCCAAGATGTTCCCGCTGCTCGAACTCAGTTCGTAGACGTCACCGTTGGATGCGCTCACCCAGGCATTCCCCGTCAAATCGACAGCGATGCCCTTTGGAACTCCGCCGAGCGAAGTCCCGGTTGTGCCGAGTCTCGAGTCGCCAAGGTTGCCGAACCACGAAACAGCGTCGCTGCCGCTGTTGGCCACCCAGACATTGCCCGACTGGTCGGCGGCAATGGCCGACGGCCCGTTCAAGCCGCCTCCCGTGTAGTTGATGGCGATGGTCAGATCGTTGGGCGCGCTGCTAAGGTTTGGCGCAAACGGCGGGTTGGCCGTCTGTAAGGCATAGAGTGACGCGACGTTCGCCGCCGGATTCTGCGCCATGTTCAGAGCTGCGGCAACGGTGTTGGTGGGCGCCACGCTGTTGACGGTAGTTGCCGTAAAGAGCTTGCCGCAAGGGCTGGAGTCGCCGGCCGTTCCTCCCGTCGAGTTCACACAACTGGAGAGAATATTGGCTAGAGTGTCAATTTTGGAAACCGGCAGCGTGGCGCCTGCAGGAAGCAACGGACCAGACACAGTTCCGGTGGCGTAGTTGACTACAGTGCTCGCCGTGGAAAATGCATCGGCAAGGCCGAGCTGATTGGAGGCGCTCGACCCGATGCTTGTCGCACCGTTTGTAAATGGTGACAACGTCCAGATGCCGGCCACAGTGGTCAATTCGTTTACGACGACATAAGTGGACGAGTTGACTCCACTGCATGGGCCGAGCGCTGCCAGCAAAGCCAGGTTGGGATTGGCGGCGCTGCCTCCGGGATTTCCGCCGAGCGCCAGCACGTAGAGATAGGACGGCGAGGGCGACGACGGACAGTTCCAATCGCCGCTGATCGCCCAGTTGCCGTTCGAATCCGTCTTCACATACCAGTTGCCGCTGCCATCCTGGTTGCCGGCGCTCGCCGTCAGCAACGAAGTAGAGGAGCTGCCATAGCCACTGGCTCCAGCCGCGTAGAGATAGATGCTCGCCCCAGTGATCGGCTGCTGACCGCCCATCACCCGGCCGCGCGCGCTCGCGGGAACCGCGATGGTGTGCGGTGCGATCATCGAGGTCCCCCCGTTGCAGCCCGCGAGAGCTGCCGCTGCCAAAACGCTTGCTGCCGACTCGATCCACCAGCCTCTCATGGCTTTTCTCCTGTCGTCTTGTTGGCCGCCGCTGTCGCCAGCGGCGCTGCAGGCGCCGCTGCGCCCAGAATCCTGGTTACGCTGTTGTTGCCCTTGTTTGTAATCCAGACGCTTCCACTTAAATCAACGGCAATTCCGCTTGGCGACGATAACGAGCTGTCGGTATACCCCGTTGCGGGTGAAAGCGCAGCGCCTGCGTTCGAGAAGTGGCTCACGCTGTTGTTGCCGTTCGCCACCCAAATCTGTCCGTTGCCGTCGACGGCGATCGCTGACGGCGAATTCAGCCCGCCTGTTCCGGACGGAACCGTCGCGATCGACGTTCCCACCTGGTTGGTCTCTTCGAGCAGAGTCGATCCGGAGCCAACCGTCCAGAGATTGCCGCTGCCGTCAATCGCCACTGCCAGATTTGCGCCCGGATCGGCGCTGGAGCTTATGCCTGCGCCGTTGGCCGCAAGTTCGCTGATCCCGCCTGAGCTATCCACAATCCAAACGCTCTCGCCGCTGACCACAAGCGAGGCTGTCGATTGGTTTGTGCTATAGATCCCGGAAAGATTCGGCGTGAAGTTCGCCGCGATATTGTAACTGCCCGCCGCGAGAGTTGACGTGCCGCCGCTGATGTTGATCGGCGAACCGCCACCAGAGGGAGTTGCCGAGTAAGTGAAGCTGCCGGCGACGCTGCCGGCGCTCGCATTGAGAACGTTGCTGCCGGCGCTGCCATAGATGATCGTCGTGGCCGGCGTCCAGGTGATGGACGGCGTGGTCAGGCTGACTGTAACTGAGCTTGAGGCTGTTCCGTCGGCGGAGCCATAGGTGCCGGAGCTGCCGCCATTGGGCGTGAATGACGCCTGGAAGATATAGTCGCCCGCATTGAGCGTGCCTGCGGGAATGTTGATGATTGCTGAGCCGGATGTGAGCGTGTTTGCGGGCGATGTGTAGCTGTTGCCGCTCAACACGACAGACCCGCCCGGCGTGGGATTGCCAGTACCGCCATTGACGGAAACGGTCACGCTCAAGGGCTGCGTGGTGGTAAGGCTCGTTGTCCCGGGGCTTACTGTCACCGTAGGTGTCACCGCAGTAACCATAACCTGCGACGATGCAGAGCCGGAAGAAGTTGTATAAGTGGACGAACTGTTCGAATCAGGCGAGTAACTGGCCTGGAAAGTGTAGTTACCCGCGGCGAGGGTATCGGCGGGAATGTTAATTGTGGCTGAGCCGGAGGTGAGTGCGGTTGCCGGCGAGGTGTAGCTGTTGCCGCTGAGAGTGACAGTGCCCGTCGGCGTGGGGTTGCTTGTGCCGCCACTCACTGTAACCGTGACACTGAGTTGCTGCGTGGTGCTTACGCTTGACGAGCCGGGCGACACAGAAACGGCAGGCGCTTCCAGGCCGACTAACGTTGCCGCCAATACGACAACGTCCTGATTGCTGGGTAGCGTTATGCTCTGAACTGTCTTGGCGGAGTTGAGCGCAAACGAATAATCGTAGAGATAGAAAAGCCGGTTCAAGTATGGGTATTCATAGTAGTTGTCGCAATAAGGCGTGACGACCGCAACAGATTCTCCCCCGGTACAAGGGTTCGACGACGAGCAACTGGTGCTATTACTGTCCCAGTCGTCGAAGTTCTGCGTAAACGTCTGCGTAGAATTATCGGTATAAGTGACAACGACGGACTGTGATTCCTGCGAACCGTTGATGCCGGCTCCGAGGAGTTGCAATCCGGTGAATACGCCGGGTGGCAGGGAAATTGGATTGGATCCGGTGCCGAAAACGGCATTGCGCTGATTCGGCGTTCCAAAGTCAAACTTCACGCCCATCAGGTCCAGGGCCATCGGGCTGACACCGGGCGGGCTTAATTGATTGGCCGAATATACGTCGGCCGCGCCGTCGAGACTATTGGTCAGAGTAATGGAATAGACCTGGGAGTCGTCGTAGAAGCTGTACAGGTTGAAATCATTGGCAAGATTGACAACGATACCTGAGCCGCCTGTCAACGGCGGATTAACGATGACATTCACCGGGATGTTTTGCGTGGCCACGCCCGATCCCGATGCGGTAAGGGTCAAAGTCGCGGGGGTATTCGCTCCAGTCAATACTGCGCTGCTGGTTGCCGTCAAAGTGATGTTGTAAATGTTGGACGAGGTCCCCTGGGTAATCTGAGCGGTGACGCCGGTGGGCAGATTTGAGGCTGAGACATTGACCGTACCGGCAAATCCGTTGATATCCGTAATCGAAATGGTGCCGGTCGCGCTGCCGCCCTGGTTGACCGCGATGCCATCAGCGGGAGTTACGCCCACACCGAAACTAGGCGAAGTTGTGCCATAAGTCAGAGTGGTTTGAGATCCTGACGTTGTTACTCCATAGTCACATTGCGGCTGCCCAGTGGAGGGGAAAACCAGTTCGTTTTGCCAGCCGGGGTTGGAGATCAGGTTGAAATTGCTGTCGTAGAGTGAAGTATTGAATTCGATTGAAGCATTCGGCGGATAGTCGAGGCACTGATTCACGTAGTAAACCTCGAGCACCCCTCCCTGGGCCCAATTGAAGACCTGACCTTCCGCGGGCGTGTTGGTCAATTCAGTGCTCTGGCTGGTGGTCTGATCAAGAGTGGTGATATTCCAGGTAGAGCAGTTGGTGGTTCCGGCGGCGCAGGTCATTTTCGTCGTCCCCACGATCGTGTCGCCGGGATTGATGCTGATGGGGGTGCTCTCATTCGCCGTCCCGGCGGGGCAGCAGTTCCAGCTCGCAGCAGTCCATGCCTGCCCGTCATACGATCCAATCACAGGCTGAATGATGGTCTGGTAAGTCGAATAATCCTCGAACCCCGGGAAGAAATAGATGACCTGGCCATCCTGCATGATTGGAACTGGCGGAACGGTCCATGTGGAAATTCCTTCTCCATAGGCAGTGCCGGTGGTAGCGCTGGAGTATTCCATCCAACTGTGGGTGATGGCGGGCTGGGTTGAAGGTTCCTGGTCCTGTTCAACGACAGTATCGTTCGATTGGCCCGAGCCGGGGGCCAGTTGCCCCGAAGGCATGTAGTGAGGATAGCGGCAGGGACCGGCCTGGAGGGTTTTGCCATTGGCAAGGTGAAGACCTCCACCCTTGTCCATATACTCGCCTCTTTGGAGCTGCAGGACACAGGACGGATGAAAATAGCCGAATGGCGTGATGACGTAATTCGATGGCACGTTTGCCGGCCGCCGTGTCCCGGCAGGCGGAAGCACGCCGAGCGGCGGCGCCTGTGCCCGCACCATCATGCTGCTGAAACCAGGCAACAACCATGCGAACAAAAGAAAAAGCCTGATTGATTTCGTCCAGCAATCACACATGGTGATTCCTTTCAGGCCGGTGTACTTTTGTCGGCCGGGGACTTCGCTGGAGGGTCCTTGATGCTGGTAATGGTTAGTTTTGCTCCTTGCGAAAAGGTCTTGCGATGTGAAGTCCGCGAGGAGCGGCCCAATGTTGAAGTTCTGCAGACCCGAGAAATGGGGAAGACGCGGTCGCGGCGCCCTCGCCATTTGGTGGAGTGATGGGGGATGAGCCTTTCTGTGGCAGTGAAGTTAACACCGATTGGGCCCCTACGTCAATTTCAGAGGGATGAAAGTGATCATCTTCGGTAACTGCTGCTATGACGGGGCACTGACGTTCCAGTTCGGCGGCTTCTTCAATCGCAGATTCACGTTCTGTTCAAGATTGCGCCAAGAGTTTGGTTGTGCACTCGGGAGAGTTTGGAGTAATCTAAGTGCTCTCTGGAAGTCCTCCCACTCCAGCTCTGATGTCCATTCGGTTCGAGTTTCAGGATTATGGCTGTCTGCGAGCAGCGCATCGTGCTTCGGCAGCGTCTGAAGCCAATTCGGGGTGGGACAGTGTAGAGTTCAGGACCACAAATTCGGTTTCAGAACGGGAGGTCGCACCTCATGGAAATCGCAAAAACTTGTTTCAACTCCGCGATTGCCGGAATCCTGGCGATCGCTGTTTCCGCGTCAGCGCAAATCGCCCCTGGCGCCGCATTCAACGGGGGGCACACCATCATTCCGAAATCAAGCCAATTTACCGCCTCGGACAAAGGCGTGCGCGCACACACCAACGTACGCATCTTTGTGCCTGACGGGCTCAGCACCAACCCAATGGAATTGCCACCCATCTCTGGGTACGGGTTCGAGACGCCGGCATCGCTGGCATGCGTCTACGGCCTGGTCGCACCCGTTCCGGGTTGCAACCCGAATGTGACGACAACGAACCCCGCAGGGGGGAGCAGCGCGATTGCAATAATCGATGCCTTCGACGACCCGACTGCGGCCTCCGATCTGGCCGCCTTTTCGGCGCAGTTTGGCCTGCCTTCGGCGAGTTTCAAAGTCGTTTACGCGGGGGGATCTGAGCCAGCGGAGGATCCAACCGGCGGCTGGGAACTTGAGGAATCACTGGACATCGAGATGGCCCACGCCATGGCGCCAGGCGCGACCATTTATCTTGTCGAAGCCAACTCCGATTTGGACACCGACCTCTATTCGGCAGTGGTGGTTGGGGCCAGCCTTGTTTCGTGTGGGAGAATCGAATGCACGCGCGGCGGACACGGCCGAGGCGAGGTCTCGATGAGCTGGGGCGGGAGCGAATACAGCGGAGAAACCGCCTCGGACGCTCTCTTCCAGTACCCCGGAGTGGTTTTTGTAGCCGCCGGAGGCGACGATCCTGGAACCTATTACCCCTGCGCCTCCCCAAACGTGGTGTGCGTCGGCGGCACGGTGATTGCCCGTAGCATCGAGACCGGGAACTTCCTATACGAAGTCGCCTGGATGGATGCGGGCGGCGGGTTCAGTTATTACGAAAGTCGTCCTCCCTATCAAAACTCGATTCGCAACGTTGTAGGATCGACCCGAGGCATGCCCGATGTCTCGTTTGAAGCCGGACTGAACAGCGGCGTGTGGATCTATGACAGCGACCAAGATGAGGGGGCGCCGGGCGGGTGGATCATTGTCTACGGAACCAGCGTAGGCACTCCTTCCACGGCGGCCTTGATCAACGTGGCCGGCCATTTCTATCAGTCATCTGCAGAGGAACTCCAGACGATTTATTCCTCGTTTCGTGGCTTCACCGATCTCGAAAGAGGTTACTGCGGGCCATATGACACGTTCGCGGCAACACCCGGTTGGGATTTTTGCACGGGAGTGGGCAGCCCATTGGGGTACGAAGGGAAGTAAGGCCAACGCTCTTGTTGGGGGCATCTTCGCGTTAATCCCGGGTTTCATCGCGGAGACCCATCCCACGCACTTGAACCTGTCAACGGGGTTCCGGGCCAGGGCGCGCGATGCGCGGTCAGTCGCTGCGCGGAAGCCGAGGCTCACCGCCTTTTCACAAAATCTTCTTAACGCCACTTGACAACTGGGCCGGCAATGATGTTACTGTCAGTAACATCATGAAGGGAAGGACTCCACTGCGACACGATCCAGCGGAACTTGGGGAACTGGAAAGCAGCATTCTCTCGATTGTTTGGCGGAAAGGGTCGGTGACGGCCGAACAGGTGCGCGAAGCGCTGGACCGGCCGCTGACGGATTCGACGGTACGCACCATGCTGCGTCGCCTTGAAGAAAAAGGTTACATTGTTCATTCGCTGGAAGACCGCGCGTACGTGTATCGGCCGGCGGAGTCGCGGCAGCGCGTGGCCGGCCGTGCCACCAAGCGTATCGTGGACTGGCTTTGCGAAGGATCGGTGGAAACGCTTCTGGTGGGCATGGTGGACTCGAATATTCTCGATCGCGCGGAACTGCAACGCCTGGCGGAACGCATCGCTGCAGTACGGGAGCAGGATGAACGCAAGAAGACGCTCGATAAGTAGCAATTGCAGACCGTGCTTTCATGCAAGCGTTCTTCAGATTCACAGGAAGATCGCATCGAGATCTGGGACACCCGATCATCGTAGAACACCAGGAAGCGTGAAGCCTGGCTGGAGGTTGACGGATGCTGGCCGCATTGATTGAAGCCGCAGTTCGGCCCCTAATTGTTGCTTCGATGGTCTGGGCCGCTTTGCGGATCTTTCGCATTCGCAATGTAGAATCGCAGCGCTGCGCGTGGACCGCGGTTCTGATTGGCTCGCTGTTGATGCCCTTTGCGCTTTTCGTCACGTCGCGCTGGCATGTATTGAGCTTGGCAACGATTCCTGCGCCCGAGACACTCGATCGACTGCGGGCCGCCAGCACGCCAATGACCGCCAACGGAATGCCTGCGGTGTTGACGCATGCAACAATGGCTACTTCAGTCAGCAGGCACTCCATCGTCACGCCGAAGCACGATCGGCTTGGCCCTCCGCAAAAACCTTTGGCGACGAACGGAGACAACCGCGTCGAGGCGAAACCGCCCAATCTGATTTCGTCGCCGGCGCGAGACACTTCCCCTGCGCGGTCGGCGCCACTTGGAATCAAGCTGTCGCCGGCGGTCATCGCCGTGCTCGTTTATTTTGCTGTTGCCGGCGCACTACTGGTGCGTTTGCTTCTCGGGCTCGTGTCGGCGCTGAGGCTTTGGCACTCCTCCGCTCCCGCTGCGCCATGCCGCGCGACCCTATTGGGCGCTGATTTCGAGCTTCGCATGAGCCGCGAAATCCCAGCTCCGGTCACCATCGGATCCGGCGTGGTACTACCGGCAGGCTATACCAGCTGGCCTGAGGAAAAACTTCGCGTCGTGCTGGCGCACGAGCGATCGCATGTTGTCCTGCACGATTTCCATTTGCAGATTCTCGCCTCACTTTACGCGGCCCTGACTTGGTTCAGCCCGTTGGGGTGGTGGCTCAAGCACAAACTCTCTGACTTGGGCGAAGCCATCAGCGACCGCTCCGGCCTGGATGCGGCATCCAACCGCTCCGCGTACGCCCAGGTTCTGCTTGAATTCGCGGCAGCACCGCGCCCAACCCTGATAGGAGTCGCCATGGCACGCAACAGCAGTATCTCGCGCCGGATTGAACGCCTGCTCAACGACAGCTACTTGCGCCACGCATTTTCCGGCGGCACACGCGCTCGCATCGCCTTTCTGGTTGTCCCTGCCGTGCTGTTTGCCGCGGCCGCACTGGTTCGCGTTGAGGCGGCAAGCCACGCCGGGAATGAGCCAAGCGCAGCGCCGCAGATCGCTCAGGCGCAGGCTTCGCTGTCAGCCGCACAAGCGCAAATGCTGGCCGCAAGACAAGCCTCGGCGGCGCAGGAACAAGCACAACGTCATGCCGAAGCCGCCCAGGCGCTGAGCAAAGCGCAGGCGGCGCTGGTAGCTGCGCAAACGCAATTGCAAGCTGAGCAGCAGGGCAAGCTGGCTGGGACAGAGCAAATGCTGGCAGAAGCGCAAGCGGCGCTGGAGGCTGCACAAGCATTACCTGCACTGCCGACAGGCGCTGCACCTCTTTTGCCGCGTGAAATTGCTACGGGCACTCCGCCGGATCCACCCGAGCCGCCGGCGGCGGGGCGAGGCGACGAAACTGGAGCGGAGGCGACCTTCGATCGCAACCTGACATTCAGCGGCACGCTCGATCTTTCAGTGAGCACCGGCTCAGGCAACATTACTTTTAAACGCGGATCGGCGAGCCAGATTCATATTCACGGCATCGTGAAAGGAAATCACGATGCCGATCCGGCGCAGGTGCAGCAGCTTGCCGCGAATCCGCCAATAACGCAAGAGGGAAACTCGATCCGCATCGGCGGGCAACATCAGAACTTGCACAATATCAGCATCAGTTACGAAATTGAGGCGCCCGCCGACGCCACCCTCAACGCTGCCACGGGATCGGGCAACATCAACGACACCGGCGTGGGCCACGACGCGAAGCTGACCACCGGCTCGGGCAACATCGTGGCCACAGGCATCGAAGGCGGATTCAAAACGCAAACCGGGTCAGGCAACATCGCGATTGAAGGCGGAGGCCAGGGCGAAGCCAAAGCCCAGACCGGATCCGGCGACATTGAGCTGAAGGGCGTGAATGGCGCGTTGGATGCGCAAACAGGATCAGGCACCATCAAGGCCGCGGGAACGCCGGCGGCGCCCTGGAAGCTCGAGGCCGGTTCCGGGTCGATTGAGCTGGTGACAGGAAATGCGCCCATGAATCTTGACGCGTCGACGGGATCGGGCAAAATCTCCACAAATCTCTCAGTTGCGACAGAGAACCCGGAGGATCATCACCACATGCGCGCTCAACTGAACGGCGGCGGCCCTGATGTACGCGTCGAAACCGGCTCGGGCGATATCCGCGTCGACTGATCTCCTGTCACTTTCCGTCGGGCAGTTTGACGAGCCTGGCTTCGAGGAGCGCTTCGATCCCCTTGAGCGCCTCGAGCGCGGACTCGGCGACCGGCTCGTCAACTTGAACGACGGCCAGCGCTCTGACGGGTCTTCCCGCCTGCTGCGCGACAATCTGCGTATTCAGGCGCTCGCGGCCCAGGGCGAAGTTGGCGATGTTGACGCCCTGCTGGCCGAGGATCGTTCCGATGCGGCCGATTACACCGGGCACGTCGAGGTTGCGACAGACAACGAGGGTGCCTTCGAGCGGCGCCTCTACGTCGATCGAATCGAATGCCAGCAAACGCGGCTGCTCGCCATGAATCACTGTGGCGCTGGCGCGGCTCTCACCCTGCGCGGTGTGCAGAACCAACGTGAGAACAGCGGCCGCCCCGCCGCGATGGCTCTCTTCTTTCTCTTCGTGGATGCGGATGCCGCGCTCCTCCGCCACGGCTGCGGCGTTGATGCGGTTCACATTCTCTGAGCCCTGCAAAAGGCCGGCGATCGCCGCGTTGCGAATCAGCTCAGTCTTGCCTTCGGCGAGCGCGCCCCCGTAGACGATGTGGATGGATTCAATGCCGGGGCCTCCAACAAACTCACTCATTGGTTGGGATCGGATCGCACCCTTTCCGGTTTGCGCCAGAAATGCGCCCAAGCGCCCAGCTAGATCGATATACGGCGCGAGCAAGAGGTACTCTTCGTGGCTGAGCGAGGGAAGATTGACGGCGTTTTGTACGACGCCGAGTTTCAGGTACTCGCGCACCTGATGCGCAATCTGAACGCCCACTGCTTCCTGCGCCTCGCCGGTCGAACCGGCGATATGTGGAGTGAGAATGACGTTGTCCAGCTCAAAGTACGGCGACTCTTTTGGCGGTTCGACGGAGAAAACATCGAGCGCCGCGCCGGCCACCTGCCCCGATTTGAGCGCCGCAACCAAATCCGCATCAACCACCAGCTCGCCGCGCGCGCAGTTGACAATGCGCACGCCCTTCTTCATAGCGGCGAGAGTCTTGGCGTTTACGATACCGTTGGTTTGCGGCGTAAGGCCGACGTGAAGCGTGAGGTAATCTGCCTTTGCAAAGAGATCTTCAACCGGGACCAATAGAATTCCGTTCTCGCGCGCCACGGCTGCGGAAACAAACGGATCCGCGCCCACGATCTCCATGCCGAAGCCGCGTGCGCGGCGGGCCACCTCAAGACCGATGCGGCCCAGGCCAAGAATCCCCAGCGTTTTGCCACGCAGTTCCCCGCCTTGCAGATTCTTCTTTTCCCATTTGCCCGCGTGCATGGTGGTGTTGGCAGCGGGCAGCTTGCGGACGAGCGCGATCATCAGGCCGATGGCAAGCTCCGCTACGGCGACAGCGTTTGCGCCCGGCGTGTTCATCACCACGATGCCGCGGCGCGTCGCGGCTTCGGCATCGATGTTGTCCACGCCCACGCCGGCGCGGCCGATGACGCGCAGTTTGGGCGCATGCTCCATCAGCGCATCGTCAACCTGCACGGCGCTGCGCACCACCAGCGCATCCGCCTCTTTCAGGGCCGTAGGCAATCCCTCCGGCAACTGGTCGTGGGTCGTCACTTCCCATCCCGGCTCGGCCGCAAACACGGCCAGCGTCGCCGGAGAAACCTTCTCCGCCAAAACGATCTTCATGATGGCTCCCTTATCCGCCGTGGCGGATGTTCTTTGGTAATCATCAAAGCGAATACCCTGCTGCTCGCAGAACAGGTCGAACATGCGCACCACGGCCGCGTGCGGCTTGCCTTCGCCGCGCTCATACTTGGTTAGTGAGTTGGGATGCACGCCCAGCTTCTCGGCCATCTCATATTGATAGAGATCGAGCTGTTTGCGCGCGATGAGAAGCTTCTCTCCAAAACTGAGTTCTGGCATAAATATCTCGCGGATTTGACCTGTAACCAGTGGCTTGCAGCCCGCTATTCCTAATCAATCGCCCAAGCTACCTGCCACTGGCAACAAGTTCTCGGCTTGTGGCTTCCGCGTACACTTGCTGTGCAGCGGCCACTGCCTGCCCCCAACGTACCGGCAGTCCGAGCGTGTCTTTGGCAATGTGCTCCATTGCGCCGAGCAGCGCCACTGTGTCGAGATAGTCGAAGAAACCGAGATGCGCGACGCGAAAGAGCTTGCCCTGCATCTCGCCCTGGCCGTTGGCCGCGACCAGCGCGAACTTCGCTTTGAGCGCCTTGACCACTGCGCCCGAGTCCATGCCGTCCGGCACGGCGACGGCTGTGGCTGCGGCGGCAGGAGCAGTGGGCGCGAAGAGAGTAAATCCCAGTGAGACGAGACCCGCGCGCGTGGCCGCCGCGTTCACCTGCGCATTGTCGATCAGTGCGTCGCGGCCTTTTTCGAGATCGCCTCCAGCCTGACCGGCGACATAGTCGAGCGCAGCGCCCAGGCCGGCGACCAGGGCGACTGCCGGCGTGTAGGCGCTTTCGCCCTTCACCGCGTTCTTGCGTTCCTTGCGCAGATCGAAGTAGTAGCGCGGATTCTTGGTCGTTTCCATCGCGGCCCAGGCTTTTTCGCTGACGCTGAGGTATGCGAGGCCGGGCGGAATCATCACGGCTTTCTGCGAACCGCCGATGAGAATGTCGATGCCCCACCCATCCACGTCGAAGCGCGTGGTGCCAAGGCCCGTGATGCCATCGACGACGAGGAAAGTGTCAGGCGCGACCTCGTTGCGCAAGTTGGCAATCGCTTGCACATCATGACGCACCGCTGTCGAAGTTTCCGTTGCTTGGACGTAGATCGCTCTGTGTTCAGGCTTTAGCGCGGCTTTCACCTGGGCCATATCGAACGTCTGCCCGTACGGCGCGGTGACCACGTCGGGCACGCAATTGTAGGCCTTGGCCAACCCCGTCCAACGCTCGCCGAATTTGCCGGCGGTGAGCACCAGTACCCGGTCTGTGGGCGAAGTCAGATTCGAGACTGAGGCTTCCATGGCTCCGGTGCCCGAACAGGCCAGCAGAAGCACGTCGTTTCTGGTGCCGATGAAAACCTTGAGCTGGGCGAGCACCTTCTGAAAGAGAGCGCGGAATTCGGACGTGCGATGATGCATATCCGCGGCGGCCATAGCAAACTGCGCTGCCGGAAGCAGCGGGGTGGGTCCAGGCGTATAAAGCCGGGTCTTTCGAATCATATTCTCCTCGCTTCGAAGCAAGTGTCAGTAGAGCTAGGCAGATTCTTCTCTTGCCGCTTATCACATAATACACAAATATGTGGTTTTTGTGACTTGTGGGCTGTGGAATTCCAGGGAAACGGGACAGTTTTGTCAACAAAAAATGGCCGGATCCTTCAATCCGGCCATTGCGCCGCGGCGCTCTTCCTGGCCCTTACCGATGCCCTCCACCTCCGCCAAAACCTCCGCCGCCGTGGAAGCCCCCGCCACTGAAACCACCACCTCGAAATCCGCCTCCTCCGTGGAATCCACCGCCACCACGAAAGCCGCGACCCCCATAGAACCCGCGACCGCCATAGAAACCTCGGCCGTAGAATCCGAAGCCGCCATAGAATCCGCCCCAGGGATAGAAGCCCCAGCCGAATGGGCTATAAAACGGATCCCAGCCCAGATAGGTGTAGTCCCACATCCACGGGTCCCAGTACCAGCCTGGATAGAATCCCGGCGAGTACGCATATTCGCCGGCGATCTGGTTATTCGCCTCGGCCAGATACTGCGAGCGCAGGCTGCTCCAGTTGTAAAGTTCGTCGTTGGCCGGGTGCGAGTTGAAGTCTGCCGTCTTCAGGTGCTCCCCCGGCACCAGGGCCAGTTCATGATGGTCTTTCACCGTCTCCCATTTTCCGTTGCTCAACTGCACCTCAGCCTGGCCCTTGAAGACCATAGCTTCAGGCTGGTTGGCGTTGAACTCGTAATAGCCCGGCTTGATTAGCTGCGTGGTCACGCCGTGATCAACCATCTGTATCATGTTCTGCGGGAAGATCTGGTCCACTTCGACGCCGGCCCGGCCCTGTTCAAGTTCAACCTGCGTCTGGGCCAGGTCGGGCGAGATCATCTTAACGGTGCTGCCGGAATCGACGCGCAGAAAGATGCCTGGGGTAAGCAGAACTTCAGCTTTTCCGGCGCCGGTTGTGAGCACGTCGCCTGCGTTCATTGCCGTGCTTCCCACGCTATGGGGATTCAGCGGCCTTCCGTCAAGCGACGCTGCGCCCTCGATGTAATTGAGGGTACCCGGGCGCGCGGGCTCGGCGGCCTGGTTGGAGCTGGGGTAATTTGGATAGTCGGCGGCAAACGCCGGCGCGCCCGCAAGCCCCAAACCTGCCAGCGCAATCCATATCCGCCAGGACCTCATCATGTTTCACCTCGCTTGCGGTCTTCGCAAGCATCGTCCAATCGTATAAATGCGAAGCGGCAGCGAAAGTTCTGGGAGGAGTACCGAATCGATTGAGTAGAGTGAAAACGAAGATTTTGCGTGTTCGAATCTTTCACGCGGCACGTGCATCGCATCTGCATCGCCGAGTACAATTTTTCTTAGCCGATTCAGCCTGTTATGTCTCGCCGATAAGGTGAAAAACTGAAGGCTGAATTATGAAACCCGTCTACCTGAACGCAGAGCCAGGAGGGAAATCGCAACATGTCCGAACCCGGCGCATTGGAAGCCTTGATCAGTCAACAGATCGTAACCGCGATGAAGGCGCACGACGCGGAGCGAACCGGCACGCTGCGCCTGATCAAGGCCGCGCTCAAGAACAAGTCCATCGACAAGCGCGCTCCCCTGACGCAGGCTGAGGGCGAGCAGGCGCTGGCCTCGATGATCAAGCAGCGACGCGATTCGATTGACCAGTTCACCAAGGGCAACCGGCCCGACCTCGTCGCCAGGGAGCAGGCCGAGATCGTGATTATCGAGGAGTTCCTGCCCAAGGCGCTGGACGAGACCGCCCTGGCTACGCTGGTATCGGAGTCGCTGGCCGAGCTCGAAGCGTCGCTGGGCCACAAGCCCACGCAGAAAGACATGGGGCCTTCAATGAAGGCCGTCCAGGCCAAGCTGCAGGCTGCCGGTGTGCGCGCTGACGGGCGGCTTGTGAGCGAACTGGTAAAGAAGCACTTAGCGGGCTAGCTCGCTGATTGCGGACCGGCAATGCCAGGATCCTCAACCCGTGCGGGAATTATTCCGTCTAACTTCCGCCTCGCCCCGAAACTAAAGTTACCCGTCAGGGTCATACTGATAAGCCCTCCCCCTGGGCTAGCGCAGGAACCGGCGATCGTATTAGGTTCCAGGAGTCTCGCAACCAAAGGTGCGAACTCAAAAAGATTGACGCGTTGCCATGTTGTAACGCGAACCGCTCTTGGCCGGAGCGGTATGTGAGGGAAAATGGAGTGCCCATCCGAAATTCGCGCAGCCAACGTTCAGTATTTTCTGAGAACGATCGCGAAAACTCAACCACCAGCGCAGCCGAAGAGCTCCAAGTTGGCGGCGCAGCCGGCCGCACCAAAAAGCATGCGCGTCGCAGCAATTCTCCTTGGGGGACTCGCGCTAGCCTCAATGCACCTGGCCGCCCAGCAGTATCCCTTGTCGCCTTATGGGAACGAAAATCCCTACGGGGGCCAGTACGAACCGCCGGCACAGCAGTACGCGGTTCCGCAGCAGACTTATCAGCAACCGCAATACACACAACCACAGTACGCGCAACCGCAGTATTCGACCCAGCCGCAGTTCGCAAGCCAGCCCTATGCGAATCAGACATACCCGAATGATTCGTATCCGTCTGAACAGGATCTTGCGCCGCCGGCGCCTGCGCCGGTGCAGGCGATGAACGCGGAGCAACTCGAGCAGATGCTGGCGCCGATCGCGCTGTACCCCGACGCCCTGCTTGCGCAAATTCTCGCTGCATCAACATATCCGGCGCAGGTAGCTGCCGCCGACCAGTGGCTCGCGCAGATGCGCGCCTCAGGCTATGGCTCGCCGGATCAGATTGCGGCGGGCGCCACCCAGCAGACGACGTGGGATCCGAGCGTCAAGTCGCTTACTGCGTTTCCTGATGTCCTCGACATGCTCGACCACAACCTGGAATGGACGACAGCTCTCGGCAACGCGTATTACAACCAACCAGAGGACGTGATGCAAACCGTGCAGATGCTCCGCGAGCGTGCCGAACAGGCGGGCAATCTTCAGTCGACGCCGCAGGAAGACGTGACTAGCAGCCAGGGCTACATCGACATTGCGCCTCCCAATCCGCAGGTGGTCTATGTGCCCACCTACAATCCGTGGGATGTTTACGGGCAGCCGATTACGCCGTATCCGGGATTCTCGCTGCTCGGCGCGCTGGGAGATTTCCTGGGAGGGTTGCCGATTCAATACGGGCTCAGTTTTGCGCTCGGTGCATTCGAGCACACGCCATTCGGGCTGCTGGCATGGGGACTGAACTGGCTGGCGCACGCCATCCTCTTCGATCATGGCGAGTGGAATTCGCGCTCGACGACATTGGCCGATTGGGGATTGCCGCACGGCGGCCCGCGCGCATTTCCCGGCTGGCACACTCCGGCACGCGGCCCAGGAAATTTCAATCGCGGGCAAAACTACGCGCTCTCCTATAATCAGCGCGGCAACGGGGAAAACACCGCAAGGCATCCTGGCGATTATGTGCGGCCGGCAATTGAAGTTCCCTACAACGCGCGCGGCAATGAAATGAACCGCGGCGGTGAAGTCTTCAATCGCGGCGCGGATCAGTACAACCGTGGCGCGGAGAATTTCAATCGCAGCGCGGATCAGTACAACCGTGGCGCGGAGAATTTCAATCGCGGCTATCAGTCCGTTCAGAACGCCTACGCGCGCGGCGGGAATGCGGCTTACGCGCATCCCGCGCTGCCGGGCCAGCAGCCGTACAACCAGACATATAACCGTGCGGAGGCGCAGCCCGCGTATGCGTATCGTTCGCAGCGGAGCTATTCGAATTCGGACGATGGCTATCGTCCGCAGAGTTATCCCAACCGGCCGCAGACGTACGCGAGCAGGCCGGTGACGCCTGCTTTCAGCAATCCTGGCTACGAATACGCGAACCGGCCCGCGCAGTCGTTAGGGCAGGCACACGCGTCGCGGCCAGGCGGCTACTCCAGCCCGAGCTCCTCGTATCGCACACCGCAGTTGAATTCGCGCACATATAACTCGCGCTCGTATTCGAGTTTTGGCGGTACATTGTCGCGCAACGAATCCGGCGGGTTTCACGGCTTTGGCGGCGAAAAGGCGCCAAAGTACAGTGCCCCAAAGTACTTCAATAAGGCTCCCAAAGGCTTCGGACACGAGAGTTTCGGACATGAAAGAGCGCCGAAGGCTCCCAAGATGAGCCATGCCGGTGGAGGCGGCGGCCACAAACATTTTCTGTGAGCCGAAACCATCGCTAGGAGTTTGTGAACAGCGGACAGGGTATCGCGAAGGGCTGTGAGGACTCCCTTAAGCGCATCGGCACCATTCTGATAAACATTCCTTAAGTGTGATTGGGCCAGCCGGGGAATCTTGACGCAGGCCACTGCGGCTGAGAAGATTGCTGCACTGGAATGAACATCCGGTTGCAAATTCGCTTTCGCGCCATCATGTCGGCACTCACCGGCATCGTGCTGCTGCTCCTGGCCGTAAAGGCGGAGTTTTTCGGTTCCCGGTTCGATGCGTTTCGCACCATGGTGAATCTCTTCATTGCGCTCTTTGGCGCAGCTTTCCTCTTTCAGTCCTGGCGGCTGATCCGGCAGCTTCACCAAGCCCACTCGGAACCGCTGGTCGAACAGCTCCAAGAAATCCGCACCAAATAGTCTTTCCCGTGTGCCGAGAATCGCGCCTCATAAGGTGCGCGTAAGTCGGTTCTTACGCAACAGGAGTCACGATGCGCGAACTCTCGGGTGCGCTTCGTGCAGCTCGTGGTGCAGCTCATCGACCTTTTCTTTGGCTCGCGCCAGAGCGCGGCGTCCTGCAGGCGTAATCCGGTACATGCGCCTGCGCCCGGCGCCGGGATCGGAAGAGGGTTGGATGAGTCCCGCGCGCTGCAGCCCATGCAGCAGCGGATACAGTGTCCCCGGTCCGATACGATACCCATGCCGCCTCAGCTCCTGCATCATGGCGAAGCCGAAGATGGGCTCGTGCGCAGCATGTACAAGAACGTGGATGCGGATGAGCCCAAAGAAAAGCTCACGCTTGTGGTCGGTCACAGGATTCAATTTAACACCGGCCCAAGCTTCGTGCTTGCATTATTATCGAATTTCGATATATAGTGCGCAGGAGCTGACATGATCCCAAGGAGTCGGCCGTCGCTCGTTCACGGTACATTCATGAAAGCGCTCACATTCGCCTTCCGATTCACATTCGCTCTGTCCTGCGTCGTCGCTGCCGGGCGGATGGATGCGCAGGGACCTCCGTATCAGACTGACGATCCGGTTCCGGTCGATCTGCATCACTACGAGTTCTACATCTTTGGTAGCGCGGATGGCACTCCCGCCGAGATGGATTCG
>Ga0335074_10002221_pt1 | contig 26434 bp, 21 predicted proteins | sample Lox_Sample_23_FD_206715 | JGI IMG/M metagenome (GOLD analysis project Ga0335074, IMG submission 206715) | Soil microbial communities from Loxahatchee National Wildlife Refuge, Florida, United States - Lox_Sample_2.3 | ecosystem: Environmental > Terrestrial > Soil > Wetlands | place: USA...
CTTGTCCTGACCACCAGCACCAGCGAGGCGTATAGCTTTCTCTTCCGACTGCTCTGCGATCCAGGCGATGAAGTTCTTATCGCCCAGCCCAGCTATCCTCTATTCGACTTCCTGGCGCAGATCGAAAATGTCCGTCTGGTTCCCTACCCACTTTTTTATGACCACGGATGGCATATCGACGCCGAGTCATTGCGCCGGCTGATCACGACCAAAACGCGAGCCATCGCCCTGGTGCACCCGAATAATCCCACCGGGCACTTCGCGAAAGATCAGGTGCGGCGCGAGCTGGAAGCGTTGTGCGCCGAGCACGGACTCGCCCTCATCGTCGATGAAGTATTTCTTGACTATGGCATTGCAGGTCACACAGGGCGAAGCTTCGCCTGCGGGCCGCATCCTGTGCTTACCTTCGTCCTGAGCGGCCTGAGCAAGATCGCCGCTCTGCCACAGATGAAGGCTGCGTGGATCGCGGCCTTCGGTCCGGCCCAGGTCTTATCGGCTGCGCTCGACCGGCTTGAGGTGATCGCGGACACCTTCCTGTCGATGAACGCCCCGATCCAATGCGCCCTGCCGGAATGGCTCGCGGGTCGCGCCGGATTGCAGCTCCAGATCTCCGAGCGAGTGGAGAAGAATCTGTGCAGCATCGATTTAGTGATTGCCGCCCAGACGATGATCTCAAGGCTCGAAGTCGAAGCTGGCTGGTATGCCGTTCTGCGCGTGCCGGCGCTGACTTCTGGAGAGAAGCTGGCAGTGCGGCTGGTCCGCGAGTATGGACTTTCCGTCCACCCCGGCTATTTCTTCGGATTCTCCGGCAATGGCTGGCTGGTTCTGAGCCTGCTCACGCCGGAGAACGAGTTCCAGACTGGGATTGAGGTTTTGTCCCGATTTTTCAATCGGATAGGCGATGAACCATGAGGGATGTTATCAAGTTTGAGTCTGATCAAGTGTAGGATTAGATTAACTAATTAACTATTTGTAAATTAATAGCTTATAGGCGAACACCAGGCTGAAGGAACGGATTCGACTCCCGCTCCTCGCCGATGGTCGTTCGAGGCCCGTGGCCGGGAATGACCCGGGTGTCATCGGGCAGAGGCAGCAGCCGGTCGTGGATGGATCGAAGGATCTTCCGTGAGTCGCCGCCGGGCAGATCGGTCCGCCCAATCGATCCCGCGAAAAGCGTGTCCCCGGCAATCAACAGCTTTTCCGGAGCGAAGTGCAGGCAGATGCTGCCCGGCGTATGTCCCGGTGTACGGAGAACCTGAGCCGTGTGGCCCGCAATCCCGACGACCATTCCCTCCTCCGCGCTGGTGTCGGGCGGAGCGACCTGCGGCGTCTCGACGCCGAGCCATCCCGCCTGCACGTCCATCATCTTCAGCAAGGGAAGATCATTTTCATTCAGCAAAATCGGAGCCCCCGTCGCCCGCTTGAGTTGCAACGCCCCGCCCACATGATCGATATGCGCATGGGTCACCACAATCTGTCGAAGTTTTAGTCCGTGCTTTGCCAGCCGGGACAGAATCTCCGGTATATTGTCGCCTGGGTCGATGACCATGGCCTCGCGGGTCGTTTCATCACCCACGATGGTGCAGTTGCACTGCAGTGGCCCGACGGGAAAGCTTTCGAGGATCATGATTTCATTGTCCGCGAAGCCGCCCGAGGCGTACAAATGGCGAGTCAACGAATTTGCCGGGAGAAACGACACGATGGCAGCGAGAAAAGAATGGACGGAGTGGCACCTAACTCCGCGAGGCTGGGAAAAGGGAGCAACGCGTGTGCACGGGCAGGGCAACACCTGGGTCGAGGAGCCCGTTGACCGCATGCTGAGTTGCGTCTACCAGGAGGTTGAATCCGATGCCTCTCCAGATGTGCAGAAGTGGTCGGAAGAGACCTTCCGTTCGAAGAAGGCTTCCGAGCTGGACGAGGCGCTCAAGAAATTCGGCCCCTGCCCAGAGCGCCTCGGATAACAGCCGCAGAGCGACCGGCGGAAGTTCAAAAACAATCCTATGCACGAATGACGGCGCGCCTGATATAAAGTGCCGTCACCATTTGGGCGGTCCCCCGCTAACTTCTGTACTCCCGCCGCGAATGCCCACGACAGAGTCAGGAGACAGTGCATGTCATTCGATATCACGGTAGGGTCAACAAACGTTACTGCCCCCGACGCCCCGAAAGATCTCCAGAGCAGCATCAAGTCAGTTTTCAAGCTCGGACCGGACCTTGAGAGCCATCTGAACCAGCCGCTTTCCACGCTGCCGGAGAATTTGCGCAGTGTCGCCGTTGATTGCGAAGGAGGCCCCTCGTTCACGGCCGGCGATTTCACATTCTCCCTGACCGCTGGAGCGCAGGGAAAGGTTTCCGTGATGCTGGGCGGCGATCCGCTGGTGAGTTATGCCGACGAGTTTGACACAAGCATCGACATCATCTCGCAGCCGAAAAGCACGCTGCAAAAGCCGACCATCATTCCCGTGCCCGCCGGCCAGGCCTACGTCTGCGTCAAGCTCGAATTCACCATCGGTGGAGGCATCTCCGCGACTGCTCCTGTCGGAATGCTCGGCATCTGTGGGAGTTCGAGCGTGCAGGACACCTTCGGCAACACCTTCTACCGAAAGTGCAATCCGTCGGACACGCTGCATGATGCCATCGGCGCGGTGTTCGCCAACTACGTCCTGCCCTTTCATCCGCTTACCTTCGACCACCTGGACGTGGGCGATTATCTTCACCACGACTTCAACGCCTGTCTCAAGCTTGGCCTTGGCGCTAGCATCGGCTGCGACAAGTTCTTCTATGGAGGGCAGGCAAAATCTGATCTTGCCGGCGCGACGAAAGCCTTCACGCCAACACCATTGCCCGTCCAGCCCATCAGTGCGTCTGCCGCGCTGTCTTTCGATTTTTCCTACAAGAACACCTTTGAGGCTCTTCTGTGGAAGGACGACGCGAATACCGGGCGCATGCACCTGTATCGCGCCAAGGTGCAGGATGCCGCCCTTGCGCTACATGCCGGCATCGGACTAAACCTCGACCAGACGAAGAGCGCAACCACAATGGCCACGCAGATAGGGCAATCAATCAGTAAGCGGCTGCCGCCTTCACTCAGCAATTCATTTAACAGTAAGGTCCTGCCCAAGGCTGCGTCCGAGGTCGGCAATGGCGCCGGAGACGCCTGTGACAAGATCGCAGGATGGCTGAAGCCGGACAACAAGGGCAGAGCCACGCTGGATATCGCGATTGAAAGCACTCAACAAAGCTTCCTGCTCGTTGACTACAGCTTCAATTTCGGCGCTGCGCAGTTTGCGGCCGCCTGGAAGACAGCAGTCGCAGGAGACTTTCTCGGCGCTCTGGCTACTCCGAATGGCGGGGTGACCATGTCTCCGGGCGGCGGCCTGGAGAAGCTCTACAGCAAGAAGACCTCTCTATGCCTGAACCTCTTCGGCCAACTCAACGCGCAGTGGAGTGACGCCATCATCAGCAACTCCAGCCTGATCTACGCCGGAAATAATACCTTTCATCTCGCAGCAGAGACGGGCCGCCAGCTTCTCTTCCAGGTGAACAACAAAAAGCGCGAGATCGATATTTACTTCGCCGCCGAGGCCGATCTCACTGGAGCAAGCCTGCAGCTCGGCCCCATCGATCTGCATTGCGTTCTGCAGGCGGCGAACAACCCGGGATTCGGCGCCTACGTCGCAGATTTCCTCGACAAAATGAACGCCGGTCCGAACGCTGCCCCGCTGGTGCAGAGCATTAAGGCACTCGCCGGGCAAACGGGTGCAACCGAGCAGCTTCAGATCGTCTTCAGCGAGGGCACCTACTCCCGACTGAACGCGTCGACTATTACAAACGGCAAGCCCGACAACGAAGCTCCGGATAAGCAGAACTACAGCGCATTCGAGACTGCGTGCGGAGCGCTGTTCACAAGCCCGCCGGCAAATTTTTCTTACAACAACCAGGGCTTGGAGTATGGGATCTGGCGTAACTGGAACATCGCCTGCACCAACCAGTGGCCTGCTCCTCCGACCTCGTCTCCCGACCGGACAACCCCCGGGAGCACCGCCGGTGGGCTCGTCTACCTGAACCAGCAGTTTCCCGGGGCGGGAATCGAAGCGAACGGCATCGGTTTCACGCTCCGAGCCGCAGGCGATTTCATGAATCTCTGCGCCGATCTCAAGAGCCTGGTGACTGTCAGCTTTTCAGGGGTCGAACTCGACGCCTGGAACCAGCTGCTCAAGCATCTTCAGTCCATCATTACCAATGATGTGTCTCCGTATTTCGTCGCACCCGTCGTGCTGGCGCTTACCACTTTGTGCTCGGGTGGCAATCTCCCAGGCGAGATCAAGGGGCCCGTTCCAGAGCTTACCGACAAAAACTCGATTGCCGTTACGGTCACCTACTCGTAGCCGCGGCAGCCTCACGCGGCCTCAATCGTCTAGTCTTGAGAGATGAACGAGGCCGCAACCATCCGCGAAATACTCGACCGCGCTAGAACCATTGCCGTGGTTGGACTCACCAACCGCGAGGGCCGCGCCTCACTCGGCGTCTCACGCTTCATGCAGAGCCGCGGATACCGCATCGTGCCGGTGAATCCGCGCATCGACAGCGCACTGGGTGAAAAATCTTATCCCACACTCGACGCGGCGCTCCAGGCAGTTCCCGATATCGCACTGGTCAATGTCTTTCGCGCTCAGTCTTATATTCCGGAAATCGTAAAGGACACCATCCGGCTGCAGATTCCCTACCTCTGGCTGCAGGAAGGCGTCATCCACAACGAAGCCGCCGCTTGGGCCGAAGCAGCGGGCATCAAAGTGGTGATGGACCGCTGCATCCTGAAAGACCGCATGGCCGCCGGCTGGTGACTGCGCGACGAGTGAACGTTTCCGCTCGAGTAGCTAGCTGCTCTGCATGTGCTCCGCGATCTGCTTCACCGCCCGGTGCGCAGACAGAGCCGCCCCCTCCTGCCAGCCCGCAAGATGGCTCACATAATCCCCAGCGATAAAGTATCGACCCAGGGTTTGCTCAGCTCTTCGTACGCAGGCTTAGTTCCAGGAAAACCATTCAGCGCGAAGCAGCCCAAACTGTAGGGGATCTTCTGCCATGAGACGTAGATCGGCTTGGCGAGCATCCGCCCATAGCCGGGGTGCAGCGTTTCGACGGCGGCGCGCGATGCGGCGAGCTTGCCTTCCGTCGACAGGGCGCCAAACTCGGTTGGTGCGCCTCTGCTCCAGTCCTGCTGCTCGAAATCGAAGCCCGAGATGATCACGCCGGTCTTGCTGAAGAGCTTCCAGCTCGGATACCAGACCAATCCCACGGTCTGCTTGGTGAAGGAGATGCCGCCGTAGATGTTGTACTTCTTCTCCCAGAAGCGCGGCGATTCCCATCCGATCTTATAGAGCGAGGCAACTTTCATGCCCTTAAAGTCCTGCTTCTTCGCAGGAGAGAAATCGGTGTCGAGCTTGTCGAGAATGGTGATCGGGAGTGTGCAGATGCAGTGGTCGGCCTGAACCGTCTGCGTCGCTTTCGAAGTGTCGTCCATGTGGATAACCGTCACCCCTTTGTCGGTCTTGCGCATCTGCTGCACTGGCGATCCATAGCGCAAGATCGGCCCGAGCGATTTGGCGAAGGCATAGGGGAGCGGTCCATGCCCCCCACCGGCTGAAACATCGTAGCCTGCCAGTCGAGCTGTTCTTCGTACAACTCGCCGTTGGAGAAGTACGACACCAGAAGCTCGTGCAGCTTTAGCGGTGGCCGCAGCTTCTCTTCATCGGGACCTGCGCCTGGGCCAACCACCACGCCGCTCCGCTCGGATCCGGTGTACTTGTAGTTCTTGTCGAGGTCGCCGTAGGTTTGCAGAAAGGCCAGCATCTTCTCGGTGTCTTCCTTGCTCAGCGCCTGATCGAGGCCATGCTGGTCGATGCACTTGGCCAGCAACTCGGAGATCCAGCCGCTCGTGTCGTTAATGACCTGTCGTTGCTCGACAGGCCTGCCGCCATTCAGATCCTTCGCCTGCATCAAGGTGCTGCGCGAAGTGTTGATCTCCACTTCGAGCGGCACCCCGAGCTCTTCGCAATAGCCCAGGATGTTGCGATGAATCGAGGGCAGGCGCGCCGGCCCGGGATTCGTGTAGTTTTCGCCCTCCCAGTCACAGGTCTGGACAGTGCCGTCGGTGAATTCGACCTTGCTCCCGTTACGGAGGCTCCAGCTGCGGCCGCCAGGCGTTCGCGCGACTCGAGCACGATACATTCGAAGCCCGCCTTGCGCAGTTCATAGGCGGAAACAAGGCCGGCGATGCCCGCGCCCAGAATTACTACCTTCTTGCCCGAGCCGAAATTCACGGACAGTTGCGGCAACGGAGAAGCCTCGGCGACTGTCGCCAGCAGCCCAAGAGACTGCATCGCTGTAAACATCGCCCGGTAGCCCCCCCGCCGCCGCCACACGGGTGAGAAAGGTCCTACGCGTCCAGGTCATAAGTCACGCCCCCCATCCAAGAGCGAAAGATATTGTTTCTATTCGGTGAAACCTGATGGTCAGTTTCGCTCCACTTCTCGGTTTCCAGCAACCACTTGTATGCGAACTTCTGCGGCGCATAAGGAAAACTTGTCGGCGTCTGGCTAACCGGCTGCCTCGGTGACTGCCGCACCCTTCCCTTCGCGATCGCGGGAGTCTCGAGGTTCGCCCCATTTCATGCGCTTGCGCAGTTCAAGAAGCGGATTTTCTACGAGGTAGTACGAGAAGCACGCAGCGGCGAGGGCGGCAATGAGATTGGTTGGCGTTCGCGTAATCCAACTCTCGGCATCACGATTGAGGAAAGGCATCTGCCACAGATACAGCGAATAGCTGATCCTTCCCAGCCAGACCATCGGCCCGGCATTCAGCACGCGGCCTGCAAGGTCGCGCGGATTCATCACGACGTGCAGCAGGGTCAGCGCGATGCCCAGGTTCATCGCCAGTGCCCCGACTGTGTCAAACAGCATAAAAAGCAACCGGCTTTTCATGCTCAGGAAAATCTGGCCTTCTGCCCGATAACGAAGTGAATTCAATAGGAGCACCAACGCAGGAACAGCTATAAACCAGCGCGATGAGGCAACACGAACAGCGCGTTCTTTCCAACTGCCTTCAGGTAACAGTGAGAGCAGGCAGCCCGCCGCCAAGGCATCGCATGCAGTAGGAAACCAATAGTGGTAATCCGCAGCCGGATTAAGAAGCAAGATGAGCAATCGCAACGCGAGAGGGATAATAATCGCCAGCAGGGCAATGCGAACGGCACGCCTTGGGGTAGCCAAACACAAGGCCAGAGGCCAGAGCAGATAAAACTGCTCCTCGACCGACAGCGACCAGATGTGGCCGATATACCAGGAACGCTGGGGAAAATAATTGACGGTATAGGTCAGTGCATAAAGAATGTCGTGCCGCTGCAATACGATGACCCCGGCCGCGCCGAGCGTAGCCATCACCGCAACGTAGAACCACATTGCCGGAAAGATTCTGATGGTGCGGCGGATATAGAAGGCCCGCAGAGAAATAGTGCCCCTGCGCTCGTGCTCCTCGACAAGCAAGCGGGTAATCAACATTCCGGAAATGACGAAGAATATCCTGACACCCAGTGGGCCTAGGCTTGAAGAATGCCGGATCGCCAGTCCCTTGACATTCAGCAGGTGTGACACACAGACCATCCCGATAGAAATCGCGCGCAGACCGTCGAGAGAAGGAATCCGGCCCTTAAGTAAGTCGAAGTTAGACTTTGCCACGCTAATCTACCTGCCCAGATCTCCGGGTCATTCCGGGATCCCTGCGGTCTGGAGGTTTAAGGGGAGCTTTTCGCTCCAGCCGCGGTCGAAAAACGCGTCCAACGCGATCCGGCCGAGCAGGACGACGGAAAAACATAATCGCAGGACGTTTTCCGTCAAGCGAGCATCATCACGTGAAAAACAATCGGGCGGGGGACAACTTGAATCTTATTAGAAAAGCGCGATTGTAAGGAACTCAATCCCCAATTCTGGTCAAATGGAGCGTCGAATCGAACGTCAAAGCCGGCTGTGACACCTCCGAACGCCAGACGTCCTAGAATGAAATCAGAATGCCGATGCGCGTCCGATTCCTGAGTCCGGTTATCATTGCCCTTCTGCTGCTCACGGCGGCGCTCTGGGGAGCGCCGACTGCGACTGCGCCACATCTTACGGTGCATCTGGCGGTTCCGCCCGAACAGATCTATCCCGGACAAAACTTCACTGCAGGCCTCTACTTCAAGCTCGACAAGGGCTGGCATGTCTACTGGGTGAACGCCGGCGATTCGGGCGAGCCTCCTTCCATCAAGTGGAATCTCCCCTCAAGCGTCACTGCCGGAGACATCCAGTTCCCTGCCCCCAAACGCCTGCCGCTGGGCCCGCTGATGGATTTCGGCTACGACAATGAGGTTCTCTTTCCGATCCCGATTCATGTTGCGCCGGATTTCAAGCCCACCGGACAGACCATTACCATGGCCGGTAAGGTCAGCTGGCTGGTCTGCCGCGAAGTGTGCATCCCCGGCAAGGCCCAGTTGTCTGTCGATCGCGCCGCGTTTTCCCAGAAGCCCTCTGTCGACAAAGAAGATGTTGCCGACGCGCAATTGCTAGAGCGCTTCAAGGACACGCTACCCCAGCCGTTGCCCGGCGGCGATTCGGCCAGGTTTCGCGCCAGCCCGAACGGCTTCGAGCTGACCGTCGCCACTGGCCACGAAGAGAAGTCTGGCGCATTCTTTCCTTTCGAGCAGAGCGTGCTGGCAAACGCGGCTCCGCAGCCGGTGACGCCGATCGAGAACGGCATATCGATCGCGCTGACTAAAGACGAAAACCTGCACATTGCGCCAAAGGCGTTGAGCGGCGTGCTGGAGTTGAATGACGGCCGTGCGTACATAGTTCACGCGACGCCCGGAGCACTAGCTTCGGCCACCATGTCGCAGTCGTCCGGCAGCATGCTGCGCATTGTGCTGCTCGCCTTCGTTGGCGGAGTCATCCTCAACCTGATGCCCTGCGTCTTTCCGGTGCTGTTCATCAAAGGGCTGGCGCTGGTGCAGTCTTCCAGCCATGAGCGCCACAAGTTGCGCCTGCACGGCCTGGTCTACACGCTGGGAATCCTGGCGTCGTTCTGGCTGGTCGTGGGCGTGCTGCTCGCCCTGCGCGGCGCTGGACACAACCTCGGATGGGGATTCCAGTTTCAATCGCCGACCTTCGACGCCCTTATCGCGATGCTGCTTTTCTTCCTTGGGCTGTCGCTCGCCGGACAATTCGAGATCGGCCTGACGCTGACCAGCGCCGGGTCGGGCTTGGCGGCGAAAAGCGGATACACGGGCAGCTTCTTCACCGGAGTGCTCGCGGTAATAGTGGCCACACCCTGCACAGCGCCGTTCATGGGAGCGGCGATCGGCTATGCGCTTTCGAACTCCGCCGTGGTGAGTTTTGCCGTCTTCACGGCGCTGGCGCTTGGCCTGGCCGCGCCATATCTGCTGCTGGCGTTCAATCCGGCTTGGACAAGACTGCTGCCGCGTCCGGGTGCGTGGATGGAGATCCTGAAGCAGGCCGTTTCCATCCCGATCTTCGCCACAGTGATCTGGCTGATATGGGTATTCACGCAGACGGCGGGCACAGGCGCGCTGGTCGACCTGCTCATCGCGATGCTGCTGCTGGCTGTGGCTGGATGGATCCTCGGCCGCTGGCCAGCAAGGGCCGGAGGGACCGTTGCGGCAGTCCTGGTGCTCGCTTTGGCGGTCGCGCTGCCTGTAATGGGTGTACGCAGAGCATCGCCTTCACCAAATGTCGTGAACGCCGGGACATCAAGCACCGAGTGGGCTCCCTTCAGCCCCGGACTGGTCGCAAAATACCGGGCACAGGGACGCCCGGTCTTCGTCGACTTCACGGCGAGTTGGTGTCTGAGCTGCCAGGTCAACGAACGCGTGGTGCTCAGCCGCGCTGATGTTCAGAGCCGCCTTAAGAGCAGTGGCGTGGCTCTTGTCCGTGCCGACTGGACCCGCCACGACGAGACCATTGCCCAAACGCTGGCTTCACTCGGGCGGGATGGCGTGCCGACCTATGCGCTGTATCCAGCCGACCCGCAGGCCCCGCCGGTGTTGCTGCCCGAGGTACTGACACCGGACATTGTTTTCAATGCTCTGGACAGCATAAAGGCCACGCCCGGTCACACAAGCTCCGGGTTATAGGATTTTCAAGAAACAAACCCGGCTAAACTGCCGTCTAAGCGCGGTAAGGAGGCTTCTTCCATGCGACTCCGGATACGCTTCTGGACTGTGGCTCTTATCGCCGCCTTCTCCTTCACCCTCACCGTTCTGGCAGCCCGGGTCGGGGATCCCGCTCCGGATTTCACCGGGACAGACTCTCACGGACAGACGCACAAGCTTTCCGATTACCGGGGCAAGTTCGTAGTCCTGGAGTGGACCAACAACGGCTGCCCCTATACGCAGAAGCACTACAACAGCGAGAACATGCAGTCTCTGCAGAAGATGTGGACCGCGAAAGGCGTGGTATGGCTGACTATTCTTTCTTCGGCTCCCGGGGAGCAGGGATACATGACGGCCAGCGACGAAAACGCCTACATCAGCAAGGTGCATGCCGATCCGACGGCGGCGATCCTTGATCCCACAGGCACGATCGGACGCGAATACTCGGCGAGAACGACGCCACACATGTTCGTGATCGATCCCTCTGGAGAGCTCATCTACGCGGGCGCGATCGATGACCACCCCACGCCAGACCCGGAGGACATCAAGTCGTCAAAGAACTACGTCTCCGAGGCGCTCACCGAAGCGATGGCCGGCAAGCCCGTCGCGACTTCATCGACGCGTCCTTATGGATGCAGCGTAAAATATGCCGGCGGAGAGTAGCTGTTTCGTCACTATAGCGGGTAGCGGCCCTTGTCGATCGCGGCTCGCGCTATCGTTCGGCTGAGCGAGACTGTGTCCGCTGGCTCGTGCTTTATCAGGCGACGGTAAATCGCAAGCTGTGTGCGCAGCATGTCTCCTTCTGCAACCGCGGCAATCACCTGGCGCGCCGCCGACTCGATGATGTGGAAAGCCGTCGCCGCGTAAAGTCGTGTCATATCCGCAGCCAGTCCGGCCTGTGGCGCCTTCGCAGCAGCCAGCTTTTGCGCGCGCGCCAGTGCGGAGTCGAAGGCGTAGACCTCGAGGATGATATCCGCCAGCGCGGCCATTATCTCCTGCTGATCGGCCAGGCCATTCATATACTTCTGGCTCGCAGCGCCGGAGGCAAACAGCGCCAGCTTCTTCGCGTTGGCCAGCATCAGGGCCTCGCGTGCAAGCGGATTGTCCGTGTCGTCGCCATCTCCGAACGAAGGCGGCGACATTAGCTCATCCATCAGTGACTTGATTGCCGCCAGCAAAGGAAGCTGGCCGCTCATCGCTCGCTTCATCAGGAAGCCGGTGATGATCAGCCGATTAATCTCGTTCGTACCCTCAAAAATCCGATTGATGCGCGAGTCGCGATAGGCGCGTTCTGCAGGATACTCTTCGACGTATCCATAGCCGGCATAAATCTGCACAGTGTGATCCACAATTGCGTCCAGCATCTCGGATCCCCAGACCTTCAGGATCGAGCACTCGACGGCATAGTCCTCGATGCGCTTCTGAATCTCGCGCGAGTTGTGCGCTTCGCTTTCCGGGATTGCCGCCAGTGTGGCGTCAATCGCTCCAATGGTGCGGTAGGCCATCGATTCGCCCACGTAGATGCGCGTAGCGGAGTCAGAAATCTTCTGCTGGATGAGGCCGAACTCGGAAATTGATTTGCCAAAGGCCTTGCGGTCCTTCGCGTAGTGAATGGCGTTGGCGAGCGACGTACGCGAGCCCCCAAGGCAGGCCGCTCCCAGCTTGAACCGCCCGATGTTGAGTATGTTAAAGGCGATGTGGTGTCCCTTGCCCACCTCGCCAAGAAGATTCTCGGTGGAAATGCGGCAGTCGTTCAGGATCAGCGGACATGTCGACGATCCACGGATGCCGAGCTTGTGCTCTTCCCCTCCGATTGTCAGGCCGGGCGTATTGCGCTCGATCAGAAACGCGGACATTTTAGCCTTACCTGCATCGGGATCAGCTGGGTCGGCAATCTTCGCAAAGACGGTGAACAGGTCGGCAAATCCGGCATTCGTGATCCACATCTTTTCGCCGTTGAGGACGTAGTAGTCGCCACCACGAACGGCGCGTGTGCGAACGTTCATCGCGTCGGAGCCTGATGACGCCTCTGAAAGCGCGTAAGCGGCGAGCCATTCTCCGCTGGCCAGCCGGGGCAGATACTTTCGCTTCTGTTCGTCCGTTCCGTACCAGACGATGGGCAACGTGCCTATCCCGACGTGCGCACTGAACGCCACGCTGAAACTGCCCAGCACTGACATGCGGTCGGCGATGATGGCGGAGGTGACCTTATCCATAGCCAGGCCGCCGAACTCCTCCGGGATGTCGACCGCCATCAGGCCGAGATCACCGGCCTTCTTCAGCAAGGCCCGAGTCACATCGAAATGCTTAGCCTCGATATCGTCGGCGGCGGGTAGAACTTCATTCACCGCAAACTCGGCAGCGGTCGAGGCGATCTGACGCTGCTCGTCGGAGAAATCCTCGGGTGTGAATACGCTGGCTGGATTCGCTTCATGCAGCAGAAAGCTCCCCCCGGTAACGGTCGCGGATGGCGCAAGGGTTGTGGCCATGTGGTGTTTTGCTCCTCATATGCAGCTTCAGCTCATTCCGCCGCAACGGGACATGGTACTCCGGATGAGTGACGGCGTGATAATCAGTTCAGGCTCTCAAACACACCTGCCGCGCCCATGCCGCCGCCGACACACATTGTGACCAGTCCATACCGGAGCATGCGGCGCCTAAGTTCGTGCAGAATCGTCGCCGTGAGTTTCGCTCCGGTGCAGCCGAGAGGGTGACCCAGCGCGATCGCTCCACCATTGACGTTGACTTTCGCCGGGTCGAGACCCGCCTGCTGGATCACCGCTAGTGCCTGAGCGGCGAATGCCTCGTTCAGTTCGATAAGGTCGATCTGGTCGAGCGTGAGGCCGGCAAGCTTGAGCGCCTTGGGAATCGCATACACCGGTCCGATGCCCATGATCTCCGGCGGACACCCCGCTGTCGCGAAACTGATGAATCGCCCCAGCGGCTCGATGCCGAGTTCCCTTGCGCGCTGTTCCGAAATCACGAGCGCCGCCGCCGCGCCGTCCGATGTCTGCGAAGAGTTCCCAGCCGTAACCGTGCCTTTCGCGTGAAAGACCGGCTTCAGTTTGGCCAGCGCTTCAGCCGAAGTGTCGGTGCGAGGACCTTCGTCCGTCGCAAATTCTGATGTTTTGACGGTCGGCTTCAACGGCTTGCCGTTCAAAGTGATATTTGTCACCGTAACAGGCACGATCTCTTCCCCGAAGCGTCCGGCGTTGATCGCAGCTAGCGCTTTCTGATGACTCGCCAGCGCGAACTCATCCGCCTGTTCGCGGGTGACGCCATATTTCTTCGCGAGATTTTCGGCCGTGAGACCCATCGACAGATAGGCATCGGTGTAGTTCTCGATGAGCCAAGAATTAGCGCTGAGCTTGTTCCCGCCCGAAGGGATCATGCTCATCGACTCCGTGCCTCCTGCGAGCGCGGCCTGTGCGCGTCCGGCGCGGATCGAATCGGCCGCAAGCGCGATAGCCTGCAGACCCGACGAACAGAAGCGATTGATCGTCATCGCCGACACTTCAACCGGCAGGCCGGCGCGCAGGCTGGCAATCCGAGCCACGTTGGTTCCCTGCTCCGCCTCGGGCATGGCGCAACCCAGGATCACATCCTCGATCTCTACGGCTTCGAGAGCAGGCACGCGCTGCAGCGCGCCCTGGATAACGATGGCAGCAAGATCGTCTGGACGCGTGGTAGCCAGCCTGCCTTTGGGAGCCTTTCCCACTGCGGTTCGAACAGCGGCGGCGATGAATACATCAGTCATAATCTTTTCCCTGCGCTCCTGATGATACGCAATCGGCGCTAGCGTCCGCCGTTGCAATCAGTTCGAATTGTCGAGGATTATCCACTTCCCGTCTTCGAAGTAACGCGTTGTGGACGACTTGTCTACAAACGCGTCGTCGATTCCATCGTGATCGACCGAGATGGCGCTGCCTTTTGTGGCGCGCATCTGCGATGGGCCGCGCCGCGCGATTCCCCACGCGGACCCGTAGGCACCGAGCATCTCCGCGCCGAGCCACTCTGTATCGCGCTGGTGGCGCAAGGCGATCGGCACGGCAAGCTGCGAATGAAAGAAGACGTACAGTGTCGTCGATCCATTCACCGAGCATAAAACCGCCCAGTCATCACTTCCTTTCCGCTCCAAAGACGCGTGAACGACATTCTCCGGCGCGCGCGCCTCATACGTCTGCGGGACCATGCATTTTCGTTCATCAAGCTGCGCCGCTACCACGCGTGGCAGAGCGGGAAACGATGCCAGTGGCAGCAGGCGGATTCGGTAGACAACATCGGCACCGCTGGGCAGGCGCACGCGGCCGGTTTCCACCTGTTCGGCAGAACGCGCCGCCTGATCGGGCTCCTGCGCCCTCGCGCGAAGAGGCATGACCACTGCCGCTGCCACTAGAGCGGCGCTCACCATCACCGTAGCTGAATGAAGAGTCATCGAAGCCAGCGATTACGAGCCCACTAATTCCTGAGCGGCTTGCCTGTCTGCAGAGTGTGCGCGATGCGCTCCTGCGTCCTGCGCTCGCCGCATAAGGAGAGAAACGACTCCCGCTCCAGATCGAGGAGATACTGCTCCGTCACCATCGAACCCGGCGTGAGCGATCCTCCACACAGAATACGCGCGACATGCGTCGCCACCTTCACATCGTGGTCGCTGATGTAGTCGGCCTGTCGCATCAGGTGGATTCCCAGCTTGAGCGTAGGCAGGACATTCTCGCCCGGAACTGCAACCGTGCGTAGCGCCGGAGCAGTGTAGCCGGTTTCTGCTAGATAAATCGCGGCTTCACGCGCGTTTAACAAAAGCCGTTCGCGGTTGACGGTGACCTGATCGGCCGCCGCGAGCAGGTCCAGCGCGCGGGCCTCTGCTGCAGACGTCGACACTTTCGCCATGGCTACGGTCTCGAGGCGCTGCTGAAGCGCATCCTGCAGATCTGCGGAAAGCGCAAAGCGCACCGGCGCCGTCGCAGGGTCGATGCCGGATGAAGCTTGAGCCGCATCGATGGCATGCAGCGCCATCTCCTTCGTGCCCCCGCCACCGGGCACGAGACCTACTGCCGTTTCAACCAGGCCCATGTAGAGTTCGGCATGCGGCTGACGGCGGGCTGCATGTAGCGAGATTTCTGTTCCTCCTCCCAGGCAGAGGTTGAATGGCGCCGCAACCACCGGGCGCGGGCAGAACTTGATTGAGGCCGTCATGCGCTGGAAGGCGCGCACGGCCATGTCGACCTCATCCCATTCGCCTTCCTGAATGCCCAGCAGCAGCTGCATGAGATTCGCGCCGACAGAGAAGTCGCTCGCGTCTCCGCTGATTACGAAGCCGCGGAAGTTACGCACGTGGTCGCTTGCGGGATTGAGCGCCTGCGTAATCATCGAGACGATGTCGTTGCCGATTGCATTCTTCTTCGAGTGCAGCTCCAGCAGCGCGATATCTTCGCCGATGTCGATCAGCGAGCAGCCGGCATTCCTACGAATCACTTTGTTCGCCCGCCGAAATGTCGCCGCACTGGCGACACCCACGGGTTGTTCGATCTTTTTATAGATGCCTGCCTGTGGATCGTAGACACTGCGGCCATCAGTTCCCTCTGCATACCAGGAAGTGTTGCCCGATCCGAGCATAGCCTCTGCCAGAGAACTTACATGCAGGCTCGCACCACGCATCTGCTCTACTGTTTTGGACATCCCCGCGGCGTCCCACATCTCGAAGGGCCCCAGTTCCCAGTTGAAGCCGGTGCGCATGGCGCGGTCGATTGAGGCTGGTGAATCTGCGATCTCCCGCAGCGTGTCAGCCGCGTAATTCCAGATGCCGGTGAGCAGCGGAAAGAGAAACGCAGAAACCTTGTCTTTCTTCAAATCACCGCCCAGTACCAGCCGCAGGCGCTCCGGTAGAGACTCGGCATTCTTCGCCATCTCAATCGACGGAAATTTCGGCCGCGTCGCCGGACGATATTCCAGGGTGTGCCAGTCGAGCGCCAGGCGGTTGTTCTTCGGATCCTTCGCGTCGGGAATTTTCTTGTAGAAACCCTGGCCGGCTTTATCGCCCAGCCAGCGGCGATCGAGCATGTTCTCGATAAACGTGGGCAGCGTGGTCGCGCCGACATCACTGCCGCGCGATTCGGCAAAGTTGCGGGCGACATGAGCGAGGACATCGATGCCCACCATGTCCGCCAAACGAAAGGTTCCGGTGCGCGGCCATCCAACGACAGACCCGGTCAGCGCGTCCACATCCTCAATTGTCAGGTTCTGTTCCTGCATGAGCCGCACCGCGGTCAACATAGAGAAGACGCCGATGCGGTTGGCGATAAAGTTGGGCGTATCGCGCGCATAGACGATGGACTTACCCAGCCGCCGGTCAGCGAACTTAGCGATGGCCGCAACCAGTGCAGGGTCGCTTTCAGCCGTCGGAATAATCTCCAGCAGCCGCATGTAGCGCGGCGGATTGAAGAAGTGCGTGCCGAACCATCGCCGACGGAAGTCCGCCGGAGCATTCGCAACGATCGACGCGACGGGCAGGCCGCTGGTGTTGGTGGTAACGATGGATTGCGCTCCGGCATGCGGCGCAATCTTTGCAAGCAGCGCCTGCTTGATCGCGAGATCTTCCGTAACGGCCTCGATGATCCAGTCGCAGTCTTTCATCCGGTCGAGATCGTCTTCGAAGTTCCCCGGAGTGATCAGCCGTGCTGATGCGGTGTCGTAAAAGGCAGCCGGCTTTGCCTTCTGCAGCGTAGCAATCGCGTTCGTGGCGATGCTGCTCCGAGTCTTGTCGTCAGCGTTGCCGGGCGGGACAATATCGAGCAGGAACACCGGAACTCCCGCGTTGGCCAGGTGCGCGGCAATGCGGGAGCCCATCGCGCCTGCGCCCAGAACAGCAGCGCGACGCAGGAGCGGAGGAGCGGTGTGGACTGGAACCGATTCGGCGACGGCGGCGCTCATGCTTATTTGACTCCCAAACTTTTACGATGCACCGCGTCCTGCACGGTGAGACTGCGTGCGAATCCGGAGGCAGAATACTGAGCGCCGTGCGTGGGGGTCAAGCTGCCTGCTGAATGATGAAATCCCGGTGCTACGATTCGCCCACGGCGGCAAATCCTCCTGGCACCAAGCACGCTGGCGTAAACACCGGCAATGGAGCCCATCGAGGTCATGGTCGTGGAGCTGGAAAAAGAAAAATAACCCAGGGAGCCTTTCGCCGCGTCGAACGCGGAAAGGAGCGCCCATGAAGATTCTTGTTCTGATATCGCTGATTTCGAACGTGTGATATAGGAAGATGTTGAGAATCTCCGGGCCCAGAAGCGCGCTGCCATAGTCGCGGCGTTATAGTGACCCTGTTCTTCCTCTATCGCCAGCATTTCGCCGGATTGTTTGTGCGACGGGCATCGTGAAGGCCCGATTTCTCTCATTTTTGCCCCATCGGGCACAGCCTTGCGGTTAAGCTAACCGGAGCGGCGGAGGGCACCCGAATGCCTATAGATAAAAAACCTGCGGGAATCAGCATTGCGGCGATCGTTCTGGCGTTGATGGCGGTTTTCGGATTGCTGATCGCGGGTCTTCTGGTCGCCCTTCTCTTCCTGAAGCACTACCCCATCGTTCCCAATATCCCGGCGGTGCGGCTCTTCGTCATCTGTTTCGATCTGCTCATGTTCCTGCTCGTGCTGTGGAGCATCTGGACGGTGGTCGGCCTCTTCCAATTGAAGCCCTGGGCGCGCTTCTCCATCCTCGCCCTCGGCGCGCTCGACCTGTGCTTCTTCGGCGTCCAATGCGTAGGCCTGCTCATGCTGCGCAGCCGCTCCGATTTCTCGATGACGATGCCCACCGGCCCCGGCGCAATTCATGTTTCGACAGTGCTATTGGCGATAGCCGCAGTCGATGCGCTGCTCGCCCTGATCGGCGTCTGGTGGCTGGTCTATTTCGGCCTCTCGCATGTGCGGCAGGCCTTCGGCGGTGAGCACACCTCGTGAATTGTCGCAACGACGCCGGATTTACACTCACCCGCAGGATGCTATAGCGTCAAAGTTGTGTGCACGCTTATGTTCGTCTCATTCGCGTGCGCTGTGGTTCTGTCGAGGTCCCATGAAATTCTTCTCTGTTGCGCGCTGCACAGCGCTAGTGTGCTGCCTGGCGATCGTCGCTCAAGTCTCCGGCCAGGACATGGCCAGCCCCGCGCACTTTCTCGCCGATTTCGAGAAGCGGGTCACGGTTAAAGTCCTGCCCAACGGACTCACGCTGATGGTCTGCGAACGCCCCGAGGCACCCGTCTTCTCCTACTTCACCATCGTCGACGCTGGTGACGCCAACGACCCTGGCGGCCAATCCGGCCTTGCGCACATGTTCGAGCATCTGGCCTTCAAAGGCACGAAGGACATCGGTACGACCGACTATGCTGCGGAGAAGGTCGCGCTCGACAAGGTGGAAGCCAGCTACGCCGCATACGACGCCGAGTACCGCAAGCGCGTGGGCAAAGATCCCGCGAAGCTCAAGCAGCTTCACGACGCCTTTCTCGCGGCGCAAAAGGATGCCCAGCAGTACGTCATTCCGAATGAGTTCACCGAGATCGCAGAAGCTAACGGCGCATCCGGCCTGAACGCCCAGACCAGCCTCGACGATACGCAGTATTTCTGGAGCATGCCATCCAATCGCTTCGAGTTGTGGGCTTACATGGAGAGCGACCGCATCGCCAACCCCGTTCCGCGCGAGTTCTACAAGGAGCGCGACGTGGTGATGGAAGAGCGCCGGATGCGCGTCGACTCCAACCCCATCGGCCGCATGGAAGAGCAGTTTCTGGCGGCAGCCTACGTCGCTCATCCTTATCATCGCCCCAACGTTGGCTGGGCCAGCGAACTCAGCCAGATCACGGCGACCGAGGCCGAAGCCTTCCACAAGAAGTACTACGTGCCGGCGAATATCGTGATCGCCGTCGTTGGAGACATCAAGGCCAGCGAAGCCATGCCTGTGCTCAAGAAATATTTCGGCGCGATCCCCGCCGGGCCGAAGCCTGAGCCAATGGCAACGGTTGAACCACCACAGACGGCAGAGAAGTCCGTCATCATTCGCGAGGCCACGCAACCGCTTTACCTTGAGGGATACCACCGGCCCGACTATCTCGACCCCGATGATGCTGTCTACGACGCGATTCAGGACATCTTTTCCAACGGCCGCACCTCGCGCCTCTACCGGTCGCTGGTGCGCGATCAGCAGATTGCGGCCGTCGCCGAAGGCTTCAGCGGATTCCCCGGCGATAAATACCCGGGCCTCTTCGCCTTCGCTGCTGTACCGAATCAGGGACACACGCCGCAGGAGATGCGCACCGCCATCCACAAAGAAATCGACAAATTGAAGACCACCGACGTGACCGACGAAGAGCTTGCCATGTTCAAGACGCGCGCCCGCGCCGACCTGCTGCGCGGCCTGGGCGACAACCAGGGACTCGCCGAACAACTGGCCATCTATCAGTTGCGATACGGCGACTGGCGTGAGCTCTTCAATCAGCTGAAGAAGATCGATGCAGTCACCAAGGCCGATGTCCGCCGCGTTGCGAACAAGGTCTTCGTTGAGAGCAACCGCACCTACGCCGAAATCCAGTTCGTTCAGCCTCAGCAGGCAAAGGCTGCCGCGGCAGCGCCCGCCTCGGGAGGTGCGCAGTGAACGGACTGCTCGTCGAGAAATTCGCGCCTTCGGCGCACAAGATCACGAGGGGGTTTGCCGCCTGCCTGATGTTCGTGCTGGGAAGCCTTGCGATCGCGCAGCAAACGGTCACGGTCCCGCCTGACGCGAAAGCCGGTCCGCCGACCGAGCCCTGGATGAAGATTCCGGTGCCGCCGCTGCCGGCTTTTCATCCCGAGAAGCCCAAGCGCATCGAGCTGAAGAACGGCATGGTCATTCTGCTCGAAGAGGACCACGAGCTTCCCTTCATCAATGGAACCATCAATATTCGCGGCGGCGAGCGTGATGTTCCTGCGGCGAAGGCGGGCCTGATCGACCTCTACGGCGATGCCTGGCGCACCAGCGGCACCACAACACAAAACGGCGACAAGCTCGACGACCTGCTCGAAGCCAAGGCCGCCAAGGTTGAGACCGGCGGCGACATCGACTCGACAGCTGTCTCCTGGTCTTGCCTCACCAAGGACGAAGACCAGGTATTCGCCATCGCCGTCGATCTGCTCGAGCATCCCGCCTTCAGCGATCAGAAGCTGACGCTGGCCAAACAGCAAGCCGTCGCTGGTATCGTTCGCCGCAACGACGACGCTGCCGGGATCGCCGAGCGCGAGGCCGAGAAGCTTGTCTACGGCACCGACAGTCCCTACGCTCGCCAGCCGGAGATCGGCACTGTCCTGTCGGTAACCGTGGCCGATCTAGAGGCCTGGCACAAGAAGTCGGTTTTCCCCAACAACATGATCGTGACCGTCGTTGGCGATTTCAATTCCGACGAAATGGAGAAGCAGCTGCGCGGGGCCTTCGAATCTCTGCCGCGCGGACCGCAGTGGCCCAAGCTCGAAACCAAGTTTCCGGGACCGAAGCCCGGCCTGTACGCCATCAACAAGTCCGACGTGGATCAGAGCAACGTGTGGATTGTCGGACTTGGCACCGAGCGCAACAATCCCGACTACTACGCATTGGCCGTGATGAACGAGATATTCTCCGGCGGCTTCGGCTCGCGTCTCTTCCAGGACGTGCGCACGAAACAGGGTCTCGCCTATTCGGTGAGCGGCGGCTACGGCGCGTCGTACGATCACCCTGGGATGTTCTACACCGCTGCCTCCACCAAGAGCGAGAGCACGGTGAAGGCGACGCAGGCAATGCTTGATCAGATCGGCAAGCTGAAAACCCAGCCCTTCACTCAGGCCGAGCTGACCAGCGCGAAGGACCAGCTGCTGAATTCCTTCATCTTCCGCTACGACAGCAAAGATAAAATCATCAGCACCGCCGCGCAGCTCGAGTTCTACGGATATCCGCCGGATTTCCTGGAGAAATATCGCGCCGGCATCGAAGCCGTAACCACTGCAGACCTCGAACGGGTGGCCGACAAATATATCGACCCGTCAAAGTTCGCCGTCCTTATCGTGGGCAACGAGTCACAATTTGGAACAGCTCTGACTGACCTCCACCTGGGCCCTGCGCATCCCATCGACATCACCATTCCCATGCCACCGGGAATGCGGCAGCAGATGGAGGGGCCGGGAAATTGAACGGCAGAGTGCAGGGACTAGTGGTGTAGGGTGTACCGTTCAAGGCACTATCCTGTCAGCGACTACGCCACTGTTCCCTACACCCTGTACCCTGTCTTTATGAAGCTCGCAATCGTCATCATGGCTGGAGGCAAGGGCACACGCCTCAAGTCCAAGCGCGCCAAGGTGCTGCATGAGATCGGCGGCAAACCGTTGTTGCGGCATGTGATCGACAGCGCCCATCAGATCGTCCCGCCATCCGACATCTATGTCGTCGTCGGACATCAGGCCGCCAACGTCGAGGCCGCCGTGAAAGATACCGGTGTCCGCTTCGTGCAGCAGGAGGAGCAGCGCGGAACCGGCCATGCCATCCAGACCGCTCAACGCGCTGTCGAAGAATACGATCAGCTTCTCGTTCTCTCCGGAGACGTTCCTCTGCTCAAGCCTGAGACCATCGCCCAGCTGCGTGATTTCCACATCGAACAGCAGGCCGCTATGACCATCCTCACCGCCGCGCCGCAGGACCCCACCGGCTATGGCCGCGTGCTGCGAAAGAAGCCGGACTCTCCCGAGGTCAAGGCAATCATCGAGCAAAAGGCGCTTACGCCCGAACAGCAAAGCCTACAGGAAATCAACTCGGGCATTTACGCCTTCGAGAATGAGCCGCTGTTCGCGCATATCGGGGCACTTAAGACCGATAATGCGCATGGCGAATACTACCTGACCGACATGGCCGCGCTGCTCGTCAGCGCGGGTGAGCGTGTCGTGGCCATTGAAGCCGCCAACCCGGTCGAAGTGCTCGGCGCCAACACCATCGCCGAGATGATGGAACTCGACCGCGAGCTGCGCCTCGACACAGCGCGCGGCCTCATGGCAAAGGGCGTGACCATCCTGCGCCCCGAAACGACCGTCATCGACTCGACCGTCGAGGTCGGCCCCGACACCATCATCGAGCCCTTCGTGCAATTGCTGGGGGAGACGAAGATCGGAGAAGATTGCCGGATCCGATCCTACTCCGTCATCGAAAACTCAAACCTTGGCGACGGTGTGCTTGTTCGCGTTGCCTGCGTCATCGGCGGAGCAAGCATCGGCGCCGGATCCCTGATCGGCCCCTTCGCTCATATCCGTCCGGAGAGCGACATCCGTGAAGGCGCGCACGTCGGCAATTTCGTCGAGACCAAGAAGGTCAAGCTCGGCAAAGGATCGAAGGCCAATCACCTTACATACCTTGGTGACGCCGACATCGGCACCGGCGTCAACATCGGCGCAGGCACCATCACCTGCAACTACGATGGCGTAGACAAGCACCGCACACTGATCGGCGATGGAGTCTTCGTAGGCAGCAATTCGACCCTGGTGGCCCCGATCACGGTCGGAGAGGGGTCTTACATCGCCGCCGGATCGTCGATCACCGAAGATGTGCCTCCCAACGCCCTCGCGTTGGGCCGTGCCCGGCAGGCCACCAAACCGGACTGGGCGAAAACTCGACGCGCAAGGATTTCGAAAACCTGATTCAGACAACTAGGAATCGTCGGGAAGCCCTGCTATTGAGCGCCAAATACTGTTTTTATTGAGATTTGCTTGGGGGACTACGCGGCCTGCCGCTCGCCGGCCTGAGCGACCACCAGCACCTGCCGCAACCGGATGCGGGCCGAGAACAACGCCCGCTGCACCGTCGATTCAGGCATATCCAGCAGTTGGGAAATCGCCGCCGGAGAGTAACCTTCCACATCGCGCAGGAGGAAAAGCAGCCGCTCGGTCGGCGGAAGCTCCTGAATGGCTTCTTCCAACTCGGTACGGCGCACGTTGCGTCCGGATAGGTTAGACGAATAGCTGGTGAGATTTTTGAGATCGGGCAACGACTCGAGGATGCCCAGAGAGAAATACTCCCGGAGTTTTTCCACGAGGGCTGCATCGATCTGGGCTGCCTGAGGCTCCGCCGTCCGACGGAAAGCGTTGACGAAGGTTGTGGTCAGGATTTGTTCCGCCTCTAACTCGCTGCCTGTCATGTAGAACGCCAGAGCGAAGACGCGATGGCGGTGGCTGTCGTAGACATCACGCTGCACGTCCGAGGCCTTCTGTTGAGCCTGCTGCGGCACCACAACCCTGATCGATTTGTCGTGAACCAGCCGTTCCAGGTCGAACAAGTCTGCCTCTAAACCGAATAATACATGTATATTAACTGGTTACTCAGGAAAGCGAAGCAAATGCCGGATCGAAATTCACGCTTTGCCTGATATTGCTCGACAATATAACTTGAGAAGTATCAAACAGCGCCTGGGTTGCACGGTCCTCACGAATTAGCCGACGGCCGGCCAGGACTCTGTTCAAGATAATCAGAGGCTTGCACTTTTTTCCCATCTGCCGATCGATCAACCAGCACCGGCTGTCCGTCCTGTCTGCGCGCAGGCCGGCGAGATTCCCATGATTAGCCAAGGGTTGTCCAGCCGCGGAGAAACATGGCATTAGAGCGAATTCTGATTGTCGACGACGAGCCCTATGTGCGAACCGTTATGGCCGCCATGCTCGAAAAATCGAGCTATTCCCCGGTTCTGGCCTCGAATGGCCTGGAAGCAATCCAACGTCTGGTGAGCGATCCTCCCTACGACCTGATCCTGTCGGACATCATGATGACTGGCCTCGACGGCATCGGTCTACTTGAGCGGGTCCGCGAGGTTCAGCCAGACACGCCGATGGTAATGGTCACCGCTATTCACGACATCAGCGTCGCCATCACCGCCATGCGCAACGGTGCCTACGATTATCTGCTCAAGCCCTTTGAGCGCGATCAGTTACTGGCCACCGTCAAGCGCGCACTGGAGTACCGCCGCCTCGTGCAGCAGAATTCCGTCTATCGCTACAACCTTGAGCAGCTGGTGACTGCGCGCACAGAGATGCTGCGCCACGCGATGACCGACCTTGAGCGCTCCTATGACATTACCCTCGAAGCGCTCGGCGATGCACTGGACCTGAGAGACGCGGAGACGGAAGGTCATTCCAAGCGCGTAACCGCGTACACCATAGCTCTTTCGCGTGCCATGGAAGTGCCGCCCGAACAGATTCGCACCATGGCCCGCGGCGCATTCCTCCACGACATCGGCAAGATGGCCATACCCGACGCCATCCTTCTCAAGGCGGCCAAGCTCGACCACCAGGAGCAGGCGATGATGCGTGAGCATTGCGCCCGGGGGTACCAGATGCTGCGCAAGATCCCATTCCTGCATGATGCGGCGGAGATTGTCTATAGTCATCAGGAGCACTACGACGGCAGCGGTTACCCGCGTGGCCTGGTGGGTGATCAGATTCCCCTTGGCGCTCGAATTTTTGCCGTGGCCGATACTCTGGACGCCATTACCTCTGACCGGCCGTACCGCCAGGCGAGAACCTTCGACGCCGCCCGGCAGGAGATCGCCCGCTGCTCCGGCACGCAGTTCGATCCTAAGGTCGTGAAGGTCTATCTGGATATGCCCAACCGGCTATGGGAGGACCTGCGACGGGAGATCAGCCATCACGGCCGCTTCTCACCCCTGTCGTTCGCCGGAACGGTCGAGACCGGTGGCGAAGTTGTCAACTAAAATGAGTTATCAGCAGTGTGAATGGGCTTTCACTCCAGAGGGGAGACGCGATGCCAATATTAGGTAAGGATGAGCTGCGCGAAAAGCTGAATTTACTGCCTGAATGGAAGGAAGAACGAGGTGAAATCGTGCGCCGGGCGGAGTTTCCTGACTTCGTCGCGGCAATGGGTTTCGTCAATACTGTCGCTGCGAAGGCCGAAGCTGCCGGCCATCATCCGGACATCGATATCCGGTATAATAAGGTCCGGCTCGCCCTAGTCTCGCACGATGCGGGCGGCCTCACGCAACGAGACTTCGACCTGGCGCAGGCCATCGAGGCTCTCCTTGATTGACGGGACAAAGTTCAACTGGAAGCAAGTCTTCAGCCCTGAAACTTTCCGTCAATATATGTCGTCCTCTCTTCCAACGTTGCGGCTGGGAGGTTGCGGCGACCGATTCCGGATATCGGACAGTGTTTTCCGGTTCCAGAACGCAACTGCCAAGCCACCAAAGGCTGCCGAGGCAGTGAGGAGTAAGGCGGTCTGCCACAGTTTCCGGCCCGAATCGGTGGCGGGCGGCAGGAGATTAGATCTATTAGATTTGGTAGCTGGATCGGAAGTCATAGTCAAGTTTTGAAGCATTTAGGGGTCGGGATCGAGCATTACCTTATGGTTCCCAAAAAGAATAGAAAAAGTACAACTTTTAAAATTTATTTGTGTTTCGATAAAAAGAAGCTTGTGCACAGCATAGAATCCGCGTACACTACTGAAAGTTGACCCAGTATTTTGATGCAGCGTGCTGTGAAGCAGTTTGGATTAAAGTTTTGCTTCCCGGACGGAAATGCCGCATCAAATGTGTAGAGGCAATAGAAACCCGGATTAAGTTGAGCGGAGCTCCTCAATTCGGCGTCAGGTTTTAGTACAAGTTGCGTCACTGGCCTCCCGGCACGGACAAATTACCGTTCGTGCCGCCTTTTTTTTTGCTGCCAATTTCTTCCTTTGCGCCCAAGTCCGATTCAGCCACGCATCGGTATACCATGGTTCTTTGAGCCCCGCCCATGCGTGTGCTCTCAGGAGAAGACGGAATGAAGGTGCTCCTCAGTGTGGCGTTGGGATTGGTAACCATCGCCGGCTATGCCCAGTGGACGAACCCCGCCGACGATATCCCCGCCTATCACGCCGAAGCTCCCGCGCGGGGCACCATCCTGCCGCCGGTGATGTCCGGCAATCAGCTTACCGGGCCGTACTTCCACTACGCATGGCAGGTGAAGGTTTACGAGGAAGCCGCCAAGGTGCCGAATGTGCTCTACCAGCTTCCCTGCTACTGCCGGTGCGACAAGGCGCTGGGACACACGAGCCTGCACAGCTGCTTTGAAGGCACCCATGGAGCCATCTGTTCTACCTGCGCAAAAGAGGGCGCCTACGCCTACAAGATGACCAGGCTCGGGAAGACGCCGAAGGAGATCCGCGAAGGCATCGAGCGCAAGGACTACGAGCAGATCGACCTCGATCAGCTCGGCAACTCTTAAC
>Ga0335074_10002222_pt1 | contig 26432 bp, 24 predicted proteins | sample Lox_Sample_23_FD_206715 | JGI IMG/M metagenome (GOLD analysis project Ga0335074, IMG submission 206715) | Soil microbial communities from Loxahatchee National Wildlife Refuge, Florida, United States - Lox_Sample_2.3 | ecosystem: Environmental > Terrestrial > Soil > Wetlands | place: USA...
GTTCCGGCATCTTGGCGCCGCGTACTACCAGGCGCTGCACGGCGACGGATCAGCTGCTGAGGTTACGAGTGCCGTACGGCAGGTCAGTGAAGCTACGCGAGATGGGGCGGATCCGGCGGCCACAGAGAACACACCCGGCAGGCTGCGCCGCGGGGGTCGCCTTCAGGTCAGCGACGTCATGACCACCAACGTCATCGCAGTGACCGAGGAGACCAGCTACCGCAAGGTGGCGGAATTGCAGAGCAAGCACCATTTCACAGCGCTGCCGGTAGTCAACTCGGAAGGCCAGGTCATCGGTGTCGTGTCCGGCGCAGACCTGCTGCGGAAGCAGGAACGGCACGAACGCGGCGACAGGACGTCTAACTGGCCCTTCAACCCTAAGGCCAGGACCAAGGCCGAAGCCCGGACCGCGAGGCAACTCATGACGAGCCCGGCCATCACGATCAGGCCCGACGCGCTGCTCGGATCCGCTGCCAGGCTCATGAACTCGCATCACGTCAAGCTGCTTCCGGTCGTCGGTACAGACTCCCGGCTCGTCGGGATTGTCAGCCGGGCCGACCTGATCAGAGTGTTCATGCGGCCCGATGACGAAATCGCTGCGGATGCCACAGACGTGCTCACCGCTATCCTGCTGGCTGATCCGGCCGCTGTCCGCGTGACCGCCAACGAAGGCATCGTGACCCTACGCGGTCGTCTTGCCAGCGACGAACAGGTCTCGGCTGCCGTCCGCTTGGTCGAGGCTATCGATGGCGTCGTGGGCGTCACGAGCGAGCTGCACTCGCCTGGCCCGGAGAACTGGCCGGGAGGTGGATATCATCTGCCGCTTTGACTCGCCACGTCCGAGCGCGTGATGCACCCGATGCTCGGACGGCGGCACCGACGTAGGACCGGGCCGCGGACTCAGCGCCGGGGCGGTCATCGCGATCGAGGCGGCTCGCCTCCGTCCTCTCGGAGTGCGGTTACGACGACCTCGCCGAGTCTGCTCTCCGCGAGAACGGGTCTCGCTGCCGGATGAACCGGTACGCACGGCGGCGGATACGCCGTTGGAGGCGCTCCGCCGGGTTGGGTGCGAGCCGCAGGCTACTGGAGTGCGGGGCGCGGTAGAACCACGTCTTTGCGAGTTCCACCAGGAGCAGGTATACAACCACCATACCGAGCAGCAGCAGGAAGAACGATGCGGGTAGCGGCGTGAAGCCGAGCAGGTTCGCGAGTCCGGTGTAGGGCAGGATCGCGCCGACCACGGCTGCGCCTACTGGCACCAGCAGCATCGGCAGGCTAGGCCGGCTTTTGAAGAAGGGGACCTTTCGAGTCCTGATGACGTAGATGACAAGCGTCTGGGTGGCGATCGACTCGACAAACCATCCGGTCCTGAATTCAGTATGCCCGGCGTGCAGCAGGGCGAGCAGGACCCAGAAAGTGAGGAAATCGAAGATCGAGCTGACCGGGCCGAACACGGCCATGAAGTCGCGGATGAATTTCATGTTCCAGGCGGCCGGGCGCGCGAGGGCATCTGTGTCAACACGATCGGTGGGGATAACCATTTGCCCGGCGTTATAGAGCAGATTGTTGAGCAGGATCTGCGACGGCAGCATCGGAAGAAACGAGAGGAAGACTGAAGCGCCAGCGGCGCTGAACATGTTGCCGAAGTTTGAGGAGGTGGCCATGAGGACGTATTTCATGGTGTTGTTGAAGATGCGGCGGCCTTCCATGACGCCGGCAGCCAGGACTCCGAGGTCTTTCTCGAGCAGGACTACGTCGGCGGCTTCCTTCGCTACATCAGTTCCGGAGTCAACGGATATGCCGACGTCGGCATGATGGAGTGCGACTGCGTCGTTCACCCCGTCGCCCAGGAACGCTACGTCCTTCCCCGTGCGCCGCGCGACCTTGATTATCCGGGACTTCTGATCAGGGGTGATCCGGGCGAACACCGTTGTGTCCCGGATCTCGGCCTCGAGGCGGTCGTCGTCGAGGGCCTCGACGTCGGTGCCGCTCAGCACCCCCGTGCAGGAGAGGCCTATGTCTGCGCATACTTTTGCCGCTACCTTGCCGTTGTCGCCGGTGATGACCTTGACCTGGATGCCCAGTCGCTCTAGCTGGGCGATAGACGCGCCCGCGTCCGCTTTCGGGCGATCAGCGAAGGTCAGGAAGCCGTCCAGCGTCAGTCCCCGCTCGTCTTTCGGAGACAGCGTTGCCATACCATCGGCCGGGCGGGTGGCGACCGCCACGACTCGGGCGCCTTCGGCAAACAGGCCGTCGAGCACCGGCCGGGCACCAGCCGGGACATTCACGCACCGGTCGAGCACTGCCTCGGGGGCACCCTTAGTGACAAGAAGGAGTCGGCCACCTGGGTCTGTCACCAGCACGGACGCCATCTGCCGCTCATGGTCGAACGGCAGGATGCACATCCGCTTGCAGGCAACCGCCTGGCTAGCGGTGCCGGCACCGTCGGCGCTAGCTGACCAGAGCGCCTGGTCCAGGGCATTGCCGCCGACAGGCCTTCCTGCAGTAATGGTCGCCTCGTTGCATACCAGCCCCAGCATGATCGGGCGATCGCTGTCGTGCCCGCTCGCGTCGAGCGCGTGCTCGAAGGCAATTGAGCCTTCGGTTAGAGTGCCCGTCTTATCGGTGAAAAGAAGCTCTATGTTGCCTAGATCCTCGATCGCGACTAGCCGCTTTACCAGGACTTTCTTCGCCGCAAGGGCCTTAGATCCAGCGGACAGGCTCACGGTCACGATGGCCGGCATCATTTCTGGTGCTATGCCGACAGCGATGGCGAGCGAAAACAGCAGGGCTTCGATGAGCGGCCGCGCCAGGGCCACGTTAATGATGAAGATGAACGCCGTCAGCAGGGCTGCGACTGCGAACAGGAACCTCGAGAAGCGTGATAGACCTGCCTCGAAGGCAGTCTGGCCGTGCTTCTCGGCGAGCCCGGCAGCGATCCCGCCGAATGCGGTTCGAGTTCCGGTCGCCACCACAACACCGGTTCCCGATCCTTGATGGACGATCGTGCCCATGAACGCGCAGCCGGGCCGGTCCTGCGTATCGCCGCAGGGAGCGGCTCCCGGCGACTTGGCGACCGGCAGGGATTCGCCGGTCAGCACGCCCTCGTCACACTCCAGTTCCTGGACCGTCAGCAACCGGATATCGGCCGGGACAATCGCGCCTATTCGGAGGGACACCACGTCGCCAGGAACCAGTTCAGCGACATCGATGCTGCTCTCCTGGCCGTCGCGCCGGACTTCGACTTCTTGTCGGACTCTGGCGCGAAGGCTGGCCATGGCTGCCTCTGCTCGGTACTCGTTGAAGAACCCCAGACCCACGCTTAGTGCAACGATCGCAGCGATGATCAGCGCGTTCGTACCACCACCCGTCAGCCCGGACACCAGCGCAGCGGCGAGAAGCAGAATCAGGATCGGATTGCGGAGCTGGCGGAGCAGCACTGCGCTAGCGCGAACTCGGTGAGTGCCGAGCTCGTTCGGCCCGAATATCGTCTGCCGTCTCGCCGCACAGTCGGCCGACAACCCGTCCGGCCCGCTGCCTAGGCGAGACAGCACGGCTTCAGGTGGCATGACGGCTGCGTCATCCAGGGTCAGCCCCGGCGACTGGTCATCAACGACTGCGCCCATTACGACAGCCCTACTCGCCGAACGTGCCCCGGCCCGAAACTACCCTTGACATCGCACTTGGCTATCGCGGAGCTCGTGTCGCGCGACGCCACGGAGACAGCTGAGGAGTGGCGCGCCGGGAAGGGCGCGTCGTCCTTGCCGCTTCACGGCGGCGTAATGGTGATGACCGACCAGTCGTGCTGGCGGGCAGCGTCGGCGAGGTCCAAGGCCGTGGGAGCCTGCCCGTCCGGCAGTCAGAAGCGAACCGGGATGTCGTCGCGGTGGGCAGTCTTTCGTCCGGGCACGCGTCAGCACCCGTCTGTGCAGCAGCCGGTGCAGCGGTGGGTCAAGGGTTAGCCGCACCAGCGGATTGGCGATCCTTAGCAGGGCAGGTGACGGCGAAGGCCGCTTGGCGATGCTGGTCATATGCTGCGGCACCTCCAGCGAGCCACTTTTGCGCGGCCGCTCCGGTCTCGCCAGAGGCATTGGTCACCAACGAAGGCAAGCACCCGTGAACCAGGCCTCAGGACCTGGCCTCATCTTCGAGCGTTGCCGACATCCTGGCCATCTGGACGAAGGACTAATGGCCCTGCCCCGGACTGTCCGCGCGTTGCGATCAGGCTGCAACGGGTCACGATCACAAGCGGACGCTGACGGCTATTCCGCCTGGGCATTGTCAGGACCTTGGTCCTTGAGCATAGGCCTTTTTCCTCTCTCGCCGCCACAGCACGGCAGCAAAGGTCTGTAGCGAGGCCGCAAGGCCGACCACAAGCGGATGGAGGCGCCCGATGAGCGCGACTACCACACAAACGTCCACGGTTTACTCAGCACCAGGCGAGCCAGGCAGCCCGGTACAGCTCAAGGCCCGTTACGGCAACTTCATCGGCGGGCACTGGGTGGCGCCGGTGATCGGGCAGTACATGAAAGACCTGTCGCCTGCCAATGGCAGGCAGTTCACCGAGGTGCCGAGGTCGAGCTCCGAGGACATCGAGCTGGCCCTGGACGCGGCCCATGCGGCGAAGACCGCCTGGGGCGAGACGTCGCTGACTGAGCGAGCAAGTGTGCTCAACCGTATCGCGGACGCGATAGATGCGAACAGGGAGATGCTCGCGGTCGCCGAGACCTGGGACAATGGCAAGCCCGTACGCGAGACGCTGGCGGCCGATATCCCGCTGGCGGCAGATCACTTCCGGTACTTTGCGGCCGAGACCCGCGCTTTGACCGGCAGCAGCACCGAGATCGATAAGGACACGGTCGCTTACCACTTCCATGAGCCGCTGGGAGTAGTCGGCCAGATTATCCCGTTCAACTTCCCGCTGCTGATGGCTGCCTGGAAGCTCGCGCCGGCACTGGCCGGGGGGAACTGTTCGGTGATCAAGCCCGCGTCATCGACTCCGTGGTCGATCCTGAAGCTGGCCGAGGTGATTGGCGACATTGTCCCGCCAGGCGTGCTTAACATCGTTACGGGTCCCGGCGGTGAGATTGGCAAGGCGCTGGCGACTAACCGCCGCATCAACAAGATCGCATTCACCGGCGAGACAGTAACTGGGCGCCTGATCATGCAGTACGCGGCTGAGAACATCATTCCGTCAACTACCGAGCTCGGCGGGAAGTCCCCGAACGTATTCTTCGCCGACGTCATGGCCGAGGATGACGACTTCCTGGATAAGGCAGTCGAGGGCCTGGTGCTCTTCGCGTTCAACAAGGGCGAGGTGTGCACGTGCCCGTCGCGCGCGCTGATTCAGGAATCGATCTATGAGCGGTTCATGGAACGCTGCCTTGATCGAATCGGCAAGATCAGACAGGGTAACCCGCTCGACACGACCACGCAGATGGGTCCGCAGAACTCGCAGCAGCAGCTCGACAAGATCAGCTCGTATGTCGATATCGGCCTTCAGGAGGGCGCAGAGTGCCTGATCGGAGGCAAGCAGCCGGCACTTCACGGTGATCTGGCCGGTGGCTACTTCTTCGAGCCGACTGTGCTCAAGGGCCACAATGGCATGCGGGTCTTCCAGGAAGAAATCTTCGGTCCCGTCCTAGCCGTGACGACCTTCCGGGACGAGGAGCAGGCCCTGGCGATCGCTAACGACACTCTCTACGGACTGGGCGCGGGCGTCTGGACCCGCAACGGCAACCTGGCCTACAAGATGGGCCGCGGCATTCAGGCCGGGCGCGTCTGGACGAACTGCTACCACGCCTACCCTGCAGGCGCGGCATTCGGCGGCTACAAGATGTCCGGGGTCGGCCGCGAGCTGTACCGGGAGACACTGACCGAGCACTACACGCAGACCAAGAACCTTCTGGTGAGCTACAGCGAACACGCCCAGGGCCTGTTCTGACCGGCGACATCACGGATAGGCGGAGCCATGAGCGAGCCTGGGCCTGACCGGGTCATTGCCACACCCGATGCGCTGGCCGCGCTGGCTACGCTCCGGCAGCAGCGCGGCCCGCTGATTCTTTATCAGTCGGGTGGCTGCTGCGATGGCAGCCTCCCGGTCTGCTTGCTTGACGGTGACCTGCGCATCGGCGATGCAGACGTCCTGCTCGGGCGCGTGGGTGACTGCCCCGTCTACATCGATAACCGACAGTACGAGGTCTGGAAGCACACTCAGCTCATCATCGACGTCGGCGACGGGGAGCCCGAGGGCTTCTCTATCCCCGCTGCCCGCGGCCGGCAGTTCGTCACCCGATCCCGGCTACTCCCCCCTGCCGAGCCGACAGAGAAGAAGGGACCGTCCCATGACTCAGGCTGCGCCTGAGCTGCGCGGTGGCAACCCCCTGGGCAGCGAGAATTCTGAGGAAGGCGCAGCACGCAAGCTGCTCACCATCGGCGTGCTGAAGGAGACTGAGCCCGGCGAGCAGCGTGTTGCCATCGTTCCGGAGTCGCTGCGTGCGCTGGCGGCTGCTGGCGTTCGCGTGCTGGTGGAGTCCGGAGCCGGGGCGGCTGCGTTCTTCCCCGACAGTGCGTACGAGCACAGTGGAAGCCCAGTCGTCAGCGCGGATGAGGCGCTCGCCCGAGCCGACGCGCTGGTCAGCATCGGTGCGCCTGGCCCGGTGCTGATAAGCCGGATGCACGCGGGCCAGGCGGTGATCGGCATGCTGGCACCGCTCGTGCAGCCTGGCCTGGCGCGGCAGCTGGCCGACCAGGGACTGACCGCCATCAGTCTGGACTGCCTGCCTCGCACCGTGAGCCGAGCACAGGCTATGGATGCCCTCACCTCACAGGCCAACATCGCGGGATACAAGGCGGTCCTGGTAGCCGCCGACCACTTCGGCCGGATCTTCCCGATGCTGATCACTGCCGCCGGGACCGCGAAGCCGGCCAGCGTTCTGGTCCTCGGGGCCGGAGTGGCCGGCCTGCAGGCAATGGGCACCGCGCGCCGGCTGGGGGCGATGGTGACCGGTTATGACGTCCGGCCCGAAACCCGGGACCAGGTCGAGTCCGTTGGCGCCCGCTTCCTCGAACTCGAGTCAGTCGGGCCGGCCGGCGGTCAGGGTGGCTACGCGCGCGCGTTGACCTCAGCGGAACAGGTAGCCCAGCAGGAAGACCTCGGCCGGCACATCGCGCGCTTCGACATCGTCATCACTACCGCGCAGGTGCCCGGTCGCCGCCCGCCGCTGCTCGTCACTGCTGCGGCCGTCGCGGGCATGCAGCCCGGCGCGGTAGTGGTCGACCTGGCTGCCAGCAGCCTTGGCGGCAACGTCGATGGCTCGCAGCCCGGCCAGGTGATCCTGACCGACGGCGGAGCACGGATCATCGGGGCAGGCAACCTGGCCGCCCAGGTACCCACGGCAGCATCCACCGCCTACTCGCACAACATTGCCGCGCTGCTGGCCGACATAGTCCGCGACGGCGCGCTGGACATCAACCCGTCCGACGAGATTCAGGCCGGCGTGGTGATCACTTACCAGGGCAAAGTTATCCATCCCGCAGTCGGCGCCCTCCTCGACGACTCTCACGTACCCGGAACCGGAGACTGCAGATGAGTATCGGACTCATGTCAGATATCTACATGTTTGTGCTTGCCATTCTGGTCGGATATGAGGTCATCAGCAAAGTGCCTGCTATCCTGCACACCCCGCTGATGTCGGCCTCCAATGCCATCCACGGCATCATCATCATCGGCGCGGTCATCAGTGCATCGGAGGCCCGCTCGGCTGCCGGATACGTGCTGGCCGGACTCGCTGCCTACTTCGCAGGAATCAACGTCGTCGGTGGTTACAGCCTGACCGACCGGATGCTGCAGATGTTCCGGGGCCGCCCGGCGCCTGCCCGGGTGGACGCCAGCGGTATCAATCAGGACATGGCGTCATGACCGCGATCAGCATCACCATCGGCCTGATCTACCTGCTCGCTGCCGTTGGCTTCGTTGTCGCCCTGCACCTCATGAACTCCCCGGCCACTGCCCGAGCGGGCAGCCGGCTGTCCTGGCTCGGAATGATCATAGCGGTAGCCGCGGCGCTGGCGGGCATCGTTCACAGCGGCGTGATCACCACTACCGGTTGGATCGTACTGGCCGCGGGGGGCCTCGCGGGGGCCGCGACCGGCCTGGTCATGGCCTGCCGGGTAAAGATGACCGCAGTACCTCAAGTGGTGAGCATCTTCAACGCAGTAGGCGGCGGTGCCGCTGCCCTGATCGCGATCGGCGACTTCACCCGCCTGGCCGCGGGGCCCGGTATTCCCGGCCAGACCATGATCGCCACCGTGCTGGACGTCCTCATCGGCCCGGTTACCTTCTCGGGCTCTCTCATCGCCGCCGGCAAGCTGCAGGGATGGATTAGCGCCAGCCCGGTCAGGTTCCCGGGCTCGCGCCTCCTGACGATCGTGCTGACCGTCATCGGCCTCGGCGGGAGCTGCTACCTTCTTGCTGGCAACGACTCGGCGCCGGTCCTGATCGTCGTCATCTGCGCGGCCCTGGCATTCGGGGTCACGATGGTCATGCCGATCGGCGGTGCCGATATGCCTGTTGTCGTCGCACTCCTGAACGCCTGCACCGGGATCGCCGTGGCGGTCGCCGGCTTCGTCATCAACAACGGGGCCCTGATTATCGGCGGAGCCCTGGTCGGGGCCTCCGGCGGGATCCTCACCCTGCTGATGGCACGGGCCATGAACAGGTCCGTCGTCAACATCATGATCGGCGGCTTCGGTACCGGTAATGCGGCGGCCGCCAGTCTGCAGGCTGCCGGGGCGGAGGCACCTGTCCGGCGATTGTCTGCTGAGGACGCTGCCATTCAGCTGGCTTATGCCAGCAAGGTCATCATCGTCCCGGGCTACGGGCTAGCTGCCGCGCAGGCGCAGCACGAGGCTGCCGAGCTTGCCGCGCAACTGCAGGCGCACGGCATTACCGTGTTCTTCGCGATCCACCCCGTCGCCGGCCGGATGCCCGGCCACATGAACGTCCTGCTCGCCGAGGCCAGCGTGCCTTATACCGACCTGCGTGAGATGGACGAGGCTAACCCGGAGTTCCCCACAGCCGATGTAGCGCTCGTGGTTGGCGCCAACGACGTCACCAATCCTGCCGCCCGTCGTCCCGGCACCGCGGTATCCGGCATGCCCATCCTCAACGTGGACCAGGCCAAGAGCATCATCGTCATCAAGCGGTCAATGGGCCATGGCTATGCCGGAATCGACAATGAGCTCTATACGAACCCCAAGACCGGCATGTTCTTCTCCGACGCCAAGGCAGGCCTCAGTGACATCATCTCTGCAGTCAAGGCACTAGTACCCAGATGAGATCGATCTGTCCCGGTCGGTCGAGCGAGCTCGCGGCCCGGGGATCGGAAGAATCAGCTCGTGAAGATGCGCAATGAAGTCGCGTTCCCGCGGACGGCCGATCTTGGGCTGCGGGACGATCACCGGCGCTGGTGCCGCGCGGGCTGCGTGTGCGTGACTGTCAGCGCCCCACCGTGAGTGCCAGCAGTCCCAGTGCCGTCTGCGTGCACATCAGCAGGTTCCGTTGACTTGCCCGGCCGGCTTGCGGCGGCCGGAGCCGTGGCGGGTCGGCGCGTGGTAACCGCCGCTGTTCTTCATTCTCCCGAGTTTCGCAGCAGGACCGGACCCGTCCCGCGGTATCGCTGCGCCCCAGCGATGTGCCGGTACGTTCATCCCTCGGATCCGGGACCTACGTCCCTTGGCCGCACCGTGCCGGCCGGAGTTTCGTGTAAGCAGATTGCACTCGGGAGTGTGACGAACTGGCACGTACCGAGGTTTGTCGAAACATCTGGGCTGGCACCTTTAGCGCGGAGTCCGACCGACCCGGGCTGCTCCGAAAGGGAACGATAATGTCTAATGCCGCAAGTACGCGCCCGCCGAGCGAGCCGACTCCGGCTCCTGAACTGGCCTCGCTTAAGAATCAGCAGAAGGCCCGTGCCCTGGGTTTGACATCGGCGACTGGACTGGTCATCGGCTCGATCATCGGTACCGGGGTATTCACCATGCCTGCCGTGCTGGCCGGTGCCGGCACGAGCTCGCTGCTCGTACTCGCGGTAATCGCCATCGGCGCGATGCTGCTGGCTGTCCTGTTCGGTCAGCTGACCAAGCGAGTGCCCAACTCTGACGGGGGCCTGTACGCATACGCTCGGCATGAATTCGGCGATTTCGCCGGCTACCTGACCGGCTGGTGCTACTGGATACAGGCCTGGGCCGGGAACGCGGCGATCGTGGCATCGTGGGTCTTCTACGTCGATGCGCTGTTCGGCTTCAGCCATCCCTCCTCGATGGCGAACTGGGGCATTGCTCTGGTCGGCCTGTGGTTCCCGGCGGCACTGAATCTGGCCGGGGTGCGGCAGATGGCCTGGTTCCAGAACCTGACCGTGGTGCTCAAGTTCGTGCCTCTGCTGTTCGTCGGCGTCGTTGGCTGGTTCTTCGTCCGGAGCGCCAACTTCGGCCCGTTCAACGCCTCTGGCGGCAGCTTGTACAGCGCGATCGGCATCGCCGCCGGCGTGGCCCTGTTCTCCTTCATCGGGGTCGAGGTGGCGGCCATTACCGCCAAGCGAGTCAAGGACCCGCGGCGCAACGTCGGACGCGCGTCGCTGCTCGGCACCGTCGCCAGCGCCATCGTCTACCTTGCGGTCTCAGCCGCGATCATGGGACTCGTCGCTCACCACTCGCTTGTGAACAACGGAGCGCCGTTCGTCAATGCCTTCCAGGCGATCTTCAGCAGCGGTGCCTGGGCCGGCAAGCTGATCGCCGCACTTGCAGTGGTGTCCGGGATCGGGGCCCTGAACGGATGGACGCTGGTGACCGCTGAGGTGTCCCGCGCGCCCGCCAACGACGGGCTCTTCCCCAGGCCGTTCGCCTGGACCGACCGCAAGGATTCAGCCTGGTTCGGCATCGTGGTTGCCGCGCTGCTGCCCTCGCTGCTGATGCTGTGGCGCTACACCACCAGTTCCGGTCTGACCGTGTTCACCTACCTGGTCGACCTGACCGTGGTCACCGTCGCTATCCCGTACCTCATGTCGGCCTGCGCCCAGCTGGCCTACCTGGTGTCGCGGCGCCGGCGGGTGCAGGGCTGGCTCCTGGCACGGGACCTGTCCATCACTACCGCGGCAGTGCTGTTCTCCATGTGGGTTACGTTCGCCGCCGGATACGCAGCTGTCTACCAGGCCCTCATCATCGTGCTCGCCGGGATCATCCTGTACGCCTTCCTCAAGGCACAGCGGGAACGCGCAGGCCAGGCCCGCGAGCCAGCTGACATCGTCGACGGACCCAGCGGCGATGACGCAGTCCCGGCCAGCGAACCGGGCGATGCCGGGCAGCGTCGCCTGCGTGGCCTGCCCGGCGGAGCAACCGCGACACCGACCGGAAACGAGCACCCGGGGGAGATCTCGTGAACTACAGCGTGCAGTCGGAGGTCGGCCAGCTCCGGCAGGCGATCATTCACCGGCCGGGCCTGGAACTATCGCGGCTGACCCCGCACAACATCGGCGGCCTGCTGTTTGACGACGTGATGTGGGCCCGGAGGGCCAGGGAAGAGCACGACGTCTTCGCCGAGACGCTCCGCGAGAAGGACGTGCAGGTGCACTACTTCGGGCAGCTACTCGCCGAGACGCTCGACGTCCCCGAAGGCAGGGCGTTTGTGCTCGACCGGGTATGCACACCAGAGATCGCCGGCCCGGCTCTGGCCGGGCCGCTGCGGAAGCTGGCCGATGACGCTGACGGCACCACGCTGGCGGAGTATCTAGTCGGCGGCGTGCTCAAGGCTGACCTCAGGCCAATGCGGGCCCGGAGCCTCAAATGGGACATGCTGCGCTCTGACGACTTTCTTCTCCCGCCGCTGCCCAATCACCTGTTCCCGCGGGACAACTCGTGCTGGGTATACGGTGGCGTCTCAGTCAACCCCATGGCGAAGCCTGCCCGTCAGCGCGAGACCGTGCACGTCCGCGCGATCTACCGGCACCACCCGCTGTTCGCCGGAGCTTCCTTCGTCACTTACTACGGCGATGACGACGCCAGCCACCTGCCGGCCAGCATCGAGGGTGGTGACGTGCATGTCCTGGGCGGCGGCGCCGTGCTAGTCGGCATGGGGGAGCGCACGACGCCGATGGCCGTCGAGATCCTCTCCGCGGCGCTCTTCGAGTCCGGTCAGGCCAGCACGGTAGTAGCAGTAGAGCTGCCGCAGTCCCACGCGATGATGCACCTCGACACGCTCATGACCATGATCGACCGAACGGTATTCGTACTTTATCCATACATTGATCGGAACTTCCGGTCCTGGACGATCACGCCGGGTCACGACGGGAAGCTCGCGGTTCAGCAGAACCACAGCCTGTGGGACACCCTCGCCCGGAGGCTCGGCAGTGAGATCACGGTACTGACCACCGACGAGGACGTCCGCGCCGCCGAGCGGGAGCAGTGGGACGACGGGAACAACTACCTCGCCGTGGCGCCCGGTGTGATCCTCGGCTATGAGCGCAACGTGGCTACCAACACCATGCTGCGCAAGCACGGCATCGAGGTCGTCACGGTGCCCGGAGAGGAACTCGGCAGGGGCCGCGGCGGTCCGCGCTGCATGACCTGCCCGATCGAGCGCGATCCCGCCTGACCAGACGAGGGAGCAACTGATGAACCTGACCGGGCGCAGCCTGCTGACCGGGTTTGACCTGAGTGCGCAAGAATTCCTGTACCTGACTGACCTTGCCAGTCGCTACCGCCGCGAGAAGCGCATGGGTTTTCCGCGGCACCGGCTGGCTGGCCGCAGCATCGCGCTGATCTTCGAGAAGACCTCTACTAGGACCCGGTCCGCGTTCGAGGTCGCCGCGCACGACGAGGCGGGCCACGTCACCTACCTGGGACCGGATGACTCCCAGCTGGGCCGGAAAGAGTCTGTCAAGGACACCGCCCGGGTGCTGGGCCGCATGTTCGACGGCATCGAATACCGCGGCTTCGCCCAGGCCGACGTCGAAACGCTGGCCAGGTACGCCGGTGTGCCCGTGTGGAACGGGCTCACCGACCTGTGGCATCCCACCCAGATGCTGGCCGACATCCTCACCATGCGCGACCATGCCAGGAAACCTCTCGCTGACGTCAGCTACTGCTATCTCGGCGACGGCCGCAACAACACGGCCAACTCGCTGCTGGTGACCGGCGCCCTGCTCGGCCTGGACGCCCGGATCTGCGCCCCGCAGCCGCTGCATCCGTCGCAGCAGGTGCAGGAAATAGCCCGCCAGCTCGCCGATGCCTCGGGCGCTGCTCTCACCGTGACTGATGACATCGCCGAAGCAGTCGCCGGAGTCGACTTCGTCTACACCGACATCTGGCTCTCGATGGGCGAGCCAGAATCCGACTGGGACAACCGCATCGATCAACTGCTTCCTTACCAGGTCAATGCAGGCGTCCTCGCCGCCACCGGTAACCCGGCCGTCAAGTTCATGCACTGCCTGCCAGCTCTGCACAACCGCGACACTCAGATCGGGCAGCAGATTTATGACAAGCACGGCCTGGACGCGCTCGAAGTCACCGACGACGTCTTCGAATCGCCCGCATCGGTGGTCTTCGACCAGGCCGAGAACAGGCTCCACACCATCAAGGCCACAATGCTGGCCACCATCCCGCCACCCGACGGAGAGCCAGCGGCTATCTGATATGGAGAAGCACTTTCTCATAGAAGAGGCGCGCTAAACAGTCCGCGCCCCGGCAACCGTCGCGCACTTCAGCCAGAACGACAGTCCGCAAGTCTGTTAGCCACGGTGTGTCTCCGTCACGGAGTCACGGATCACCACCACCGGGCAGGTGGCATGGTGGACGCAGTGCTGACCGGTCGATCCCAGCAGAGCCTCCGCGAACCCGCCGTGGCCGCGGCTTCCAACCACCAGCAGCTCTGCGCCAGCGGACTCGTCCACTAGCACCCGTGCCGCGTTGCCTTCCATAACCTTGTAGGTGATCTGAGCGCCGGCGTGCATCGCGGAGACCTCAGCAATGGCGCCTGTGATGACCTGAGTGGCGAGGTCTTCCCAGTCCACGTCGGAGACCGGGATCGGATAGCCATAAGTAGCCGGGAACTCCCAGGTAATCACCGCCTCGACGACCGCTCCGGTCAGGCTCGCCTGCTTAGCCGCCCACGCCAGCGCAGCCTTCGACGGAACTGACCCGTCTACGCCAACTACGATCCGGCGTTCATCCTGCCCGTATGGCTGGACTGTCATGTTCCCCCTCCTGGCCATCCACCTGCCCGCGAGACGACCATACGCGCGACGGCTGGACCCATGGCGAGCCGGAGTCTGGCGGCATCGGCGCGTTCCAGTTCCTCGATGGCGAGGGTCACTTCAGTGAGTGCCTGTTCTAGCTGCGGAATCCATCTGTCCCGCACGGCTCGCAGGCGGTGGCGCGTGACAGACACCTCCGTTTCGACAGTCCGCACGGCCCGCGCCGCGACTGCATAATCGGCGGCTGCCGAGAGTGCGGTGGCATGTGCCCGGCGCGCGCCTGCGACTGTCGGTGCTTCCCAGCCACGCGTCGGTGGGATTGAACACGTCGCAGTGGCCGGATAGCGGAGTCCGATAGTTGTCGCGTAGCCGATCGTGACGTCCGCACGCAGGTCATCAGCTGCCAGCCTGATCTCTCGCTGGCCACCGATGAGCGCGGCCATGAGCAGACTGCTGTCGGCGTCGACCTGGCAGTTGTCCCACCGGGCGGCATTGTCGGCGGCCGCCGTCTGCAGCCGGATGAGCTCGTTCTGAAGAACGCGGAGCTTGCGGTCCAGCAGGTCGGCACCTTTCCTGGCGGTTGCGAGCCGCTGCATCAGCCAGAGTCGTCCTGCCCGCCCGCGCTGTGCCGAGAAACTCCGGGGTGTCATTGGTGATCGTCTCCGGTTCCTGCCGGGGTCGGGTAGTAGGCATCGAGTGCATGCGCTGACAGCATGGTCAGATCACGGCGCGGCAGGACCGCCAGCGCTTGCCAGGCCCGGCTGAGCGTGTCCTCCAGGCTGCGGTTCTCGTCGCGTCGCTGGCTTATGACCGTGGTGCAGAAGGCCTTATCGAATTGCTGGTGCCGCAGATCCGAGGCGTTAAGCGCCGCCGCGCCGACCAGTTCCGACAGTTCCGTGGCTCGTTGCGCGGCGGCGAGAGCGGCCAGGGACTGGGCCGCGACATCGAGGTGGTCGTCCCTGGTCCTGCCCGGGCCCGCGCCGTGACGCATCAGCCTGGACAGCGATGCGAGCGCGTCGACCGGCGGGTAGATGCCGCGGGCGTGCAGGTCGGGAGAGAGGACTATCTGGCCCTCGGTGATATACCCGGTGAGGTCCGGAACCGGGTGTGTGATGTCACCACCGGGCATGGTGAGCACCGGGACGAGGGTCACCGAGCCGGGCACGCCTCGGATCCGGCCGCAGCGCTCATACAACGAAGCGAGGTCGCTGTAGAGATAGCCGGGATACGCCCGGCGGGCAGGGATCTCACCGCGCGCGGCCGAGACCTCGCGCAGTGCCTCGCAGTAGCTGGTCATGTCAGCCATCACCACCAGTACATGCCGACTCAGGGTGAAGGCCAGATGCTCAGCTACTGTCAGGGCGATCCGCGGCGTGAGGATCCTCTCGATGACGGGCGCGTCGGCGAGATTGAGCAGCAAAACAAGCTCCGCGGCCGCCGACCGCTTATCGAGCACCTTGCGGACTGCCGCGGCGTCGGCGTGGGTAAGACCCATTGCCGCGAAGACCACACAGAACGGCTCGCCGCCTGCTGATGCCTGCGCAGCTAGCTGCGCGGCCAGATCCAGGTGTGGCAGTCCGGCCACCGAAAATATCGGCAACTTCTGGCCGCGGACGAGCGTGGTCAGGCCATCGATCACCGATATGCCCGTGAGCACGGGATCGGCCGGGGGCTCACGGACAACCGGGTTCATCGGGAAGCCCGCTACAGCCGCAGTCGTCTCGCCTGTCAGCGGCGGGCCGCCGTCCATCGGCTCGCCGCGTCCAGTGCAGATACGCCCGAGCCAGTCCGGCCCGACGGGCACCCGCAGCGGCGTGCCGCTGAACCCAACACGGGTACCGGTCGTGGTGAGCCCAGCAGTGCCCTCCAGTACCTGGACCACCGCCAGCTCGCGGTCGGCCTCCAGCACCAGTCCGTGCCGGTCGGGTCCGCTGTCAAGCCGGATTGTGGCGAACTCGTCCCACCCGACGCCAGAGACACCGCGCACGATGAGCAGCGGACCGCGCAGCTCGGCAATATCGGTGTACTCGCGCTGCACTGGGGATTCGCTCATGCCGCACTACTCTGCCGAGCAGCTGCTGCCGCCGGTGCCGCCCTGGCCGCTGACTCGCCGTCGGACGCTGGTTCGGCCAGATGCAGGTCGGCCAGGCTGGCGAGCATGGCGCGCCCTCGCTCGGCGACCTCATCCGGGGTCCTGGCCTCTTCTCTGGCTCGCAGGACCGCCGAATAATCCGCGTCCTCGATCATCTCGGGCGGCACTCCTCCGCGGGCGAGCTCCTGGCAGCGATCGGCCACTGAGAGGACAGCTTCAGCAAGGGCGGCTGCCCTGGCGCTGTCGCAGGAGGCATCGGTCGCGCTTAGTGCGCTCTGCTGGAGGACTCCCTCGCGCACCAGCCGGCCGCCCAGAATTGTGGCTCGTTCGGGAGGCGGCAACGCCCCGACTCCCATCAGCTCGGCAAGAGAGCCGAGCCGGTCGGCTTCGGCGAGCAGTTTACCGAGCCGGGCCTGCCGCGAAGCCCACGAAGGGTCACCGTGAACTGCGTGCCAGGCAGCAATGACGTCGTCGTCGCGGGAGAAAGACCCGGCCCAGGAGACGGCCGGGTAGTGCCGGGCATAGGCCAGATCGCGGTCCAGAGACCATAGGCACCGGACGAACCGCTGCGTGTACGTCGTCACGGGCTCGGTCATGTCACCGCCGGCCGGGGAGATGGCGCCGATGATCGTCACGGAGCCTTTCCGCCCCTCTGCGGTGATCACGCAGCCTGCCCTCTCGTAGAACGCGGCTAGCCCCGAGGCCAGGCTCGCCGGGTATCCTTCCTCAGCAGGCAGCTCGCCACTGCGTGAGGCGAACTCGCGGAGGGCCTCGGCCCACCGGGAGGTGGAGTCGGCGATGACGACCGCGTCCAGCCCCATGTCGCGGAAGTGCTCAGCCACCGTGGCGGCACTATAAATACTTGCCTCGCGCGCCATCATCGGCATGTTGGATGTATTCGCGATCACCACTGTCCGCTCGGCCAGCGGCCCGCCCGTTCGCGGATCTGTCAGGCGAGCAAGCTCACCGAGCATGTCGGCGAGCTCGTTGCCGCGCTCGCCGCAGCCGACGTAGATGATGACGTCCGCGTCGCACCACTTGGTGATCTGCTGCAGCAGCATTGTCTTGCCGGTGCCGAAGCCGCCAGGCACAGCGGTCGTGCCGCCCCTGATAACCGGGAAGAGTACGTCGATGACTCGCTGCCCAGTGATCAGGGGAGCGTCGCTATCGCGGCGCTCGCGGTATGGGCGGGGCTGGCGAACCGGCCATGCCGAGGTGAGTCGCACCGGGATGCCTCCGACATTCCCTATCACCTCGTTTCCGGGAACTGGGCCGCCGGGATGGATGTTGGCGACCGGACCGCTCAGATCGGGGGGCACCAGCACGCGGTAACCGATCCCGCCTGCCGTCTCCACGGTTCCGAGCGTCTCGCCGCCCGAGACAGCAGTGCCGTCAGTTACTTGCGGCGTGAAGAAGAACTCCCGCTGACCGGTCGGCGTTTGTGTGGCCCCCGGCTCGAGCCACACGGGCGCGCCAGCCAGTGGTCGCAGCAGCCCGTCGAAGATGCCGCCGAGGAGGTGCGGGCCGAGCAGGGCAGAGAGTGGCTCGCCCCGCGACCGAGCTGGCTGCCCCGGTGCCAGCCCGCCCGTGTAATCGTAGGCCTGGACGGTGGTCACGTCCCCGCGGACGGCCACCGCTTCGCCGGGAAGCTGGCGGTCGCCGAGCTCGATCACGTCAGACATGGCTACCTCTGGCAGTCCTGCTATCTCGACCAGGGGACCGTTTACTCTGGCAATTCGCCCGATGTCAGTCACGGCAGCCACAGCTCTCGGATGGCCGGGCCGAGCGCCTCGACAGCCAGGTCGGCCAGGTGGTCAAGCGAGCAGTCGACCACAACGCCGGCCGCACGCGCTATCACCCCGCCGGCTGGTACGGGCGTCACCACCGCTCCGGGCCCGGCGGCATGCAGGGCGAGTCGCGTGAGCTGCTGAGCCAGCTGGTCATAGCCCAGGCCCGCGGGCATCGCCTCCAGTCCGGAGCGGACCCGGCGGCGGAGTTCGTCGCATGCCTCCCGCTGGGCTGCCAGAACCGCTGTCCTGGCCGCGTCCCGCGCTCGTCGCAGGTCCTCTGCCGCCAGCGCGGTGGCATCAGAGTTACCCGTGGTGGTGGCCTTGTCGACGGCGGCAGCCGCATCCCGGCGTGCCCCGGCAATAATCCCGGCAGCTTTGGCCCGCGCGTCGGAACGAATCCGCGCGGCCTCGTCCTCGGCTTCGCGCCGCAGACGCTGCCGGACGGGCTCCAGCGCAGCGGCCATCGCCGGAGCTGTAGTCACGTCCGCATCACCACCGTGAGCAGCTCGGGACGCTGGCGCAGGCGGTCGGCCAGCCAGTCCGCGGCACTGGGGGTCATGATGAGCACGCCGGTGTCCGTGGGCAGTGACTCCCATGCCGCCGCCGCCTCGTAGCGGCTTTCTGCCGGGCAGACCAGCGCGCCAGCAAGCCAGTAGCCTTCGATCCTCAGTTCCTCGCCGATGATCGCAGCAGTGGCCATCTCCGGTCACGCCTTGCCGACGAGAATGATGCCGATGATCAAGCCGTAGATCGCGATGCCCTCTGCAAGACCGACGACGACCATGGCTCGGCCGAATAGCTCCGGCCGCTCGCTCATCGCGGCGAGCGCGGCCGCTCCGGTATAGGCAACCGCGATCCCAGCGCCGATGGTCGAGCCGGCTACTGCGATCGCGGCGCCGATGAGCGCCGGGCCATTCGCGCTGCTTGACGCGCTGGCCGCATGTGCCGCCGTAGCTGCCGTGCCGGTGCTCGCCGCGCTGACCGGCTCGCCAGTCAGCACCAGGACGAGGACCATGACGGCGCCCAGCATCAGCAGTCCGCCAGAAGCGGCGAGGATAACCGCGCCGCGTCGACCACTACGGGCGGCGAGCCGGGCAAATACCGCTGCTCCGGCGATGACCGGCAGCGCGAACAGCCAGGCAGCAATCACGTGCCTGCTCCTTTGATGCTCAGGGCGAGAGCACTGGCCGTCATCCCAGCTCCCGCATATCGGTCGCCGTGGGCACATGCCACGGACGGAACGGCTCGCCCTGTCCCACGAAGACACGCGAGAAGAGCTCGTAGTACTCAAGGCGCAGTGCCTGGATGGCTGCGACCAGCGCCTCCAGGCTGAACGCCAGCGCGGTACCGGCAGCGAAGACGACAATGCCGGCCACGGCCAGGAGGCCGCCACGGTGCCAGAGCGCCATGGTCCCTTCCCAGACGAGCAGGCCGAGAGCAGCGTGAGTCAGGCCGAACGCGGCGAGCCTGGTGAACGACACGACATTGGAACCCAGCCGTACCACCAGGTCGACGATTTCGACCGATGTCTGCACGAGTGCCGTACCGCCGCCGCCTGCTTCGGCCAGGAATCCGGCGAAGGCCAGCGCGAGTCCGGTACCGGCGACGACCGCGCCCACGATCAGAAGGACAACCAGATGGATGTACCAGCCGCCAGCTGCAGCGCCAGCGCCCAGAAACAAGGTGCTCCCGGCGATGCCCGACGAACTGCAAAGCGCTGACCGCCAGCCGCCCTCCCGCCATCGGTTGATCACGCCGAGCGCATACGCTCCGGCGAGCAGGAAGGCACCGAATCCGGCGGCAGCCAGGAGCAAGGTCACTGGCCCGGCGAGCGGGTTGAGCCAGATAACCGGCACTACGCCGGTCGGGCCGAAGAACTCGCCGTACAGCAAGCCGAATACGGTCGCTGCCACGCCTGCACCGCCAACGAATGGCCACGCCGCGCGGAACCGGCGCAGCCAGGATGGCCGACCCGCCCGAAGCGCCGCGGCCACGCCTATGAGCAGCAGGCCCTGGCCCGCATCGCCGAACATGATTCCGAACATGACGACATAACTCGCCCAGGCCAGCCAGCTGGGATCCAGGTCGGCGTACGGCACTATCCCGTACGTCTGCACCAGAGGTGTTAGCTCCTCGTGCAGGCCGCGGCCAGCGAGCAGCGTCGGAGCACATGATGAAGCTGGCGGCGTCAGCGGCACGACGGCACCGCCAACCTCGGCCACCTTCGCCGTGATCGCCGGCAGTTGGCTCGCCGGTATCCATCCGGCCAGGGCCGCGGCACCTGACCGCTCCACCGCTGCCGCAGCGCGAGACCGAAGCTGCGCCTCGCCGGCCAGCAGATCGTATCGGCCAGAGCGAGCTAGGTCTTCGAGGTCGGGCCGGACTGGGGAGAGTAGTGCCGCGACCTGCTGGGTCGGCGAGCCGCGCAACAGACGCACGGTCTCGTCGGTGACCTCCTGCGTGGTACCGTCGCGATCGAATTCGACCGCCGCTGCATCGGCTACGCGCACCAGGACGTCCCGTAGCGCCACGCTGGGCGCGACTAGCGCAACTCGCTGCATCCGGACTGGAACTGCGGAATCAGGCCACCGCATCGTAGGCCTCCATCGCCAGGCCGCCACGTGCCGCGATCTCCAGGGCGGCTCTGACTCGCCGGGCGTCGGCAGCCATCACCATGGCTGCGCCAAGCACGGGGGAGCTATCGAGCCGGGACGACCGAAGAAGTGTTCGGCCCTCCCGCTCGACCCGCCGCCACCAGGCCGCCTCCGCCTGCCACGGCGTGACCACGGGGCCCGCTGCAGCGGATTGCGCGTCCGGCGTCAGGAGCGCAGCTGCCGCTGTCGCCCAGGCCCGTGCTGGATCGCCGATGGCGGCGACGCGAGCTGCCCAGCGCGTTCGCAGGCCAAGGCGGATGTCGCCGCTCGTTTCGCCGCCCGGGTCGCCCCAGACCGAAGCGGCCAGCGCATGGCGCAGCTCGGCGATGCTTCGGCTCTGGGCAAGCTGTGGCCAGGCCGTCGCCAGTGCACCGAGCTCGAACTCCTGGCCTGCGGGCCGACCATTCAGCGATTGCAGGAGCTCGTCGACATTAGCGAGCTCGAACCCACCCGCCAGTAGCCGGAGCATCGTAACCCCGTCTCGAGGCAGCCATCCCGCGAGCACCCGTAGCTCCCACAAGATCGTCGCGGCAACAGCGTGCTGCGCTGCGCTGAGAGGAAGGCCAGGCTGGCCCGCCCGGCGATACGGCGTGGCTGCCAGCAACTGCGCGGCTTGCGGCAGGGACTGGCACGCAGCGACCTGGCGTACAGCCTCCGGCCTGAGCGCCCGCCGTGCCATTGCCTTCGCCCGGACGGTGCCGGCCGCCCATCCAGCGCTCATGGCCGCCGCGGCGGGTCGGGCCAGCTAACCGTCGGCGGATCCTGGCCGCCCAAATCACGAACCCAGCTCATGGCACGCTCCGCGAGTGCAGGAATGCGCTGCTGATACCGCCCTCGGATAGCTACGGCCTCGGCATCCGCCGAAGTCAGCAAGTGGTCGGCTTCCTTGCGAGCCGCTGCCTTGGTTTCCTGCATGATCGTGACGCGGACTTCCTCGGCGCGCAGCACTGCGCCGGCAGCCACTGCAGCCGCTTCCTCACGCGCGGATTCAACGATCTGCTGCGCTTCGCGCCGCGCCGCGCCGATGACCTGAGCGCACTCGATGCCAGGTGCGTCGAGCAGGCTGAGGACCGGACCGAGCTCGCGCTCAAGCTGGAGTTTCCGGTCTGCGGGAACTGCAGCACGACCCGCGCCGGGCGCTCCTGCTGGCCGGAATCGGCTCAGGAAGTCTCGCACTTGCGACACCGGCGCAGCCTCCTCCCGGCCTAGCGTGCTCTGCGACAACGTACGTATGCCCTAGCTCACCACTAGCCATGACCCGCATGTAGAGCCAAAAGTCCCCAGCAAGGTCACCAGAGTCCGCTTTCCGGTGTATAGATTGCATTCAGATGCCCCCGGTAGTTTCTGAGCGGGTCCGATGCGTCGCAGGGTGATCGGAGATCACTGGTTACCGTTGCCAGGCTGAACGGTCTGCACGGCCAGGATCTGCACGGCGGGGTTGGCGCAGCCGGTCGTGGTGAGGCTGATGTAAAGGGCGCCCGTCTGTCCGGGCGGAAAGACCTTCAGCCGGTCCACGGTGACCGGATCGCACCGGGCCGGCGGGTAATTCAGAGCGTCGACGATTCTGAGAGCAGCGTGCGCAGTGTCGCCCGGCCCGAGGATAACCAGCCGCCGCGAGAACACCGGATCCTCGGAAGCCGCCGCGCCGACCTGGGAACCGGCGGCAGTGACAAAAGACACGCCCGGATAACCGTATAGGGAGCACGCCGCGCTGGAGGAGTTAGTGAACTCGACCGGGTAATAGGTGCTGCCGGCCGCGCCGTTGCCGGGGCCTAGTGAAGCCGTCAGTTCAGCGGTACCGCAGGCCGGCGGTCCCGCGGATGGCGCCGTCTGGGTCGCCGTGGGTGTCACCCTAGGCGCCGGAGCGGTCACAGTCCTGGTGACGGTCGGGCGAGCTGCCGGACCGGAGGAGGACCCGCAGGCACAGAGAGCGCCAGCACTTGTGAGACACACGGTCGCGGCGACCGCACATCTGACCGTGATGGGAAATGGCTTCATGTCGCGCTCCTCTGCGAGCAATGCAGATCGTCTTGAGCCAATGGTCGTTTCCGGGTGTGGGCCGAGATAGGGCCGAACGCCCCGAGCAAGGCGGCGAACGTAAGGGCTGTCGCCGCTGAACGCATCCGTCGAAGACGCTGTCCGGATTGACCCTGACGCGGCGGCAAGGACTCCTTCTACGCGATTGACTGCGCTGCGAGGACCGCTAGTGAGCTTGGTGCCGATGTCGCTGAGATCAATCTTCCGCATCCGGAGAAGCGGGGAGGCGTGACAGTCCCGTCCTGCCCGCGGATTGTGACCCATGCCGGTGTATCAGGGACCTTTGGCCCTCGGCAGGCCAGGGGGAGTAGGCCGATCCTGCGATCAGACCGCTGGCTGGTCTGGCGGTGCCCTGTGGAGAGAGGTGGCTGAGATGAAAGCCGTGATTGTCGTGGCCGTAGTGTTGGCCGTGCTGGTGGTGTTCGGGCTGGCGCTGGCGGTGCGGATTGTGAAGCAGTACGAGCAGGGGGTGCTGTTCCGGCTGGGGCGGCTGCGCGGCTCGCGCGATCCAGGGCTGCGGATGATCATCCCGGTTGTGGACAATCTGCGTCAGGTCTCGTTGCGGATCGTGACGATGCCGATCCAGTCTCAGGGCATTATCACCCGTGACAACGTCAGCGTGGATGTCTCGGCTGTCGCGTACTTCCGGGTCGTCGATGCGGTGAAGTCGGTGGTGGCGATCGAGAACGTGCACGCCGCCATTGACCAGATTGCCCAAACGACGCTGCGTAAGGTTGTCGGCCAGCACACTCTGGACCAGACGCTCTCGGAGACTGACTCGATCAACCTGGATATCCGCAAGATCCTGGACGCCACCACGGTGGACTGGGGGGTCGAGGTCACGCTGGTGGAGCTGAAGGACATCCAGCTGCCGGACAGCATGAAGCGCGCCATGGCGCGGCAGGCGGAGGCGGAGCGCGAGAAGCGAGCCAAGATCATCAACGCCGAGGGCGAGTCGATGGCAGCCGCCGCACTTGGAGACGCCTCGGACACGATGATGGCGCATCCGCTTGCGCTGCAGCTCCGGAACCTGCAGAGCTTGGTCGAGATCGGGGTGGACAAGAACACCACTGTGGTGTTCCCAGCGCCGCTGATGTCCACGATCGAGGAACTCGGCTCCTTCCTGGCCCGCGAGAAGACTGCCGCGCAATCCCGGCCTGACATCCCCGTCCAGGCAACAGCTCTGCCTGTATCGACTACGCCGTCGACGACGCCGGCAGTCGACGGAACGGTGAAGGCCCGCTAGGCCAGGTGCTCAAGACCCCCGGTCGCAGGTGCGGTACGCCGCCCGGACCGGGGGTCAGGGCTTCCTTAAGGTAATGCTGGAGGGCCGCACCCACGATGACCATATCGACCGACGCGGCCAGGAGGTACGGCGCGACCTTGTAGAAGCTCGCCGCATAGCCGAAGATCACGAACAGCAGCGACATCATGATCAGGAGCCGCAGGGTGGGCTGGTGAAATCCGAGAGGATTTCACCAGCCCACCCTGCGGCCCTGTCGCCCTCGGTCACGAGGGGAACTCGAAGACGATCCTGGCCGGGACGCGGCTGGCGAGGACGTCATCGATGGACTCGTTGACGACGTCGATCTTGCGCGTTTCGGTGATGACGCGGGTCCGTCCTGCGGCGTGCAGCGCGAACACGTCTGCGAGATCCTTTCGGGTGCCGACGATCGAGCCCAGGACGTGATTGCCTTTGAGCACGGTGTCGAAGATCGGTAGCGTCACAGTGCCGCCGGCTGGCAGGGCGACGCAGACCAGACGGCCGCCTCGTCGCAGGGACCGGAATGCCTGATCGAATGACTGCGGGGAAGCAGCCAGCGCAACGGCCACGTTGGCGCCGCCGAGATTCTGGATCGCGTCGACCGGATCTGTATGAGCAGCATTGACAGTCTGGTCGGCGCCGAGATCCTTGGCCATGGCCAGCTTGTGGTCCTCGATATCCACGCCGATGGTGAACCCGCCGGCGATGCGGGCGTATTGCAACGCCAGGTGGCCGAGACCGCCGACGCCGAAGATCGCCACCGTCTCCGCCGGTTGTACTCCGGCGACCTTGATGGCCTTGTAGGTCGTCACGCCCGCGCAGGTGAGCGGAGCCGCCTCTAGCGGCGATACCCCGTCGGGCACGGGCGTGGCAAAAGCGGCCGGGACCACTGCGTACTCGGCGAACGCGCCGTCGACTGAGTAGCCGGAGTTCTGCTGCTTCTCGCACAGGGTCTCCCACCCCGTCAGGCAGTACTCGCACTCGCCGCAGGCATAACCGAGCCAGGCGATCGCGACGCGGTCCCCGATCGACCTGGAGGTCACCGCAGGCCCTAGCTTGTCGACAATGCCGATGCCCTCGTGGCCCGGAATAAATGGCGGGACCGGCTTGACCGGCCAGTCCCCGCGCGCGGCGTGAATGTCGGTGTGGCAAAGTCCGCTGCACTCGATTCGCACCCGAACCTGGCCAGGGCCGGGCTCCGGTACGGGGACTTCCTCTATGCGCAGCGGCTTGCTGAAGTCGATAACGACGGCGGCTTTCATCTACATCCTCCTTGGGGAAGCCTGTCCCATGTGTCAAAAAGCCTCCGACCGAGCGGGTGGCGCCCGGAATGGTCGAACTTCCTGCTGTTGCAGGGTCTAAAGTCCCGCTCTGGCTACCCTTCGCGACTCTGCTTTTGCCGGAGCGCGGCACGGGTAGCAGACGGCTCTATGCCCCACCCGCCTGCGAGGCGCGCCTGGCCTGCTCGGGGACTTGCGCCTTGTGGGGAAAGGACCAAAGTCCTCTGGCCAGACGCAGCCGCGGATGCTGACATGAGTACTTCGGGGCTGATCGGGGGGCTCCGAACGCCAGGGGGGAACCTGGCCTACCCTTCCAGTAGGCCAGGTTCTGGCATGTGTCTGACGCATCGTGTGCGCCTTGCACTGTGCGTCGTAGCTGTGGCAAGGCTGATCCTGCGTTCAGAGATTTTGAGAGGGGGGACAGCGTCGTGGGGCGCATCGTGGTAGGTGTAGACGGTTCCGGCCCGTCGAAGGCGGCGCTTGCGTGGGCGCTGGGTCAAGCGAAGTTGACGGGTGCGACGGTCGAGGCCGTGCTGGCCTGGCATTACCCGGTGATCGTGACAGGCATGCCGTTTGCCCCGGTCCCAGTTCTCCAGTCTGACTTTGCTGCGCAGGCGGAGCAGATCCTACAGGACGCCATGGCTGACGTGCTCCCGGCCGATAGCCCGGTCAAGGTAACGGCTGCTGCGCGTGAGGGTAATGCCGCGCAGGTACTGACCGGCTGCTCAGACGACGCCGACCTGCTCGTCGTCGGCAACCGGGGCTATGGCGGCTTCACAGAGGCGCTTGTGGGCTCCGTGAGCCAGCATTGCGTGCATCATGCGCGTTGTCCGGTCGTGGTGGTCCGTGATGGCGACCAGAATGGCCGCGAGCATCCCGCGCCGGATGTCGAAGAACAGGACGTCGGCGCAGGACGGAAGGAAAGCTGAACCTGGGATGCCTACTGCCCTGTCGGCCGGCTCTGCCTGGGGTCAGACTGGGGGTTAGGGATCACTGGCGGAGGGGGATTGTGAGATGCCCGGCATTGTGGTTGGATACGACGGGTCGGAGAACGCCGAGTATGCGC
>Ga0335074_10002223_pt1 | contig 26426 bp, 24 predicted proteins | sample Lox_Sample_23_FD_206715 | JGI IMG/M metagenome (GOLD analysis project Ga0335074, IMG submission 206715) | Soil microbial communities from Loxahatchee National Wildlife Refuge, Florida, United States - Lox_Sample_2.3 | ecosystem: Environmental > Terrestrial > Soil > Wetlands | place: USA...
TTGGCCAGAAGATCCATATAGTCGGAACGTAGCGCAGCCAATTTTTCCTGGAATACCTTTTCCTTCTTTGCCTGCTCGAGCCGCATTCGCCGAGCCTCACGTTCTTCTTCCTCCGTCGCTCTGGCCGCGTCGTGGCCCTCGACCAGGGTCCGCAGGCGTTCAAGAGCCTTTCCCGCGTCGGCCCGGAGCGCCTTTCCATTTGTAAAGCGCAAGAGATGACGGCAATCCTTATATCGAAGGGTCTCCTGGAGAATTCTTCTCAGAGGCCCGAGCCCCTCTTCGGTCGTGTTCAGCCGGTCAACAATGGGGGAAATGATGTGGTATTTGTACGCTTGCCAATCCTGTGCGCTGATAAGGCGCTGATCGACCCCGGAAATTTCTAGCAGACGGCGCATGTCGTTCTTCGTCCAGAACACCTTCACCACGGCATCATTCAGCGCGCTAACGATGTCGTGATTAAAATGGCCAGCCATTTGTGCTTCCTCGATCCCCGTATCCATCGAACCACGATTGCTTTCCCCTGAAGGCCTCGCCCGTCGCAGGATTCCCGATCGACGGTCAAATAAAGCCGTGCTTCTTGGCGAACTTGTACGCCTGCTCAAGCGCTTCGATCGGCATTTCGCCTCCGCGCGCCGCGCGCCCGTTTTTGTCGAACCAGGTGTACTTGATGGACTTTGCCGCTCCGGTACCATCGTCCCACGAGGCGATCCCGAGACGAAGTTCGTCTTTCTTGGTCCCTTTCACCGGTTCCTTGTAGATCCAGCGCATGATTTCCTTTCCCGTACTGTTAAGATAGTGTCACGCTACTAGCATCGCAGTGTCAAGGAGACGAAGAACGCGCTTCGACTAGAATTGTGTATCGAGCGGGAAATGATCCCCTGGGCCGGGAGGCTTACAGATTCCAATGTCTGAGCTCTCGCGGGAAGAGTTTCTGGAACGGATCGCCTACGTGCGGTTTGCGTTCCGGGCGAAGAAGGCGGAGGTCGACTCGGCCCGGCTGGGCGCAGCGCTGATCTCGACATTTCAGCAGGGGTATAGCGGCAATCACCAGCCGTTTCCCGCCCGCAGCCTGACCCTCCATCGCGGGCGGATCGCATCGAGTGGAGAACCTCCGCCGCGCCTGGCTGACCACTGGTATCCGCCGGCCCAATTGGCTGGCTATGGCCGCGCGGGCCTGCCCGGCGAGAGCGTCTTCTATTGCTCCTCTGGGAATGGTACTTCTCTGCTTGAGCTGCGCCCGAAGCTGGGCAACGTCATCTCCATGATGACGTGCCGCATCGCCAAAGATCCGCTGCGCCTGAAATGGATCGAGACGAACGACCGCTTCGGCATGCAGAAGGGCGAGAGCCGGCAGGCGGAGTTCGAGCGGCTGTGCGCGGAGATCTACGCGCATAGCTCGGCCTCTCCACAGCAGTACATGATCACGGGCGGCTACGCGAGCCTGTTTTCCCGCCTCGCATTTCTCGACGGCATCGCCTACGAGAGCGCGGCCACCGATCGGCGAGGAGTGAATCTCGCCCTCAAAGGCTGGGTGGCCGACGAGTTTGTCGAGCCCTTGAGCTTTCGGGCCTATCGCGTGTGCGACCTAACGTCCGACTTCGATTTTCGGGTGGCTTGTGTGGCCTCCGCCGGACCACCCGATGCGAGCGGCAAGATCGGGTGGACTCGGGTCGCCTCCTGCCAGGGGCATGCCGTGAACTGGTCGCTGTACGACCGGCCGAAGCCGGCGGCGGTGGTGGCGTCTTGCGGAGAGGGTGCCGAGCACCGCATCTCTTGAGTCGCGGCCGATGGATCTCTATCCCCGGCCTCGCTCTCCGTCCGCCGACTGGCTCCAATTCCTCCGCGCCTACGCCGCCATTACCGAAGATTGTCCGTTCCGAACTGTCGAGCAATTCCACGGTGACGCTCCGCTACATCGACAACATCCAAGTCGAAACCGTTCCACTTCCGCCCGGAGCTCGGCCCGAAATCTTTTTCGCCACGGTATGGGTCCTCAAGAAAGGAAAGAAAATCCTCGGGGAGTACCACACCACCTTTACGGATGACTCCGCCGCAAGCTCGGTGGAGGCAGCGCAATAAGGCGTTCCGGCATCGTCCTGCCGACGGACAGACCTTCTCCCGCACACCCGTCAATTCCGGCGGAGAGACCCCTTCTCCCCCGCACCCCTGTCCCCACCTTCACTGCCGCCCCGCATCGCTCGCCAATCCAATTCAAGAGCCCCAAGCCGGTCGGATCGCAGTGGCGCGTATCCCGCGTCTCGCCCGGGGGCGTGTCTCGGATTTTGCCCAGGCATGCCTCGGGGTTCGCCGGGGGGCGCATGTCCCGGAGATGGCCCGGCCGGATAGCGTACAGCATGCGGATTCAGGTCGATGAGTGTTTCCGTTCCGGTCGCGTCGAGGTAGGCCTTAGAGCGCCGCATCGGGCACACTCGAACAGCGAACTCTCCGTCGGATCTGGGATCGCTCTCTGTTGCTAGAATTGAGCAGCCGTCAGGATCGCAATTGATGAACATCTTTCTTAGTCATTCTGCCAATACTCCGGTCTCTGCCCTCCTGACTCTTCTCAAGGATGAGGATGCGATCATTCGCGGCTCATTTGAACTGCCTCCAGGCTCCAATCCGATGGAGTCGATTCGCACCGAGATTCAGTCCGCGGATGCCGTGATCGTGGTTCTCGATTCCGATGCGAGCAACGTTCTGTTCGAACTCGGGATCGCGTTTGCTTTGCGTAAGCCCACCCTGGTGCTCGTCAAGCCGGGCGATTCGGTGCCTCCTTTCGCCGCATTTACTCGTTACCTGACCTATACGGGTTCGGTGACCGAGATTTTAAAGCTCGGGGTAGAGGGCTTTATGGGCACTGTACGCCCCCACAAGCCAACGAAGCTCCCGGAACGGCCAAAACGACAGAGGTCCGTGGAGACGTCAGACCGCCTTCCCACTTTGACCGAAGAAATAGAAAGGCTGCGGGTGCACCCGCATGAGCAGCAATTACACGCTTTGGTGAATAGCGTCCTTACTTCTGCAGGCGTCACTTCCGTTCAGGACGATGCTGGAACTCGGGACCGCGGCGTGGACTTCGTGGTGTGGAGCGATTCCCTGCGAGGCTCCTTCGGGAACCCCGTCCTCATCGAGGTGAAGGGCTATCTCGAAAGGGCGCAGTTTCAGTTCGTGTATCAGCGTTTGACGAGACTGGTCAGTGAATCGCAGTCCGCTGCGGGCCTGCTTCTCTATTTGAAGAAGCCCGGTCAGACCTTTGATAGGCCGCAGGGATGGAATCCGCTCGTGTTTTGGTTTGACATCGGCGAGTTCTCGGTGGAATTGCTCCATCGTAACTTCGGAGAAATCCTGCTTGAACGACGGAATCGCTTGGTGCACGGGATGAAGTTCTGATGGCGCGGTATTCGCGGGCTCGAATTCTTGCGCTCTTGGCGTCGGTCGACAATGCCCCTACCAGCGACGCCAAGGGAGACGCGCTTGAATATCTGGGCAAGTACCTTTTGGGTACGGTCGCCGGCGTCGCGTTTCTCCGGCGGAACATCCTCGACGCGCCCAGAGCCCATGAACTCGATCTGGCTTTTTGGAACGATCAGAGAGTTTCTCTGCTTCACTTTTTGGATGCCGTCCTGATCACGGAATGCAAAGCATCGGCAGCTCCCGTGGGCAGCAACGAGGTCGCCTGGTTCGCGCACAAATTGAAAGTCCGCGGTTCGAGCCATGGAATTCTGATCGCGCTCAATGGCATCACCGGAGATGGCGACACGTCAGCGCACAGCGAGGTCCTCAGTGCGCTGACCGCGGACAAGATCCGGATTCTGGTGCTCACACGGGAAGAGATTCTTGCACTAGCGACCACAAGTCACCTTGCCGACCTTCTCAAGGAGAAGGAAATGCAATTGACGCTGGACCGAATTGTGCGCATCGACGGGAACTAATGTCACGTAACTGCTGTGTCGCGGTAAAGCAACAGAGCCGAGACCTGACCTCTCGGCTCCTTCCGCAGAATCATCGATCGATTCCAGCGCCTTGCCATGCCAAACCGCGATCCCACAGCTCAAAAACAGCCTCCAGCGTTCTGCCGCTGGCCTCCCCGGCGGGTCAGTCGTCGGGGTTGGGGTGTGTCGTTGCCGATGCCCTCGGCCTGTGGTGATCCCCGCTGTTCAACAGGGTGTTTTGAGGGCCAGCTCCCCAAGGTATGCCGCTAGTTTTTTCACGGCCCACCTCCGAGCAGGTTAGTGTTCCCGCTCCTGCGTATCAGTGTACTCCCCGCTTTAGGAGATCAGTGGGAATTGGCAGAGAGCCCTCGCCCTATCTATTCCGGTTAGCTTCCACGGTTGAGACAGGCTCGCAGCCTTCTGACTTTACCGGTACCTAGGCCGCCCATCCGCATGCAACTCGCTTGGAATAACTATACCGGATGTGCTACAATTTGCAGTACTTACATCGCTTTTCATTTTTGGAAGAGTCATTCGAAATGAGTGGTTGATAGGTTCTTTGCTGCGGGGGCGGACAAAGTGACCGAGAAGCAGATCGAGCGCATTAAGAACGTCGTTCAGGATGGCAATCTCAACTTCCTGCTGGGATCCGGGCTTTCTCGGCCTTTTCTCGCTACGCTTGGCAACATCGAGTTCCTTCTCACCGACTGCGACACCGCGACCATGGATGAGGGAGTCCGCAAGATCATTCGCGCCTCCCTCTATCGCTCGTACTTCGTCGAAGTCATCCAGAAGAACTTGCTCATTCGCAACTCCGATCCCGGCGCGGATGCAGTGCTTGCGCAGTACACAACGTTTCTTCGAATCTGGAATGCGATTCTGCTGCACCGGAAAAATACCCTGCTCAGCAAAGAGATCAATCTATTTACGACGAACATCGATATCTTCCCCGAGATGGCGTTCGACAGCCTGTGCCTGGAGTGCAACGACGGTTTCAACGGCCGCTTCCAGCCACAGTTCAGCCCGAGCAACTTCAAGAAGTCGCGCTTCAAGAAGGGTCTCTATTTTGACAAGACCTCGGAGCTTCCGGTCTTCAACCTGGTCAAGTTGCATGGATCGCTCTCCTGGTATTTCGCGAAGAACTTGATTTTCTTCTCACACGACCTCAGGCATGTTCAGGAAGTCGCGAAAGCGCTGCCCACGCCCGGTGCCTGCATCGACATTCCGGCCAAGGCCACTATCGCCGATCTGGTCGCCGCGGTCACGAATACAACGCCCGACCTCTCGCTCGATGGCTTTCTGACCGCATACGAGAAATTGTTGATTGTGGTGAATCCGACCAAGGACAAATTTCGGCACACGCTGCTCAATCACACCTACTACGATTTGCTGCGCATGTTTTCGAACGAACTCGAAAAGGAGAACAGCGCCCTCTTCGTTCTTGGTTTCTCGTTGGCCGACGAGCATATTCGCGAGATCACGCTGCGCGCAGCCAATTCCAATCCGACCCTGATTGTCTATATCGTTGCCCACAGTTCGGACGCGAAGACAGAGCTAAGCGATCGCTTGGAAGCCACAAATATCAAGAACGGAAATATCGAGATCATCGGGCCAGAACGGGAGAAAGACGCCTCAGGAGACCTGGTTGACTCCTTCGCCTACGATTTCGCTACCATCAATCAACGTATTCTCGAGCCTCTCCTCGATCGATGCGCCCCAGGGCGGGACCCCGGCGCCAAGGCCCTCGTATGATCCCCGAGCAGGTTCTCGAAGATGCCATCTTCACCATCGGCAAGGTGGTCTCCGTTGAAGGACGAACCATCCGCGTCAAGGTCGACAAGACCAAAAACACCTCCCATCTGATCTACAAGGGCGAACTGCTGCGCAATGTCTCGGTGGGCGGATACGTCAAGATCCTCAAAGGGTTCACCAAGATCATCGGCAAGGTCGAGGGCGAATACGTCGCCGAAGACAAGTTCTACGCCAAAGACAAGGACTACCGAAGCGACCGCGACCTGGTCGACCGGGTTCTGACCGTCAGCCTGCTCGGTTTCTTCAACGGTCCGAAGTTCGAGCGTGGCATCAAAGAGATGCCGCTGGTCGACAACGAGTGCTTCCTCCTACAAAAGAAGGAATTCGAAGAAGTTCACGACTTTGTCAAAAAGGAAGACGAGCCGGTCATCATTGGAACGCTCTCTTTCGAAAAGGGGCAGGAGATCCGCGTCGGCGTGAACAGTCTGTTCGCCAGCCACATCGGAATCTTCGGCAATACGGGCAGCGGCAAGTCGTACACGCTGGCCAAGATTTACCGGGAACTGTTCCTCAAGTTCTGCGATGAGGAACGGTTCAAGCAGGCAGCGGAGTTCGTGATCTTCGATTTCAATGGAGAGTATACCAACCCGGAATCGGAACACGACGACATCATCGTCGACGAAAAGTACAAGAAGGTTTATCGGCTCTCCACGCGGGCCGAAAACGGCGATGCGTTTCCCGTCACCGCCGAAACCGTGCGCGACTCCGATTTCTGGACGGTGTTTCTCGAGGCGACGGAAAAAACGCAGGCGCCCTTCCTCAAAAGGGCGATTGGCCAAAGCTACATCGCAGGACGGATTGCAGAGGATGGTGGTCTCAGGTCGCTCTTACTGGAGATGGTGCGGGATGCTACGACCTCTCCGGAAAAGGGGCTCGATCGCTCGGTGGTCATCAATCTTCTTCGCGAGGTTTCGGACGCACTCGGCGGAAACGAATCGATCGACGCTCTTCAGGGTCGCTTTGAGGCACATCTCAAATTTAATAGTACACTTAGCAGATTTTACTGGCAAACAGGTACCCAACAAATCTATGCCGACCAGAACCAGTTCGTCCCGATGGCCATTGATGCGAACTTCGCTGACGTCGCAATTGACCAAACCGAACTGGGCCCGCTCAATGCGGTGAGGCTGCAGATCGTTCTCCAGTACTACGCGGACATCATCCGCGGCTTTGCTAATCGCGAGCACCTTGCTCCGCTGATCAAACGGCTCGACAAGAGAATTGACCACCTGAAAAAAGTCATTGTCGTTCAGGAGCCCGAAGCGAAGACCACCAACATCACCGTCATCTCACTACGCGACGTGAATCTCGAAATGCGCAAAGTTCTGCCGCTGCTATTCTGCAAGAAACTCTACAACGACAAGAAAGAGCAGAAGGACGATTCCAAATACCTCAACATCATCATCGATGAGGCGCACAACATTCTGTCAGAGCAATCAGAGCGCGAGAGCGTGCAGTGGAAGGACTACCGCCTCGAAACCTTCGAGGAGATCATCAAGGAAGGGCGGAAGTTCGGCGTCTTTCTGACAGTTGCCAGCCAGAGGCCGGCCGATATCTCGCCCACCATCATCTCGCAGTTGCACAACTATTTTATTCATCGGCTGATTAACCACGAAGACATCAGCGCTATACGGCAGACCATCTCTTATTTGGACAAGGTGTCGTTTGAATATGTTCCGCTGTTGCCAACTGGCACCTGCATTGTGGCTGGGCTCCTGGCCAATGTTCCCATTGTGGTCGATATCGGGACCATCACGCCGGACAAACATGCGCCCAAGAACAAGACCATCACTCTTGTCGACAAATGGCGATAACAGCCCATTCTTCTCGGCTTGTTAAGAGCGCCGCCGATCCTGAAGGTCTCTTGGCGTCCAGGGCGAACTAAGACGAAATGCACGTGAGGGGCCAGCTTTCCTCCCTCCTTTGAAAGGTGACTGGCAGGATGACTACCGGCGAAGTCCGCGCGCAATCAGTTACCTTCTGGAAGGGTTGAGATTCATCGTAGCGAAGGCAGGTAGGGCGACACCAATGAATTCCTTGACCGCTGTGTTCATCTGATCTCTGCGAACAAATAAGGCTGTTTCGAGTCGCAGAAAGTCGTCCGTCAGAGGTTTGACGAGAACACCACGGCGCTGAAATCGAGATGCGGATTGAGGAACCAGCGCAACTCCAGCACCGTGCGCTGTCAAGTCGAGAGCCTGAGTGATCGTGTACGCTTCGAGAAAGCGTCTGGGATCGAACTTCAGAGTTCGGAGGTAGTTGACGACCTTGTCGTAGAGTCTACGATGGCTGCTGCGTGGAATCCAGATAAGCGCCTCGCGCGACAATTCCCGGGCCGACAACCGCGAATGGGCCACAAGGCGATGCTGTTCTGGAATGCAAATGGAAAACGGTTCATGCGCCACGCGCTCGACCCACAGAGCTTTATCCACGATAGGCAATATCCCGAACCCCGCTTGGAATTCCCCACGGCGCACGCGCCACACCAGGCGCATTGTTGGCTCGCTTCTGAGAACGACGGGTGGTGCCTCCGCCCCTGGAAGGGTCACTTTCTCCAGCGCAGGTAAAAGGCCCCCGTGCACGTCTGGCGCATGGCCGACGTAAAAAGGGTGTCGATGTAGGTTCGCCTCATATCGCGCGAGATCAAAGGCCAGCTTTGCCTGATCGAGGCTACCGCGCACTTGTTCACCGTAGATCCGTCCGATGCCGCTTACTCGCAACCCATGCGGTGTCCTCTCGAAGAGGCTCAGGCCCAAGCTAATACTCAAGGTCTTCAGGCTTCGCGAAATCGTGGAGTGGGTCGTCTGAAGGCGATCTGCGGCCCGGACGAAGCTTCCCTCTTCTAGAACGGCCTCCAGGAAGAGGAGCTGTTGCAATGATGGGCTGTGCCACATGACCAATACACCTCACGACGCGCCCGTCCACATCGTCGAGCTGTCACCGCACGAGGTTACGGAAAGGCGACGAGATCGTCATGGAAAAGATTTCTCTCGAATTCCTAACTTTTCTCCACCTTTTCCAGCGTGTTCAAGAATGGCCCACCGCGGCTACTTTCCAACTATTTCGCCAAAGGATATTAAGCGCGATGTGACACGAGCTGAACCCACCTTCACACCAGCGCCGTGTACGACATTGGAACCACTGGAGGGGGTATTCGATTGGGCAATAGTCGACGGTCGAGAGACGAGAGGATCGCAAGACGAAGAGCTGAGCGAAGTCCGCAAGAAAGAGCACCAGATGCCATCTTTGTGATGAAACACGGCTCCGAAATGATGAAGGGTACTCAAATCACAATGGACGAACAGCAAAGGAGGATGAGTGCGAGACTGCACGCGCACAAGTTGCGTGACCATAGATGAAGGGTTCGCCAATGAGCTTCATCACGGCAAGGGCGCGAATGCAGTCGTCGATTCTCTCACGCATCGGAATATTTCTAATCGCTGGACTGGTTCACGGCACATCGACCATAAGTGGTCAGAGTGAACGGTCGCTACGGACCTCGACCGAAGTGGATCGTCTCCAGATCCCGATGACGGCTGAACCTAGTAGGTGGACAGTTGAACGCGAGATTAAAGAGGGCGCAGCCTATTTGGCCGGACGCGGCGTCCCAGAAAATGCAACCATTGCGGCCTACTGGTATCGAGTGGCTGCGGAGCAGGGCGATCCACGAGCGGAGAATGAGCTAGGGTATTTTTATACGGCAGGCGTCGGTGTGAAAGCAAATCCCGCTGAGGCGGTGAAGTGGTATGAGAGAGCAGTCGCCGGTGGGTCCCCCGCGGCCAAGCTAAATTTGGCAGTGATGTCTCTGAAGGGAGTGGGCATTTCTCGGGACTCACAGTTCGGCATCGACCTGCTTCAGCAATTGGCTTCTGTTCATTACGGACGAGCGGAGGCCTATCTTGGTTTTATCTACGAGCTCGGCTACGGCGTGGCTGAGAACGGCCAGTTAGCCAAGAAGTGGTATACCGCGGCGGCAAAGCACCATGCACCCGAGGGCGAATATGGTCTTGGGATGTTACTGTGTTGCTCAGCAGACCCCGGTAGACCGCAGGACTTTGCGCGCTCCGCGAGACTGTTGCGATCTTCCGCAAGGGCCGGATATGTTCCGGCGATGTATGGGCTAGGAAACCTGCTACTCAAACATCCCGAGCTCTCTAAAGCGCCGGATGAGGCGATGACCAATCTCCGGAAAGCGGCGGGTGGCGGCTTCTGGCAAGCCTCCGTAGTGCTCGGAACCCTTTCACGTGACGGCACCTCAGGCGCACCGAACATGGCGGATGCGTACAGCTGGTTCACCATCGCGATCCGGCAGGGCGGCCCGACCGCAGAAACGCTGCTGAGCGCTTCTAGGACCAAGTGCGCGCTAGCACTGAGTGTCGACCTGCGACAACGAGAGGATCAGCTAGTGGAGGCCTGGCTTCACAAGCACTCCGTCGTCGACCTATTTATTCTTCCAACCGAATTCCACGAAGGCCCGTTTCCCGCGACGACCATTCCAGTGCTTGGATCCGAGGACGAAGGAACGAAGTCGGCGGTGAGCAGTAGGGTTGACACCCATTCAACCCGAGCACCGTCCAGCTAACCGCTAACGGATGACTCATATCTCTCTTGATTGCATGCGTAAGTGAGCATAGCCGTCTACTGTGGTCCATTAGTGTCTCACTGACTACTTAACGGACCAACAATCAGGTTGTGTAATCACACTATACGCAAGGGTGAGCTCTGAGCAACGACCACATTATGGCTGCCGCCTTAAGCGGCCCTGGTGCATGCGTTCGAATGTAATCAGCCCCGTTACACGCGGCAAACAATTCAGTAACCAGGGTCGCGGCAAGCAGATGAGGTTCGCTCGGCTCCCGTTGATTGCGGTCGATAAGCGTGCCAAGAAAAGACTTGCGCGACACCGAGATCAGGATCGGCAAATGGAACATTTGCTTTAGTTGAGGCAATCTCCGCAAAAGGATCAACGAATTCTCTGGGTTTACTCCAACAAAAAAACCCATTCCGGGGTCAAGAATGAGGCGATCTCGGGAAATGCCGGCTCTTAGGAGCGCAGAAGTCCGCGCCGCGAAGAACTCCACCGCGCGCCCGAAGATTTCGGTTGGCGGGAACTCCTGATGCGTTGCGACACCGGATCCTTGCAATGCGTGCATCACGATCAACCTCGCTGATGACGCGGCAAGCTTCGAGTATATGAGCGGGTCAGAAAAGCCATGGATATCGTTCAAATACTCGACGCCCTGATCGAGAGCCCAGTCTTGAACGAGAGGAGAAAAGCTGTCGATCGAAATGGGGATTCCCCGCGATCGTAACGGTTGTAACACAGCAGCTAGTCTCGCGATCTCGAGTCCCGGCTCTACGGGCTTTGCACCCGGCTTCGAGGAAGCCGCCCCAATGTCCACGACGTCAGCGCCATCATTGGTAAGAGCAATCCCGTGTTCAATTGCCGCGTCAGGCGACAGGTAGATCCCACCGTCCGAAAATGAGTCTTCCGTAATGTTCAAAACCCCGAATATCTTCATCGGCAATGACTGAGCACTCTGATTGGAGGGCATCAGCTCGACAGTTGTATACGTATAATGGTGAAAGGGGAAGAGTGCGTTCTACCTAGGGCCTGTGTGAATATTGCTGTCTGACCGCGGAGAGGCTACAGACGTGCGACTAATTGTAACCCAACCGGCGATTCACTTTTCTGAAAGTTGCTCCCGCATTCGTGACATCATTCCGCTGCTAGAACGTACCGGCGTCAGCCCCGAGAATGCCGATGTCTTGGTGTTGCCCGAACTCATTGGGGGAAGCGCAGATCGCAGTAAATATCTCATGGAAGTCGAGGAGCTGTCGCATAACGCGGGCGTCTGCGTCGTGGGCGGCTCACATTATTGGCGGGAGGCAGACCGCGTTGTCAATTGCGGGGCAGTGGTCAATCCGCAAGGGCAGATCATCGCCACTTACGAGAAATCGCACCCCTATGGTCAGGAATTGTGCGACCGAGTAGCGGCCGGAAACGGAGGCGCATTCTTTGAGATCGGTGGGGTCCGGTGCCTAGTGTTGATCTGTGCAGATTTCTGGTACAGTTCGTCTTTTCATGCTTGTGAGCTACAGCCTGACGTTGTGTTCGTTCCCGCATTCTCTTTTAGTGAACGGCCAACTCCTGAAATTGCCAGAGCCCGTTGGAGGCACGCCGCGATTACCCGCGCCTACGAGTTCGCGACTTTCGTTGCAATCAGTGATTGGGCATATCCGGTCGCCTATCGGGGTCGAGCGAGCAGCGGGGTAGCTGGACTGGCGCATCCGAACCCCACGGCGGCCAGAGGTCTCTTTCAGGGGGTTGGACGAGCTCGCGTTCGATCTTTTGAACTGGATATGACTGCCCTGCAGGACTTGCGAGCGAGCCGCAGTGAACGCGGCTTTTGTCTCCAATCGTCCATGAAGATAGGCTCCGTTGATCGATAATATTCTCCGTATGACACTCGTAAGAGCGCCGAATGTCTTCAGCGTCAGATTTGGAGCGTCATTTCATTCGAATCATGCCAACCTAACGACTCGTAGACCGGTCTGCCCATCGGCGACGCATGCAGGACAGCCAATCTAATTTTCCTATTCCGACATTCAGTGATCGCCAGATCCACGAGGCGTCTCGCAATACCCTGCCTGCGAGCTTCTGGTGCCACGTAGAAATTCAACAGATAACCGCGACTTGATCCCAAGTGAAGGTAGTGAGGCGGCCACTCCATAATCCAGAGGCCGGCCCCGCCGACTATCGGAAGTTCTTGCGGCTTATGAGCAGCCACGTACCCTTCCACAATCCAACCGACATAAACGCCCGCCTTCATTTTGTCCGCTACCCACCGCTCTGAATGCCGTCTCAATGCGACCCAGCCGCCGACCGTCTTTAAGTCATTATCGCGGAACATCTGAATTCGTTGTGCGGCGATCGTAGCGGCGTCTCTTTCAGTGGCTTGCCTGATGGTATATATTGGCACCTTTCGCACATTCTCACTAGGAATCATCGGTGAGAAGCTCCCAAGAGTTATCGCACATCAAAGACGTGACACGGCTCGCAGACGCGTGCCGGAACGTCGGTAAAGTGTCGAGTAGACCATTAGAAGAAGCAAGTAGTGAATGCGACTGACACCAGCTACTTGTTGGTACGAGTTGATAATCATAGTCGGATCGTATGACTAACACTTATCTCGACCCTGTCGCACTGACAACAGTGCTTGCGGCGAGTCGCCGACCACTCGCGGATCGCGATGCCCGTGTGGTGGACTGTCGACCCTGCCGTTGTTCATCTGTTCCGCGGGGTCCGGATCATTTCTCCTCTCTTGTAGATAGCTCAGCCGGAAAAACTCCGGATCATGAAGCGTCCTCATTGCAGCTACAACGCGGCCAACAAAATACCAGTCGCGGCTGTCACTGTTACTATTTACCTGTTGAGCTTGCTCAATGAAATATAGCAGGTGACTCAGACGTCGCTTCTTGTCGACCCATATGCGCCTTTGAATCTCCAGTTCCTCTCCTATCTTACGGCTAATATCCAAGCCATCTCTAATCTCGGACGGTGTGAACCCGAGCAGTGTCATCATCGTAATTCGCTCGATCCGAATCAGGTCTTCATGGGAAAAGCCCGATCGACTGCGCTGTAGCAAGCCGATCCGGTCGTAATGACGTAAAGTGCTTTCATCGACTCCCGCGATAGATGATAGCTCGCGTGCGTCACAGTATTCCACGGTGTCGTTCTTGCGTGTGGAAACCAGTCGATCCTTGATTCTCGTCATTGAACCTCTGGTCGAATGTCATAGTGTGCTGTCGGCCGCAGCGACGGTTGTTGTCCTCTCGAAGTCTGGGCGTCGACTAGAGAGTTGGAGCTCCTCTCGAACGAAAGGTCATTACTGCTGGCAGATCGTCGGAAGAATTCGTATGCTGTGAGCGGGAGGGCATGCTTTTCAGTCTCCATGCGGGTAAATGCCGGGCGAGCCAAACCATACTGCTGCGAGTTGTGGCAAGTTGGCCTTGTAAGAACGTGTGACGGTATAGCGCCTATCGCCGAATAGGACGACTCGATAATCGCCACTGATGAGTGTCTCGACACTCTCGACATGAGTAGCATTAATTAATACGGACCTGTGAATCCTGATGAAACCATGCATTCTCATCTTGCGCGCAACGGTGGAGATTGCCTCGCGAAGCATCGTCGATCCCGAGCGGCGATGCAATAAGACATAATTCCCTTGAGCCTCGACCGATACGATGTCCACGATGTTCACAAAGGTGATCCGCCTCTTGTCTTTGATTGCCACCTTTGCGGGTGGACGTGTTCCTTCGCGTTCTGCAATTCCCGTTTGGACGATCACCTCATTGCCCTCCGGATGGAGCGTGCGTGAAGTGGTACCGCGTCGGGAATTGTCGCCACCATTGCTGCCTTCGCTCTGAAACCACTCCGCGCCCGGCGCCCTGATTCCATCTTCCTTCGACATTGCACTCGCGCCCTGCGTCGAGACAGTTGCTTTTAGCTTGCCAGAGCCTAGAATATTGCGGGATGTCCGCTGCGTACGGATCGACGATGGCGGCGTGGCGCAGAGTCTGACTAGCGCCGAGGATGACGGATCGCCAGATGCGTCGTGGGATGGCCGTCCCTGGCCTGTCGCCGAGCTTGAGTACCCCATTGAGAGCCTCCATCTGATTTCCGGTCCGTCAAGCCAGGCAATCGACCGTAGTCGTGTGGGCATACCATTCACCGATGGAATGCGGCCACGTACATTCGGCGGGCGGCACATCCTCCTCCGTCCCCACCTGATGACAATTATGTGTTAAGGCGGTCTCTTTAGACAGGACCACTTTGGGGTAAAGTGGTCTTATGCATCTCACTCCGAAGCGCCTGATCGATTCTCTCGGATCGTGGTCTGCTCGTGATGGAAGTCTCCAGAAATCGCTCACGGCAGCGATTATGGATGCGATTCAACAAGGCACCTTGCAGCCGGGAATGCGCCTCCCGTCGGAGAGGCAGCTTGCACTCCTCCTTGCGATCAGCCGCACAACTGTAGTCGCAAGTTTCAATAGCTTGCGATCAAGTGGGTGGATCGAGAGCCGAGCGGGTAGCGGAACATGGGTCAGCAAAAGTAGGGCAGGCACGATTAAGGCTGAGACTCACGCTCTGAATCTTGCCCGCAGTCCGCTGATGAGCATTCTTCAGACGCCAGAGGAGAGCGCTGTCGATCTTCTGACAGCGAGCCCTTATCCTCTCAACGAGTTGATTGTCCCATTACTGAACGGAATTTCGGAGTATGCGTCTAGTGTGATCGAACAGCGCGGATACCGGCCGTTTGGCCTGCCCCAGCTTCGCGACGCTGTGGCTCATCGCTTTTCGGTATCCGGTCTTCCTACTTCGAGAGATCAGATTCTCATCACTACCGGCGGGCAACAAGGAATTTCTTTGATCTGCAACCTTCTGCTGCAACGGGGCGATCATGTCCTCGCTGAGAGCCCGGCCTATTACGGAGCCCTAGATGCGATGAGGGTGAGTGGGGCTCGTATATTAGCGATCCCATTAGACGACAGGGGGCAGCTGCCGACAACTCTCCTGTTGCAGCGGCTTGCTGGGATGAGTCCTCGCATGATTTATACGACTCCGACCGGCCAGAATCCGACTGGAGCCATAATGTCGGATTATGCCCGAGGTGAGATAGCCCGGGGCGGCGCGAAGTATGGGGTTGTGGTGGTCGAGGATGAGGTGTTGGCCGACCTCCTCCTCGTGGGTAGCCGGCCTCGGCCCATAGCGGCTTTCGCGCCAGATGCGAATGTTTTGACAATTGGCTCCATATCCAAGCTCATATGGCCGAGTTTGAGGGTTGGTTGGATCAGGGGGCCGCGGCCGCTGATTGCGCGCTTAGCACGACTGAAAACCGTCTTTGACTTGGGCTCTCCTCTGCTCCCCCAAGTGCTTGCTGTAGCCCTACTAGAGAAGCTAGAGGATGCACGTTTGCTGCGGAAGAGAGAACTCTTGGCAAAACGAAATCTCATGACGCGACTCATCAACGAGCATATTCCCGAAGCGAAGTTCACCATTCCGAAATCCGGCCTGTGCTTGTGGGTTAAGTTGCCAGGCATCGACTCTCAGGCACTCGCTCAAACTACTTTACGCCGCGGTCTCGCCATCGGCCATGGCAACCTCTTTTCAGTCGACGAGACGCACGGTCAGTATGTAAGACTTCCCTTTATCCTGAGCGACGAACTCCTCGGGCGGGGAGTCACGCTCATTGCACAGGCCGTTGATGAACTCCGTAAGTCTCGCAATGTCCTCACTCCGGATGGGGTAATTCTTATCTGATGGCAGGACTGCTGGAGCAGGAGATGATCGGTCATGCTCGTATACCTCTGCTGTTTGGTGGACTACGATCGGAATGTCGTTACGGATCGCCACCTAACTGCCTCCGTGTTGCGGAGGCACCTAAAGCATGCGGCCATGCTGGATGCGTGGCTTGCCTAGGGGGCTTGACTCAAATGTGACTGTGCCAGGCGGACCATGGCAGCAATGCTACGATCAACGTCCTGACTTGTGGTTGCCCAAGAGCTAACGCTAATACGCATCGCCCGCCTACCTCTCCAAATTGTGGTCCCACACCAACAGGTCCCGTCTTTCTGTAGGCTGGCAACGATCGCGTCAGTTTGCTCGTCGGTGCCGAACGATACGAGAACCTGATTGAGAACGGGTTCATTGAGCACCGCGAATCCTGCGTCCGCAAGTCCAGTTGCGAAAGCACGGGCGTAGTCACATGTTCTTTCGATCAGGTCAGAAATCCCTGAACGTCCCAGCGACAAGAGGGCCGCCCAAACCTCCACGCCTCGGGCCCGGCGCGATAGTTCCGGATTCCACTGGGAAGGATCTCTCAGGACTTCGCTTTGCTTCAGATACGCGGCCTGAAGTGACATTGCGCTTTGGAGGGCGTTCGCACGTCTCACTAATGCGAAACCACAATCGTACGGGGTATTCAGCCACTTGTGGGCATCTGTCGCCCACGAGTCCGCAAGTTCCATGCCCGCCGTCACTTTCCGAAAACGGGGACTGGCGGAGGCCCATAGCCCAAAGGCCCCATCCACATGAACCCACGCACTGCTCGCGTGAGCCCATTCGCAGAGGGCCGCAGCGTGGTCGCAGGCACCTGTATTTACGTCACCAGCTTGGATGCAGACGATCGAGCACGGTTCCAGTTTCGGGAGTTGGTGGACCAGAATCCGACCCTGCTCGTCTGTTCTAAGCACTATGACCCGCTTGCGCCCCAACCCAAGAAGCGAAAGTGACTTCAGAACCGATGCGTGCACGTTTTCACTCACATATACCGAGAATGGCGGGGCACCAAAAAGACCTTCTTCTTCAACATTCCACCCAGCATTTGCGAGCAGATGATGCCGTGCCGCAGCGAGGCATGTAAAGCTCGCCATGGTCCCACCCGTAACAACTGCGCCAGCGGTCTCCCGTGGCAGGCCAAGAACATCGACGACCCATCGAAGGGAGATCTCCTCAAGATGTGAGGCTACGGGAGATAGGACACGCATCGCAGCGTTTTGATCCCAAGCCGCGGCAAGTACCGCTGCAGCTCTCGCAGCCGGCAGGGCTCCCCCGCATACGAACCCGAAGTACCGTCCACCGGCTGACGCGACAGTCGCCGGGGATCCGAAGCGATCCAAAAGGGTTAGAATTCGCTTTCCGTCCATCGGATAACTCGGCAGTTCTTCCGGCAGATTCTCTAACCCTTTCAGGTCAGCTTGCGAAGGAAACACTCGTCGGGCGCGCAAATTTGTTAGATATGCCTCCCCCCGTTTCGCAGCATCCAGAAATAGCTTCCGTTCGCTCCGCTCCACGCCCGCTGTTTCCCGTGCGCCATCACTGAGTCCGATTGAAGGTTCGTCTCCTCCGGTGAGATTGTCCAACGTCATCCCGTGCCTCCTGAACGGCAGACTGATCCGATCTGCCGACATTCCTGTCAACCATTACTCGATTAGGCAGACAGACACTTGCACAATTCATACAGCCGCATCCCGAAGAACTCGCAGACGCGGCCCGTCGAATAGAACCCGTGCCGCTGGTAAAAGCGGATCGCTCTTGCGAGTGGCTCAGTTGTGCCCAATACGACGCGCTCGCAGCCACGCACACGCATCGCCTCCTCAGCACTCTGGAGCAGGGCGGAGGCAACACCGGTTCCCTGCCATTCAGGAAGGACTGCCATACCCCGCAAATGCCCCTCATGATTCCCCACACCAAACGCAAGCGTGCCAACAATAGCCCCTTCCGAGACGGCCACGAACAACTCCATCTGCGCCATCCGATCCCGCACCAGTTCGGTTGAGAGCACAGTCTGAGCATAAGCGTCGGGCGTGTATTGATCTCGATATGTGGCAAAAGCTGAACTCATACAAGCTGAGATCGCGCGTGCGTCCTGAGCCGTACTTTTCCTTATGAGAAACGTTTTCGGCACCATAGAATTCATCTGGCAAGTCCTAAGAGCAGCATCAAGAGTCGAAATCTAATAGGCATTCCGGTACTTGCCCTACTTCCGACTGCGCCTTTTGAGGCGTTAGATCGGGAGTCACCCAGCAAATCCAAATGGCGGTGCTGACTGCCACTGGGGAACCGGCCTTTATGCCCGCGCCCCGCATGACCAAATTCTTTCAGAGCGTGGCCATTTGATCTAGATCCACTTTTACAGGCAGTGGACTGACGAAGAACTTCGATCGTGGACCGGCTGCTGTTAATTACTCGGTCTCGCCCAGTGCGAGCCATGTACACGATCAGTAAAGTTGCCTCCCTTGTCAGTCTGGCACTCTACAGAGTGTTCCGATGTATGCGCTGCTTAAGGCGTTCTTTGATTGAGGGCCACTCGTCGGCGAGGATCGAAAAACGAAGTGACTGTCGGGGGGTGAAGTCGGCGGCCAAGCGATGCGCCCGAAGGATGCCCTCGAATGTCGCTCCAATTCCCTCAATCGCTCTACGGGAGCGCTCATTGCGTTGATCGGTATGCAGACACACACGCAGAACCTTCCAACTCTCAAACGCGAATTCGAGCATGAGAAGTTTGGCCTCAACATTCGCACCCGTTCTGATGGCAGTGCTCGCCAACCATGAATAACCGATTTCGCAGGCGTCGGGATGTTCCCTTCCATGCAAAGGATGATCTGTCGGCCACAGCCATCTTTCGATATTCCAAAACCTGGTTGATCCGATTGCGACGTTGTCCTTCCGGCGAATGATCGCAAATGGCATTGCCGTACCCGCGGCCCTCCAGGCCAAGGCCGTGTCTATGTAAGAAGCCACCGCGTCCCTTCCGCATGGAACCGGGCTCCACTGATAGAGGGCTCTTTCATTGCTGGCAGCCGCAGTTAGGTCGTCAATATGTTCGGGACCCAAGAGCTCGAGCCGAACAAGCCTTCCTGAGAGCTTCACAGTCTCGATTGTCACAATTCTCACCGCTCACAGGTCCAGATCTCTATTCCCCGGCCGTTCAGCAATTGCCGTTTGACGTTCACTCGTGGTGCATGCCATGCATGCGATGAGCAGCGCCGTTCCGCTATCAGCCAGGGCGTGCGAGGCACTCTCTATTTCGTTTCCCTGGCCCGAATGGGGATCCGCAAGCGCTCGTGGAATGTGGAGCGTCACAACCCACAGAAGAAGCATTGTTCCGAGCAACGTGGCAATGGGCTGGAGGTTGAACTTCGCAATGATGGCAACACCTGAACCTACCAGTGCAGCGCCGGTGAAATATGTCCAGAACCTGTGCCATGGAATCCACGCCGGTATCAGGGCAGCGTCATGCGTAGTATGGAGAAAATGGCCGGCACCAAATCGGATAATGGTGATGCAAAATAGAAGACTGCCAAATGGCATGACCGCTTCCAATGGACGTATAAGGGGCGATTTGTGTGCTCCGCCTCCGGCGTCGTCTCGAAAAGAAGAGGCAACCACAAAGGAGCATCCAGACATGATCAAAGCATTAAATGGCCCGCCCCATGCGAATGGATTGAGGGGTCGGGGACTGGTCAACAGCGTATATGGGAGCTGACAAAAGAGTGCTGACGCAAGAAACACCCCACCCGCGATGAGGGCCACCTCTCTTCCCTTTGTGCGAGTCGCGATTGCAGTGCCGGCTCCAATCAGCGCCACGCCGGCAAGCCGCGCACAAACGACAAGCCCAGGAATTCGCGATGGCCATTCTGGCAAAATGGCGGGACGGAAAGCTCCATAGATGAGCTGCAATATTCCCATCACGACAAGACAGATGGCAAGTGATGTTTGGCCTGCCTCAATCAATAGGGCATCAACGGGAAACGTGCGATTTGACATATGTTCACTTTCCATAGTGTCGAAGTTGCGCGAGCTTCACACTTACCCCCGGTTTCGGCACTCTACGGAGTGTAAAACGCGGCTGCATGCTCCTCGCCATCTTGCGCAGGTGCCTAACGGGCACATGTCCACTAGGATAAACCGACTTGTGATAAGCACCCGAGTCGAGCTCATGCTATTAGAAGAATGCTATCGTCGGATGATGGACCGCTCGCCAACGATGTGATGAGGCGCAATTTGAGCGCGACCAAAGGCCCCTGTCCGGCTGTGAACGCTGGTGTCAATCCCCTAGTGTTAGAGGGGTAAGTCCTTCCAGCGCTCAGATCTGTAACCTGCGCTGCTCGCGGCGTGCGAAAATTGGTCGGATGGTGTCCCAAAGAGTCGAAGTGCGTCTTCAGATTGACCCCGCAGGCGTCCTGGAGAGCCCCACACGCCCTTATCCCATCCTCATCGTTCACTATGGCGTCCCGGTCGAGATCGATTGTGAACGCGGTGGTCAGACACACCGCGGCATCAGCGTCCACGGCGACATCGACATTGTCCCCGCGGGGATGCGAAGCTATTGGCACCTCTATAAACGGGACTGCGCCCTTGTCGTCCGCCTCTCGCCCGATCTTCTAGTCGATGCTGCTGCCAATCTCGGCATTGCTGCCTCGGACGCCATCCTGCTCAATCGCTTTCAGGTTCGAGATCCCAAGCTCGAACACCTAGCTTGGGCTCTTAAGGCAGATATGGACGCCGGCTTCGGGTCCGGCTCCCTCTACACGGAGAGCATTGGCGTAGCGATCGCCTGCCAGCTTCTTAGCGATCACAGCGTTGCTGCGTCAGTTGCCCGCCGCGCACAACCCGTTGCGCTTCTGGGCTTCCGTCTGCGCCGCGTCGTTGCCTTCATCGAAGACAATCTCAGTTCCGACGTCTCCCTTGCCGATATCGCAACTGCCAGCGGCCTCAGTGTCTCCCATTGCCAGCGTGCTTTCCGCGCAGCCATGGGAATCTCGCTCCACCAGTATGTTATCCGGCGCCGCGTAGAGCAGGCACGCACGCTCCTCGGTCAGACACGTCTCTCCCTCGCGGAAGTCGCGTGCGCCGTCGGTTTCTCCCATCAAAGCCATCTCGCCACCCACATGCGTCGTCTTTTAGACGTTTCCCCGGCGGAGCTGCGCCGGAAAATGACCGACCGGTACACGACATGATTCATTTCTGCTCTTGGCAGTCCGATTTTGAGCGACGGTCCGGTGAACCGTGCATCATCATGGCCTCATGTCCGCTTCCGCGAACTCCGTATCCGTAGGGGATCCTCAGCCGCCATCGCGCTTACTCCTGCCCATTTTGGCTGGAGGCGCGGTTGCAGGCTCTCTCGACATCATTTCTGCCTTCATTACCGCTGGATGGAGAGTCTGTCGGGCTATCGCCGGCGGTCTTCTCGGACCAGACGCGCGGCACGGAGGTACCGGCACTTGGCTTCTGGGCTTGCTGTTGCATTTCTTCATCGCCACGACAATCGCGGCTGTCTACTGCCTCTCCAGCCGCCGCCTGACCTTCCTGCGCGAGCACTTCTTTGTCTGCGGACTCTTCTACGGGATGGCTGCTTGGCTAGTAATGAACCTAATCGTCCTGCCGCTGAGCGCGTATCACGTACGCGGACCATACGAGCTTCACGCCATGATTCACGGAATACTCGTCCACATGTTCCTGATCGGACTTCCCATCGCCTACCTCAACGCAAAGGTCTCGCGCTGAAGCGTCTCAGCCCTACTAGAAATCATCGATAAGACCTAGCCCCCGACAGGCATCGTAGGACGTCTTCCGTATAGGTCAGGAACAGCCCGAAGGTGACTAAGATGGCCGTCACACTAGATGCAGTGTTATTGGCTCTGATGCGCTGATGGGAACAGCAATGCGCGTCTCAATCAGCCAGCGACCGACTGGCTGCTGCGATGCACTCTCCCGAGTCCACTCTCAAGCGGCTAATCCCATACTTCAGACGTGGTGATGATGGCACGGTGTGAGCTTGTTCGAATCTCGCTAAGAGCGAGATGTTATCCCACTCTACAGCAATTTGGATATCTCTACCTGACAAGAGCGGCATTTGCGTCTACTGTCGCCGTTGTTCGTCACCTCTCAACACCGCTTCACACCATTCGGCTGGGAATCCATGCGATCATTCCGTTAATGGAATACCGTCTTACGCAGTTCTATGACTATCTGGACCAAGTTAAAGCAGTGTCTGTCGCAGGAAGGCTTTGTTGTAGAGAAGTCACTGATTCCGAGTTAGAGTCCTGTCATCTCGTTTCGTTCCTCATGGCATGCAGCACAAATCCATCATATGCATCTCTTATGGCACCTCCCGTGCACAACCCTGTGACATGCCAAGGGTTTCCATGACGCCCTAGGGCGTCTTCAGGGAGGCCGGAGCCTTGGCCCGGAGGCCATGACAGTCAAGGGTGGGGGTCACGCGCCAGAAACTCTGTCGCACGCAAGGTTGGAGCAGGTGGGAGACGACAACAATCTTTCAGCACTCCAAAGATGCGGACCCCATCCCTACACATGTTTCATGCGCCCTACCCGGCAACTCGATTTGCACCACAAGCTTCGTCCATGTTCTTACAAAGCACACTATCGGAGGGTTAATGCACGTGAATCGTAGCTCTTGGCTTGTCATGCTGCTTGTGTGTCTGTTTTGCGTTGCATTACGCATTGAAGCCCAGGGAATCACCACAGGCACTATTGTCGGGGTTGTGGTGGACCCACAGGGTGCAGTCATCCCCAATGCCGAAGTGACGGCCAGGAACGTGGCGACAGGCGTGGTGCTGCGCACCACTTCGCTCTCGTCCGGCGATTTTGCCTTCCGTGCGGTGCCAGTCGGCACTTATCGAGTGGAAATCGAGAGCCCTGGATTCCGCCAAGCGACGGTGGCGAACGTGCCGGTCACTTCGGGTAATACCTCGGATCTGAAGAATGTTCGGCTGACCGTTGGGGCTGCGAACCAAGTGGTTCATGTAAGCGGATCGGGGACGGCGCTATTGCATCCGACCGAGTCGCAGGTGACGACAACCTTCTCGACGCAGCAGATGCAGGATCTGCCGTTGAATAATGGTTTCGACACCGTTACAGAGGTCATCCCCGGCGTTGCCAGCACGCACATGGACAACTTTTCCAACTTCAACGGCGACAACTACTCCGTGAACGGGCAGAGCGGGCGCAACAACAACTCCGAGCTCGATGGCCAGAGCAACAACGACAACTCGGTTGGCGGTCCGCAGATCTTCTTTGGCAACCAGGATGCCATCGCTGAGATTCAGGTGATCACGAACGACTACGCCGCGCAGTATGGACGGAATGCCGGTGCGGTGGTGAACTACATTACCAAGTCCGGCACCAACGAATACCACGGCTCCGCGTTCGAGCTGTATCAGGGGCAGGCGCTCAGCTCGCTGACCAACGGCGAAAAGACGCCACTGTTCGGTTATTGCGCACCGGGGCAGAACGCGTCCACGGGATGCGCGCCGGTGACGATGCCGCGCTTTGTAGAGAACCGCTATGGCGCCACTCTTGGGGGGGCCATCATCAAGAGCCATCTTTTTGCCTTCGGTAGCACGTTTTGGGATCGGCTCTTCACGGGGGTTGTTCCCTCCCAGAGCCTTCCGGAGCTTAGTCCGACCCCAGCCGGCCTCTCCGATCTCGCCGCGGCCTTTCCCGGGGATCCGGCTGTGACGATGCTGAAGGCCATCAGCCCCTACGCGATCAGCACTGGCAATCCCCAACCCATCGCTTCTTCGGAGACCACGGAGAGTGTCGTCGGGCCAGGCGGAACGAGCGCGACGATTCCTGTCTCGGGCGTTAGCCGCAGCATCGCTACTCCGTTCACGGACGAGGAAAATATGGGGCGTCTGGACTGGCAACCTGAAGGCGGCGACCACCTGTTCCTGCGCTACTTCTACCAGACGCAGCTCAGCCAGGGGATATCCGGCGGCAGTATCGCCGCAGGGGACTGGGTGAGCGTTCCCGACACCAACAATTCCATTGGCGCCGACTGGACGCATACGTTCTCGTCACATTGGGTGGACCAACTACGGTATTCCTTCCAGGAGTCCAAGGTCGATTTCGAGGGCGGAGCCGTACCGGGGTGCACAGTCAATACCCTGACGGCATGCAACACGTTTATCGACTTCACCAGCAGCAACGATCTGAGTCTTGGCATCAACCCCGGTTTTCCGCAGGGACGCACTGTCAAGGTTACCCAGATCCAGAACAACGCGACTTGGGCGCCTGGGCGGCACACGATTCTCTTCGGCGGCGAGTTCGATTACCAGAACTCTCCCAACGTGTTTCTGCCTCTTTACAACGGCGATTACCTCTACAGCAATCTGTCGTCCTTCATGCAGGACTCCGGCGCGCTGCTGCTTGCCGACGGCAATCCGGTGATCCCGTTTACGGAACCGGACACCGCTTTGTACGTTCAGGACGACTGGAAGGCAACGTCGACACTTACGGCCCACATAGGTGTGCGCTGGGAATATTTCAGCCAAGCGATCAACAAGTTGCATGAGGAGTCGGTGGCCCGGGAATCGAATCCGAACACGGCCTTCTGGGATACGAGCTTGCCGCTGGCCGACCGAACGGTGCCATCCGTTAGCGAGTTCTACGGAGGAATTGAGCCCCGCATCGGCTTTGCCTGGAACCCGACCTTCGACCCCAAGCTGGTGGTGAGTGGGGGTTACGCGATCAACGCGAATCCTGCGTTCTATAACATCTTCCTGATCGACGCGATTGCCAGTCCAGTGGCCAATACCAACGGCATCGACTGCAGCGGAAACTGTGTCCCAGCGGACGGCGGCGCTACCGCCGCTGCGGTTCGCGGGCAAGATTTGAGCAGCCTCCCCAGAGGGGGCGATCCAAGGTTCAACGATGAGACATACGTTCCCACGAACTTCCGTACACCGTACGTGCAAACGTATACCCTGGGCATTCAGCACCAGCTGGGCGCAAGCGGAGTGGCCTCGATCCGCTATGTGGGCGTGAAGACCACGGACAATTTCCAGTCTGTGGATGCCAATCCCTACCTTCTGCCAGTGGCGAGCGCCTTCCCTAGCTATTCCTTGGGGACGACTCTTTGCAGCGATCCCACAGCACCGGGTTACGGACGCCCCAATTGCAATTACGCGAATCTGGCGTGGGTTACGAATGGAGGCTGGGCGGATTATAACGGGCTGGAGCTGAACCTGACCACACGCAATTATCACGGCTTGACCGGCACTGTCTCCTACACCTACAGTCGCGAAATCGACAATAACACGGATGTCTTCGGTACCGGGGCGGCCGGCAGCACGACCGCCTTCGCGCAGAACCCGCTCAACACGGATCAGGGCGAACGTGGGGTAGATGGCAACAGCTATCCCAATGTCGTCGGCGCGTCCTTCCTGTACACGCTGCCCAAGCTCATCAGGACTGACGGGGTTCTTTCGCGCATCGTGAACGGATTTACGCTGAGTTCGCTCTATCGCTACGACAGCGGCCAGCCGTTCAACGCGCTGCAGCCTCTTACCCTCGACCCGATCACCGGGGACACGAGCTTCTGCGACTACGCCTTCAACAGCTCCAGTGTGGGCGCGGGAAACGACCCGTGCCGCCTTGTTCTCTCCAATCCCAAGGCGCCAATGCAGACGGTGGCGTATCTGAACCCTTATACGGGCACGCCGACAAGCGGTCCGACGCCGACTACCCAGCCGGCATGGGTCGAGTACAACTCCGATTCCACGACGGTCGCTGGCGGCTATAATCCCGGCACGCTGATGGATCCCACATCCGCTCACTGGATCATCAACAATCAGGCTTACGCGTTGGCTGTGGGCAATCCATATCCAGGCTCCGGTCGCAACATCCTGCGCGGCGATCCGTTCAGCGATCTTGACGTTAACCTCTTCAAGAGCATTCCTGTTACGGAACGCGTGAGAGTCGAGTTCCAGATCGATGGCTACAACGTGCTTAATCAGATGTTCCGGGGAACAGGCGGAGCGGATGTTGCGCTCTACTCACCCGGTACCATTGGTAATGTGAATCCTTTTCTCAGTACCGCATATAACGTCGAGAGCACTGTGCCCGGCGATGCCTCCGGACAACGGTTCTTCCTCTATGGCGCAAAAATCCTCTTTTGAGGGATCACGTTTCTGGAGCAGCGGTCAGAGACAAAGTGGCTACTTCAGCGTACGCGCTTTCCCGACAATGCTGAATTGAGCAAGCTGACTTTGCCATTTGCTACAGAGTTCTGACCTTACTTGAATTGGGAAAAGTAAGAGCATCGCGAGAACGGGCTGTTAACAACAATGGTGCAGTGAGGAGACTGCATG
>Ga0335074_10002224_pt1 | contig 26415 bp, 19 predicted proteins | sample Lox_Sample_23_FD_206715 | JGI IMG/M metagenome (GOLD analysis project Ga0335074, IMG submission 206715) | Soil microbial communities from Loxahatchee National Wildlife Refuge, Florida, United States - Lox_Sample_2.3 | ecosystem: Environmental > Terrestrial > Soil > Wetlands | place: USA...
GCGCGTGCCGCCGTTACTACCGCGACCATGGCGGTCCGCGACATTCACGATTCCGCGGCGGGCCACGATCTTACGAAGGAAGCTGATCATGATCACGGCAGGACTGAAGCTCACGCAAAGCGGAGGGATAGCTCTGCTGAATGACGGCAAGCTGGAATTCAACGTCGAACTGCAGAAGCTGGCCAACAACCGGCGCTATTGCGACGTCGACGAACTGAACGACATCGTGTCCGTGCTCGCCGATAACGGATGCCGTGTCAATGACATCGAGCAGTGGGTGATCGACGGCTGGGACGGTTCAGGCTACGGTCACGTCGAGCGAACGACAGGTGGCATGCCGTTCGAGTTGCGGCTGGCGCCTTACCGTGAGACCAAGAGCGTTCCCGACCCTGCCTTACCTGGCTGCTCGGGGCGCTTCGTGATCGGCGGGGAGTCCCGTGATTACGACAGTTACGTGCATGTAGCCAGCCACCTCGCCGCCGCTTACTGCACCAGTCCCTTCGCGCAGATTGGCGCCCCTTGCGCGGTGCTCGTGTGGGACGGCGGATGTTTTCCCCGGCTGTACTACGTCGACGGAGACGGGGTCATCGATCCGCGCGGCGAGGCCTTCCCGCTGATCGGCCACACGTACTCGATGCTTTCACAGCACTGGGGCCCGTACCGCAGGGACTCGAAGTCCACGCACGTCGATGACCTGGCCGTAGCTGGCAAGCTGATGGCGTACATGGCGCTCGGCACGCCGGCCCCTGCTATCAAGGACATCTTCGATCGAGTGTTCTTCGAGCATTTCGAGGCCGCGACGCCGCAGGTACGCGAGTACCGCAGCCAGATCATCGGCTGCGGAAGCACGGGCGAGCCTTCCCACAGGTATGTCCACGCCTTTCTCTGCGACGTGCGGGCACAAACGGACCAGCTCGGCGTGCCGGACGACGACATACTCGCGAGCGCGCATGAGTTCATCGAAGAACTCCTCATCGCGCGGGTCACGGAGAAAATCGCCGGGTGGTCAGGCGGCGAACCGCTGAACCTGTGCTTCGCCGGCGGGTGCGCCCTCAACATCAAATGGAACACCGCCCTGCGCTCGCACCCGATGATCAAGGCGATGTGGGTGCCGCCGTTTCCCGACGACTCAGGCTCGGCAATCGGCACGGCCTGTCTTGGCGCGAGCCAGGGCACCGGGCTCCGGCCCATCGAATGGCAGGTCAGGCTCGGGCCAGCGCTCGTGCGCACCCCGCATGTTCCGCCTGGCTGGAGCGTGGTCCCCAGCCGGCCGGAAGAACTGGCCAGGCTCCTTCACCTCACCGGCGAGCCCGTGGTCGTATTGCAGGGCAGGGCCGAACTCGGGCCGCGCGCACTAGGCGGCCGCAGCATACTCGCGCCGGCCACCGACCCTGCGATGAAGCAGCGGCTGAACAACGTGAAGCGCCGCGAGTTCTACCGGCCCGTGGCACCGATCTGCCTGGCCGAGCACGCCCCTGCGATCTTCGACCCCGGCACCCCAGACCCCTACATGCTGTTCGAGCACACGGTCAGGCCGCAGTGGAAGGACCGCATTCCCGCGGTCATTCACCTCGACGGCACGGCGCGGCTGCAGACCGTCAGCCAGGCGGACGACGCGGTGCTGGCGACGATACTGCGCGAATACCACAAGTGGAGCGGCATACCGGTCCTCTGCAACACCAGCGCCAACCATAATGGCCGGGGTTTCTTCCCGGACGCCGCCTCGGCGATGGAATGGGGGCAGCTCGCAATGGTATGGAGCGACGGAGTTCTTTACCGGCGCTCCTAGCGCCGGGCATCAAGGCGAAATGGAGGAACGATGCACGAGGCGCCAAGGGTCCTGGTTATCTCACTGCAGAAGGCGGGAACGCACCTGATGCAGGGCCTCATGCTGCAACTCGGCTACAAGATGGCAGGCGTGCCCCGGCCAAGTCCGGATAACCAGCCGGTTTTCGGCGACGAGCAGCTACTTCAGCTCGCCTCCGTCACCAGGTCAAGGGATGACTATGCGAGGCTGGCTCATTTACGCGGTCCTGAGCTCGCGCGGCGCACTCTCGATGACTGGCCCGCGCTCGGGTGGGCCTGGCAGCGCAGGCTCGGGCAGCGGGTGGTCAACAGGTACGGGCAGTCCAGGTTTGACTTCGCGGACTCGGTCATTACCAATCCGTACATCTCGTACACGAAGTTCGCCGACACGCCGCCAGGGCTGTGCTGGATCTACCATGAGCTCGACATCGACAAGGTAGATGGCAATTTCCTGCAGGAATGGACCAGCACTGGCCAGCCGCCGATCGTGTTCAATTACCGCGATCCGCGTGACACCGTGGTCTCGATGATTAACTTCCTTGAAGGGCGCACGGCGGCCGGCTACGGTAATTTCCACGAATTCGACGTCTTCCACCAGATACTCGGCTCGATGAGCTCGTGGGAAGAAAAGATCGACTACGCGCTCCGCGACCGCTCGTTCCTCGGATGGGATCAGTTCGAGAAGGCTGTCTGGCTGCTGCACCATCCGGGCGTCTGCAAGGTCAGCTTCGAGGAGCTCGTCGGCCCGAGGGGCGGCGGCTCACGCGAGCTTCAGGTCGCGGCACTGCAGCGCGTGTTCGACCACGTCGGATCGGCGGAGAACCCGGAGAAGATCGCCGACGCCGTCTACGATCCAGGTTCCTGGAGCTTCTACCAGGGCAAGGTGTCGAGCTGGCGCGACTACTTCACCGGGGGCAACCTCGCCTGCTTCGATGAACAGCATCCCTGGCTCCTGCGTCAGTACGGGTACCGCTGATGACTGGCCACGCGAAGCCCCGTGCCTTCATACTGCTCGGCGGCTTCCGCGTCATGATGCGGAACTGGCTTTACCTCACCGAACTTGCCGCCAGGGACCTGCGCATCCTTGTCATCACCTCAGAAGGCTGGCGCAGCACGGCCGAGCGGGCGATGGCAAGAGGCGAATGGCCTGCCTCGCTGATCACCGAGACGAGCTTCGTCGAAGGCGAGGTCGGCCTTGAAGGCGCGTTCACCGCGGGAGTCATCGCTCGGGTGCTCTCCTGGCGTGCGCGCTATGAGATCGCCGGCGTCTTCGCTGTCGGCGAGATGTTCGTCGAGCAGACGGGAATCACGGCCGACATGCTCGGATTGCCATCGCCGGGCCTGCGGGCGAGTCGTGCCTGCCGCAGCAAGTACCTGCAGCGGGCGTACCTGCCCGAGTGGAGTCCGCAGGTGACCGTCATCCCCGCCGAGGACAGGTTCCTTGCCGACCTGGCCGCCGTGCGGTTTCCCTCGGTGCTCAAGCCGGCGGGACGGCGGTCAAGCTCGGGGGTCCGCATAGTCAGCGACGAGGCGGAGCTCAGGGCATCGCTCGGCAGCTACCCGGCTGGAGAGACCCTGCTGGCCGAGGACTGCGTCACCGGGCCGGAATTCTCCGTCGAGACGCTGGTGAAGGACGGCCGCATCCGCTTCGAGTCACTGACCCGCAAGGGCACGACCGAAGGTGAAGGCCCGTTCTTCGTCGAACTCAGCCACACCGTCCCCGCGCCAGATGATCCCGCGAACGCGCGCCTGCTGGCGGCGAACAGGGAGATCATCGAGCGGCTCGGCTTCGCTGACGGCATCGCTCATGCCGAGCTTCGCCTGGCCCCCGGCGGGCGCGTGATGCTCATGGAGATTGCGGCGAGGACCCCTGGCGACGGCTTGATGCCGCTGTATCACCTGGCGACCGGCCAGCCGCTCGAGCCGGAAGTCATCAAGATCACGCTTGGCGAGGACATCTGCTACCCGCCGCCCAAGCGCTGCAGCCGCCAGGTCTATCTTCCCGCGAGTACAGGGACGCTCAGCGATGTCCGGGTAAGCTATCCGGGGTTCGGCGAGCCCGCCTGGTCGGCCCAGGGCGAGGCCTGGCCGGAAATTAAGCCAGGACACCCGGATGATCCGCCCGCGTTGCGGGCAGTACTGGTGCTCAAGCAGCGCGGCGAGGCCCTGCGGCCGTTCACCGAATCGGACGACCGCGTCGTCACGTACCTGATCGATGCCAGATCCATCGCTGAGCTTGACGAGCTTGACGCCGCCGTCAGCGGCGGCATTGAGCTGATCACTGACGAGGAGAGGAAAGGGGAAGCCAGGCATGTGGGTAGTTGAGCTGACCTTCAACGGCGGGCCTGAGCGGCTGGCCGCGCGTGGTGCCCATCGTGACATTCTCATGCGACTGCACGGCGCCGGGCTCGTGAAGCTGGCCGGCCCGCTCGCCGATGACTCGGGTGCCATCATCGTCTTTGACGTTCCTGGCCGCGCCGAGCTCGACGACCTGATGGCTCAGGATCCCTACTTCACGACTGCCGGAGTCACGGTCAGCCAGGTGCGCCAGTGGGCGCCGTTCGTGTACTGAAAGCCCGCATGGATACCCGAACCGGGCAGCCCGCCGGCGACCGCCAGTTACTGACTCTCCCTGTCTTCCGCCAGCTCTGGGGCGGAGACTTCCTGGCCAGGCTCGGCTATCAGATCTGCGAGTTCCTCTTTCCGCTGATAGCGGTCGTCAAGCTGCACAGCAGCGGCGTCGAGGCCGGCTTGATCTCCGCTTCGCAGTTCGTGCCGGTCATCGTCTTCGCCCTGATCGCGGGCGCGGTCGCCGACCAGGCGGAAACCCGCAGCCTCATGCTGGTCAGCTCGATCGTGCGAGGGGCGATGCTCGGGCTGCTCGGCCTGGTGTACGGGCTCGGCGGCCTCGGGTTCCTTGCCCTGCTGATCGCGGCGATGGTCGTGGGATCGGCGACCGTTTTCTACGATGTCGGATTTCAGTCCGCGATTCCGCGGCTGCTGAGCTCATCGGAACTGGCCAGGGGCAACGGGTTGCTCCAGGCGAGCACCTCGGCGACCCAGCTCGCCGGTCCCACGCTGGCCGGCCTGCTGCTTTCGGCGGCTGGCCTGCCGTTCGCGCTCGGCGCGACCGGCGCCATGTTCGCCGGCGCGATCGTGGCCTTCGGTTTCCTCAGGTCGGCCGCGATGCCGTCCGCGCGGGACGCCGGGGGCGCGCAAGGCACGGGTACTGACCGAGGCTGGCGTACGGTCTTCACCGGCCTGAAATATAGCTGGGGCTGCCGCGAGATCAGGGATCTCTGCCTGCAATCAGGCTTCTTCAATTTGCATGAGCAAGCCTTCGTCACGGCGTTCTTGCTTTTCGGCGTCCGCACGGCCCATCTTTCCGCCGGCGTCGTCGGCATCCTGCTGGGGATCGCCAGCGCCGGCGCCCTGATCGGCTCCATTGTCGCCGGACGTCTTTCCGTCCGGCTGCACGCTGGCGCCTCGCTGACCACTGGCCTGGTGACCGCTTCGGCGATGCTGCTGATCGGTCCGCTGCTGACTCCCGCACTTCCGGTCATCCCGGTCTTCGGCACCGCGTTCTTGCTGAACGGCCTCGCACTCGGCACCTACAACGTGTACGCGATCAGCCTGCGCCAGGCGATACCGCCCAGGCGGTTCGTCGGGTCGGCGACGGCCAGTTACCGCATGGTCTCGCTTGGACTCGTGCCGGTCGGCGCGCTGGCCGGCGGTGCGCTTGCCGACGCGTACGGCCCGCACGCGGCACTGCTGATCATCGCCGCCTCCATGACGTGCGTCTCGCTCTTGCTGCTCAGCTCGCCGGTCAAGCGCATCAGGTCAGTACACGATGCGGCGGGAGCGGCGTCATGATCACGGTCAGCATCCACGACACGATCGGCGCGATCGACGCTGGCGAGTGGGACGGGCTCACGTCAGGCGCGATCGATCAGAGTCACTGCTACCTCAGTTTCAGGGAGCTCGTCGAGCCCGGCGATCCGGTCGTCGCGGTCGCGCAGGCCGGCGGGCGAGCCGTCGCGGCACTGCACGGTTCAGGCACTGTCGCGGGCACCGCGTTGTTCAGCCATCCGTGGAAGATGCTGGCAAGCCCACAGTTCCTGCGGGCAAGCGAGCTGGGCGATCCGGCAAGCGCGGCCAGGTCAGCGACGCACGACTCGCTGCTGCGGCGTCTTTGCGCCGGCCGGGGCGAAGGGCCGGCCTGGGAGCGGCTGGCTGCCGCGCTCGGCGAGGTCACCGTCTTCAGGGGCTTTGACACGACATCAGCGGCGCTCGCTCCCGACCTGCCAGGCGATCAGCGGACAACGGCAATGCTCGCGTTGCTCGGCGCGCTCAAAAACCACGCGGCGGCCGGCGTGCCGCAAGGGATCGCGCTGCCCTTCGTGCATCCTCTCGACGACGCGCTCCGTGCGGCCCTGGCGAGCAGCGGATTCTGCCGCGGCGTCCTGACCGGAGTCACCGTCTTCGACACCAGCGGTGCCGGGTCGCTTGACGAGTTCCAGGCCGCTCAGCCCAAGGGCATCAGGCGCCGCTACCGCAGCGACCTTGCCGCGTTCGGCTCATCGGGAATGTCCATCAGGACGGTTACGGTAACCGGCTGCCTTGATCGCCTGGTCGAGCTTGAGGCGGCTAACCTGGAAAGGCACGGCGGAACCCCCGACCGTGCCAGGCTGGCCGCGACGAGGTCATCGATGGCCAGGCTGCTTGGCCAGGCGCTCAGGGTCATCGGGATCGAGCGCGACGGCTCGCTGGTGGCCTGCGGGATAGACCTCGTCGATGACCGTAACTACCTCGGGCTGGTTTACGGCTGTGATTACGCCGAGCCCGACCTCCCGCTCGCCTACCGCCAGCTCGTGTGCTACGAGCCGGTCAGGTACGCGACAAGCCGGGGGCTCGGTCAGGTCAGGATGGGGTTCGAGGCCTTCGAGCCCAAGCTCTACCGCGGCGCCAGGCTCGAGACGCGCGAAATGTGGATGTGGCTGGCAGATGAGGCCGCGATGGGGTCGCTGGCTGACTTGCTCGAATTCCTCAGCGTGCGCTCGATGGCTTATTTCGCCGGCCTTGTGGACACCGAGTCTGACTACTTTCTCGCCCCGCTATCTTGACTGGTTATGACCTTCGTGCTGAGCGGCTTCGCCGACGAGATCTCATCGGACCCGGCGGAACAGCTTGAGGTGCTCGCGGCCGAGTCGATCGGCTTCCTCGAATTCCGCAGTGCCTGGTCAGCCAACGTGGCCGATCTCACCGACGCTCAGGTGACGGCCTTCAGGTCCGCCATCGACGCCGCCGGGGTCCAGGTCTCCGCGATCGGCTCGCCGATCGGCAAGATCGGCATCACGGCGCCGTTCGAGCCGGAACTCGCGAGAATGCGCCGCGTCGCGGAGATCGCCGCGCGGCTCGGCACGAACCTGGTCCGCGTGTTCTCTTTCTTCATCCCCGCAGGCGATCAGCCAGAGCGGTACCGCACCGAGGTCATCGACCGGCTCGCCGCCCTCACCCAGGTCGCGGTCGAGCATGGCCTGATCCTGGCACACGAGAACGAGAAGCTGATTTACGGCGACATACCTGAACGCTGCGCCGACCTGATCGCCAGCGTGGAATCGCCGAACTTGCGCGCCACCTTCGACGCGGCCAACTTCGTGCAGTGCGGCGTACGCCCGCACACCGGAGCATACGGGCTGATCCGTCCCTACCTGAAGTACGTGCAGATCAAGGACGCGCGAGCGGAAACCGGCGAGGTAGTGCCTGCCGGGCAGGGCGACGGCGAGGTCAGGCAGACCCTGAGCGCCCTCATCGAGGACGGCTTCGACGGTTACTTGTCGCTTGAGCCGCACCTCGCCGCTGGTGGTACCTTCGGCGGTTTCAGCGGCCCGGCGAACTTCCGCCGGGCCGCCTCCGCGCTCAAGTACCTGCTTGCCGAGCTGGACGCCGACTGGACCTAGGGGAACGACACCACGTCGCTCGGCCCGCCGTTCGAGGAGTCGACGGCGGCTCCGGTGCCGTCTACCACGGACTCGATGCCGCCAGACCCGCTCAGGAACACGGTCAGCAGGTCATGCACAGAGACCCCTGGCGCATCTCTAGGAACAGCGAACGCCTCTGAGGCCTCGATCGGGATCCCCAGCTCGAAGAAGCAGTAGCTCCCCAGGCCGTAACCGGAGAAGTGCCGCACCCAGCCAGACACGCGGAAGGCCGGATACCCGTCGGTCGTCGCGTTCTCCATCCAGGCCGCCTGGCTCGGCGGGTCATAAGGCATCTCGTTCTGGAAGAAGTAGTCAGAGCCGTAGTCGCCGTTCCAGATCACCTGCGTCTGCTCGTAGTGCTCGATGAAGAGCCCGTAAGCGGTCACCGAGTTGCCGTTGACGATGAGCCCGTGATCCCCGACGTTGTCCGTCCAGCCGACGCCCGCGCCGTGATCGGCCCGCCAGGCCCAGATGTCATCGAGGATGACCTGCGAACTGTTCACGATCAGGCTGTTCGCCGCCGAGCCCGCCTCGGCGCCGCCGATGCGGAAGAACACATCGGAAAGCAGCGTCGGGTCATTGCGATGCCCGTCCCTGACCGGCTCGCCGTGATACCCGACCTGGAAAAGCACCGGAGAGTTCACCGGGCCCGCGTCGAAGATCAGCCCGGACACCTTCACCCCGGCGACGTTCCCTATCTGCATGGCGGCCTTGCCGCTGGTCGGAATCAGCGTCGCGAAGCCGAGCCCGAGTACCACGGTGTGGGCCCTGGTGACCTCGATCGGCGACGGCAGCTCATAGACGCCTGGAGTCAGGATCAGGTTCTTGCTTTTCAGTTCCGCGTTGATCGTTGCCACGGGCGTGCTCGGGGTCGCGATGGAAAATTGGCCGATCCGAATGGACCTTCCGGCCTCAGGCCCGTTCTTCCAGGCGGGTCCGACCGAGTTTCGCCTGGTCGCAGGCACGAACACCCGGTACCTGCCGCTCGCGGCCGTATACAGGAACGGCTGTTCCTCTGTGACTGGGCTGCTCGCCACCGTGGTGTAGGGGCCGGCGCCGCCAGTGACGCCGAACGCCTGCGCCGGCGCGCCGTTGTCGCCGGCGAAGACCTGGTTCCATACCCCGTTCGACCAGCCGTCCAGGTCGCTGTTGCGCACGATGAACTGCTGCTGGGAACCGTTGACTATCGACCCGCCGGTGAACTCGGAGTCGGCAACGAAACCGCCGCTCGCGTAGTCGGGCGAGCCATTGCAGTAGTCCATGAACGACACGCCGCCGTTGATGTCCACCCGGCGCAGCGGAGCGGCTTGTGAGACCGCCCAGAACTCGGTGTTCGCCTGGCATCCTGAGCCGCCGGCGACGTTGATGGTCAGGTTGGACAGCGATCGCCAGAAATTGTCGAGCGCGATGCAGTTGTTCGCGGCGAAGCACTGGTTGTAAACATCGACCGAGCCGTTGATCACGACGTCGCCAGGGGTCGCGCCGAGCCCGGCGACCTGCTCGTAGTAGCCGACCTGGAAGATCAGCGGGTCGCCTGCCGTCCCGTAAGTGCCTGGCTCGAACAGCAACGCGTAGCGCTGCGTCCCGAACTGGTTGGGTACCTGCTGGTTTGCGATCGAGTTGACCGTTGACTGAATCTCGCTCTGCGGCATGGACGGCGTAAAGACGTAGACATTTGCCCCCAAGTTCGGCTCGCCGCGGACTGCGCGCGCGGGGGCCGGAGCCCGCAGGTGACGAGCAGCGGCACTAGCGCTCGCGCCGTCAGCGGCCGGCATGGCCGCGGCGGCGCCGTAGGACGCCACCGCGACGGCGGCGGCCAGGCTTGCGCAGCGAAGGAGCGTTCTTGGACTGAAGAGCCTTAACACGCTGGACCTCCCGGGGCCGGGTCTGACTTATTTCACGGCGTGAACTATCGTAAGACCTTATGGTGGCCTCATCCAATGCCACGACCGTGCGTGACCTACGTCGCAGCAACCGGTCACGCGCTCTTTGGCAGGTCTTCCTTTACGGGCCGCTGACCAGGCAGGAAATCGGCGTGCAGGCCGGTCTCAGCCCGGCCACGGTGAGCAACCTGATGGCCGACCTCGTCGCCGAGGGAGTCATCGTCGAGGTCGGGCTCGAGGACTCAAACGGCGGCCGCCCGCGCAGTCTTTTGCAGGTCAACCCCGAACACGGCCACGTGATCGGGGTTGACGTCGGGGAAACGGCGTTCCTCGTGGAACTTTTCGACCTCGGTCTCGGGGTCCTGGCCAGGCACCTGTCAGCGGCTGACACGGCGGTACTCGATCCCCACGACGCGGTCAGCCATGTCGCCGCCGGCGTCAGGTCGGTCATAACCCTGGCCGGCGTGGACGCGCGGTCGGTGCTCGGCGTCGGGGTAGCCGTGCCCGGCCTGGTTGAGCACCGGCAGGAGGCGATCGTCCACGGCCAGAGCGTGGGCTGGGAAGCGGTGCCTGTCGAGAGCATGCTGCGGGGGATGGTCGACCTGCCTGTCCTGGTCGACAACGGGGCCAAGACCCTCGGCCAGGCGGAGAAGTGGTTCGGCGCCGCCCGCGGCACAGACAACGCGATCATCCTCTTGCTCGGCACCGGCCTCGGCACCTGCGTTATCAGCAACGGCGAGGTCTACCGCGGCGCCACGAGCAGCGCGGGGGAGTGGGGTCACACGACCGTGGTCGTCGGCGGGCGCCGCTGCCGCTGCGGTGCCGATGGCTGCCTTGAGGCTTACGTCGGCGCGGAGGCGATCGCGGCCAGGTATGCCGAGCTTGGCGGCACCCAGTACGAGGGCGGTCCGGCGGGCCTGGAAGAGTTCGTCGGCTCGATCATCGGGGCCGGTGCTCTTGACGAGGCCGCTGACGAGCCTGCCGCGCTGGTGATGGACGAGGTCGTGACCTACCTCGGGGCCGGCCTGGCCAACCTGGTCAACCTGTTCAATCCCGAGCGGGTCGTGGTCGGCGGCTGGCTCGGCCGGGCGCTCAGCGACCCCTTCCTGCCGAGGATCACCGAGGCGGCCGGCCGCAACGCGCTGCGGTTGCCGTTCAGCGGGGTCGAGATCGTCAAGGCCGAACTTGGCCAGGACGCGGTCGCGCTTGGCGGTGCCACGCTGCCGATCGCCAGGCTGCTGAACGCCGGCGCCATGGCCGGCCCGGCGGCTGCCCCGATCAGGACAGGGCGGCGTCCGGTGTTTACCGCCAGCTAACTACCGCGCAAAGCCAACTACCGGATTAGGAGTGACTCGTTGCTGACCTGGCCGCAGGGGTTCGTTTTCGGCGCATCGACGTCCGCGTACCAGATTGAGGGTGCCGTGAGCGAGGATGGCCGGACGCCGTCGATCTGGGATACCTTCTGCCGCGCGCCTGGCAAGGTAACCCATGGCGACACCGGCGACATCGCCTGCGATCACTATCACCTGATGGAGGCCGACCTCGACCTGGCGGCCGGCCTCGGCCTTGACTGCTACCGGTTCTCGATCGCCTGGCCGCGGATCATGCCCGATGGCGGCAGCCAGGTCAGCAAGCGCGGCCTCGACTTCTACCGCCGGCTGCTCGACGGCCTTGACGCCAGGGGCGTCACCCCGATGGCGACATTGTTTCACTGGGACTTGCCGCAGCCGCTGCAGGATGCGGGTGGCTGGGTCAGCAGGGAAACCGTCGCCAGGTTCACCGAGTACGCAGCGGCCGTGCTCGAGGCACTGGGAGACGTGGTCCCTTTCTGGGTTCCTGTCAACGAGCCGTTCTGCGCGGGGATGATCGGTCACCTGCAAGGCAGGCACGCTCCTGGTCTCGTTGACCTGCACTCGGCGCTGGCCGCTTCGCATCACCTGATGCTTGCCCACGGCGAGGCCGTCCGCCTGATCCGCGAACTGGCACCAGGCGCACAGGCCGGCGGATCCACGCTGCTGTCCGACATCAGCCCTGCTTCCCCGAGTGAGGCCGACCGGGCGGCCGCCGCCAGGCTCGACGGGCACGAGAACCGCTGGTTCCTCGATCCGATGTTCCGCGCCAGCTATCCGGCCGACCTGCTCGACTGGTATGCCCGCCAGGTGCCCGTCGACTTCATCCGCGACGGCGACCTTGACCTGATCGCCTCGCCGACGGACTTCAGCGGCATCAACTTCTATGAGACCAAGGCCGTCGCCTTCGACGCGACGGAGCCCTACCATCAGGCGATTGTCCGGCCGGCCGCGCAGTTCACCGTGGCCCTGACGGCCAACGGCATCGACGCCCGCCCGGCTGGCCTCGGCCGGGTCCTGCGCCGCCTGCGTGATGAGTACCCAGCCATTCCGCTCTACATCACCGAGAACGGCGCGCCATTCTACGACTACGCCGACCCGGAAGGCCGGGTCAGCGACCCAGAGCGGGTCGCCTACCTGGCCGCTCACCTCGGTGCCGTCAGCGAGGCCATCGCCGACGGCGTTGACGTGCGCGGCTACTTCGCCTGGTCGCTGCTCGACAACTTCGAGTGGGCCGACGGCTACAGCCGCCGCTTCGGGCTGTACTACGTGGACTTCCCCACCCAGCGCCGTATCCCGAAAACCAGCGCCCACTGGTACCGGGACTTCATCGCGGCCGCACGCGACTAGCCCGCCGCGGCTGTGGTCCGGGGCCGGGCAAGCTCGCCCGCCCGGTGCCGGCCCGCTGCCCGGTGCCGCCCGCTGCCCGGTGCCCGGTGCCGGCCGGCTGCCCGGTGCCGTCCGGCAGGCGGGTTTGGCTGGCTCGCCGTGCTCGCGACCGCCGCCGCCCGCCGCCATGGCGTGTTTTGCCCGGTTTGGCTGGTGAGCCGGAGTCGGTGCGCCGCTCTCCGGCGCGATCGGGCTGGATGATTTGCGCGTTTTGCGTGGGTCCGAAAAGTGAACCCGTACACGGTCAGCGCTGACCTGCGACCCTGTACGGGTTTCCTATTGATCGGGCGGGCGTTATGGGGTTTTTGTTATATTCCGCGAAGCGGAAACTCGTACAGGGTCGCGAGCCGCTCGCGACCCTGTACGAGTTCACTTTCTGGACGCACTCCCGTGCGCGGCTGGTATCAGGCACTTGACTTCCATAACTTCACGAGTTAGTTCAAGAGTTAGAAGAAGTCTCCTGCCCTCACCAAGGGCAGTTCGCGAAGGGCTGTGGTGCCCACATGTTCCGACCTACCCGGTTAACCGCCGGCGTTTTCTGCGTGCTCGTCACCTTGACCGCGCTGGCCACGGCACAGTTCGCGGCCCTGGCGCCCTCCGCTTCGGCAGCGGAGACCCAGCTCGGCGAGACCGGCTGGGTGGCCAGCTCCAATACCAGCTCTTCGGCGGCCGACGCCCCGGCGAACGCCATTGACGGCAACTTGAGCACCAGGTTCAGCAGCGACGCCGATCAGGCGTCCGGCATGTATTTCCAGGTGAACCTGGGCTCGTCCCAGACCTTTAACCAGATCGAGATGAATTCGCCGAACTCGGCGGGCGACTATGCCCGCGGCTACAACGTCGAGGTCTCGAGCGACGGCAGCACGTTTACCTCGGTGGCTACTGGCACGGGCTCGGGAACCCCGGAGGTCGTGACCTTCACCGCCCAGACCGCGCAGTACATCCGGGTGGTGCTGACGGCGGCGTCGACGACGAACTGGTGGTCCATTGACGAGTTCACGGTCTACAACGGGACACCGGAAACCCAGCTCGGCGAGACCGGCTGGGTCGCGAGCTCGAACACGAACTCCTCGGCGGCCGACGCCCCGGCGAACGCCATTGACGGCAACCTGAGCACCAGGTTCAGCTCGGACGCGGTCCAGGCGTCTGGAATGTATTTCCAGGTGAACCTGGGTTCGTCCCAGACCTTCAACGAGATCGAGATGAATTCGGTGAACTCGGCGGGCGATTACGCTCGCGGCTACAACGTGGAGGTCTCGAGCGACGGCAGCACGTTCACTTCGGTGGCGACAGGAACCGGCACCTCGTCGCCCGAGATCGTGACCTTCGCCGACACGACCGCCCAGTACATCCGCGTCGTCCTTACCGCCGGCGGCACTACGAGCTGGTGGTCCATTGACGAGTTCACCGTCTACACCGACAGCAGCGGCGGCGGTGGTGGCGGTGGCGGCGGCTCGGGTCCGCCGACCGGCGGCAGCCTCGGTTCCAACGTGATCGTGTTCACGCCGAGCGAGCCGGAAAGCTCGATCCAGAGCGAAGTCAACACGATCAGCAACGCGCAGGTCGGCAACCAGTTCGGCACCCAGCGCTACGCCCTGCTGTTCGAGCCGGGCACCTACGGGTCGACCTCCGACCCGCTCATGATCACGGCCGGCTATTACGAGGAGATCGCCGGCCTCGGGCAAAATCCGAGCCAGGTCGTGATCAACGGCGCCATCCAGGCCTTCAACCAGTGCTCGGGCGGCACCTGCAACGCGACGGACAACTTCTGGCGGTCGGTCTCCAACCTGACGATCAATGTCATGGGCAACACCGGCTGCGAGGCGGGCGACGACTTCTGGGCCGTGTCCCAGGCCGCGCCCATGCGCCGGGTCCAGGTCAACGGCAACCTGTCCCTGATGGACTACTGCAACGGCTCGCCCGACTACGCGAGCGGCGGTTTCATCGCCGATTCACGGTTTACCGGCGGCACCGTCACCAACGGCAGCCAGCAGCAGTTCATGACCAGGAACTCGAGCCTTGACGGCTGGAGCAACTCGGTGTGGAACCAGGTGTTCTGCGGTGACCCTGGCGCCCCCGCGCAGAGCTTCGCGGGCAACTCGGGCGACAGCGGCGGGCCAAGCTCCTACACCACGCTGTCGACCTGCCCGGTCACCGAAGAAGAGCCATACCTTTACCTGGACTCGGGAGGCAGCTACCACGTCTTCGTGCCAAGCACGCAAACCAATTCCAACGGCCCGACCTGGACCTCCACCACGAATACTCCGGGCACCTCGCTCGCCTGGAGCACCTTCTACGTGGCCAGCCCGTCAAGCTCGGCCGCCACGATCAACTCGGCCCTTGCCGCCGGGGACAACCTGATCTTCACGCCAGGTGTCTACAACCTGAGCTCCACGATCAACGTGACTGACGCCAACACGAAGATCATCGGCCTTGGCTTCCCGACCCTGATCCCGGCCAGCGGCAACATCACGATGAACGTCGCCGACGTAGGAGGCGTGAGTATCTCCGGCATCATCTTCGACGCGGGCCAGGCGAGTTCCTCCGCGCTGCTCCAGGTCGGCACCGCAGGCTCCACGGTCAGCCATGCCAGCGATCCGGTGACGATTGACGACGTGTTCTTCCGCGTCGGCGGCGCCGAGGCAGGCACGGCCGCGACCAGTTTCATCGACAACAGCAACAACTCCATCATCGACGATGTCTGGGCCTGGCGCGCCGATCACGGTGCCGGGGCCGGCTCATGGACCGGCGACCAGGGCAACACCGGCCTCATCGTCAACGGCAGCAACGTCACCGCCTACGGCCTCGCTGTCGAGCACTACCAGAAAGACGAGGTCATCTGGAACGGCCAGGGCGGCGAGGTCATTTTCTTCCAGAACGAGAACCCCTACGAGGTCCCGAGCCAGTCGGCCTGGATGTCAAGCTCAACCCAGGACGGCTACCCGGCCTTCTACGTCCCGAGTTCCGTCACCTCTTTCACCGGCTACGGCATGGGCAGCTATTCCTACTTCGATCAGGGCGTAGCCATAGAAAACGCCATGGCCTTCCAGGCACCAGACACGTCGGGAGTCGTCTTCCACGACCTCCTCACCGTCTTCCTTAACGGGTCGGGCGGCATCGAATCGGTCATCAACGGCACGGGCGCCGCCGTCAGCTCGAGCTTCGGCGGCCCGAGCGACGTCGTCACCTATCCCTGATCCCCCTGCTGGTGCCCCGCTGTCTCGAGATGGCGGGGCATCACACGGGCACCGACCACGTAGGCGACGACCACAGAGACGATAACCAGGGGCATCAGCACGATGCCGTCAGAGGCCAGCAGCAGCGTCGCGAGCAGCACGGAAGTGAGCGGCAAGCTGAGCATCACGCAAGACATCGCCCCGATCCCCATGGCGGCGCCGGCGATCGGCGCCAGCCCTGGGAAATGCGAGATCGCCAGCCCGATCGCCGCGCCAGTGAACATGGCGGGAAACACCGGCCCGCCGCGGAAACTGCTCATCGACACGCTGTAGGCGAGACCTTTGCAGGCGACAAGCAGCACAAGCACGGCAGCGGAAAAGCTCGCGTGCCTGACGATCAGTGGCCCCAGCGCGTCCTGGCCGGAAAACAGCACCTCGGAGGCGGCCTTACCTGACCCCGCAGCGAACGCCACCGCCAGGCCGGCGACCACGAGTCCCGCGACAGGAAGCGCGGTCAGCGTGCGGGAACTCACGTAGCCGCGCAGCCAGAGCGCTAGCCGCCGCATTCCGGACCCGGCGAACGCGGCGACTACTCCGATGACGACCGCCCAGCCGAACTCGCCGACCGTCGGCGTCCCCACGTGCGGCAGCCCGTGAATAGCGAGCGAAAACGTGCCGAGCCCTGTCCAGGTACCGAGCCCGACGAAGATCAGCGCCCCGATCCCGGCCGCGAGCAGGCCAGGCACCAGCACGATAAGCATCGTGGGTCCGCCCAGGCCCGAGGCTTCCATCAGCAAAAACGCACCGACGATCGGTGATCCGAGCAGCGCGCTTATCGCGGCGAATCCTCCTGCCGCCCCGACGACGGTCGCTGCCTGCGCGGGCAGCGGCTTCCTTGGCAGCCTGGCCGCGAGCAGTGCCAGCCCGCCGCCGAGCAGGATCAGCGGCATCTCGGGCCCGAGCACCATGCCGAACACCAGCGTGGCAAGCGCCGCGAGCACGACTCCGGGAAGCTCGGCGGCACCGGGCGGCGGATGCAGCTTGAACCCGTAAGCCGGCGAGGGCCCGCCTTCGCCTGGCAGGTACCTGATCGAGAGCGCGACAAGTACCCCGCCGACCGCCAGCACGGGCACCGGCCACCACAACGGCGCGGTCGCGAACCCGAGCCCATGCGGCAGGTGAACGAACACTTCCTTTTGCAAATAGCTGACCAGGGCCAGGAATCCGTAGGCCGCCGCCGAGACTGGCAGGCCGAGAACGGCGGCGAACCCGAGCAGCACCAGGTACCCGCGCGAGCGCAGCAGGTCCTCAGGCCGCGCGGCAGGTGTCGTCACAGACGGATTGTGAAGGAGGGCCGCGCCGCGGAGATCATCCCGCACGGGTGATTCAGCGGAGGGTGGCCGTCACCTCGCTAGCCGGTTCCCGCGCGATCATAAGGCAGAATGTTGTCATGCCGGACTCTAATTACGCGACGTCATCACAAAGCGGAGCAAGAACGGCACGCCAGGTAGCCGACAATTACGTGACCGAACTAGCCGGGCTTGACCCGCTCTGGTCTACTCGGCTGGGTCTTCGCCCGGGTGAGGACCGCCTTCCCGACTTCTCCCCTGCCGGGCACGAGGCGACCTCGGACCTGGCCAGGGCCACGCTCGCCGCGCTGGCCGGCGCCAGCACAGGCGACCCAGATGACCGTCGCTGCGGCCGGCTGCTGCGCGAGCGGCTCGAGGCCGAGCTGGCGATGGCCGACACCGGCGAGTACTTCCGCCAGATCTCGAACCTGTACGGGCCGCCGCAGGTCGTCCGCAGCAACTTCCTCGACATGCCGGCCAGCACGCCAGCGGACTGGGCCGCCATCGCCACCAGGATGTCAAGGATGCCAGCGGCGATGGCCGGCTACCGCACGACTCTTCGTGAAGGGCTGAGCCGTGGCCTGATCGCCGGTCCCCGTGCGGTGCGCACGGTCATCGGCCAGCTCGGCGACTGGGCAGCGGCCGGCGAAGGCAAAGGCTGGTTCGCGCAGTTTGCCGCCACCGCGGACGTGCGGGAATCCCTGCGGGCCGAACTCGACCTGGCCGCCGCGACCGCGATAGCTGCCATCACCGACCTGCGTGACTGGATGGCGGCCGAGTACCTGCCGCGGACGGCCGGCCAGCCCGATGGCATCGGTGCCGAGCGTTACCAGGTCTGCGCACGCTCGTATACAGGTGCGGACCTGGACCTCGCCGAGGCTTACGAATACGGGTGGGAGCAATACCGCGAACTGTCAGAACAAATGCTTTCTGCGGCCAGGATAATCGTCCCGGGAGCGGCCGGCGCGGGCGAAGCCTTTGAATACCTGAACGCGAACGGCGAAGCGGTGGAAGGGGTCGAAGAAATCCGCTCGCGGCTGCAGCGGATGATGGACGACGCCATGGCCGAACTCGACGGCACGACTTTCGACCTCGCCGAGCCAGTCAAGACCGTCGAGGCCAGGATCGCTCCCGCGGGCAGCGCGGCGGCTCCGTACTATACCGCGCCTTCGCGCGACTTTTCCCGGCCAGGGCGTACCTGGCTGCCGACGCTCGGCCGTACCAGGTTCCCGCTGTGGAACCTGGTAAGCACCTGGTATCACGAAGGTGTGCCCGGGCATCACCTGCAGCTCGCGCACTGGCGTTACCTGGGCGACAGGCTCTCGCTGTACCAGACGAGCGCGGGAAGCGTCAGCGCGTGCAGTGAAGGCTGGGCGCTTTACGCTGAACGCCTGATGGACGAGCTCGGGTACCTGACCGACCCGGGCGCCAGGCTCGGGTACCTGGACGCGCAGATGCTCAGGGCGGTCAGGGTCATCATCGACATCGGGATGCACACAGGGGCCGAGATTCCCTCCGACTCACCACTCGCGCCAGGCCAGACCTGGACTCCCGACCTGGCCAGGGAGTTCTTCGGCAGGAACAGCGGCCGTCCGGCGGACTTCATTGACAGCGAGATCGTCAGGTACCTCAGCGTGCCTGGCCAGGCCATCAGCTACAAGCTCGGTGAACGCGCGTGGCTCGAGGGCCGCGACGCGGCCAGGGCGGCTCGCGGGGCCGCCTTCGACCTGAAATCCTGGCACATGGCCGCGCTGTCGCTCGGCTCGCTCGGCCTCGACGACCTTGCCATGGAACTGGCGGCCGCCTAGGGCAAGAGGCCGTGCAGCGGGAACACGGCGGTGCGGGTGGCCATGATCGCGCGATCTACCGGATCGCCAGGGTCATAGCCGCGTTCGAACGAGGTGAATGTGGCCTGCGCCTGCTCGGTCATGCACTCGGGTGCCTGCCGTCCTGTCCGTCTCGCGACATAGTCACGCCACGCCTGCGGCGTGCTCGTCGCGGGATCGACGGGCCGGCCCGTCGCCTCGCCGAGCAGGTGAGTCCAGGTACGGGGAACGACCTGGACGAGTTCGTACCCGCCGCCGCCGGTCAGCAGCCAGCGGCCGCCCGCCGTCTCATGGGCGAGGCTGTGGATGGCGGCATGCGCCGCTCGCTGTGCGTCGATGGTGAGTTCCAGGTTCGCCAGCGGGTCGAGCCAGTGCGTGTCACACCCGTGCTGGCTGACCAGGATCTGCGGCCTGAACGAACGGAGCAGCGCGGGCACGACCGCGTGAAACGCGCGTAGCCAGCCGGCGTCCCTCGTTCCCGCGGGAAGGGCCACGTTGACCGCTGAGCCTGTCGCTTCCGGGCCGCCAGTCTCCGTCGCCCGGCCGGTGCCGGGGAACAAGGTCGCCGGGTTCTCATGCAGGCTGATCGTGAGCACTCGCGGGTCGTGATAGAAAGCTGCCTGCACGCCGTCGCCGTGGTGCACGTCGATGTCCACGTAGGCGATCCGCTCGGCGCCCTGCGACAGCAGCCATCTGATCGCGATCGCGGGGTCGTTGTACACGCAGAAGCCGCTGGCGTGGCCGGCCATGGCGTGGTGCAGCCCGCCTCCGATGCTGATCCCGTGCTCCGCCGCACCAGTCAAGACGGCTCTGGCCGCCGCCAGCGTGGCCCCGGCCACCAGTGCGGACGCGTCATGCATGCCCGCGAAGACCGGGTCATCGGGCGTGCCGAGCCCGAACCTGGCAGGAACCGGCGCCGGATCTGGTTCGCTCGCCAGCTTGACCGCCTCGATGTAAGCGGCATCATGCACGCTGGCGAGTTCGTCGTCGGTGGCGGGTTCAGGCGGGCAGACCTTGACGCCATCGGCTCCCAGTACGCCAAGCTCGCGCGCGAGCTCCATGGTCAGCTCGACCCTGACCGGCGCGAGCGGATGGGCCGGACCGAAGTTGTAGCTGGTCAGGCGGTCAGACCAGGCGACGTGCGCGGTGCAGGGCATTGCATCATCCTCTCGCGGCCTGGCCTTGCGGGTAACCCTTTCGCCGGGTCACTACAGAAGGTGCTTGAGGTGCTACAGTGAGTGATTCCAGCTGAGGTCTGTTCGGAGGTGCCATGCCGCCAGCGGAGCGCCAGGTACTTTCCGCGGAGCGGACGCCCAATCGGATGGGTCAATGGTGGCTGGACCGTTCGGTTCGTTCCAAGGCGCTGGTCGTGCTCGCGGTTCCCCTGGTCGCGCTGGTCGGCATCGCGGCGGCAAGCCTGGCGCTGCAGCACGAGGAGCGATACGAGCGCGCGCTGGCACTCAAGGACGTGAATGTCGTCGATGCCGCCGGTCAGGTACTGGATGACGCGCTCAATGCGGAGACCGCGGTCCGCGGGTACGTCGCGACAGGGAACCCGACCTTTCTCCGGCCGTATTCCGCGGGCGTGCGCAGGTTCCCCCGCGACACGCGCAAACTGCGGGTGGTCATGGCCGCGTACGGTGACGTGCGGGGGCAGCGGGCCGTCGTCGCTACCGCCGGGCGGGCGCTTGCCCAGCTAACCGCGATGGTGCACGATACGGCCCGAGGCGAGCCGGCCAGCGGCCTTGAAGGCCCGATGGAAAGCGCCAGGACGACCGTTGACGCGCTGAGCCGGCAGGTCAGCGCTCTCGTGAAAGGCCCGGCGCTCAGCGTGATCATGCGCCGCAACGCCACGACGTCGCTGGAGACCGCCAATGGCCGGCTTGACATCGCCGGCATCGTGGCGGGGCTGCTGGCCGGCCTGGCCGGCGTCGCGCTGTTCATCTGGGGCATCACCGGCCGCCTCCGCCTGGCGGCGGAGAACGCCCGCCGGCTCGGCGAAGGGCGCCCGCTGCTGCCCGCGCCAAGATCCCGTGATGAGATCGGCCGCCTCGCGTGCTCAATGATCAGGGCCGAGGGACTGCTGGCGAGCCGTGCCGCCGAGCTGACCTCGGCCCGCGATGACGCGCTCAGGGCTACCGAGGCAAAGAACACGTTCTTGTCAAGCACGAGTCATGAGCTGAGGACACCGCTCAACTCCATACTCGGCTTCACTCAGCTACTTGAGATGTCGGATCTTGAAGCCGATGACCGGGATGGCGTCGAGCGCATCCTCGCGGCAGGACGGCATCTGCTTGCCCTGATCAACGAGCTTATTGACATCGCGCGCATCGAGTCAGGCGAGATGAGCTTGTCGGTCGAGCCGGTCGCGGTCGGCCCGCTGCTCGAAGAGGCGGCGACGCTGATGGCGCCGCTCGCGGCAAGGCGCTCGATCCGCATCGCGCGCGACAGCACATGCCAGTCGCTCGCGGCGTACGCGGACCGGCAGCGCTTCTCTCAGGTCCTGGTCAACTTGATCTCGAACGCGGTCAAGTACAACAGGCTCGGCGGCAGCATCACGGTGACCTGCCTGCCGTTGAGCGCCGAGCAGATAAGCGTCACCGTGACCGATACCGGCCGCGGCATCGCGCCCGGCGACCTCGAGCGGATCTTCATCCCGTTCGAGCGGCTCGGAGCCGACCAGAGCGCCGTCGAAGGTACCGGTATCGGGCTGCCGCTGGCCAGGGCGCTCACCGAGGCAATGGGCGGTCACCTGGTGGTTACCAGCACTCCCGGCGAAGGGTCGGCCTTCACCGTGACGCTGGCGCGTGCCGCCGACATTGACGCCGAGGCCGTCGATGCGGGGCGCCAGGGAACCTCGCTGGCGGTGCCGAGGCAGGCACGGTCAATGCTCCGCCCCGGCAAGCACCTCCTGGTTCTCTACATCGAAGACAACCCGACGAACATCGAGGTCGTGTCGAGATTCCTGCGTGCCAGGCCAGAGGTGCGGTTCGCATCGACGACTTCCGGCCAGGCCGGCTACGCCTACGCCGTGCGCAACCAGCCTGACGCCGTACTGCTCGACCTGCACCTTCAGGACGTTCACGGTGAGGACGTGCTGAATGACCTGCGCGCCGAGCCATCGACGGCAGGCATACCCGTCGTCATCCTTTCCGCGGACGCTAGTCAGGGAGTGATCAAGCGGCTGCTTGCCAATGGCGCCTTCGCCTACCTCACCAAGCCGCTCGATCTCGCCGAGCTAGGCCGCGTGCTCGATTCGCTGGCCGCACCCGATCCTCAGCCAGCGGGAGCCCGGCCAGGCGGATGAACCCATGACCAGGATTCTGCTGTACATAGAAGACAGCCAGGACAATGTACGCCTGGTGGGAAGAATCCTGCGGCAGCGCCCTGGCATCACGCTCCGCTCGGCCCCGACAGGGCAAGATGGCGTGCGGGCCGCGATCGAGGAACGGCCAGGGCTCATCCTGCTCGATAACCGCCTTCCCGACGCGACGGGCGCGGAAGTGCTGCGCCAGCTCAGGAACAGCGAGCAGACCGCCGCCATTCCCGTCCTCATTGTCAGCGGCGACACGGCGGCCGAGACCATCGAAAAATTCCGCGAAGCGGGTGCGGCGGGATTTATCGGCAAGCCCTTCGACATTCATGATTTCCTCAGCGAAATCGACAAGTACCTGACCTGAGATCCGGCCGGGGCAAAATGACGAGCGATTACCAGGCCCGATTGCGGGATAGCGGAGGCGCTGAACAGGTAGCCTTTTTCAGCATGAAGGCTTTGGTGCTGGCGGGCGGTTCAGGCAGCCGGCTTCGGCCGATTACCTATACCTCGGCGAAACAGTTGGTACCGGTTGCGAACAAGCCGGTCCTTTTTTACGGACTTGAGTCGATTGCCGAGGCCGGGATACGTGACGTCGGAATTGTAGTGGGCGAAACCGCGGCGTCCATTAAGGCGGCCGTGGGCGATGGCAGCGCCTTTGGCCTTGAGGTCACCTATATCGGCCAGCAGGAACCGCTCGGCCTCGCCCACGCCGTGCTGGTGGCTCGTGAGTATCTCGGTGCCGATGATTTCGTCATGTACCTGGGGGACAATTTCATCATCGGCGGGATCACCGCGCTTATCGATGAATTCATCAGCGGACATCCTGACGCGCAGATCATGCTGACCAAGGTGCCCGACCCGCGCCAGTTCGGCGTGGTGGAACTCGACGAGTACGGCGACGTGATCGGGCTCGAGGAAAAGCCCGTACGACCCCGCAGCGACCTGGCGCTGGTTGGCGTCTACCTTCTCACGCCGGCCATCCACGAGGCTATCGGCAACCTGGTGCCGTCGGCCCGCGGCGAGCTTGAGATCACCGAGGCGCTCCAGTGGCTGCTCGATAACGGCCAGAAAGTCAGGCCGACCCTGGTGACCGGCTACTGGAAGGACACGGGGAACCTCACCGACATGCTCGAGGTCAACCGCATGGTGCTCGATGGCCTGGCGGTCAGGCGCGAGGGCACGGCCGATGAGGCAAGCGAGCTCATCGGCAGGGTGACGCTGGAGACCGGAGCGCGCGTCAGGCGGTCAAGGATCGTGGGACCGGCGATCATCGGCGCGGGCACGGTCATCGAGCGTTCCTACATCGGTCCCTTCACCTCGGTGGGCAGGGACTGCGTCGTAGCTGACAGCGAACTCGAGTATTCGATCATGCTGAACAAGGCGTCGATCCGTGGTGTCAGGCGAATCGAGGCTTCACTGATCGGCCAGGGAGCGGAGATCACCTCAGCGCCGCCGGTACCCCGGGCGCACAGGCTCATGCTCGGCGACCACAGCAAGGTGCAGATCAGCTCATGAGAGTCCTGGTGACCGGCGGGGCGGGGTTCATCGGGTCGCACTATGTCAGGACGATGCTGGCCGGCGGTTACCCGGGATTCGAGCACGCTGAGGTGACCGTGCTCGACAAGCTCAGCTACGCGGGCAACCTGGCCAGCCTGGCGCCCGTCGCCTGCCACCCCGCCCTGACGTTCGTGCGAGGCGACATCTGCGACCCTGATCTGGTCGGCGAGGTCGTTCCAGGCCATGACTACGTGGTCAACTTCGCCGCGGAATCGCACGTCGACCGTTCCATCGCCAGCGGTGCGGCCTTCGTGTCGGCGAACGTCTGCGGCGTCCAGACCATCGCGCAGGCCTGCCTGGACGCCGGGGTGCGCCGCCTGGTCCATGTCTCGACCGATGAGGTTTACGGCAGCATCGCGGATGGCTCGGCGACCGAGGACATGGTGCTCGACCCGAGTTCGCCGTACTCGGCCACCAAAGCGGGCGGCGATCTTCTCGCCCTCGCCTACGGCAAAACTCACGGCCTTGACGTGCGGATCACGAGGGCCTGCAACACGTACGGCCCTTACCAGTATCCGGAGAAGGTGATTCCGCTGTTCGTCACCAGCCTGCTCGACGGCCAGCAGGTTCCGCTGTACGGAGACGGCATGAACGTCAGGACCTGGCTGCATGTGGATGACCATTGCCGCGGCATCCAGCTAGTTCTTCGCAACGGCGAGGTCGGCGGCATCTACCACATCGCCGGTGACGCGGAGCTGAGCAACATCGAGCTGACCAGGATGATTCTTGATCGCTGCGGAGCCGGCTGGAGCATGGTGCGGCGCGTGACAGACCGCAAGGCCCACGATCGCCGCTACAGCCTTGACGACTCCAGGCTGCGGGCGCTCGGCTACGCGCCTTCTGTCTCGTTCGGTGCCGGCCTGACCGCGACCGTGGAGTGGTACCGGCAGAACCGCGACTGGTGGGAGCCGCTGAAGCCGGGCAGGCCGGCACCAGCCGCGCGGCCGAGCCTGGCCGGGCCCGGATGACCAGGTGGCTGGTCACGGGTTCGGCTGGCCTGCTGGGACGTGCCGTGCTCGCGTGCCTGCGCGAACGGCGGGCGACCGTGCTCGGCCTGTGCCGCGCGGACCTCGACGTCACCGACGCGCACCAGGTGATGGCGGCCATCGGGGACTGCAAGCCGGATATCGTCATCAACTGCGCGGCCTGGACGGCCGTTGACGCGGCTGAAGCCGACGAGCCCTCTGCACTTGCGGTCAACGGCAAGGGAGCGGAGAACCTCGCGGCCGCCTGCGCTGAGGCCGGGGCGCGGATGGCGCACATTTCGACGGACTATGTCTTCGATGGCCTCGCCACTGAGCCTTACCGCGAAGACGCCGAGCCTTCACCGCGCACCGCCTATGGCCGCTCAAAGCTGGCCGGTGAAGTGGCAGTGCGGAAGCACCTGCCAGAGGGCGGCCTGGTAGTCAGGACGGCCTGGCTGTACGGCGGGAGCGGGCCGAGTTTCGCGCGGAAGATGATCGAGGCCGCCGCCGCGAGCGGCGCCGTGGACGTGGTAGCTGACCAGCGCGGCCAGCCTACCTGGACGCGCGACGTCGCCGATCAGGTTGTCAGGCTCGCGGCAGGGAACGCAAGCGGCATCTATCACGCGACCAGTTCCGGCGACGCGACCTGGTTCGACCTGGCCAGGGAGATCTTCGCCCTGGCCAGGGCCGACCAGGCCCGGCTCAGGCCGGTGCCGAGCGAGGCTTTCCCCCGCCCGGCTAAAAGGCCCGCCTACAGCGTGCTCGGGCACGAACGTCACCGCGCCCTGGGCCTCGAGCCGATCGGTGACTGGCGGGCCGCGCTCAGGCAGGCCTGGCCGGAGATCTCCGGGCACCTGACCTGCTTAGCTCACGCGGCAGGCCCTGATCAGCCGCTGGCACCTGGAGTAGGCGGGAAGCATCCCGCCGGCGAGCGCTTTAGCCAGCGTCGGCGCGGCGGCGTCCTTGTCAGACAAGATACTTTCCCAGGCGGCCGGCCACTGGATCCCGAGACCCGGGTCGAGCGGGTTAATGCCGTGTTCGAGTTCCGGGTCGTAAGGGGCGGATGACAGGTAAAACACCGTGGCCTGTTCTGTCAGGGCGCTGAATCCGTGCCCGAGTCCTTCCTCGATGAAGACCGCTGCCTTATTTTCGGCATTGAGTTCCGCGGACGTCCACTGCCCGAATGACGGCGAGCCGACGCGGACATCGACGATGACGTCGAGGATCGCGCCGCTCGTGCAGGTTATCCACTTTGCCTGGCCAGGTGGCACGTCGGCGAAGTGAATACCTCTTATCACCCCACGGCGTGACACCGAGCAATTTGCCTGGGCAATCTGAAGGCGGCGTTTCATGCTGTCTTCAAGTACGACATTGCTGAACCATTCGTAAAAGGTTCCCCGCCGATCCTGGTAAAGGTGCGGAGTAAACAGCCAGGCGCCCGCGAGATCGAGTGGTCTCATGTGATGACCGTAAGACTGGAAGGCGCCTTGCCGCTACACTGTTTTTGAAGTGACCGGCAATATTTTCGTCCTTTATCGCCGCGGGGAAACGGCCAGGGGGGAATTCGCATGAATGAACCGGGCGAGGCTTGCTCGCTCGCCGTCGGTGATCCCGGGTGCAGCGCCCTGGCGGGGCGGCTGCTGCCGCTGGCAACCGCGATCTTGCGCGAGGGCTACCTCGGCGGAGAGTTCGCGTTCACGTTGCGGCATCAGGCGGGCGGCCTGCTGCCGCAGGGCACGAGCACGCGCTACTCGATCATCGCGTGCCTTGGCCTTTGCTGCCTGCAGGCGGCTGAGCAGCGGGAGGTGCTCGCCGGGC
>Ga0335074_10002225_pt1 | contig 26412 bp, 24 predicted proteins | sample Lox_Sample_23_FD_206715 | JGI IMG/M metagenome (GOLD analysis project Ga0335074, IMG submission 206715) | Soil microbial communities from Loxahatchee National Wildlife Refuge, Florida, United States - Lox_Sample_2.3 | ecosystem: Environmental > Terrestrial > Soil > Wetlands | place: USA...
GTACGTCCCCTCCCCCTAACCCCCTCCCACAAGGGGAGGGGGAACCGCTGCGTTCAACTCCCGTGAACGATCCGGTGGTATCCGCGCGCGTAGTAAATCAGCCCCTCATGCACGCTGCCGACTTCCACCGCCTCAACCGCGCAAATGAAGATATCATGCGTGCCCACTTCGACGATTTGTGAAATCCGGCAGTCGAACGCGACCAGCGCGCCATCCAGCACCGGCGCGCCTGTAAGCATCGTATGCCACGTCGCGCCTTCGAACCGCGCGGCCATCGTATGATCGGTCATGCCGGCGAACACCGGCGACAGCTCCTCATGCGCGCCGGCCAGGGTGTTCACGCAGAGCACCGCATTGGCCTTCATCGCCGGATAGGAATCGTTCGTGCGGTTGGCGCAGACCAGCAGCGTCGGCGGCGTGTCGGTGACACTGCATACCGCGGAGGCGGTGAAGCCCGCGCGGCCCCCCGGCCCATCGGTGGTGATCACATTCACCGCCGCTCCGAGGCGGGCCATTGCCTCGCGATAGGCCTGTTTCTCCACCGCCATACTTTGCTCCCGTCCCCGAGCCGCACCCGCGCCCGTTGGTCGACATCCCTGTGGCGCGCGGCAGTGTAGACCAGCTTGTTACCCCGGAGTAGCCAGCCGCGCCGCTCAGGTGCACGGGTAAGTCCTCACACCGGGGAAGCGCAAGACACCGGTGAAGCGCAAGTCAGGCGCGCTGCGCCATGGCGCCATGCCATTGCCGGAAGCCGCTCGCGTGGCCCAGCACCAACACGACGCTGCGACCAGTCGGACGGCCGGCAACCTGGTACTGCTCTTTGTAGTTTCGGCAATATAGGCGCGCACCTTATACCAGGCAGCGAAAAGATTGACCGATGTGCCCCATGTGTCATGGCCGCGCTTGTCGCGGTCAGCCACGTCTTTCCAAGCCGCACCTGATAAAGACGTGGGTGGGCGGCCTTCGCCGGCCATGACACGGATGAGTCAGGCTCAACGTTGGCTCGTATTACATGCTGAAACAAGGACATGCCCGCAGGAAACGTGATAGCCAGCCCTTTGCTTGCCGAATGGGAGTAGCCGCTGGTGTCTGCAGCCGATAAATGCCATGCGGTACGCCGGGCTCTCGGCGCGGGTGCCGCGGATGACGGCGGAGAAGTCACATGGCTGACGCGCCCCTGACAACCACCTGCTGTGTCGTCGGCGGCGGGCCGGCCGGCATGATGTTGGGCCTGCTGCTGGCGCGTGCCGGCATCGACGTAACAGTGCTGGAAAAGCACGCCGATTTCCTGCGCGATTTCCGCGGCGACACCGTGCATGCGTCCACCTTGGAACTCATGCACGAACTCGGCTTGCTGGACGAATTCCTGACGCGCCCGCATCAGGAGCTACGCCAGGTGTCCGTGCAGGTTGGTGATCAAACCGTGCCGGTCGGCGACTTCAGCCACCTGCCCACGCGCTGCAAATTCATCGCGCTGATGCCGCAGTGGGATTTCCTCGACTTCCTTGCCGGCCACGCCAAGCGCCTGGCGAATTTCCGGCTGCTGATGCAGACCGAGGGCACGGGCTTGCTCTACAACGGCGATGGCGTGGCGGGTGTTGTCGCACACGCCCCCGATGGCGCCTTGGAGATTCGCACGCCTCTGGTGGTGGCGACCGACGGCCGGCATTCCGCCATGCGTGAGGCGGCCGGGCTGAAAGTGATCGACCGTGGCGCGCCGATGGACGTGCTGTGGCTGCGCCTGTCGCGGCGCGACACGGATCCGGGCCAGACACTCGGCCGCGTCGGCGCCGGGCACATGCTGGTGACGCTGGATCGTGGCGATTATTGGCAATGTGGCTATCTGATCGCCAAAGGCGGGTTCGACTCGTTACGAAATCGCGGGATCGGCGCGCTGCGCGAAAGTCTCGCCGGCCTCGCGCCGCATTTCTGCGACCGCGTGCAGGAGATCGCTACCTGGGATGATGTGAAATTGCTCACTGTCGCGGTGAACAGATTGGACCGCTGGTACCAAAGGGGACTGCTGCTGATCGGCGATGCCGCGCACGCCATGTCACCGGTGGCGGGCGTCGGCATCAACCTCGCGGTCCAGGATGCCGTGGCGGCCGCCAATATCCTGGCGCCGCGCCTGCGGCAAGGCACTCTCACGGTCGCAGACCTGCACGCCGTCCAGCGCCGCCGCGCGCTTCCGACGCGGCTGACACAGGCGGCGCAGGTGCTCATCCAGAATCGCGTGATCAGCAATGTGCTGCGATCGACGGCCACACCGCAGCCACCCTGGCCGGTCCGCATGCTCGGCCGCTATCCGTTTCTGCAACGCTTCCCGGCGCGCGCGGTGGCGATCGGCGTGCGGCCAGAGCATGTCCGGCCGGTTTGACATTGCAGGGGTTGGCCCGAACACTCCCGGCGCAATATCCCGAAGGGAGGAACGACATGACCGTTCTGCGTGCTTCCAACCGCCCGACCAAGATGCAGCCCGCCGCGAATTTCACCGGCACGGTATTTTCCGACGAGATTGTCACCGGCAAGAGCCCGTCGCGGATGCGGGCTTCGGTCGTGTCCTTCACGCCGGGCGGGCGCACCGCCTGGCACAGCCATCCGGTCGGGCAGACGCTGTATTGCCTGTCCGGCGCCGGGCGCGTGCAGTTCGAAGGCCAGCCGGTGCAGGAGTTGCGCCCCGGCGACACGGTGCAGATCCCGCCCGACACCCGCCACTGGCACGGCGCTGCGCCCGACAAACTGTTCGCACATCTGGCGATGTCGGAGCTGAACGACAAAGGCGAGGGCACGCAGTGGTTCGAGTACGTGTCCGACGCGGATTATAACCGCGCGCCCGCACCGGTGGACTGAGAGACCTGGCTAACCTGCTCGTGGCACCCTTACCCTGCCCTCTCCCGTTTCGCGGGAGAGGGTTGCGGGTGGTGGAGATGTGCACGCGCCGAGGTAGAGTGCGCACACTGCGAACAACAGCGCGGCGAAGTCCGCTGCATTGGCAAAATCGTCGACGGCAAGCAGGCGCGTAAAGAGCAGTACCAGGACCACGCCGCGATGCGGCAGCATCATCACGCGCAGCGGGTTCATTCCTTTGGCCCGGGTTACGCGCCGGAACGCCACACGCAGGCTGCACAAGGCCAGCAGCCCCAGCATCAGCAAGACCACACCCAGGAAGGCGTTGCACGCCTGCCACTGCGTCACGGCGTCCGACAGGCTGCCGGCCTGGGAGAGAATCCACGCGATGGATGCGCCATCCAGGCAAAATCCGGCGGCACGCAGCCGGTCCAGGCCAAGCCGGTATGCAATCGCATCGGCCGCCGGCTGGAACACGCGCTCGATCAATGCGCTATCAAAACAGGCAAAACATCTGAGCATGGAGCTTGGCACCGAAGGCCGGAGCACCTTGAAAGACCCGCCCTCGCGATAAAGTCAACAAGAATCGAAATGGAAATGTTGCCCCGCATCCGGCCGCACGCATCGCCGATGCTACACGCGCCGCTTGCGGCGGTCTCGTTACGCGGCCGTCGGTTCGGCGTCCACGGCCTCTGCCGCCATTAGCGGGCCCATTGGCGGGCCCACTGGGGGGCCCAGCACCGCCCTGACCTTCGCTTCGAGCTGTTCCAGGCTGAACGGCTTTGGCAGGAAATGCTCCTCGGCGGCCGACAGGGAATCACGCAACAACGGGGCCTGCGTGTAGCCAGTGGTAAATAGAACTCTCAGCCCGGGATGGATGTTGCGCGCCGCATCCGCAAGGGCGCGACCGTTCACGCCGCCGGGCAGCCCCACATCGGTGAACAACAGATCGACGCCGCCACAATCGGCCAGCAAGCGGACGGCTTCCATCGCATCGGGTGCCTCGAGCACGTCGTAGCCGATTTCGCGCAACGCCTCGGCCGCCGCACCGCGCACGGTTTCGTCGTCTTCCACCACCAGCACGGTCGTTGCTGCGCCCGGCACGTGACGCTCGTCGCGTGAGGTCTCCACCGGGGTTCCCGGAACCACATAGCGGGGCAGGTACAGCCGCACAGTCGTGCCTTGGTCAACGGGAGTTTCGATACGCACAAAGCCGCCGGATTGCCTGGCGAAGGCGTACACTATTGCGAGCCCGAACCCGCCAGCCTCATCGGCTGGATGGGCCGCGATGGGGTGTGGCTGCAAGCCGCACCGCATCGTCATCTGCGCGCGCGAATCCACGTCGCGCATCGAGGCGCGGGAGCCGGTGTCTCGCATTGAGATCGTCACGTATTGGCCCGGCGCCAGGTCGGCGGGACAACCGGCATCGGCGCCGTCCAGCGCCGCATTGGCAGCTTCGATTGTCAACCGCCCACCGGTCGGCATCGCGTCCCGCGCATTGGCGGCCAAAGCCAGCAGCGCGCTTTCCAACTGATGGGCATCGACGCGGGTCAGCCAAAGCCTGGCAGGTGCGGGCGCTTCGATCTCGATTTTCTCACCCAGCGTGCGGCGCAACAGGTCCAGCATGCCGGCAACGATCTGGCCAGTGTCCAATGGTTCCGGATCTGGCGTTTGCTGACGGCAGAATGCGAGCAGGCGCTGCGACAATGTCGCGGCCCGGTGCACGCCCTGCATGGCGGAATCGGCCAGGCGTTCCAGACCGGATGTGCCGCCCGGCAAGCGGCGCTTCAGCAGCTCAACGTTGCTGCTGATCGCCGTCAGGTGGTTGTTGAAATCATGCGCGATACCACCCGCGAGCCGGCCGACCGCCTCCATTTTCTGCGCCTGGTGCAGCGCTTCTTCGGCGGCCAGCCGGCGATCCGTTTCGGCCCGCAACGCCGCCCCCGCGGCGTCCGCGCGGCGGGCAAACCATACGACCGTCACACTGAGGGAGATCAGGGCCAGTACGGCGGGAACGCCGGCGATCAGCGGCAACGCCGTGATGTACCAGGCGGCATTGGCATTCCCTGTCGGCGACAGCGCCGCCGCCCAACTGCCGGCAAGCCACACACTGCCGGCCAAAGTCAGCAAGGGCAGCAGCAAGGCAAGGGCGACCACTCCATGCCATGGAAGAGCAGTACCGTGGCCTACCTTTGTGTCGCCCATGTCCTGTGCGCTGCTTTCAGCTATCCTGTGCGCTGCTTTCAACTCATCTCGCACCAACCGGACCGCGATGAAGCCTGGACCGGCAGTTGCTCACCCGCCTGATTGTTGCCACAGGATAAAACACCTCGTCATTACGCTGGTAGCGGTTCCGCCATCACGCGCCCGCGAGCGCACGAGGGTGTGCTGGCCGCCGCGTCGCGTGCCGTGCCGTCCGCGGTCCAGTTGGACAGCGATAGCGCCTTGCGCATGAAGATGCGTTCCACGTCTGGTGCGCTGGCGATGCGGCCGAACTCCTCCCAGCCGTGGCGCGCATAGAAATCGGGCGCCTGGAAATTCACGGTCACCAGCGTGGCGGCGCGGCAGCCGCGGCAGATCGCCTCCGTCTCCGCCATGCGCAGCATCGCGCTGCCGGTGCCGTTGCGGCGCAGGCGTTCGGGCAGATAGAACAGGTCGAGAAAGAACAGGCCGAGGGACGTACGGCCCAGCAGTCCCCCGGCAAGCTCGCCGGTCTCGGGATCGTGCGCAGCGACGGCCAGCGGACGCCAGTCGCGCCGGTGCGTCTTTTCGGCGTTGTAGGCCGCGAGCCCGTCGTCCAGGATTTGCTCCAGCCTGGGATCGGGTGCATCGGTCAGAGTGATCATGGGTGCCTCCTCCATTCGCGGCGGACAGCATGACTCATGGCCACTGACAGCGTTCTGTCAGTAGAATCGCAGCATGCGCCCCGCCGATCGATTATTCGACATCATCCAGCGACTGCGCACCGCGCGCGGGCCGCTGACCGCGGCGGCGCTCGCCGAGGAACTGGAGGTGACCCCGCGCACCGTGTACCGCGACATCGCCACATTGCAGGCGCGGCGGGTGCCGATCGAGGGCGCCGCCGGCCTCGGCTATGTGCTGCGGCGAGGCTACGACCTGCCGCCGCTGATGTTCTCGGCCGACGAGGTGGAGGCGGTGCTGGTCGGCATGCGGCTGCTGCGCCGCACGCGCGATCCGGGCTTGCAGCAGGCGGCGGAGTCCGTGCTGTCGAAGCTTGCCGCGGTGTTGCCGGAGCAATTGCGGGGCGCACTGGATGCGCCGCCGTTTCATGTCTCGGAGGGCGACGTACACGAACCCAGTGCGATCAGCCTGGCCGAGCTGCGCGTCGCGATCCGCGAGGCGAACAAGCTGCGCATCCGCTATCGCGACGGCGACGGCGCGGCAAGCGAGCGCGTCATCCGGCCGGTGGCGATCGAATATTATGTGACGGCGACTCTGGTCTGCGCCTGGTGCGAGCTGCGCAACGACTACCGGCATTTCCGTGCCGACCGGATCGAGGCGGCGGAAATGCTGCCCGACAATTTCGCCGCCGACCGCAAGCGCTTGCTCTCTGGCTGGCTGGCGCTGACCCGGCCGACGTAGTGTTATGGCGGCGTGCCTGGGGAGGGTGTTGCCATGAGCCGCTTGTTCGGACCGCTGCGCCAGATGGGTTATGTGGTGCCCGACGTCGAAGCCGCGATGCGGCACTGGGTGGAGGTGTGCGGTGTCGGACCGTGGTTCATCGCCGACAAGCTGCCGTTGACGATGTTCCGCTACAACGGCCAGCGCCATGATGACATTCACATGTCGATCGCGCTGGGCAACTCGGGCGATGTGCAAATCGAGCTGATCCAGCAGCGCTGCGATACGCCGAGCATGGCACGGGAGTTTTTGCGGAAACACCCGGAGGGCGGATTGCAGCACTGGTCGAGCTGGCCGGAAAACTACGATGAATTATACGCGCGCGCCCTGGCGAACGGCTACGAAGTTTGCCAGGAGGGTGATGCGCCGCGCGGCCGGTTCGTTTACTTCCGGCAGGAGGGACATCCCGGCACGGTCATCGAAATGTCGCACGCGACGCCGATGCGCAAGCGGATTTTCGATGCGGTGCGCGCCGCGGCGGTGAACTGGGATGGCAGCGACCCGATCCGGCGTGCGTGGCCGGCGTGAAGCCGCAAATGTCATGACAAGGCCACAAATGTCATTGCCAGCCCATGAATGTCATTGCGAGGAGCGCAGCGACGAAGCAACCTCGGTCAAACCGGGCGCACGGACCGTACAACCGCGCCCCCGGAACAGGACGGCCGCATCCCAACGCGCCTCGAGACGAGCCCTGACTGCATCGCGCTCCTCGCAATGACACCGATCGCTCCTCGCATTGGCGGGTAAAGTACTGACATGGACCAGATCATTCAAACGCTCGATCCCGCCAAATTCCGCGATCCATGCGTAACCGCCCGCGGCGAGACACGCGCCACCGTGGCACTGCGTGCGCTGGAGACGCTGTGGTTCAACACTGGCACGCTGTGCAACCTCACCTGCCGCAACTGCTATATTGACTCGTCGCCGCGCAACGACCGGCTGGCGTATCTGACGCGCCAGGAGGTGCGCGCCTATCTCGATGAGATCGCGCGCGACGGGTTGCCCACGCGCGTCATCGGCTTCACCGGCGGCGAGCCGTTCATGAACCGCGACATCATCGGCATGCTGGACGATGTGTTGTCGCGTGGCCTGCGCGCGCTGGTGCTGACCAATGCCATGGCGCCGCTGCGCAAGCTGCGGCCGAAAATGCTGGCATTGCGCGACGCCTATGGCGACCGGCTCACTGTTCGTGTGTCGCTCGATCACTACACGCAGGCGGTGCACGAGGAAGAAAGGGGCCGGCGGAGCTGGGTGCCGACGATCGACGGCCTGGTCTGGCTGGCACGCAATGGCTTTGCGCTGGACGTCGCGGGCCGGCGATTCACCGGTGAGCCCGAAACGGCGCTGCGCGACGGCTATGCGCGCTTGTTCCGCGAACTCGATATTCCGGTGGATGCTTACGATCCGGCGCGGCTGGTGCTGTTTCCGGAGATGGAGCCGGGCAAGGATGTGCCGGAAATCACCACGGCATGCTGGGGGATATTGCACAAGTCGCCCGATGACGTGATGTGCGCGTCGTCGCGCATGGTGGTGAAGCGGAAAGATGCGCCGCATCCGGTAGTGCTGTCGTGCACGTTGCTGGCGTACGAAGAGCAGTTCGAACTGGGGCGCACGCTGGCCGATGCGGCGCGGCCGGTGGCGTTGAACCATCCGTTCTGCGCGTCATTCTGCGTGCTGGGTGGGGCCGCCTGCAGCCGATAAATGTCATTGCGAGGAGCGAAGTGACGCAGCAACCTTGGTCACGGATAGCGACTGGTGACCGAGGTTGCTTCGCCGCTTCGCTCCTCGCAATGACACGTGGCGGCGTTTGCGCCCTGCCCGGTGTTCCCCAGCAATTCTCGAAGGCACGCGGCGAAACCTGTGCTGAATAACGCCGCGCCTTCGGGGTTCAGGTGCGAGAACTCGTCGCCGAAATAGCGGTCCGGCCAGGCTGGCATCGGCGGACCAATGATGTGGAAGTTTGCATACCGCGCCGCATAGCGCGCCAGATAGGCGGCGAACGCAGCCCGCACCTCCGGCCGGACCGCGTGCGCCGTCGCCTCGTTCATCGGCATGGCCACGAAATCCACCGGAATGCCGCGTGCGGCCAACAAGGCGAGCATGCGATCGAAGTAGCGATCCAGCAGCGGCAGCGGTGCGAACGCCGTCATGTGGCCCTCGCTCGCCACCACGGAAGAACCTGCGTCGCGGCCGAAGAAATATTGCCCGCGCGCGGCCAGCGTTTGCGCCAGAGTTGCCCGGTTGCGCCACAGGCGCAGGATCAGTCCGCCTTTGGCCAGACTGGCGAAATGCAAGGACGGAAATCCCCACGCGTACAACCGCGCGCGCAGCCAATACGGCAGGCCGTCCGGACGTTTCGGGGCGGCCAGCGACTCGTCGCCGGTTTCGCGCGCCACGCGGCGCAGCATCGCCAAATCCGACGGCCCCACGAAACCAAAGGAAACGCTACGCTCCCAGAACAGATCGGCCAGGGCGAAATGGGCGGCGTCAAGCGAGATGACGACGCGCCGCGGCGGCACCGGACACGACAGCGCGTGCTTGACCACGATATAGGTTTCCACCGGCATGCCGCCGCCCACCGCCAGGTTGGTGACCGGCGCCGGCAGCCGCGCCGGGATGACGTCCACCGCGGCACGCGAATCGCCGACGATCAGCACCTGGCCCAGATCGCAGCGCCGCAGCATGGCAAGCTTGGCACGCCACACCGGATATTCCGGGTCCAGATAGGCCATCGGTGCGGCGGCAACCCATAGCCAGACCAGCGCAAAGCACCCCGCGGCAACAGCGGCCTGCAGCAGCAGGTACGATGCTGGCCGTGCCATGAAGGCTCAGGCGGCAGCCGCGCGTTTCGCTTCGATGGCGCGCGCGATCTCTCCGACGCTTAGCAGGGTTTCGATCTCCGAGGCCACAAACTCGATGCCGAAGCGGCATTCCGCCTCCACCAGCAGGGTCACGTGCGTCATCGAATCCCAGCCCGGGATGTCATCGGCGGTGGATCGCGGCGTCAGCTCCAGGTCCGGCTGATTCAGGACGGCGCGGAAAATCTCCGTCACCTCGGCCATGACCGGCCGGCCGATCGCCATGTTGGATGGCATGCTGCCCCCCCTCCGGGCCGTGCGACAGGGGCCGGAGCCTACACGGGCGTGACTACCGAAAGGTTAACGCGGCCGCTGCTATGCGTGGCCGGCCACGCTCGACAGCAGCAGCGGGTCGATGCGCAGGCTCGCCAGGGCGCGGTTCCACTTGGTGTCGTGGCCGTCATCGAACAACAGCGTCTCGCTGGCGGGCACCGAGAGCCAGGCATTGTCCTGGATCTCCTTGTCGAGCTGGCCAGCTGCCCAGCCGGCGTAACCCAGCGCCAGCAGGCCCTCACGCGGGCCGCCGCCGCCGGCGATCGCCTTCAGCACATCCAGGCTGGCGGTCAGCGCCATCGTGTCATTCACGCGCAGGCTGCCGTCGCCGGTCCAGTCCACGGTGTGCAGCACGAAGCCGCGGCCGTTTTCCACCGGTCCGCCGGCGCACAGCCGGATGCGGCGCATCGGCGGTATCGGTGCCACGTCGAGCTGCTTCAACAGATCGTCGAAGCTCGGCTTGACGATCGGGCGGTTCACCACCAGGCCCATGGCGCCATCCGGCGTATGGGCGCAGACGTAAATGACGCTCTGGGCGAAGCGGGGATCGGCCATCGACGGCATGGCCACCAGCAACTGTCCGGTCAGGAAGCCTTCCTGCGGCGGGATAGGCTGCGTCCCAGGCATCACGGTCGTGGCGCGCGTGCCTGAACGAGGAGTCTCCTGCGTGTCGTCGTCCGCAGGTGGCGTCTGTCGTGGTGGTCTTCCGGAACTCTGTGCCATAGGCCGAATCTGGGGCGGTTCGGCCGACGGCGCAAGCCTCGATACATGGCCGCGGCGCGGCGGCGCACCCGGCGTGACTCCAGGCCTGGGGGAGGGTAGGAGTCCGGCCCGTAAGCCCATCTCAAACGGGGAGCAAGGGAAGCCCATGACAATCAAGGTCGGCGATACCATTCCGTCTATGAAGCTGATGATGGCGACGCCGGAGGGGCCGAAGGAGGTCTCCACCGATGACGTCTTCAAGGGCAAGAAGGTTGTGTTGTTCGCGGTGCCGGGGGCGTTCACACCGACCTGCAGCGCCAAGCACCTGCCCGGGTTCGTGCTGAACGCGGACGCCATCAAGGCCAAGGGCATCGACACCATCGCCTGCATTGCGGTCAACGACGTCTTCGTGATGGATGCCTGGGGCAAGAGTCAGGGAACCGACGGCAAGGTGACGATGCTGGCGGACGGCTCGGCCGCGTTCACCAAGGCATTGGGGCTGGAGCTGGACCTGAATGCGCGCGGGCTCGGCACCCGCAGCCAGCGCTATGCGCTGGTAGCGCAGGATGGGAAGGTGACGCATCTCGCGGTGGAGCCGCCGGGCGGCTTCGACGTCAGCAAGGCGGAATCGGTGATTGCTGCATTGTAATCTTGTAATGTGTTGGTAATCCTGTAACGTGTTGCCTCGTTGCCCCGGGACGCCCTTGTCCCGGGGCAAGATGTTTGTATCCAACGGCGTAATCCTCCTACCGGAACGCCAGTACTGCCGAAACGCCGGTATCAGCGGCGACCCACGATAGTACAATATTCATGCCCGCGCACGGGTGCTAACCCGTCACATCTCTTCGCGACACATCGAGCGTGCCAGGGGATGGGAACAGCGCGGATCGGCCATGCATTCATGGCGGCCTTTGCGGGTCCTTCTGGCACCAGATAGCCCCGTGAGGAGACTGGGCCAACGGGGACGGCTGTCCCTCTCATCTGGGCCGGCGCGAACTGCGTATGCGAGCGAGGCGGCCCGAGGTCTGCCCGTACCACGTGATACCTGCCCCGTGTGAACCTACAGTGTGTGATGCGTGGGCTTCATTGTGAAGCCCCGGTTCCCTAAAGCAACCCCTTGCACGAAATGTAGCTGAGGCTACATCATCGCGAGGCAGGAGGCCGGGACGATGAGCGACATTGTGGTGGGGCGGACCTTGACCGACCGAACGACGGTGGCCATCCGGGAGGTTCTGGCCGGACGCCGGCACGGCCCCTGGTCTGCATTGTTGTTCGCCGGCCCGGCCGTAATCGCCTCCATCGCCTACATGGACCCCGGCAATTTCGCCACCAACATCCAGGCCGGCGCCGGGTTCGGCTATACGCTTCTCTGGGTTGTCCTGCTGGCGAACCTGATCGCCATGTTGTTCCAGGCGCTCTCCGCCAAGCTGGGCATTGTCACGGGCCGCAACCTGGCGGAACTCTGTCGTGAGCAACTCCCCACCCGGATAGTCTATGCCATGTGGGCGGTCAGCGAAGTGGCGGCCATGGCCACCGACCTTGCGGAGTTCCTGGGCGGCGCCATCGGCCTTGCGCTATTGCTCCATACGTCCTTGCTCACCGGCATGGCAGCGACCGCCGTGGTGACCTACGGCATCCTGATGTTCCAGGGCCGCGGCTTCCGCCCGATCGAGCTGATCATCGGCGGGCTGGTCGCGACCATCGGAATATGTTACTTGATAGAAATGTTTATCGCGCCGGTGAACTGGGGTGACGCAGCGCTGCATTCCGTGCTGCCGGCGATGCCCGATGCGGCGGCGCTGACGGTTTCCGTCGGCATCATCGGCGCCACCGTGATGCCGCACGCGCTTTACATGCACTCCGGCCTGACCCAGCACCGTGCGCCGGCCCGCAACGACACGGAACGCCGCAAGCTGCTGCGGTTCTCCAACATCGAGGTGATCATTGCGCTGTCGATCGCCGGGCTGGTCAACATGGCGATGCTGGCCATGGCGTCCGCGGCGTTCCACGCCGGGCACAGTGACGTGTCCGAGATCCAGACCGCTTACCACACGCTGACTCCCCTGCTGGGCGGGGCCGCGGCAGGCGTGTTCCTCACTTCGCTGATGGCGTCGGGCATTTCCAGTTCGGCCGTGGGCACCATGGCGGGACAGATGATCATGCAGGGCTTCGTCGGCGTCCGTATTCCGATCTGGCTGCGGCGGCTCGTGACGATGGCACCGGCGTTTGTGGTGGTCTGGCTGGGGGTAAACGCGACGCAGGCCCTGGTGCTCAGCCAGGTCGTGCTGTCCCTCGCCCTGCCGATCCCGATGATCGCGTTGGTATTGTTCACCCGGCGCCGCGACATCATGGGCCGGTACGTCAACAGCAAGCTGACGGATATCGGCGCGTTGGCCGGGATGGTGGTCATCCTGGCACTGAACGTCGTGCTGCTGCTGCAGACCTTCGGCGTGCCGGTACCGGGGTTGCCCACCGGCTAAGAAACCTCTGAATCAGTCCCCTCGCGGTCGATCGGCCAGCCCACCTATGTCATTGCGAGGAGCGAAGCGACGAAGCAACCTCGTTCGACCGAGTGTCGGACCGTCCATGCGCCCATATGATCCGGGTTGCTTGGTCGCTCCGCTCCTCGCAATGACATCGGAAGGCGCGCCTGCGCTAACCGGATTGCGACAATAAGGATTTATATACTTACTGCGCGCTTATATACTTACTGCGCCCGGTGGTGATTGCGTTTCCGAAGCACGTCCCCGTATAGTTGCGTGGTCACGACCGCTGTTGGGGGCAACATGTCTGCGGGCCTGAAAGCACGCGCAATGGTGGTGGCCGTTTCCATCTCAGCGGTGCAATGCTCGCCCACAGCCGGGACGCCAATGACCCAACCTGTTCAGGTGATGGAGGAGCCGTGGGGTCCCTTCGCGCGGCAATGCACGACCACCCGCATGTCGCACTACGAGGCCCATCGGCAACTGAGTCCCAACGAGATTGCCGAGGCCCATACCACCTGCGTAGGATTTTCCGCCCTCCAGCGCGCAGACGGGTCCGTCGAAGTGACCGCCAGCATGAACGCCGACAATCCCGAGGCGAACCCCATCGTGCTGCGAATCCTGCGCAGCCCAAGCGGGGCCAGCCGAACGGCGATACCAGGCGAGCCTGGCCTGCTTGCCTATGGCTCGGACGAGCCAGCGGATGCCGCGGTGCTGGCGCGCGATATCGGCGTCACGGCACGCCAGATGATCAACCCGAACCAATCACTCCTGCTGCCGATCCGCCTGCGCGTGCCGTTCCCGGTCGATGGCGTGCTGGCCTGTCACCCCAATGGAGAAGCAATCGATCATGGACGCAAGGTTCTGGTGTTCGATTGCACGCTGGACCAGGACGCAACGACCGATCGCCTGCGGGCAAGGATTCATCTGAGTGGCGAACAGCAGGTGGACATTGCGACCGGCGTCCGGTTGTCGGGCGAGATGAGCGGGTGGATGAACGGCCGGACGCGGCCAAACGACCGGTCTCCATGGCAGCCGGCAAATGAAAATGTCAGTTATACCAAGGAGACCGAGTTCGACTGACCGCCGAGGGAAGTCGGATCCGCTGGCCTGGGTTCGCGCCACGCAGACGAGATCGCCGCGGCGCCCCCTGAGCCGGCTTACGTTCAGGGCCTCAATGCGGCCCTGCCGCTGGCTGCCACTCGTGCTGCATCCCAGGGAATGGATTGACAATCGCCCCGAGCGCTGGTCCCACGCTTGTCATAAAATTGTCGCTTGGCGCGGGAGCCTGAAGCATTTCGCCGCGGACAGCCTTGTGGTTTACGCTGCCTGACGCATGCCGCACAGCTCGTCGCTTCTGGCCCTGGTCGCCATCGGACTGGTCTGGTCAGGGGCTGCGGCCGCGCAGTCCGGGGCGCAGCAACCCGAGACACCACCCAGCATTTGGCAGCAGGACGCGCTCACCGGGAATTGGGGCGGGCTGCGCACGCACTTGCAGGACGACGGCATCACGCTCGGCCTGCAGGAACAAAGCGAGGGATGGATCAACCTGGCCGGCGGGCTGCGGCAAGGCGTCACCTATGACGGCCTGACCACTGCCAGCCTGCGGATCGACCTCGACAAGCTGGTGGGATGGAGCGGCGCGACGTTTTTCGTCGACTTCTTCCAGATCCATGGGCATGGGCCATCCGGCAGCATGGTCGGCAACCTGCAGCTCGTCAGCAATATCGAAGCCACAGACAGCAACAAGCTGTACGATCTTTGGCTGGAGCAAGTGCTGCTGAACAGCAAGCTGAACATTCGCATCGGCCAGGAAGGCGCCAACGACGAGATGATGATCGCCGATGACGCCGCCATGTTCATCAATTCCAGTTTCGGCTATCCGGCGCTGCCCAACTCCGACCTGCCGGACGGCGGTCCCAATTATCCGCTCGCCACGCCCTTCGTGCGCGTCCGCTACCAGGCTACGAACGCAATCACCCTGGTCACGGCAGCCTATACCGGTGACCCTGCGCCGGCGGGTCCCGGCGATCCGCAGCTCCGTGACCATACCGGCACCGCCTTCCGCCTGGATGATCATGTGTTGTTGTTCTCGGAACTTTGGTACGCCCGCAACAAAGGCGACAACGCGCCGGGCCTGCCGGGCACGTACAAGCTCGGTGTCTGGTACGATTCCGCGCGGTTCCCGGACCAGCTGTACGACAACACGGGCCGGTTGCTCGCGAGCCCTGCCAGCAACGGCGTGGCGCTCGCACATGATGGGGATTACGCGGTCTATGGCATCGCCGACCAGACGGTGTGGCGCCGCCCCGGCAACAGCGGCGAGAGCCTCGCCTTGTTCCTGCAGGTGATGGGCGGGCCGGACGATCGCAATCTCTGCAATCTCTTCATCGAGGCCGGTTTGAACTGGAAGGCCCCGTTTGGGCGCAGCAACGACTCGGCCGGCATCGCCCTGTCCTATGAAGGCATCGGTCCCGCGGCGCGCCGCTTCAGCCAGCAGCTGGCAGCGTTCAACGGCTTCGGCAAGACATACGCCAGCGACGAGACGGTGATCGAGGCCACCTACATCTATCAGGCCACGCCATGGTTGGCGTTGCAGCCCGACGCGCAATACGTGGTCAATCCCGGCGCCTACATTCCCACCACCCAGGCGCCGAAGCCTTTGAACAATGCCTTTGTCGCGGGGGTGCGCGTCACCGTCACATTTTGAAGCCCGAGACATGTCATTGCGAGGACCACGGCGAAGCCGCCCTGCGGCCCCGCCTTGCCCTCCCCGCCCCCTTCCCGCACCATAGCCGCAACCTGAACGGGAGGAAGAGCAATCATGCCCGCATTCGATCTCGTCATCCGCAACGGCACCGTGATCGACGGCACCGGCGCCGCGCCGGTCGACGCCGACATCGGCATCACAGGCAACCGGATCGCCGCCATCGGCAAAGTCGCAGCCACCGGAACGGAAGAGATCGACGCGCGGGGAAAACTCGTCACCCCTGGTTTCGTTGACATCCACACGCACTACGACGCGCAGGCCGTGTGGGACAGCCATCTGGCGCCATCGTCCTGGCATGGCGTCACCACCGCGGTGATCGGCAATTGCGGCGTTGGCTTCGCCCCCTGCAAGCCGGCGGACCGTGAGAAGCTGGTCGAACTCATGGAAGGTGTGGAAGACATCCCCGGTGCGGTGATGCACGAAGGCCTGCAATGGGAATGGGAATCCTTCCCGCAATATCTCGACGCGCTGGAACGCCGCCCGCGCGACATCGACATCTGCGCCTTGCTCCCCCACGCCGCGGTGCGCGTCTTCGTCATGGGCGACCGCGCGATCAACCTGGAAAACGCCAACCAGGGTGACATCGCCGACATGCGCGAGATCACGCGCCAGGCGATGCAAGCCGGCGCCTTCGGTTTTTCGACGTCACGCAGCCTGAGCCACAAGACTCTGAAGGGCGATCCCACGCCTACGCTGCGCGCGCAGGAGGACGAGCTTACCGGCATTGCCATGGGCATGCGCGACGTCGGCACGGGCATGCTGGAAATCGTCTCCGAATGGGCACCCGATCACCATGCCGAATTCGCCATGATACGCCGCGTGACGGAAGCAAGCGGACGCCCCACCGTCTTCACGCTGACGCAGCGCCACAAGCGCCCGGAAGTCTGGCGCGACCTGCTGCGCTACGCCGACGATGCGAACAGCGACGGCGTGCCGATCCGCCCCGTGGTGGCACCACGCGCGATCGGCGTGCTGCTGGGATTGACCGGCAGCCAGAACCCATTCTCCGGCACGCCCGCCTACAAATCGATCGCCCACCTGCCGCTGGCGGAACGCGTCCGCCGCATGCGCGATCCCGCCATCCGCATGCAGATCCTTTCCGAGGATCCAAAGAAGGGCAGCACCTTCCCGTTGTTTCATCGCCTCGAATTCGGGCAGATGTTCCGCTTCGGCAACCCGCCGAACTATCAGCCGCGGCGCGAGGACAGCCTGGAAGCGATCGCCACCCGCGAGGGCCGGACGCCGCAAGACGTCGCCTACGACGCACTGCTGGACGATGACGGCAACGGCTTCATCTACACGCCGCTCGGCAACTACGCTTATTATGATTTCACCGTCAGCGAAACGACACTGGCGGACCGCAACACCATCATGGGCCTGGGCGACGGCGGCGCGCATGTCGCATTCATTCTCGATGCCGGCTACCAGACCTGGCTGCTGGATTACTGGGGCAAGCAGCGCAAGCGCTGGGACATCCCCGAGTTGGTGCGGCGCGTGACATCGGACACCGCGCACGCCGCCGGACTGCGTGACCGCGGCGTGCTGGCGGTGGGCAAGAAGGCGGATGTCAACGTGATCGATTTCGATCGCCTGGGCTGCGGCGCGCCCTACGTGGCCGGCGACCTGCCGGCCGGCGGGAAGCGGCTGCTGCAGAAGGTGCACGGCTACGAGGCGACGATCGTCTCCGGCCAGGTCACCTTCCGTGAGGGCGTGGCGACCGAGGCTTTGCCCGGGCGGCTGGTGCGTGGGATGCAGGCGGCGTAAGCCTATTTTAATTTGTATGTCATTGCGAGGAGCGTAGCGACGAAGCAACCCCGGTCATGGTTGCTAAAAATGGCCGAGCTTGCTTCGTCGCTGTGCTCCTCGCAATGACATGGACTACTTACCCTCAAAAAACACCTGCGACGTCGCGAACGAAATCCACACCCGGCGCTGCGCATCCAGCCAGTCCGCTCCCAGCAACGCATCGACGATCGGTACCACTCGCACCGGCGCCACCCACACCAACGGCTGCGGTATCGTTTCGCCACCCACTTGCAGACTTGCGAAACGGTGCTGGTGCATTGCCGGCGCCTGCCGGCCGATCCCACGCACCGTAGCCGCCGGATCGCCCGCCAACGCCTGCTGGGTCAGTCCCAACCGGATCATCCCCGGCAGCGTCACCAGCGATGACGAAGCGCCGGTATCCAGCAACGCCGTCAGCCGCACGCCGTTCAGAGCGATCGGCAGCACCATCGCATGCTGCATCGGGGCCGCCGCAGCCACCGCCTGATACCGTGAGGTCCACGGCAGAAACCGCCCGCTGCATTCGCGCACGTCGTACAGCGTCAGCCGGCGCGCCACCATGTCGAATTCGAGATCAAACATCGACAGGAAGTCGCGGCCCAGCAAGCCATCCACCGCCATGTCCGCGCCCATGCCCGGCAGGTCGCCCACCGTCAGGCTCATATCGCGCGCGAGCGTGGCCTGCCGCAGCGTCATGCCGCCCAGCGTCATCGAGCGCGGATCGGCATCCGGGTGCTCTACGATGCCCCCGACCCCGCGCATCGTCGTCGCCACCCATTGATCGAGCGCGAGATCGAGCCGCCGCACTGCTTGCGGCGTCACCAGGGCACGTTGCGCGCCGGTATCCAACACGAAGGTCGCCGGGATGCCGTTCACCACCAGCGGCACCGTCAGGCGGCCGCGCATCAGCGTGAAGGGCACCGATGCGCGCTGTGCTACGGTGCAGGCGGCCTGTGCCGTGCCATGCCAGGCCGCGAGGCCCAGGATGCAGATCAGGACAAGAAAACGCATGGGAAGAACAGTCGGCTGTGGTGTGACGCAGGACCCGCACGGGCAGGCATCAGATGACCTCAAGCCGCTCCCAGGGCAAGCAGCAACTGTCGCAGCCCTCCGGTACCGGTATCCAGGCGTCGCCTGCCACCCTGCTCCTGTTCCTGATGGTGCGTCCGCTGATCGTGTTGGCCGCGGCGGCACAGGGCGCGGCAGGGGTGGTGCCGTTGCAGAGCATGCCGGCGGGCGCGCCGTCTTCGGGACGGTCGCAAGATAGAGTTTATCCGGTCCCCACCAAAGACCCCCTCGGTATTCGATCCGTGTCTATCTCCTGGAAGTTCCAGAAATTATCATGCGCAATGCGCAGACGATTGGGCTTTGCCGGCAATCGCACGCCCGTCAAAGGACTAACGTTCGTATGGGCACCGAGTGCCAGCCGCCAAAAATCAACCGAGAACAGGCAGTCATCCAAGGTGATGTAGGATTCCGGCAGCACCGGGTCATCACGCCATGTCAGATGGATCGGCCATGGCGCGAGCGTATGCACCTGCTTGCCGAAATACCGCGCCTCATAGGCGGACGACGAGTTCACGCTCAGCACGCCGCTGATTTCCGCCTGCGCCAGCAGCCGATAGATATTGTCCGCCGTCATGGCCAGCACGTTCGGCGCCGCGGCGGCTGCGAGAAGCAGGCTGTGCGGCCCGCCATATGGATGTTGTTTCAATAAGATGCCGCTGTAGTCAGCGAAAATCTGCTGTATCCGCGGCAGCTGCTGCAGCGCGTCGAAAAAGCGGCCATCGACGATTTGCGACGAATCCATGGTCCGCTGTCCGATCACCAGCAATGTTTTCGGTGGCAGCCGGCAATCGGCCGTATAGCGGCACTGCGCCTCCAGCAGGGCCGCGGTGGCAAGGACGATCTCTTCCGAAACGGCAAGTTTGCCCAGGTTTGCTCGCGTCTGTGCATGGGATGCCCGAACCGCGAACAGAAGGTCGTCCAGAAACCGGACTGGATGCATCCGTATATCGAGATATGGAATTTCATGATCTGCCAGAATACGCAGCAAATACGGAGGTATTTCGTAGCCCACAGCAAGCTGTCCGAAGAGCGGACGCAGAAGAATGGTCTCCAGGGCCGCGTCGATCGCCATGTTGGCGTAGTTGGTGGCCCAGAATGCATCAGCCTGATCGGGGGAACGCTTCGCTTCAACCCAGGAATGGAGCGCAGGGCAATGTCGTGCTGTGAGAAGGCGCACAGGCAGATTGCTCGCCTTGCCAACCTGGCGTTTGATGGCATCGAACAGCCACACGGCGGACCGATCGCCTTCACCAGGGCGGCCGTCCCGATCCGGACGGATGAAGTCGGATATCACGGTTATGCCCTGCACTGCGCCCACTGATCTCCTCCGAGACTGGCGTGGAATTGCATCCTGCTTCGATTCCCGAGCGCCGTGATGCGCATGCCTGGCAACGGCACGTGATCCTGCCAGATGGCTTTGGCAGGCCAGCGCACGAGACTCTGTGGGGATTGGAGTTAACCAATCGCTAACGTGGCGTGTCCGCCACTAAAATGCCGGGGCTGCTTCGGACAAACTGTCGGCAATGACGCGCTTGCACGCCGGATCATGTGGCATCGCAATACATGCTGGGGCAACAGCCGCGCTGCGGCGCGCGCACGACCGTCCTCTCGGGCGGGATTGCTGCGTCGCTTCAGGCGTTTGCATGGGAGGGGCAGACAATGCTGCAGCTTGTCGTGCGCATTCCTGCTTCCGGGTGGTGACCCTGCTTCCAGGTACCCTGGATTCAGGTACTAAGGGTTTGAGGCGAAACAAGTGCTCCAATTGGCGCAGCGATCGTGCGTACCGTGTCATGGCCGGCGCAGGCGGCGCAGGCCGGCCATCCACGACTTCCGTGCTGCGGCTGCAAAGACGTGGATGGTGCGCCTGCGCGCACCATGACACGTTGGAGCCGGTGCGCCCCTCAAGCGACTCGTTTATTCCGTCTCAAACCCTAAGCCGTCCCCGACGACGTTCGTGACGCGGCACCGCCGTCGCCGCCCCGCATTCGCACCAGATGCGACAAAAAAATTTCCGTGCACGCCCGCCAGGAAAATCGCTCGGCATGCGTCCGGCACGCCGCGCGATCGGCCTCCAACGCCTCCAATGCCGCCAGCCGCAAGTCGGCATTCACCGCACCGACCTTTCCGGCCGCGTCTGCCAGAACATCCTTCGGCCCGGTCACCGGATACGCCGCCACCGGGGTGCCGCATGCCAGCGATTCCAGCAACACCAGTCCGAACGTGTCGGTCAGCGAGGGAAACACGAATACGTCCGCCCCCGCGTAAGCGCGGGCCAATGCCTCACCATAGCGCGGGCCGGTGAACAAAGCCTTCGGATAGTCGCGTTGCAGCGACGCAAGCTGCGGGCCGCCGCCCACTACAACTTTCGAACCCGGCAGGTCCAGATCCAGAAATGCCGTGATGTTCTTCTCCACCGCGACGCGCCCGACATACAGGAACACCGGCCGCGGCACGTCCCAGTCCTCGCGCGGTTCCGGCTTGAACAGGGACAGGTCCACGCCTCGGGTCCAGGGGCGGATGTTGCGGAAGCCGCGGCGCGCCAGGTCTTCGCGCAGGCTGGCGGTGGCGACCATGGTGCCGGACCCGGCCCCGTGGAAGTGGCGCATCCACGCATAGATCGGCGCCACGGGTATCCTGGTACGTGCGTGGATATATTCCGCGAAACGTGTGTGGAAGGCGGTGGTGAAGGAAAAGCCGCGCCGGCGTGCCCAGCTCCGCGCCGCAAGGCCCAGCGGCCCTTCCGTCACGATGTGCAGCGCGTCGGGAGAAAAATCCTCGGTGATTCGAATCAACCGTCGCCTGGGCAGCAGCGACAGTGCGATGTCCGGATATGTCGGGCACGGAACAGTACGGAACCGGTCGGGTCCTACCACCTCCACCACGTGACCCATCGCGCGCAGTTCGGCCACGACCGTCGTCATCGTGCGCACGACGCCGTTCACCTGCGGCGTCCACGCGTCGGTCACGATCATGATGCGATGCGATGGCGCGGGCGGGAGCATGGGCGCCGCGTCCAACTTCAGAGCGATGGCGTCAGGCAGCCTGAGCTACCCGCGCCTGAGGCGCAAAGAAGGACAGGCGATTCAGCGCCGCCCAATCCACCAGTTCCAAACGCCCATCATGGTGTTCCACCAGTGCGGTGCAGCTTTCCACCCAATCGCCGTCGTTGAGGTACAACACGCCGCCGACTTCGCGCATCTCGGCGTGGTGAATATGGCCGCACACCACGCCATCAAATCCGCGGCGCCGCGCCTCGTTCGCCAGGGCATTCTCGAAGCGGTCGATCGCCTTCACCGCCTCCTTCACCTGGCGCTTCGCCCACGCCGAGAGCGACCAGTACGGATAACCCAACCGGCGCCGCACTGCGTTGAACCAGCGGTTGACGTTCAGCGCTGCCGTGTACGCCCAGTCGCCCAGCAGCGCGAGGAACTTCGCGTAACGCACGACGGAGTCGAATTCATCGCCATGCATCACCAGCAGGCGCTGCCCCGCCGCGGTGACATGCTCGGCTTCGCGCCGCAGCTTGATGCCCGAGATCTCCAGGCCCAGCGGCAACCAGGCGCGGAACATCTCGTCGTGGTTGCCGGGAATGTACGTCACGTCGGTGCCGTTGCGCGCATGGCGCACGATCAGGCGCAGCACGTCGTCGTGCGCCTCGTCCCAGTACCAGGATTTCCGCAGCCGCCAGCCATCGATGATGTCGCCAACCAGAAACAAATGCTGGCAGGTGGTGCGGCGGAGGAAATCGGCGAGGAAGTCGCAGCGGCACCCGCGAGTGCCCAGATGCGTGTCTGATATGAAGACGCTACGGTAAGCGGGCCGCGCGCCCGGTGTGGATAACGCGTTCATGTGGATGGTCAAATAACCCGATTCGCCTGTGGATGGGGTTAAGATTCCATGACGCAACTGAATTTTAGCGTAAATTATGAAAGTAATTTCTCAGCAACAAGACTGTCATTCAACTGACACGAAACTCTGCGATGGGGATAACTTCGTGTCACCAGGATTTACCCCGATTCGCCTGATCCCACCTGCATGGTCATCGTGCCCGGCATGGTGATCATATTCAACCCCGTTGCCGGACGCCGCCGCGCTGCGCTGTTGTGGCGAGTGCTGGACGTGCTGGTGCACAACGGCGTGCGGCTGGACGTGGCCGAGACCCGGTGCTCCGGCGACGCAGCCTGCCTCGCGCGTGAGGCAGCATCACGCGGAGAAAACCTCGTGGTGGCGGCTGGCGGCGATGGGACGATCGCGGAAGTCGCCAACGGCCTGCTCGGCACCGGCGTTCGTCTGGGCGTGATCCCGTTGGGCACCGCCAATGTTCTGGCGCATGAACTGGCGCTGCCCTTCGCGCCGCGGGCGGTAGCGGCGGCGCTTGCCTTCGGCCGCACCAGGCGCCTGTGGCCCGGCCTGGCGCGTGGCACCGACGGGGCGCGGTTGTTTGTGCAGATGCTGGGCGTCGGGTTCGACGCGCATGTGGTCCACCACCTGCCGCTACCACTCAAGCGCGTGTTCGGGCGCGGCGCCTATGTGATGGAATCGTTGCGCGACACGATATCGTATAGTTATACACCGATCACGGTGCGGCTGGATGGCGAGGAGACCCAGGCCGCCAGCGTCATCGTCAGCAAGGGCCGCTTCTATGCCGGGCGCTATCTGCTCGCACCGGATGCAGTACCCGAAGCCCCCGGCTTCTCTGTTTCCCTGTTCCGTCACAACGGCGCCGGCGCGGCGTTGATGTACGGCGCCGCGTTGCCGCTGAATCTGCTGGCCCATGCGCCGGGCGTGCAGCATGTGCGGGCACGGCAGGTGGATGTGGTGGGCAACCGCGCCGCTCCGGTGCAGACGGATGGCGATCCGGCTGGCTACGCGCCATTGTCCGTAACGGACGCGCCGGAGCCGATCGACGTGGTGATGGGGTAGTCCTGGTACTTGCAGAGCCCAGGCCGCGCGGTTGTCTGGTTGTGGCCTCAAGCCACGCTGTGTTTATCCGTGGTTCCCCATGACGTACGATGCAGCGCTGTGCGTGGTCGACCCACGACGCGCGATCGACGCTTTTCTTCACAAAGGGCAAACCCCATTCGCGCATTGCAGATGCGCAAGGTCCACCGCTTCCTGTGTGCCCTTGATGTCGATCGCAGCCACCAGCGCCGCAAACCGCTCCACCGGCACGTCCTCTTCCGGCAGATATTCGTATCCCAGCGCGTGATCCGGCCGCGTCGGCAGAATGGCGCAACAGCGCACTTCCGATTGCTCGCGCAGCACGATCTCGCGGAAATCATCCAGGTCGTGCTGGTCGGTATAGAGCTTCAGCGTGTAGCTGACCTGATTGCCCTGGCTCTCGCCGATCCAGTAGTGCTCCAGCAAGCGCAGCCAGCGGTATTGCTGCGCCGGTGCCGCTTCCGGCGCCGTCACCAGCCGATCCGCCAGGCCCAGCCGCATGATCAGCGGCACCGTCGGGAACCCGACGATCGTCATGCCGGGGAAGCTGCGCAGCTCCCGCAGCGGGTAGCCGCGTGCGTTGTATTCCGCCAGCAACGGATCAGACCCTGGGGCCCATCCACCATCCGCGTCCCGCGTGCCCTTGAACTGCACCCAGCGCAGATAGTGCGCACGGGCGGGCAGGTGTGCGCCCTCGGTCAGGCCGAACAGCTTGCTGATCGTTCCGGATGGTTTCACCGTCGTGACGGTAACCGGCCGCCGCAGCCCCAGTTCCTGCGCATAGGCCGTGCCTTCCTGCTTCGCCACATCAGACAAATGCGCCAGCATCTCCCAGAACGGCGCTGACCGCGCCTCATCGAGCAGGTCTGTGAAGCTGAGACCGAAACGCAGCCAGGCATATTCGTGCAGCCCGGTCGGACCGATGCCCATTCGGTTGGTGCGTGCCACTTCCTCGGCGTAGAGCGAATCCATCCGGTTCGCCCGCATCAGGAAACGAACGCCGAGCCGCACCGAATCCTCCACCCGTGCATCCCACGCCTCTGCCGTCGCCGGCGACGGCACACCTGGCACCACGTCCTCCAGTGCCACCGGACAAGCGAGCAACGGAGCGAAATCGGCGATCACGCAATAACCGCCGGTGACATGCAGAGAAATCTCGCCACAGGGATTGGTGGTCGCGGGAAAATCCGATTCGGCGGCCCGGCGCGTCAGCTCCGCAAGCAAGGGGGCAGCAACATCCACCTGGTAGCGGGCGCTGCGGAAGCTGCTGCCGTCGCGATCCACCGGCCGTTCCCGCGCGACGCCGGTGCGATGGTCTTCCAGCCGGTCGCCGTTGATGAAGCCCGGCTCGCCGTTCACCCAGGCGCAGCGGGTCGCCTCCTGGAACACGGCGCGGGCGCGATCCGCGAGTGGCTCGGCGGGATCGCCGTCCCGCACGAGTTGCCAGAACGCAGCATCCACCATCACCGAGTTATTGGCAGTCCAGAGCCCGCCTTGCTCTTTGGCCCGGATGAAGCGCAGGATGCCGGGATCGCGCCAGGACTTGGTGGCCATGCGCGCTGCCCGCCGCGCCCCACCCACCTGCACTTCCATCGACAGATAATGGTCCAGCCACAGCGCCTGCTCCCACCGTTCCGTGGCATTGGCGTGGGCCGCGGCAATCACGTGCCGGCGGACGTTCAGGAAGGCGCGCAGCAGTGACACGGGACCCGAGGCCGGCCGCCCCTGCATGCCGCGAATCGGCGCGCCGGCCGGGCGGATCGCCGAGAAATCCAGAACCAATGTGCGATCGCGTTCGCCACGGAAGGCCATCGCCTCCAGGTGCTCCACCGCCTTGGCCCAGCCCTCGCGGCTGTCCTCGATGCGATAGACCAAGGCACCGGCTGGCGCGTCGGCCAAACGGGCCAGCATCTCGCGCGCCATGAAATCGTCCACCGCCGCAGGCTCCGGCAGCAGATCCAGTTCCGCAGCGAACCGAGCCAGCGACCGCGCCGGATGGTCGGGATGATCGGGCGACAGGTACAGCAACAGCGTCGGCGCCTGTGCCCAGTCCACGGCCATCAGCGCGTCATCGTAGCTGCGGCCGACACCCGAGCCGTTCAGCAGCAGGTAGAATTTGGCAAACGACGCGGCGGCGGTGGCGCAGTTGGTGAACACCTCCATGTTGCGCGTCGATTGCTCCGGGTCGCCGTGCTGCAGATGCCGGCCGGAGGTCAGCAGCGCCCCGGTCGCGATGGCGTTGCGCAGGCGCGCTTGCTCGCGGCGGGCGGCGGCATCGGGCACGCCGAGGAGGGAAATATTGCCCGCGGCCACCCGGTCGGCGACACGGCCGAAATCTTCATGATCCTCTGGTCGGAACACGGTACGCCGCGCGACCGCCATCCCCATGCCTGGATCGAGCGTGCGGGCCGGCAGCGGCGCTTCGCCAAAGGCGGCGCCGGGCAGCGGGCGCCGGCGGAAACCGGTGAAGCGGGCGAAGTCTCCATCCATGGCGGCGATGTCCCTGCCCGTGAGTGACGCCACCACATATAGTCTCCACGATGACCGAATTCAACTAGATACTGATCCGGTGTGTGCGAATGCCTCGCCTCCTGGGTCAAGCCGTTCCCAGCCGAGCCACGCCAGGCGCCATCGCGGCCTTGCGAAGGGTCCCGTCGGCGGTCGCCAGCGGCACCCCACGCCGCTGCGCCAGTTCCAGGTACGCTGCGCCACAGGCGGTCAAGTCAAACCGATCCGAGAGGCGTAACGCGTCGCGACCCTGACATTGGCCTCGGTTTCAATGTCGGTCGCGATCGGCGCAGGCCGGCCATCCACGACGTCCATACTGGGGCTGCAAAGACGTGGATGGTGCGCCTGCGCGCACTATGACACGTGGGAGCCGGTGCGCCCCTCAAGCGACTCGTTTATTCCGCCTCGAGCCCTAATCCTACTGAGTCGCAAAACGCGCCGCGCCCGCATTTTCCTCTTGGTGCGATTCGGCGGTGGTTTGTAGCGGTGGAGATTCAAACCTTCGGGGAGGGCGAGGTGGATCTTCAGGATGGCG
>Ga0335074_10002226_pt1 | contig 26411 bp, 25 predicted proteins | sample Lox_Sample_23_FD_206715 | JGI IMG/M metagenome (GOLD analysis project Ga0335074, IMG submission 206715) | Soil microbial communities from Loxahatchee National Wildlife Refuge, Florida, United States - Lox_Sample_2.3 | ecosystem: Environmental > Terrestrial > Soil > Wetlands | place: USA...
GTTCCCGCGGAACCGTACGAGTTCGGATGATCAGTCACTAAAAGGGCATGCTGAGGGCATGGCCTTGCAGCTCGCACCGGAAGAACCCGAAGCGGCACCGTGGCGGGTGGAGTTGCTGAGCACCATCGCCGATGCGGTGACCAGACGGAGGCCGGACCGCGGTAGCTCTGGTCGTCCGGCCGTGCTGGCCGTGGACGGGCGTAGCAGCAACGGCAAGACCACGGTGGCGGCCCGCATCGGCACGCTGGTGCCGGGAGCTGTGGTCATCCACACCGACGACATTGCCTTTGAGCACTCCCGTTTCGGCTGGGCCGACCTGCTGATCGACGGGATCTTAGTACCTGCACAGCAGGGCCGGGCGGTTCGTTACCGGCCGCCAAAATGGGACGAGCACGGCCGGGCGGGATCTCTCGAGGTTCCGGCGGGATGCCCGCTGCTGATCATCGAAGGCGACGGTGCCGGGCGGCGGGAAGTGGCGCACCTGATCGAGACGCTGATCTGGGTGCAAGCCGACGAGCGGGAGGCCGCGAGGCGCTCCGCCGCACGGGTGGCCAATCCGCCCGCCGCCGACCTAGCCAACAAGGCCGTTGACGGAACTCCGTTCGATGAGGAGGGGTGGATGGCCGAAGAAATACCTTTCAACGCCGCCCAGCGGACCTGGGAACGCGCCGACATCATCGTCTGCGGCACCCCGGAGATTCCCTACGATCCGGGCACCGAGATCGTCATCGCACTGCGGTCACCCCGACTGGCCTGAACCCCGAGCTCGCCGATCTGGAACCACGACGAGATGGCGACTTCGTCCCGGCTCAGAGGATTCCGTACCGGTCCAGCTCGAAGGGAGTGACCCGGCGCCGGTACTCATGCCATTCCTCGCGCTTGTTGCGCAGGAAGAAGTCGAAGACGTGCTCCCCCAGCGTCTCGGCGACCAGCTCGCTGCCTTCCATCACCGAGATCGCCTCGGACAAGTTCTGCGGCAGCGGCGCGATGCCGAGCGCGCGCCGCTCCGTCGAAGTCAGGGCCCAGACGTCATCCTCGGCGCCGGGCGGCAGCTCATAGTCGTTCTCGATGCCCCGCAACCCGGCTGCGAGAATCACCGCGAATGCCAGGTACGGATTGCATGCGCTGTCGATCGAACGGAACTCGATCCTGGTGGCGTTCCCCTTGTTGGGCTTGTACATCGGCACGCGGATCAGAGCCGAGCGGTTGTTGTGGCCCCAGCAGATGTAGGCAGGGGCCTCGCCGCCAGCGCCAGCGATCGCCTCGGTGCCACCCCAGAGCCGCTTGTAGGAGTTCACCCACTGATTGCAGACCGCAGTGATCTCGGCGGCGTGCCGGAGCAGGCCGGCGATGAACGCCTTGCCGACTTTCGACAGGTGGTACTCACCGCCAGGCTCGTAGAAAACGTTCCTGTCGCCTTCGAACAGCGACATGTGCGTATGCATGCCCGAGCCCGGATGCTCGGTGAACGGCTTGGGCATGAACGAGGCGTAGACGCCTTGCTGCAGCGCTACCTCTTTCATTGCCAGCCGGAATGTCATGACGTTGTCGGCGGTGCTCAGAGCGTCGGCGTAGCGCAGGTCGATCTCCTGCTGGCCGGGAGCGCCCTCATGGTGGCTGAACTCCACCGAGATGCCGAGCCCCTCGAGCATCGTGATGGCCTCGCGGCGGAAGTCGTGTGCGATGCCGTGCGGAGTGTGGTCGAAATAGCCGCCGGAGTCGATCGGCCGCGGCGGGACGCCGGGCTCTGGCTTCTCCCGGAGCAGGAAGAACTCGATCTCAGGATGGGTGTAGAAGGTGAAGCCGAGCCTGGAAGCCCTAGCCAGCGCGCGCTTCAGCACGTACCTGGGGTCCGCGTAGGACGGCGAGCCGTCCGGCAGCATGATGTCGCAGAACATCCGGCCGGTGCCCGCTCTGTCGTCGCCAACCGGCATCAGCTGGAAGGTCGACGGATCTGGCTTGGCGAGCATGTCCGCCTCGTAGACCCTGGCGAACCCCTCGACAGCCGATCCATCGAAACCGATGCCTTCGGCAAACGCCCCTTCAAGCTCGGCCGGCGCCACGGCCACTGACTTGAGGTAACCGAGAACGTCGGTAAACCACAACCGGACGAACCGGATATCACGCTCTTCGAGCGTGCGCAGCACGAACTCTTCCTGCCTGTCCACCGACACAGTTTGCCCGCCGTATGTTTCCTGCTTGTTACCGGCCCTAGGCTGGATGGCGTGGCTCAGCTTCGGATCGGGCTCGCTCAGGTCAACGCAACAGTCGGTGACCTGGCAGGCAATAGCGACAAGGTAATCGAATGGACTATGCGTGCCGCCGAGCAGGGGGCTCGGATCGTGGTCTTCCCGGAGATGGCCCTGACTGGCTACCCGGTCGAGGACCTCGCGCTGCGCAAGTCGTTCGTCGACGCCTCTATCGAGGCGCTGCACCAGCTTGCTGCTGACCTGGCCGCGGAAGGACTCGACGGCATCGCAGTCGTCGTCGGCTACCTGGACCGTCGCACTGGACTGGCGGCGCAAGTGGGCGTTCCCGCTGGTGCGCCGCTCGACGCGGCAGCCGTGCTGCACGGCGGCTCGGTGGTGATCACCTCGGCCAAGCACCACCTGCCGAACTACGGGGTATTCGACGAGTACCGCTACTTCCTGCCCGGCAGCACGCTGCCGGTCTTCCGGATCGCGGCGGAGGATGGCGAGCAGGTCGATGTCGCGATCGCTATCTGCGAGGACCTGTGGCAGGACGGCGGCCCGGTTGCGGTCACCCGGACTGCCGGCGCCAGCCTGCTGGTCGTGCCGAACGCCTCGCCTTACGAGCGGAACAAGGATGATGTCCGCCTGGCACTATGCCAGCGGCGGGCGCGTGAGGCTGGCACCGTGCTCGCCTACGTGAACATGGTCGGCGGCCAGGACGAGCTGGTCTTCGACGGCGACTCGATCATCGTCTCCCCCGGCGGCGACCTGCTCGCCCGCGGGCCGCAGTTCGAGGAGGCGCTGGTGCTCGCCGATCTGGACCTGCCCGCCGCTGATCCCAGCTTGCCCGCAGGCGACCAGCGCGCGAACGCGGGCGATGGCACGACCATGACAATCGAGCGGATCGAGCTTGCGCCGCTGCCCGCGCCCGAACCTGATGCCCGGCTCGGCGCGCCGATGATCTGGCCTCGGCTGCCTGACCTGGCCGAGATCTACGGTGCCCTGAAACTCGGCGTTCGCGATTATGTCCGCAAGAACGGCTTCGGCTCGGTCATCCAGGGCTTGTCCGGCGGCATCGACTCGGCGCTCTGCGCGACGGTCGCCGCAGACGCGCTCGGGGCCGACCGGGTGAACGTGGTGCTGAACCCGAGCCCGTATTCATCCGAGCACTCCGTCACGGACGCGGAAGACCTGGCCCGGCGGCAGGGCATCCATGCGCGCACGATCCCCATCAAGCCGATGATGGACGGCTTCGCCGCTAGTCTCGACCTGCACGGGCTTGCCGCGGAGAACCTGCAGGCCAGGATCCGCGGGATGATCTGGATGGCCCTGTCGAACGAGGAAGGGCATCTGGTCCTGGCGTGCGGGAACAAGAGCGAGCTCGCGACCGGGTACTCCACCATGTACGGGGACGCGGTGGGCGGGTACGCCCCCATCAAGGACGTGCCGAAAACGCTGGTCTGGGAGCTGGCCAGGTGGCGCAATCAGCAGGCAGCCGAGCGCGGCGAGATACCGCCGATCCCGGAGAACTCGATCACTAAGCCCCCGAGTGCCGAGCTCGCGCCGGGTCAGCTCGATACCGACTCGCTGCCGGACTACCTGGTGCTCGACAAGCTTCTTGACGACTACGTCGAGAAGGACATGGGTTCCGCTGAACTCGTCGCCGCCGGGCACGACCCGGCACTCGTCGAGCGAGTCATCCAGCTGGTCGACCGGGCTGAGTACAAGCGCCGCCAGTACCCGCCGGGGCCGAAGATCAGCGCCAAGAACTTCGGGCGCGACCGGCGGCTGCCGATCACGAGCCGCTGGCGCGAGCCGCGGATCAGCTAGCGGGCGGCATGCCAGGGCAGCTCAGGATCCAGCAGCCTCGAAAGCACGGCCGGCCCGGGTGGCTATCGCTCCCGGCCGGAACAGGCCCGCGGTGCCGTCACCTGGCGTTGCCGGGAGCGCGAACCACGCGTACCGCTGGACGAACGTGAGCCGCTGCAGCATCTTCGTCGCCGCTGTCACGAACGCCGCCTGACGCTGTGCCGACGGGAACGTCGTCGTGGCGCCGAATCTGATCAGGGCGAACTCGGTCAGCCAGATCGGCTTGTGATACCGGGAGTGAATCGCCCGCAGGTACGACTCCAGCTGGTGGACGGCGGCGCTGGTGGCGAAGTCCGCACCATACCAGTGCACCGCGATGAAGTTGACGCGGTAGTGATCCGCCGCGGCCTGGGTCATGAACCGGTCGAGCCAGCCGCCCGGAGTAGCCGCATCGGTGGCCACTGCGGGACTGCCTAGCGTCATTCGCGTCGCCATCAGCCGCGGCCAGTAGTGCAGCGCTTGCGCCACGGTCATGTTGGACTGACCGGCGTTGTCCGGCTCGTTGAAGCCGAGCAGGTAGTGGCCTTCATGCCGGACCTCGCGAAGGTTCGCTTTGGTCACGCTGCCCGCGCCCCAGATCATCGGGACGAACTGAACGCCGCTCGGGTCCTTGATGCCGGGGTGCCCAGCCGCCCAGTTGAAGTACCAGGATGCCCCGGACTCCGAGAGCGCACGGTGCAGGCCGTTGAAGGCCCACACGCTAACCCCTTTCTTCGCGTCAGCTGCCGCAGCGGACCGGGGCTGCTCTCCGGCCGCGGACGCATTCGGGCGTGCCGCCGCGTAGGCGCCCGCGGTAATGGCGCCGACACACCCGACAGCGGCAACGCCAGCGATCAGCCTGGCTCCCCAGCGCATAGCAGCACCTGCCTCGCATTCGGAATCTCACCGACCATCCGTATCATTCCGGGTTTGCGGCGGGCACGTGACCGGAACGAGGCAGGAGCCGGAGGCCGGCAGTCAGTGATCAGCTGGACGGTGTCCCGGTCGACAGGGTGAGCACGATAGTGCCGCCGAAGGCGCCAGGTTCGGTAGACAGCGGAGCATTGATAGTGATGGTGCCATTGATGCCGATCGTGCCCTCGGCCTGTCCCGCATCCGTGACGATGACATGCGCATTCTGGCCGCCCAGGCCGAGCGAGCCGGTATCGGTAGGGCCGACCGGCGGATCCGCGGCTGGCTGGTCGACGAACGTCACGTCGGCGGCGGTCAGCGAATTGCCCGGCACGGGCACTGCTGTCAGGCCAGTGATGCCGACGTTCTCACCGCTGATCAGGCTCTGGGCGGTCGTGCCGCCGTCACTTAGCGGGCTGGCCCACGCCGTGAGCGTCCACGGCAGGTTGCTGCTTTGCGTGTCGACGATGGTAATGCCAGTGAAAGTAGGGTCGGGCGGACTTGTGCCGGCAGTCGGCACGTCAGAGGCGTCAGGATCGAGCGGCGCCGACGCGGAGTAGAACGTGGCGGCGGAGTTCAGTTCCAGAGTGCCCACGTTCAGCGGGTCAGTGGCGGTGTACGGCGTCGAGATCGACAGCATGCCGGCCGGGAGGTCCGCCACGGTCTGAACGCCCGCGCAGTTGATGCAGCCAGGTTCAGTGAAGGAGACCGCCGCCGATCGCGAGCTCCGGTAACGCCTGCTGCCGGCGGGCGGCGTGTACACGGCAACGATCGACTCGGGCCGGTCCGAGCCGAGCCGGACCCGCAGCGTGTAAACGCCAGCGCTGGATCGTCTGCCGGATGTCGCGGTACCGAGCGGGCGGGACGCGCCGTTGCTATAGAAGCTCACCGAGCCGGCCGTCACCGGGAGATCCCCCGCTGCCGCCTGGTCCGTTACGGTCGCGGTGAAGGTGACAGCACCGCCTCCTCCGCCGGCCTCCGCCAGCGCGGTCGCAGTAGCGTCCGCACTGCCAGCGATCTGCTCCGCGCCGGCTGGTGCCAGCGAGCCGGGCCGGCGATGCGCATGGACCGGGGCTGCCCGCGACACCAGACGCGGCTGGGCAGCGAGCGCACTGGCTGGCATCCCGGCCGCCAGCGTGACTGCTGCCCCCAGAACCGCGACCAGTGCGCCTGCCGGGCAGCCCAGCCTGCGTGGCAACGGCAGCACAGCCATAACTGATGTCCCCACCCAACGTCTAGCGTTGATCTGCCGCACAGCAGATTCCGTGCGGAACCCCTCCAGCTCACGCGTCAGCGACAAAGATGTCTTGTCTACATATCCGGCGGGTGAATACAGGATGAACCTTCTCGGCTGCGCGGGCTAGACCAGCTGGTCATTCCTCACCGGGTGCTCAAGCACGGTTACTCAACGGCGACGCCTGGCTGGCTCGGCGGCGACGGTGCCACGACAGGATCCGGCGGCTGCCGTCAACGATGCCGCTCACGATCAGAGTGACGCCGAGCGCCAGCAGGAGACCGACCCACGGCCGGTCCGCGAATGCCCTGCCGCCGAGCCGGCCGAGGAAGAACGCATAGCTCGCCCAGATGACGGCCGCAAACGCCGTCGCGGTGACGAAGCTCTCCCGCCGGTATCTGACCAGACCGCAGCTCACCGTAACCCCCGTGCGCCCGCCGGGGACGAACCGGCATACCAGGATGAGACGGGCGCCGAACCGGTCGAGACTGTGCCGTATCCGGGTCAGCCTGCGCGCGCCCGCCTCGCCGGCGAAAAACCGCCGCTCGGCTCGGTGGCCGAAGCGGCTCCCGATGAGGTAGCCGAGGTTATCCCCGGCAAAAGCGCCCGCCGCCGCCAGAATCAGCAGGATGGCGATCCGGGGATCGGTGCTCCCGGCGGTCGTGACGCCGAGCGCGATGACAGCGGTCTCGCTAGGCACAACGGGCAACACCGCGTCCAGTGCGGGGAGCAGGAACGCGGCAACGTAGGACACTGGTGCGGAAACGCCCAGTTGCCAGAGGCCGGCCATTCAGTGTGCCTCTCGTTCGGCGAGCACTGGTTTGTCGGCGAGCACTGGTTTGTCGGCGAGCACTGCCTGCTGCGAGTTCCGGGGCGAGGGAACGGAAACACTGCTGGCTCGCTTGCCAGACAGCAGGCTGGCGATAGTCACGATGACGAGCACTCCGCCGATCACCGCCAGCGAGAGGCCGGTGCTGATGTGCGGCACCGGGACCGGCCCGACGCTCGCTACGCCGGACCCGGCGAGTGCCTCCGCGAAGAGCTTGAAGCCGATGAAGACGAGGATGGCCGCGAGGCCAGCCGGCAGGTAGACGAGCCGGTTCAGCAAGCCGCCGATCACGAAGTACAGCTGCCGCAGGCCCAGCAGGGCAAATGCGTTCGCGGTGAAGATCAGGTACGGGTCACGCGTGAGCCCGAAGATAGCCGGGATCGAGTCCAGCGCAAACATCAGGTCGGTTCCGGCGACCGCGACGATCAGGAGCAGGAACGGCGTGACCGCCCGCCGGCCGTTGGCCCGCACGATCGGGCGTCCTGCAGAGCTGTCGCCACTGACCGGCATGACTCGCTTTACCGCGCGCAGCACGATCCCGCCGCCTGGCGTCCGGGGGCCTGACCGGCCGCCGATCACCAGCCGCGCTGCCGCATAGACCAGCAGCGCCCCGAAGAAGTACAGGACCCAGCCGAACCTGCTGATCGCGGCGGCGCCGACTGCGATGAAGCTGCCGCGCAGCAGCAGGGCCATCGCCACGCCCAGGAGCAGCACACGGCTGTGCAGCTCGCGCGGCACCGCCGAGCTGCCGATCAGCAGCACGAAGATGAACAGGTTGTCGAGGGACAGGCTGTATTCAGTGAGCCAGCCCGCGAAGAACTGGCTGGCGGCAGCGGGGTGACCTAGCCAGATAAGCGCAAGGCCGAACAGCACTGCCATACCGACCACGGCGCCGACATAGCTGGCTGCCGCTCCGAGCCGGACGTCGCGTGGGCCACGGCGGACTCCGACTGCCAGTTCGCCGCCGAGGATCAGCACGATCACGCCGACGGTGGCTGCCCAGACCCACAGCGGAACGTCAAGTCCGCTCATCCGCAGCACCTTCCCGTCGGCTCAAAGTCCGTCAGTTAGTGCTAACCGGGGCGTGCGGAGCGCGGATGTGCGGCCTGTGAAGCCGTGGTGAAGCCGGCCGGTCAGGCGAGCGGAACGGTCAGTCTCATTTCCGTGCCGCGGTCGACCTCGCTGCTGGCAGTGAGCCAGCCACCGTGCGCGAGTGCGAGCTCCGCGGCGATCGCGAGGCCGATGCCGCTCCCTGAGGTCTGCGAGGCCCGCCGGCCGCGCCAGAAGCGATCGAATATGCGCGGCAACTCGTCTTCACTGATCCCGGTACCGGTGTCGGTGACGGTGAGCACCGCGTCCGGGCCGGCGGCCCCGACGGTGATCGTCACCTTCCCGCCTGCCGGGGTGAACTTCAGCGCGTTGGTGAGCAGGTTCGTGACCACCTGGTGCAGCCACCGCGGGTCGCCCTGGATCTCGGCAGGCACGAGATGCCGCTCGAAAGTGATCCCGGCGGCATCGAACCGGCCGACCAGGCTGTCAGCCGCACCCGCGGCAATGTCTGCCAGGTCGCAGCGCCGGAGAGACAGATGCAGCGCCGCGGCGTCGGCCGCGGCGAGAGTCTGCAGGTCGCCCACCATCCGTGCCAGCCGCAGCACTTCGTCGCGCAGCGAGGCCAGCTGGTCCGGGGTAGGCTCAGCCAGGCCATCGAGCAATGCCTCGTGCCCCGCCTGCAGCACCGCTACCGGGGTACGCAGCTCGTGGGCTACGTCGGCCACGAGGTCTCGGCGCAGCTGTTCCTGCCTGTCCAGCGTGTCAGCCATCCGGTCGAACGCTGTCGCCAGATCGCGCAGCTCAGCCGGGGCGGCCAGGGGGCCGACCCGGGCGGTGCGCTCGCCCCGCTCCATCGCCTGAGTGACTGCGATGATGCGCTCTACCGGTCGGGTGAGCCGCCGGGCAAGTGCCAGTCCGGTCACCAGTGCCAGCAGTGCCGCGACCCCAGCCGCGCCGGCGATCGCCCGCAGCAGATCCGACTCCAGCACGTTGTCGGCGCCGCCGATCCCGGCCTGGGTGAAGCGGACGACGGCGACGCCGACCCGCTCGCCCCGCATCCCGATCGGCGCCTGGTACTGCGGTGCCGACTTAGCCGAAGCGAAGCCCGGCGAAGACGCGACCGCCCGGCCCGTTCGATTGCGGATCTGCACATCGGCGCCCGTGTCTGCCGCCAAGTCAAGCGCCGGGGATAGATTGGCTGACTCCCAGCTACGGTTCCGGTCCCACGCTGCTGCGGCCGCCACCGCGACGGCGCTCGTCAGATGGCTGCGCTGGCGCGTCGTAAGAGCCGATACGTCGGCTGCGGCGAACGCAGCGACCAGGCTCGCGAGCACGGCGATCGACGCCAGCGCCACGCCCAGGAAGGTCAGCGCCAGGCGCAGGCCAACCGGGCTGCCGCGGGGTGCGGCAGAGGCCGGCGAGGAGTCACCATTAACCATCGCGCTCGATGCCAAGCCGGTATCCGCCGCCAAGCACGGTCTGTACGATTTCCGGGCTGCCGGGGTCCTTTTCAACCTTGCGGCGCAGGTTCTTCACATGCGAGTCAATCGTGCGTTCATATCCTTCGAACTCATACCCGCGTACCCGGTTGATGAGCTCGAATCGCGAATACACCCTGCCGGGAACAGTCGCCAGGGCAACCAGGATCCCCCACTCGGTCGGGGTCAGCTCCACCGCAGTCCCGCGAACCGTGAGCCGGCGGCGCGATTCGTCAATGAGCAGCGCTCCGTCGCCGTAGCTAGCGGATTCGTGCCCGCTGGCCGGCCCGCCGCGCCGCAGGATCGCCTGGACCCGCAGCACGAGCTCCCGCGGGCTGAACGGCTTGGTCACGTAATCGTCGGCGCCAAGCTCCAGGCCGGCGATTCTGTCCTCCTGGGTCGCCTTCGCGGTCAGCATCAGGATCGGCACCGGCCGGGAGTCGCGCAACTCGCGAGCGACACTCTCGCCAGGGACGTCCGGCAGCCCGAGATCAAGAACGACAAGATCCGGTGCTGCAGTCGATGCCAGCGAGATGGCCTCGGCACCTGAGCCGGTGGACAGCACGGTGAACCCCGCCCGCTCAAGGTAAGACCGGACCAGATCCCGCAGTTTCCGCTCATCCTCCACTAGCAGCACCGTCGCTCCCATCGCCGCTCACCCGCCTCCCGGCCGGCCAGTGGCCGGCCACGCATTCCGGCGTTCCCGGATCATCTCAACACTGCCACGCGAGTCGGCCAGCTAACCCGCAAGATCGGCGGGTATCTCCATGCGGTCTGCACCGCGTTTGCGCGCGCGGGTCGGCGACGCTCAAGAGAGTACGAACAGCAGGTGGATGGCGGACGGGAGGCGAGCGAATGGCGTGGTTTCTCATCGTGGTCGCGGGGCTGTTCGAGACCGGTTTTGCGGTCCTACTGAAGCAAAGCGGCCATTTCACGCGGTTGTGGCCGACCGTCGGTTTTGCGATCTGCGCACTCATCAGCTTCGGCCTGCTCAGTCTCGCGGTTGGCCGGCTGGAGGTCGGCCCTGCCTATGCGTTGTGGACGGGAATCGGGGCGGCCGGGACCGCGGTCGTCGGCATGATCCTCCTGGGCGAGTCAGTATCGGTTCTCAAGATCGTGTCTATCGGGCTGGTCCTGGCCGGCATCGTCGGGCTGAATCTCGCCAAGGTGACGCCCTAGATGTGCGATCGGGTGAGCTCCACGCTGGTGCCGGGCACCAGGAAACTCGCCGGACCGGCGCTCGCCGGGACGATACCCAGCAGGTTCTGCCAGAGGTGCGCGCCCTTGTCGTTGAGCAGCGCGTCGTGAATCCAGTAGCCACGCTCCGGTGCAACCGCTCGCATGTACTCGGCGACATCGCTGAACTTCAGCCACGGCCCGCTGACCGGCACCAGCAGCGTCGGGACCGGTTCCTCCGGCACCGTGAACGAGTCGCCCGGATGGAATACCAGGCCGTCCACCAGGAAGCCGGTATTCGGCACGACCGGAATGGCCTTGTCCACCCGAGCGTGCTCAGCTCCGTAGACATGCACGTCGAACCCGGAGATGCTCAGCGCGTCACCGTGGTGCACCGCGTGCACCTGGCGGCCGAACTCGGCGAACTGGCCGGCCACCGTCTGGCTCGCCCACAGTTGCAGGTCAGAGTCCGCACGCAGAGCGCCCCGTAGGGTGGCATCGTCAAGATGATCGGCGTGCTCATGAGTGACCAGCACGGCAGTTACGCCGTCGAGCGGTTCGGGGCCAGCCCAGATACCCGGATCGATGACCAGCCGGGCGCCGTTCTTCTCCAGCCGGACGCAGGCATGCCCGAGCTTCGTCAGCAGCATGGCAACGAGCGTAGCGCTCAGCGCGCCGCGAGCCCGCGCAGCAGTTCCTCGACCACGCGCCTGGCATAGCGCGCGTCGATCCGTCCTGAGCCGTACATGCTCTCCAGCACGGCCCCATCCAGCAGGAACGACGCCGCCTCGATGTCGGTGTCCTCTCGAAGTTCGCCGGTTGCGACACCGCGGCGCAGCACGGAGCCGACCAGGTCACGCTGCGGCTGCACGACGGTCTCCAGGTACCTGGCTGTCAGTCTCGGGTATCGCTTGCCCTCGCCTTGCAAAAGCGCGAACAGCCTCGCACGGCGCGGGTCCGCGGCCTGGCGGCAGATTGCACTGAGCAAAGCGGTGAGGTCAGCGCGCACGGACCTCCCCTGCGGCTCGGGCAACTGCGTGCCGATCGCGGCGAGCGCATCCACCAGCATGTCTTCCTTGCCCGGCCAGCGGCGATAGATCGTTGCCTTCCCCACGCCGGCTTTCGCGGCCACCTGCTCGATGAACAACGCGTCCGGGCCGTACTCGGCAAACAGATCGAGCGCGGCGGACAGGATAGCCCGATCAGCTTGCTCGCTGCGGGGCCGACCAGGCCGCCGGTGAATTGTCGCGCTGTCCATGCCTGCCTTCTGCGAGCGCGAGCCAGGCGCAGTAATGATGATGCTGATCCCCGCCCATACGATACGAGACATCATCGTATCGCAAATTCACCACTAAGGGTTCCATGTCGCACGAACAGGGTGCCGTCCGGCCGATAGTGCCCCTGTGCAGCCGGCCTGGGGCTATGCGATCATCAGATGGTCCGGGGACGCCACAGGGGCGCAACGAGACGCGGAGGATCACATGAGTGCTGCCCAGGGCCAGATCCAGGCCGGGCCTACTGCTCCATCAGCCGGGACGCCGGAGCCGCTCTACGGCGGCCAGGCCTCCCGGCGGCTTACCGTCAGGGACATCGCGGCCGCCAAGGCGCGGGGCGAGAAATGGCCAATGCTCACCGCATACGACGCGTTGACCGCCTCAGTCTTCGACGCGGCCGGCGTTCCGGTCCTGCTCGTTGGTGACTCCGCGGCGATGGTCGTCTACGGGCACGACTCCACGATTCCGGTCACGCTCGACGAGCTCATCCCGCTGACGGCCGCCGTGGTCCGTAGCACGCGCCGCGCCATGGTCGTCGCCGACCTGCCGTTCGGCTCCTACCAGGTCTCTCCGGCCGCGGCACTGGCGGCAGCCACCAGGTACCTGAAGGAGGCCGGTGCCCAGGCGGTCAAGCTCGAGGGCGGCTACCGGGTGATCAGGCAGGTCGAGGAACTGGTAGCGGCGGGCATACCGGTCATGGCCCACCTCGGGCTCACGCCTCAGTCCGTCAACGCATTCGGCGGTTACCGGGTACAGGGCCGCGGCGAGGACGGCGAGCGACTGCTGCGCGACGCGAAGGCTCTGCAGGCGGCCGGCGCGTTCTCCGTTGTCCTGGAATGCGTGCCGGCGGAGCTCGCCGAGCGCGTCACGGCCAGCCTCGACATCCCCACCGTCGGCATCGGGGCCGGGCCGCACTGCGACGCGCAGGTGCTGGTGTGGCAGGACATGGCAGGCCTGTCACCGCATACCGCGAAGTTCGTCAAGCGCTATGCCGACGTAGCCGGCGTGCTCAGGAACGCGGTCGAGTCGTTCGCAGCCGAGGTGATCAGCGGCAGTTTCCCCGGGCCGGAGTATTCCTACCGCTGACCCGGTGCCCGGGCCGACTGGCCGTCAGACGTCGGTGATCCTGATGCCCGCATGGGCCTTGTACCGCCGGTTGATGGAAACCAGGTTCGCGGTGAACGCCTCGACCTGGCCGCAGTTGCGCAACCGCCCCCCGTACACGCCGCGCATGCCGGGGATCTCGCCTGCGATCGCGATCACCAGGTCGGTAGCGGCACGATCGTCGGAGAGCACGAGGACGTCGAGGTCCATGCTGCCGACCTCGGGGTCTAGCAGGAGTTGCGCCGATACGTGGTGGAACGCACCGACCACGGTGCTGCCGGGCAGCACGGCCGCAGCCTGCTGAGCAGCGCTGCCCTCAGGCACGCTGACCGGGTAGGCGCCGTGGGAGTCGAAGCCGAGCGGGTTGACGCAATCAATGACGAGCTTGCCAGCTAGCGGCCCGGCAAGCTCAGTGAGCAGCTCTTTGTGGCCGTCCCACGGGATTGCCGCGATCACGACGTCCGCCTCGGTCGCGGCGTAGTGGTTCAACCCGCCATCGAGCAGCGGGCCGCCGCCGAGTTCGGCCGCAGCCGCGGCAGCCCGGTCAGCGCTTCGTGAGCCGATGATGACGCGATGGCCCGCTAGGGACAGGCGGCGGGCCAGGCCGCGGCCCTGGTCGCCAGTCCCGCCGAGGACACCGATCACCACATTGGACAGATCGGGCGATCCGGGCGCTCGCGCGCCGCTCGCAAGGTCAGCTGTCATGCGCCCGATCCTGCCAGACGCGCCCGGTCCTGCCACCATGGAGACCATGAATGCGGACCAGGTGGCGGCGCTGCGCGCGCTGCTTGCGCCAACCGGCTGGATCGAGCGCACTTCGTCGTTCGCGCGGGCACTCCGGCGCAGCGCCCGCACCCGGGGCGGCCTGCTCGTCGTCGGCCCGGCTGCCGACGAACCGTGGCACATGACGGCGCATCTGGCGGACGAGAGCAGGCTCGCCGGGATCCCCGAGCTTGCACCCACGCTGATCAGATGGGAGCCGGAACCAGGCGCTCCGGCGCACCTGTCGGTCGGCGCGGACCGGTTGCGCGCTGCCACCACCGCGGAGACCTTGCTCGTGGTGAGCCCGCAACTGGCTCCCGCCGAATTGCTGGAGCGCGTGCACGACGTGCGCAGGGCCGGGGCCACCGTCTTCGCCCTGGACCGCGATGATCCCGAGCTGGACGGGCTGGCACACGAGTCTCTGCCGGTACGTCCCGGCATCGCGCCGATGTCGTTCGACGCGGCCCAGCACCTCGTCAGCTCGTCCGTCGCTGGCGATGGCGACGCAGTCGGCCTTCGCCGCGCAGCGGCGAGACTGGCTGACGAGCCCGGCGCCAGGCACGCGATGTCGGGGGCGGGCAGGAGCCCGAGCCTGCGGACGCGGCTGGCACGGCTACTGGATGCGGTGAGCGGCTCGCCGGACGATAACTAAGCGAGGCGGAAGCCGCCTGCGCGAGGAGCGCAAGAAAGCGGAGCAATGTTCGCGCTGTCGGCTGCCCTAACCATCCTGCTGCTGCTGGAACACTGCCGTCCGCAGTTGCAGAGCTATCGCGGTCACGCGCCGGCCTGACCCGGCTGGATCAGCTCGCCCGGCTCGGCCTGCTCGAGGGCCGTAACCTGCGGGTGGCCTCACTGCTCGGCGCCTACCTGCTGTTCACCTCAATGGCACTGGCAGTCCTGATCGTGGACGCCCTGCGCTGACGTGCTCTCGTTGTGTCAGTCGCGGCTGGATGCGAGGCGGAAGCTGATCTTGCTTCCCGGCCGCGCTTGCGCGCAGGCCGGCAGGCTGGCCGGGTCCACTACCGCGATGACTGGGTACCCGCCGGTGGTCGGGTGATCGGCCAGGAACAGCACCAAGTGCCCGTCTGGCAGCGCCTGGATCGCGCCGGATACCAGGCCCTCGCTCGCCAGTTCGCCACGGCGCCGGCGCACCGGCTGGCCGGCCAGGCGCAGCGCCACCCGGTTGCTGTCCGGGGACACCGTCCACTGGCCTTCCTCCAGCGCGGCCAGGCCACGGCCGACCAGCCAGTCGAACCGCGGACCCGGGTGTATCACAAGCTGGCGCGGCCCCTGACCGCTGTCGTCGGCTGGCGCCGCCTCGCCGCAGGCGGGCAACTGGCCCAGCGCGCAACCGTCCCGGCCGTCCGTTCCGTCAAGCCTGCCGAGCTGCAGTACATCACCATTAGCCAGCCGGGCCGGACCCATGCCGGACAGCAGGTCAGCCGAGGCACTGCCCAGCACTCGCGGCACCGCGAGTCCGCCGGAGAAGGCCAGGTAGCTGCGCACGCCCGAGGTGGCCGACCGTATCTCCAGCAGCTGTCCGCGCCGCAATCTGATTGGGGCGCCCATCCGCGCGTGCTCGCCATCGATGCGGACAGGGGCCAGTGCTCCGGTCACCGCCGCGATGACATCGCACTCAGCGCTGACCGCCACTCCCGTCAGCGTGGTCTCCAGCACCGGGGTGTCGGGCGGATTGCCGACCAGCCGATTGGCCAGGTGGTGCGCGGGCGCGTCCAGCGCCCCGGACCGAGGCACGCCCAGATGGGCATAGCCCGGCCGGCCACAGTCCTGGACGGTGGTCAGCGCTCCCGCCCTGCGGACGCGGATGACCTGCTCGCTACCACCGGTCATGGCGTTACGTTGACGAATCGCACCCGGTCACCCGGCCGCAGCAGAGCCGCGGGCTCACGGCCGGGATCCCACATCACCGCGTCAGTGTGGCCGATGATCTGCCAGCCGCCCGGCGAGTTCCGCGGATAGATCCCGGTGTACTCATCGCCGAGGCCGACACTGCCGGCCGGCAGCGCGGGCCGCGGGCGATCGCGGCGGGTCACCTCGTGACCGCCGCCGAGGCCGGCGATGTAGGGGAAGCCGGGAGCGAACCCGCAGAACGCCACCTCGTGAGAGAGCCTGGAGTGGATATCCGCCACCCGCTCCGGCGGTACCCCCCACTGCCGGGCTACGTCGCGGAGATCCGGCCCGTCATACCGGCAAGCGATCTCGACCACCTGGCCGGCCGCTGGCGGAGACGGCTCAATGGACCAGGATCGAAGGTCGGCGGCCAGCGCAGTGCGGTCAGCAACACCATCGAGTAGCACTGTCCGGGCCGCGGGGATCACGTCCACCAGGCCTGGTGCCCAGCCACTGGCTCGTTCTCGCTCAATCCGGGCATGCAGCGCCCGGACCTGGGCCAGGCTGTCCACCTCGACGAGCAACGCGCCAGGACCGGCAGGCCGGAACCTCATGACTCGCCGTCCAGTGCGGGGACCTGGTACACGGCCAGGATCTGGCGCTCTGCATCGGCCAGGTAGCGGAGCAGCTCCGCCTCGGCCCGCTGCCCGTCGCCGAGCACGATGAAGTCCGCAATGATCCGGTTGCGCTCCAGATAGGGCGCGTGAAACTCTGCTGGGTCGGCCATCACGTGGAAGATCAGCCGTAGCTCGGCGAGCGCGCGGCGCATCAGCTCGTCAGTCCTCGGGCTGCCGGCCAGGGCGGCAATGGCCTGATGGAAGCGCAAGTCATCGGTGCGGACCTCGAACCAGCGCCCGTCGGCGGCCGCGCTCTGCGCGGACTCCACGGTGGCCCGGACCGCCAGCCGCGCGGTCATCGGGGCTGCTCCGGCCAGCCGGGCCGCGCCACCTTCGATCAGCCGCCGCAGCTTGTAGATGTCGGCAACATCCGCGCTGGTCAGGACTGGCACGAAGATGCCGCGGTTCATCTCATGGATGGCCAGCCGCTCGTGGCACAGGAGCCGGAACGCCTCGCGCAGAGTGTTCCGGGAGACGCCGAGCGCCTGCCCGATGGCCTCCTCCGACAGCCGGGTCCCCGGCGGAAACAGGCCCTCCATGATGTGCGTCCGCAGCAGTTCGGTGACCCGGTCCGCGGTGCTGGCATGGACCAGGCCGGACCGGTCTCGTGACAGGGCGCTGACCATGTCCTCAGTGATCCCGGCGTGCATCGCCTCTCCCCTCGCTGCCGGACAGTAAACGTTAAATCTCGTGATCTTTCAACTGCCATATTGCTGGATTGTTCACCAATCCTGTATGGTCCCAGCAACCCGAAGCTGTGAGGTATGTCCCATGCTGACCCTGGTGCAGGGATTCGGACCGTTCGGCGGCCTGGCCGCCAATCCGTCCGAGCTGCTAGTGCGCGATCTGGCGGGACGGCAAGATCCGGACACCGTCACCGCGGTCCTGCCGGTCTCGCTGCGCGAGGTGACCGAAGCGGTCCCGCGGCTGATGGCCGAGCACCGGCCCCGCGTGTGGCTGGGCGTCGGCCTGGCAGTCGGCCGCAGCGCGCTCAGCGTCGAGACGGTCGCCGTCAACCTTGCCGACTGGCCGGAATCCGCAGCGGACCGCGATGGCGTGTCGGTAAGCCGCGTGCCAGTCGTGCCGTCAGGTCCCGCGGCACATCTGACCACGCTGCCCGTCGAGCAGATTCTCAGTTCCTGGCGGAAGGCAGGCATCCCCGGCTACCGGTCGCAGACAGCTGGCAGCTACCTGTGCAACCTCTCGTTCTACGCGGCCGCTCAGGCGGCCAGCGACCTCGGCCTGGACTGCATGGTCGGGTTCGTACACGTGCCGCTGCTGCCCGAGCAGGTCAGCGACCCCGAGCGGCAGCCTTCCATGCACATGGCCCTGCAGGTAGCAGGTCTAGATCTGGCGATCGCTGCCTGCCGGGACGCGGGCGAGTGCGGCATTTATCTAGGGAGAACAGCATGAGAAAGTTTGTGAAGCTTGGCGCCATCGCGGCCACCGCGTCGCTGGCGATCCTGGCCTCGGCTTGCAGTTCGTCCGCCGCCGGCTCGGGCGGCTCATCCGCCGGCGGGGCGAGCAGCAACACCGCCACCTATGCGGAGCTTCCCGGCTCCACGCCCAACTACATCTTCCCGATGCTCACCGGGGCCTACTACTCGGTGACCAACATCGAGCAATTCCAGCGGCTGTCGTTCCGGTCGCTCTATTGGATCGGCAACTCGAAGGGCCAGCCGGTCGTCGACCCGGCGATGAGCCTGGCCGCGCCGCCCACCTACAGCGACAACGACAGCGTCGTGACCATTCACCTCAATAACTACACCTGGTCCAACGGCACCCCGGTGACCACCAGGGACGTGGCCTTCTGGATCAATTTGCTGAAGGCGAACAAGAGCAGCTTCGCTGCCTACATCCCAGGTGAGTTCCCCGACAACCTGAAGAGCTACAAGATCGTCAACTCCAAGACGATAGTGCTCACGCTGACTGGCTCTTTCAACCCGACCTGGTTCACCTACGACCAGCTGTCCCAGATCACCCCGCTGCCGCGGGCGTGGGACAAGACCTCGGCCAGCGGAGCAGTCGGCAACTACGACGAGACCACGGCCGGCGCGAAGGCGGTATTCAACTTCCTCACCGCGCAGTCCAAGGACATCGCCACGTACGGCACCAACCCGCTCTGGGGTGTGGTCGACGGCCCGTGGAAGCTCGTCAGCTATAACTCGGACGGCTACGCCAAGTTCGAGGCCAATACCGCTTACGCCGGGCCAACCAAGCCCAAGCTCAAGTACTTCGTCGAGGAGCCCTTCACCACCGACACTGCCGAGCTCAACGTGCTGCGGTCGGGTAACAACGCTCCCGACTACGGCTACCTGCCGGAGCAGGACGCAGCGCAGTCCAGCCAGCTCGCATCGCAGGGCTACACGACAGTGCCGTGGCAGGGCTGGGGCACGACCTACTTCCTGATGAACTTCAACAACCCCAAGACCGGACCGCTGATCCACCAGGCCTACATCCGTCAGGCCATGCAGTCCCTCATTGATGAGCCTGCATTCGTGAGCGGCCCGCTCAAGGGCTACGGGCACACCGTTTACGGCCCGGTGCCTGCCACGCCGTCCAACCCGTATGTCTCCTCCTACGAGGCCAAAGGCCCCTGGCCGTTCAATCCCAAGACGGCGACAAGCCTGCTGACCAGCCACGGCTGGACGGTCAAGCCGAACGGCGTCAGCACCTGCGCCAAGCCGGGCACCGGATCGGGGCAATGCGGCGCGGGCATCGCGGCCGGCGCCAATCTTGAGTTCAACCTCAACTACGCCAGCGGCACCGTGGTGGTCAGCCAGGAGATGCAGGCGCTCAAGTCGCAGTTCTCCGAGGCCGGCATCCAGCTCAACCTGACGTCGGCCCCGTTCGACACGATCATCAGCATGCTCACGCCATGCACGGCCAAGCAGTCGGGCTGCTCCTGGCAGATGCTCAACTACGGCGGTGGCTGGACCTACGGAGTGGACCCGTACCCGACCGGAGACCAGTTGTTCGCCACCGGCTCGGGTTCCAACTCCAGCAACTACTCCGACGCCGAGGCCGACAAGCTGATCTCGGCCACGATTCACGGCTCGGCCTCACTGACCGCCTACGAGAACTACCTGGCGGACCAGGTTCCGGTGCTGTGGATGCCGCAGCCCGTCTACCAGATTTCGGAGATCTCGACCAGCCTGAAGGGCGTCCTGCCGCAGAGCCCCATCGAGAGCCTCACCCCAGAGAACTGGTACTTCAGCAAGTGATCAGCAGCTACCGCGGTGCCGGCCGGCCCTGGCCGGCCGGCACCGGGCTGGCTGACACCGGGCTAGCCGGGATCACGTCGTGACCAGGTTCGTGGTCAGGCGGTGTTCGCAAGCGGTGGTGGTCGTGCTGCTCGTGACCATCATCGTGTTCGGGCTGAGCCGGCTGCTGCCCGGCGGACCGGCCAGGGCCATCCTGGGTACGCACGCCACGCCCACCAATATCGCGGCGTTCAACCGGGAGAACGGGCTGACCGGCCCGCTGCCCGCGCAGTACTGGCACTGGCTGACTGGCGTTCTCACCGGCAACTTCGGCTTCTCCTACGTGCTCAACCAGCCAGTGTCCAGCCTGCTGGCGGAGCGGCTGCCCAAGACCGCCTTCCTGGCCGGAGTCTCAGTGGTGCTGGCGGTGCTCATCGCCGTGCCGGTCGGCCTGTACCAGGCGGTCCGCCGGGGGCGGGCAGACGATTACGCAGTCACCACCGTCACCTTCGTCCTCTACTCGACGCCAGCGTTCTGGGTGGCACTGCTGCTCATCGACATCCTGTCGGTTCGGCTGCACGTGTTCCCCGCTGAAGCTCCGCAGGGCTCGTTCGCTGCCATCTTCAGCGATCCGGGCGCCATGGTGCTGCCGGTGCTCACCGTCACCCTCGTGACGATCGCGGCGTTCAGCCGCTACGTTCGCTCGTCGGTGCTGGATGAACTAGCCCAGGACTACGTGCGGATGGCCCGCTCGAAAGGCACTACCCGACGGGCCATCCTGCTCAGGCACGTGCTGCGCAACGCGCTGTCCCCGGTGGTGACCCTGCTCGGACTCTCACTGCCGTTCATCTTGTCGGGCACGCTCATCACCGAGGAAGTCTTCAACTATCCCGGCATCGGCTTGCTGGCCTACAACGCAGCTACCCAGCAGGACTACCCGGTCCTGCTCGGCGTCGTACTGGTCGTCGGCATCGCGACCGTAGCTGGCTCGCTGCTGGCCGATATCGCCTATGCATTGCTCGACCCCAGGGTTCAGCTCGCTAACGACGCGGGGGCCGGGCGATGACCGGCCTGCGCGGTGCGCGGTCCGGGAGGCGGCTATGAGCATCGAGAACGTCACCGCCGTGCTCAGCGGAGACGAGCCCGGCGGTATCGGTGAAGCGGAAGCCTCGGGCGGGTGGCTGTGGCTCCGGTCGTTCACCGGCAACCGGCTGGCCGTCGCCGGCCTCGTCGTGGTCGTCGTCCTGACGTTGTTTTCATTTGTCGGCCCGCTCTTCTACCACACCGACCAGATCCACACCAGGATCGGCATGGAGACGCTCCCGCCAGGCTCAGGTCATCCGCTGGGCACCGACGACGTCGGCTATGACCAGCTGGGTCGGCTTATGGTCGCCGGCCAGACAACGCTGGAGGTCGCTTTCGGCGCCGCTGCCGTGGCCGTCATCGTCGGCGTTGCCTGGGGCGCGGTGGCCGGGTATCTGGGCGGCTTTGTCGATGCGCTGATGATGCGGATCGTCGACGCGCTGCTGGCCATCCCGGCCTTGCTGCTCCTGCTCTACCTGGCTACCGTCTTCCGGCCCAACGTGCTGATGCTGATCGTCGTTGTCGGCCTCACCGCGTGGCTGGTGCCAGCCCGACTCGTCAGGGCCGAGGCGCTCACGCTCCGCAGCCGCGAGTACGTTCTGGCAGCCAAGACCATGGGCGTGCGCACTCCGACACTGATCGTCCGCCACATCGTCACCAACAGCATCGGAACGATCCTGGTCAACGCAACCTTCCAGGTGGCTGATGCCATCCTGGTGGTGGCCGCGCTGTCATTCCTCGGGCTCGGCATCGCACCACCCGCTACCAACTGGGGTGCGATGCTGTCGAACGGGCTGAATTACAGCTACTCGGGCTACTGGTGGCTGGTCTATCCGCCGGGCATCGCCATCGTCGTCACGGTGGTGGCGTTCAACCTCATCGGCGACGGTCTGCGGGATGCCTTCGGGCTGGATACGAGGCGGCAGTGAGCGCGCCGGGCACACCCGTACTCCAGGTCACGGACCTGGATGTCGACATCAAGTTGCGCAGCTCAGTGGTGCACGCCGTCCAGGGAGTCAGCCTTGAGGTCGGCGAGGGCGAGACCGTCGGCATCGTCGGTGAATCCGGATGCGGCAAGTCGACGCTGGGCCTGGCCCTGGCCGGGCTGCTCCCGTCGAACACAGCCGTGCGGGGCAGCATCCGGCTCGGCGACCGTGAGGTGGCCGGGCTGCGCGAGCGCGACCTGCGCCGCGTGCGGGGCACCGAGGTCGGCATCGTGTTCCAGGACCCGATGACCTCACTGAATCCCACTCAGCGCATCGGTGTCCAGGTCGGTGAAGCCCTCCGGGTGCAGCGCGGCGCGAGCAAGGCCGAGGCCCAGGCCGCAGCGGCCGACATGCTCAACCTCGTCGGCCTGCCCCGCCCGAATGAGCAGCTGGACCGTTTCCCGCACGAGCTGTCCGGCGGGATGCGCCAGCGTGTCGTCATCGCCGCCGCGCTGATCTGCCGCCCGCGGCTGCTGATCGCCGACGAGCCCACCACCGCACTGGACGTCACCACGCAGGCGCAGATTCTCGAGCTATTCGGCCACTTGCGCGAGACGCTCGGCATGGCCACCCTGCTCATCACCCACGACATGGGCGTGGTGGCCGGGCACGCCGATCGGGTGTTCGTGATGTATGCCGGCCGGGAAGCCGAGATCGGCCGCACGGCCGAGATCTTCGACACGCCACGGCACCGGTATACCGCTGCCTTGCTGGACTCAGTTCTGCGCTTGGAGACCCCGCGCAGATCCGAACTGGCAACCATTCCGGGCCGTCCACCGGACCTGACCGTGAGCACCGCTGGCTGCCCGTTCGTGCCGCGCTGCCCGGCCGCATCCGACCAGTGTTCCGCCGAGCTCCCGCCCGTCTCGGGCGAGGGCAGGCATCACTGGCGCTGCTATCACCCAGCTGACCAGGCCGAAGGCACTCTCAGCGCCGCGGAGGCTCCCCGATGACCGCGCATCCGACCGCCAGCGACCCGGCCGCCGCCGGGCCGCCGTCTGCTGGGCCTGCAGCCGCGCCGCTGCTGAGCCTGGTCAACGTCACCAAGCACTACCGGGGCGGTGGCGTGCTGTCCAGGTCAGCCGCCCCGGTCCAGGCGGTGTCAGGTGTCAGCCTCGAGATCGCGGCGGGCACCACGCTCGGCATCGTGGGCGAGTCAGGCTGCGGCAAGTCCACGCTCGGCCGCATGGTCGTCGGGCTCGAGAAACCGACCGACGGCGAGGTGCGGCTGCGCGGCGCGGCCCTCGCCACCATGACTCGCGCGGAGCGCCGCGTTGCCCGTTACGACGTCCAGATGATGTTCCAGGACCCTTATGCCGCGCTGAACCCGCGGATGACCCTGGCGCGCATCATCGAGGAGCCGCTGCGAGCCAAGGGCGGGATGAGTAGGCAACAGCGCAGGACTCTGGTGCGGCAGCTCGCCGGCGAAACCGGGCTGGCCGTCAGCCAGCTCGACCGGTACCCGCGGGAGCTGTCCGGCGGTCAGCGTCAGCGGGTCGGCCTGGCGCGCGCCCTCGCGACCAGCCCGGCGCTGATCGTGGCCGATGAGCCGGTATCGGCACTCGACGTGTCCGTCCGGTCTCAGATCCTGAACCTGATGACCGCGCTGCAGGCCGAGCATCAGCTCAGTTACCTGATGGTGTCACACGACCTCACGGTCATCCATTACCTCGCCGACTACATCGCCGTGATGTACCTCGGCACGATCGTCGAGTCGGGACCGCCTGGGCAGATCTTCGGGGCGCCCGCCCACCACTACACGCGAGCGCTGATCGACGCGGTCCCGGAGCCGGTCCCGGGCCGGACCGGGCCGGCGTCGGCCATCCGGGGCGAACTCCCCTCCGCCTCCGCGCCTCCGTCGGGCTGCCGCTTCCGTACCCGGTGCCCCGCGGCCACGGCGCTGTGCGCCCAGCAGGAGCCGGCGCTGCGCGACTTCGGCGCCGGCCATCGCGCCGCCTGCCACTTCCCGCTCACCGAGCCTCAGGCGGAGGTAGCTTCGTGATCGACCTCAACGCCGATCTCGGCGAAGGCTTCGGCGCCTGGGTGATGGGCGCGGACGAAGCACTGCTTGATCAGGTGACCAGCGCTAACATCGCCTGCGGCTTCCACGCTGGCGACCCGCGCACGATGGATGCCGCAGTGGCCATGGCAGCTGCCCGCGGCGTCGCCATCGGGGCCCATGTGTCCTATCCCGACCTGGTCGGATTCGGGCGACGGCAGCTCCGGGTGAGCGCTGAGGAACTGATCACCGACGTGCTGTACCAGATCGGGGCGCTGGAGGCGTTCTGCCGGCGACATGGCACGGCAGTGCGCTACGTCAAGGCACACGGCGCCCTGTACAACGACCTGGCCGGCGATCAGCAGCTAGCCGGCGCGCTGGGCCGGGCCGTCGCCGCCTACAACTCCGGCCTGAGCGTGCTCGTCCTGGCCGGCAGCCCGGCAGTCGACGTGCTCCGGCACCAGGGCTTGCGGGTGGTCGCCGAGGGCTTCGCCGACCGCGGCTACTTCCCTGACGGCCGGCTGATCCCGCGCGGCCGGCCGGGCGCGGTGCTGACCGACCCCGCCAGCGTGGCCGAGCGCGGCTGGCGGATCGCGACCGGCACCCCCATCGAAGCCGATGATGGCTCGCCAATCGTGCTGGCGGTCGACTCGCTGTGCGTGCACGGCGACACCCCCGGCGCCGTCGATGTCGCTCGCGAGCTGCGCGCAGTGCTCAGCGCCCGGACAGTGGAGGTGGCTGCATTCACATGATTCCCCTGGACCGCGCCGGCCTGGAAGCGCTGGCGACTACCGCGCTCGCGGCAGTGCGGCGAGAGTACCCCCATCAGCTGATCCAGGAGCTGAACTCCGACGCTGACGTGCTCCCGCCGCGGCGCCTGAACCCGGCGTTCTACGGCAGTTACGACTGGCACTCGGCCGTGCACAACCACTGGCTGCTGGTCCGGGCGCTTGATCGCGGGCTGCCCGACGCTCTCGCCACCGCAGTCGGTGAGGTTCTTGACGAGCACCTGGCTGAGCAGCGGCTGGCGGGCGAGACCGCCTTCTACGCCAGCCCCGGCGGACGTACCGCCGAACGACCTTATGGCTGGGCCTGGCTGGTGCTGCTGCACGCCGAATGCCAGGCGCAAGGCAAGGAGCGACCGGCGCAGTGGGCCGCGGCCTTGCGCCCGCTCGCCGACTTGCTGTCCGGCCGGCTGTCCGCGTACTTCGGCGGGCAGCTCGCGTTCCCGATCAGGACCGGAACGCACGGAAACACCGCGTTCAGCCTGCAACTGGCACTGCTGGCGGCCCGGCGCCGGGACGACCAGGCTGCCGTCGCAGGGCTGACCGCCGCCGCACGGCGGATGTTCGCCGCCGACCGGGCACTGCACTGGACAGACCCGCCGTCCGGCGATGCCTTCCACAGCCCTGAGCTGACGGAAGCAGCGCTGATGGCCGACGTGCTGGCGGCCGCGGAGTTTCCCGCCTGGCTAGACCAGGTGCTGCCCGATCCGGCAGATGTTGCCTGGTCGCCGCCGGACTTCCAGCCTGATGCCGCCGACCCCGGCACCGTGCACCTGGAGGGACTGGTTGTGGCGCGGGCCTGGTGTCTGGATGCCATTGGCCGAGCGCTGCCGCCGGGTCACCCAGTGGCGTCCCGCGCGCTCGCTGCAGCGGACGCGCACCGGGAGCGGGCCGCCGACCTGCGGCCGTCCGAAGGTTTCGGCCGCAGTCACTGGCTTCCCACCTTCCTGCTCTACCTCGACGAGCGCCTGCGCAGCTAACCGGGTGCGCCTGCGCCGGGCTCAGCGGGCGGCGGTGATGGCTCCGCGGGGTCGCTGCGCTCGCTGGGCTCCGAGCCGTCAAGGCTCACCGACACCTGCCGCTCGGGTGCCTGAAGCGGCCGGCGGCCGTCGAGCTTGTGAATGCCGTAGATGGGCGGTGGTGCCATCCGGGCGAACTGAGTGATCGCGGTGCCGACAATGGTTGCCTCGACGACGTGATCCCTGCCGAACGGGACGATTGGGCACTTGCGCTCGGAGATCTTCGTCGCCATCTCCCGGACGACCACGCCTTCCGCGCCCATCCGTACCAGATCAAGCTCCAGTTCGTTTCGCGCGTCGGTACGCATCTGCCGGACGAGCTCGGAATAGCCGACGACTTCGACGTTCCCGGCACTCAGACGGGTTTGACCCTTAGTCAGCCAGTCATCGTGGCGGTAACCCACCGCTACGCCTAGTGCGAGGCCGACGGGCACGTAACCGTGCGCGACGAGCTTGGTGAAATCCTGGCCGGACAGGTCGGAAGCGAATGGCTGCGCGCGGCTCACCACGCCGGGCGCGCGCACTGCGGTACCGAACGCGCGGAACTCCAGGATGCTCTCGTCGTCGCCGAACGGACCGATCGACAGTGTCACGCCGATGACGCCGAGGCCGCCGAGGGCCGCGCATTCTGCCGTCATCCTGCTGATCGCGGCGCGGCGGGCCTGGTAGAGCACGGAGACCAGCGGCCGGGCTGACCCGATGGCCGCTACGCCGACCGGCGGCTGTACCGGGCCGGGACCCAGGCGCATTCCGCCTGCGGACGGACCGTAGGGCCGGTAGCCCTCGCCGCGGTAGACGGCCACGCCATACGGGCACTCCTCGTCGCCGGGGTCGCCGATGTTGTAGACAGCGGCCCCGAGCACCTGGCCCACCGGCTGGAACCCGACCTTGGAGATCGCCGCGAACTCGCTGACCTCCAGGGAGGATCCCCAGCTTCGCGTCTGCCGCA
>Ga0335074_10002227_pt1 | contig 26408 bp, 20 predicted proteins | sample Lox_Sample_23_FD_206715 | JGI IMG/M metagenome (GOLD analysis project Ga0335074, IMG submission 206715) | Soil microbial communities from Loxahatchee National Wildlife Refuge, Florida, United States - Lox_Sample_2.3 | ecosystem: Environmental > Terrestrial > Soil > Wetlands | place: USA...
AACGCTGTCGCACGATCAGGTGCTTGCTCGCGTGAAGTACGCGGCGGATCAGGGCGCGACGCAGATCATGATTCAGGGCGGCGTGAACCCCGATTTGCCGCTGACCTGGTACGAAGAACTCTTCGCACGAGTGCGCGCCGAGCACCCAAGCGTCGATATTCACTCGCTTTCTGTCTCGGAAATTACCGGCCTCGCCAAGGTCGAGCAGATGACACCGCGCGCGGTGCTCGAGCGGCTCAAAGCCGCCGGCTTGAAATCATTGCCGGGCGCGGGTGCCGAGATTTTGGTAGAGCGCGTCCGTAAGCGAATCTCGGCGCGCAAAGTTACACCGCACGAATGGCTCGACGTGATGCGCCAGGCGCATCACTTGGGGATGCCGACGACCGCTACGATGATGTACGGCTCGATCGAGACAGATGAAGAACGCCTCGAGCACATGCACGTGTTGCGCGAGTTGCAGGATGAGACCGGCGGATTCACCGCGTTCATTCCGTGGTTCTACGTGCCGTTTAAGACGCCGCTGCGCGGTAAAGAAGCGACAGCGCTGGAATATCTGCGCGTACTCGCCGTCGCGCGGTTATACATGGACAACTTCGCTCATCTGCAGGCGTCGTGGCTCACGCCGGGGCTGAAGATGGGGCAGCTTGCGCTTTTCTACGGTTGCGACGACATGGGCGGGGTTATCATCGAGGATCGTGTCGTGCGCGATGCGGGTGCGAGCAATGAAGCCACCCGACGCGATCTCGAGCAGGCGGTAATCGGCGCGGGCTTCAATCCCGTGATTCGCGACACGTACTGGAACGTGCGTCGCGACATGGCGCTCGCGACGGCTTAAGCGCCGTCCAGCGCCGCTTCGATCGCAAAGCGCAGCGCGGTTACCGCTAGCGGTTCGAGAGGTTCGGGCCACGTAACGCGCGCCGCAATGCCGTTCTGGGCAAAAGCGGCGACGCGGTGGACTTCGTCGATGTGCACGGAGCCGTCTGCCGTGTAGGGCATTCGTTCGATCGACGCACCGAACGTACTGCGCAAGAGCGCGCCGAGCGCTTCGACGCGTTCCGGCAAGCCTTTCGCGCGGTCGAGCGCGGGGAGCATCGTCGCGAGTTCGATGACCCTCGCGTGCGCGCTGCGGCTCGCGGCTCCTTTGGTTGTGAGGATACGCTCCTGCGTGAGGACGGCTTCGAGGCGGCTCTCATTTCGTATCGGGCGCGCCGCCATTTGTACGAGCTCGGAGGCCCCACTGTCGTCGCTGCGCGTGTAGGTTACGATGACGAGTTCACCGCTCTCCAACCGGCGCCGGTTCGAGCGATCCTCGGCATCGTTGCGCTTCCACAGTTCGAGCAGATGGTAATGCTGCCGCTGCGCCGCGCTCTCGTTCTCGTAAGAAAATGTGAGCTCGCCTTCGTCGTCTGCATCGTAAATAATGATAGGGGTTTCGGCCTGTTCGGTCGCCGCAAAGAGTAGCGAGAGTTGGTTGGTCGATCGCCGGCGCACCGTTATGTCGCGACCGACCATCAGTCGCAGCCGGCGACCAAATCGCGTGGTGAACGGCCGATCGACGAATTCAATCCAAAACTCCGAACCGTCCTTACGTTGCGCGAGGACTTCGCGGTAGTTCGGCTGCGCGGCTTCGATCGCGCGCCTGATCGCGTCCATCACGACCGGCGTATTTTGCGGTGAGAAAATACCGGTATAGGAGCTGCCGATTAACTCCGCTTCGTCGTAGCCGGTGGCGTCGAGAAAGGAACGGTTCACATTGAGAATCTTCGGACCGCCGGCCGACGGTAGCGTGTCGTCGGTGACGATCATGAAGTCGCTGGCCTGCCCCACGCCCTCGGAGAGCATGTGCATCGCTTCCTGAGCTGCTCGACGATCGGTGACGTCGCGAATCGTGAGCGCGCAGTGGATCGTCGGTGATTCGAGCGGGTGCGCGCGTACCTCGGCCCAGAACGTCGATCCGTCTTTGCGATAGAGTTGCACCTCGGCGACGACGGCTTCGCCCCGCAGCACGGCGCGGGCGTTTTCGCCGACGAGCAGCCGGTTCGATGCATCGCCCAACAGGCGTGGATAGATCCCAGCGGAGAGATCGTCTTGCGAATAGCCGGTCATTCGCGCGAAGGCCGGGTTGACGTAGATGACGGGGGGCGCCAGCAGACTTTCTCCGCGCAATCGCACGATAAAGACGCCGTCGGGCTCGCTGTCGATCGTGGCGGTGAGAATCGTCCGGAAGCGCTCGTGCTCCTTGCGGCGGCTGATTGCGTGCGTCGCCACCACGAAGCGATCCGATCCGTCGGCGGCGGGCTCCAGTCGGTGCGCCACGGCTTCGACCCAGTAAGCCGCACCATCCGCGGCGGTGAGTTCGACTTCGAATGGCGAGACGTCACCGCGAGTAACGCTTTCGCGCGCGAGATCGACCATGCGCACGTTATTTCCGAGCCGTAGATAGACTGGGTCTTCGCCTAGAAGCGCCTCGCGATCGAACTTCGTTCGCGCGACCACCGCGTCGTTGACCCACTCATAGCGTGGGTAGCGGTCGGACGGTTGCCAACGGAACACCGCGAAGCCGAATTGTGCGAGCTGTGCCGCCGTATCGAGGATCTGGAGATAGTCGCCTTGTTGTAAAGTCACCAGTCGCGATCACCTCCGATGGGAGGGTTACGCGGCGTGGCGGATCGTTCCCGCGCCCAAAACTTCATCACACTCGTCGAAGACCGCGACCAACTGTCCGGGTGTCACGGCGCGCAACGGTTCGTCGAATCGTAGGTACAAAGTCCCGCCGCCGTCGACGGTCGCCTGCGCCGCGGCAGGTGTCGCTCGGTAGCGAACCATCGCGCGGACGCTCACCGGACCATTTGAGAAGCGTTCAGGCTGAAGAAGGTTGACATCGTCCGCGACCAGCGCCGTCGAAAGCAATTCATCCTCGCGGCCAATCACGATCGTGTTGCTTACCGGGTCGATGCGCGTAACGTAGCGTGGCCCGTCGTTTGTCGCCGGCAGCTTCGCGCGCTGACCCACCGTATAATTCGCGATACCTCCGTGGGTGCCGACCTGCGCGCCGGACGTATCGACGATCGAGCCTTCGCGATTGATCTCCGGCTGCAGCCATTGCAGCACGTCGCGGTAGTCTCCACCTTCAACGAAGCAGATGTCCTGCGACTCGCTCTTCTCGTGGACAGGCAACCCCATGCGGCGCGCGTGCTCGCGCGTGAGCGCCTTCTCCATCGTGCCGACCGGCAACAAGAGCGCCGCAAGCTGATCGCGCGTCAGCTGGGCGAGCGCGTACGACTGGTCCTTCGCGTTCGGTGTGCGGTACAAGTGCGGACCTTGCGCGTCGCGCTCGAGGCGCGCGTAGTGCCCGGTCGCCACATACTGTGCCCCTAGCCGGTCGGCGTATTCCGCCAGGGTGCCGAGTTTGACGAAGTTGTTGCACGACACGCACGGATTAGGCGTGCGGCCGTGTGCGTAGTCGTCGATGAAACGATCGATGACGTTACGGCGAAACGTTTGTTCGAAGTTCAGGACGTAGTGTGGGATTCCCAGCACCGCGGCGCTGCGCCGCGCGTCGTCGAAATCGTCGATGCCGCAGCAGCTCTTTGCGTGCGGCGCGCGCGTCGGCGTATACATCTTCATCGTGACGCCGATGACGTCGTAGCCCGCCTCCACCAAGAGGCCCGCGGCTACTGCCGAATCGACGCCGCCGCTCATTGCGGCAATAACTCGAGGTTTAGTCATGATTCCGTTGCACAGGATAACAGGAGAAAGGGACTAACTCAAAGCCCCAATGCCAGCGCTGGGTGAGCGGTTTCGCGCCGCACGCGAGGCTCGCGGCCTCACACTCTCGGATGTGGCCGAGCACATTCGCATTCGCTCGGTCTATCTGGCCGCGATTGAAGACGAAAACTGGAGCGCCATCGGCGCGCCGGTCTACATCCGGGGCTTCTTGCGCACCTACGCGCGCTTTCTCGGGCTTGAACCCGAGGAAGTCGTCGCCGAATTCAATAGCCAGGCCTCGGCACCCCCTCCACCGGTACCAACTGCCCCTGGGGCGCCCCCTCGCACCAGCTATCTCGCCGACGAGGCCCCGCCTGCACGCGCCCTTTCGCCGCTGATTTGGGCGGCCTCGCTGGTGGCAGTCGTGCTGATCGCTATCGTGGTCTACAACGAGGCGACGCTGCGCGCACGTCAGAGTGCGAGCGTGCTTCCTTCTAATAGCCCAGCCGTGGCGGCCTCGTCGACCGCCTCGGCCATCGCCCAGACCAGCCCGACCGTAAGCTCGACGAGCGAAAACCCCAGCGACAGCCCGGGCGGAAGCCCGAGCCCGAGCGGAAGCCCCAGCCCGAGCCCGACCGCGTTTGCTTCTGGAGCGGCGAATCTCGAGGTACGCCTCTCGGCGCCCTCTTGGCTTAGGGTGACCGTTGACGGCAATGTTAGCATGGAGGGTACGTTTCCGGCCGGGACGGTTCGCCAGTTCCACGGAAAGATCGCCCGACTGCGCATCGGGAACGCCGGCGGCGTCGAGGTCATCATCGACGGCAAAAGTATCGGTAGACTGGGCGCAGCCGGCGACGTCGTCGAGCGTAGCTTTACGCTGTAGTTGAATCATTGAAGGGGTAGCCCGCAACAGTTATGCCGAGCGAAGCATCGTTCGATGTGGTATCACGCATCGACCAGCAAGAGCTGGACAACGCGCTCAACCAGGCCCGTCGTGAGATCGAGAACCGCTTCGATTTCAAGAACTCGAAGACATCGATCGAAAGCGACGGCAAGAAGATCACGATCGTCTCCGATGACGAGCTCAAGATGCGCAACGTGATTGACGTATTACAGGGCAAGGCGGTCAAGCGGGGCATCGATATCAAAGCATTCGAGATCGGCGAGATCGAGCCGGCCGCGAACAGCACCGTTCGTCGCGTGATCGCACTGCGCAGCGGCATTCCGAAAGACAAAAGCAAAACGATCATGGAGCGGATCAAGGCGCTCAAGCTCAAGGTGAACGCGCAGTACCAAGACGAGCAGGTCCGCGTCTCGGGAAAAAGCCGCGACGACTTGCAAAAGGTCATCGCCGATCTCAAGGCGATGGATTTCGAGTTGCCCTTGCAGTTCGTGAATTTTAGATGAGAATGTGTCGGCGCCCCAAGGGGAGTCTTCTGCGGACCGAAATCGTGAGGCGCCTCGCGAATGGGGGCCCCAGCTCCGCTGGGGGGCGCGTAGCTTGGAGCGGAGCGCCTTTAAAAACGCGCTTCGCGTCTCGATAATGGCGCGCGTTGCGTTTGTCAGCTTGGGCTGCGCGAAGAATCTGGTCGACACCGAGGTGATGATCGCCAAGCTTGGTGCGGCCGGTTACGAGCTGGTCGGCGACGCCGGTGATGCCGACACGGTGGTCATCAACACGTGCGCCTTCATCGATCCCGCGAAGGCAGAGTCCACCGATCTCATCATGGAGCATGCCGCGAACAAGCGGCGCGGCCAGCAGTTAGTCGTTGCCGGGTGTCTTGCGCAGCGTTACGGCGAACAGTTGCAGTCGCTGGTCCCCGAGATCGACGGCGTGATTGGAACCGGATCGTACGGCAGTATCGTCGAGCTGCTGGACGACGTCAAAGCCGGTCAGCGGCCGATTCGCCTGGCGTTCGAAGAAGAGCCCGAGCACGATTTTCTGCCGCGGCTGGTGACCACGCCGCGCGCGACAGCGTATCTCAAAGTGGCCGAAGGGTGCGATCATCCGTGCACGTTCTGCATCATTCCCAAGCTTCGCGGGAACTTTCGCAGCCGCAGCGAGGAATCGATACTCAAGGAAGCGCGGGCACTTGCGGGAGCGGGGACAAAAGAGCTGATTCTGATCGCGCAGGACACGTCGATGTATGGGCGCGATCGGGGTACGCGCCGCGGCGGGTTGGCGGGTCTGCTCGAGCGGTTGCACGAGGTCGACGGCATCGAGTGGATCCGTCTGCTCTACCTCTACCCCGCCACGGTCGACCGGGAATTGATCGACGCAATGGCGTCCTTGCCCAAGGTGTGCAAGTACATGGATATGCCGCTGCAGCACGCGCATCCTGACGTGTTACGCGCGATGCTGCGCCCGTCCAACGGGGAGCGTTACCTCGAGATCATCGACGATTTTCGTACGCGCGTTCCGGGTATAACTATGCGCTCGACCTTCATCGTCGGGTTCCCAGGCGAGACTGAGGAACACGTGGCATACCTGCAAGAGTGGATAGCGCGAGCCGAACTCGACCGCGTTGGGTTTTTCGAGTACAGCGCGGAGGAAGGAACGCCCGGCGCGGAGCTCCCCGGAAAGGTTCCGGCGCGCGAGCGCCGCAAGCGCCTCGTTCGACTGCGCGAAGCGCAGCGTCTGGCCTCGGAACGCGCGCGATCCAAGCGTATCGGCGAGCGCGCGCGCGTGCTGGTCGAAGAGCGCCGGCGGTTGCGCAAGAGCGATCCGCTGCGCACGGCGCTGGGCGCCAACGAGGTTTGGTTCGGCCGTTCGCAGGGCGAAGCACCCGGTGTGGATGGCGGCATCTACTTCGCAGCCGACGCACAAGCCGGAGATTTTCTCGAGGTGACGCTCGACGGTCAGGGACCCTTCGATTTTTACGGGCACGTGTCCGTGCGGGAGCCGCTTGAAGTTGGGTAAACATCTGCGTTCGTCGCCCGAGCCGGAGGAGGAAACGCGCGAGTATCGGCTGCCGCGCTGGTTGCGGCGCACGGTCCTGGTGCTCGGCTTTGCGTTGCTTGGTATGGGATCCGTGCTGGCCGGCTTTGCGATCTTCACGCATCGCAATCCAATTCAAGTGATTGCCGAGACGTTCGTACCGTCGCCGCAAGAGGTCTTCGGAAGGTCAAATCTCCTTGTTCTGGTCGAGGGGATCGACTACGACTACACCGGCAGCGATATCGAGTATTCGGCGAGTTCCCGCAGCGACATGATCAAAGCCGTGAATCTAGACTTTGACAATAAGAACGTTTATGCGCTCTCCGTGTTGCGCGATATGGAAGCGACCTACCCCAATGGTAGCGTGCACAAGATCAACCAGGCGCAGTCTGACGGCGGCCCGGCCGAAGCGCAGAAAGTCATCGCTTCGTTTTTGGGGATACCCGGATTCGATCGCTACGTATTGCTGCGAATCGATGCGACAAAGGATCTGATCAACGCGATCGGCGGCGTGGACGTCTACGTGAAGACCTCTGATTGTTTGATGAATCACACCGGCTGTACCGGCGGCAGTGTCGACTACGACGACTCTTGGGGCCATCTTCACGTGCACCTCACTGAGGGTATGCATCATCTCAACGGCGACCAGGCGGTCAGCTACGGGCGTTTCCGCCACGACTGGTGCAGCGACCCATGCCGCGTCATGCGTCAGAACGACGTGATCATGGCCGCGCTGAACAAGCTGCGCGGTGACAAACTGAACACGCTCGTGCATGCGGGCGATATCATGAAGGTCGTTCATAAAGACATCCAGACCAACTTCACCGACTCAGAGCTGGTGACGCTGGCCTCGTATTTTTCATCGGTCTCGCTGAGCAACGTTCACTTCAACGAGACGCCCTACACGGGAGACGAAGAGCTTGCCGACGGCGACGACCTCGTTCCCGACAAGCCGGGGATCCACAAGTTGGTGCAGACGATGCTCATCGCTCCGCCGACGCCGGAACCTTCGCCCGATGCGATGGCGCTGGCTTCAATTGCGGCCGGCTCTTTGCGCGTCGACGTCGAGAACGGCAGCGGAATCGCCGGCGCCGCGAGCCTCGTTGCCGCGCAGCTGAAGAAGGCGGGCTTCACGATCGGTAACGTCGGAAACGCTGACAGCGACAACCACCAAAAGAGCGAAATCGACGAGCACTCGACGATGACGTTCGCAGGTGCGAAAGTTCGCTCCGCGCTTCCTGCGGCTTTCGGCAGCACGCCGGTCGTCGGGCAACCGGTTTCGACGAGTTCTCCGGCGCCGAGCGACGTGACGGTCATCGTCGGCCGGGATCTCGCGAGCGCCGTGGTTGCGCAAACAAGTCCTAAGCCCGCGGAAATTCGGTGAATCGTAGCATGAAGGCGTTGCTCGCGATCGTGGTAGCGCTTGTCCTCGGAGCAGGCGGTTGGCGGCTTTTCCGCCACGAGAGCAACCTGGTCCCGGCCATCGTGACGCCGCAGATGGACGTGCACAACGAGTTTTCGGGCGACTTCTCGGCACGCGTGTACCGGGTCGTGCATCGCACGATTGCCGCCGATAATTCCCCGCGTCCGAAGTTGATCGCGCTGACCTTCGATGACGGTCCCTATCCGATCTTTACGCCGCTCTTGCTCGACGAATTGCACAAGTTCGGCGTGCCCGCGACGTTCTTCTTGATCGGACGCGATGCCGAACAATGGCCGGAGATTACACGGCGGATCGTAACGGACGGCAACGAGGTTGGCGATCACACCTACTCGCATCCGAATCTCGATCAAGAAACGGCGGCGCAGGTAGAGAACGAAGTCTTACGCGGCCGCGACGTGCTGTGGTCGATCACGCACGACCCGTCGGTGCGCTTTCTGATGCGTCCGCCCCACGGTCGCTACACGATTACCACGTTGCACACACTGCAAGGTATCGGCTATCACGTCGTGCTCTGGACGGACGATTCGGGTGACTGGCGCACATTGACGCCGGAGCAGATTTCCCGCGACATGATCCGGCATGCATCTGCACCGGACATCGTCTTGCTGCACAGCGGCAAGCTCGCGACGATCGAAGCGTTACCCGACGTGATCGCGCGCTTTAAACGCGCAGGCTATACTTTCGTCACAGTCGGCGAGATGCTGCGCCTGACGACCCCGCAGGCGATAAATCATCCCAAACGGATAGCAGTGTAAGCGTGCCTCGACAGATCATCGACACCGAGTCGAGCCGCCCCGCTTATCGCCGGCGCTTAATGGTCCGCTGGGTTGTCATCCTGGTGCTTTTCATCATCGCGATCCTAGCGGCAGTGCGAATTTGGCAGGCGACCCGTCCCAGGATGGCGACCGGGGCGGTGGGCGCTCCAGGAAAAGTGGCCCGCTTACCAAAACCAGGGCCCGGTTCCCCATCTAGGAGAGAATATGCTGCGTAGGCTTTCCCTCGGCTTTGCGGTAGCTACCGCCGCGATTGCGATTGCGGCGTGTAGCTCGAGCAATGCCACCCAGTCGATTTCGGTCGGCCCGAACTTCTCTGAGAACGTGTATGCTGCGGACGTTACGCAGAATGCAGTGAATATTTACGCGACCGGTTCGCCCATTCCAAAAACGACCGCCGGTCCGCTGTATCAAATCGGGGGAGGAAGCACGACCATCGCGGGCCCGCAGTACTTGACCTTCGACAGTTCAAGCGATTTGTGGCTCACCAACTGGTTCTCGGGAACGACGGCGGGCGGGATTCTCGAGTTCAAGGCCGAGGCGACGGGAAACGTTATCCCCTACCAGTCGTATTCGTTCGGCGCGGTCCGGCCGCGCGGCATCACCGACTACCTGTATACATTCACGGGCGCGACGACGCCGACCGACGTCTTGGCAGTTGCCGTGGTCGACCCGGGCCAACCCGCCGGCTTCAACAGCGGCATTCAGTTCTTTACCGCGTCGCTGCTGACGACCGCATACCAGACGCTTGCCGGTCCGGCGACCGGGCTCAACGTCCCTAGCGGTGTGGCGGTCGATAAGAATGACAATCTCTACGTTTCGAACCTGCAGGGCGCTTCGGTAGAAGTCTTTGCGCTACCGTCGGCGAGCCCAACCGCGTCGCCGACCCCGACGGCGTCGCCGACCGCTTCGCCGACGGCCACCCCGACCGGTGCGACCCCCACCCCTTCCCCCACGGTGGCGCCCACGCCGACGCCTTGGAACATCGGACCCACAGCCACAATCTCCGGTGCGGCCTCGGGCATCAGTCAGCCGACCGGCTTGGCAATCGATGCCAACCTCAACATCTACGTCTCCGATCAGGCCTCCACCGTGTGCACGCCCGCTTGCCCGGCGATCCTCATCTTTGCGCCGGGCTCGAACGGCGCGACGGCTCCGGTGCACTATATCGCGGGTTCGAACACCGGACTGGTGGCTCCGACCGACGTGAAGGTTGACGGTAACTTCAACGTCTACGTCGCCGACGAGAAGGCGGGTTCCGGCGTGGTGTATGTCTACGCGAAGGGGGCTTACGGCAATGTAGCGCCTAGCGCGACGTTGAACGCAACGGGTGCACTGATAGGTCTTGGTTTGACGCCGACGCCGGCGCCGTAGAGGCGCCGCGCCGAAAGGAGCACCCCGGTTCGCACGCATGTCGATCGCCTCGTATCCCTTACGCGGCTAGCCGATGCGACCACGTCCGACGCGAAGGCTTCTGCCGTCGCGCTGGGTGCGTTATCGTGCGTTCCACAGGGCATTGCGACGGTGCTGCTCTTCGACGATGAAGTCGTCATCGGCTCGACCGAGCCCGCCGGTGCGACCGGCTTTGCGTTGCGCGACGGCTCGACGGAACTTCGCCGGCTCTTCCTCCACGCACTAGCGCGCTTCGGCGACGGGACCGTTTCGTTCGTTGCGCGTGATGCGCAACGCGCATTCATCGGCGTCAGCGCGACGATCGGCGAACACGACCTGCTCTTTGCGCCGCTGATCGCCGGCGGCCGTACGCTGGGCGTGGTGGCGATGACGGTCGACGGTGAACCGCCGGCGGAGGAGCGCGAAGCGCTTGGCGCATTCTGCGGGGTCGTGACCCGCATCCTGGATTCCGAGCGGGCGCTGGCAGCTGCGCGGCGCCAATCGCGAGACAGCCAGCTGCTCGCGATGGTCAACGAGCGTTTGCACAAGTCGCTCGATCGCCGTGACGTACTCTTCGGTATCGTCGAAGGCGTGCGCGCGGCATTCTCGGCCGATCGTTGTTACGTCTACGAGCGGATGAGCGATGGCGACCATGCAACCGTCGTTGCGTCGGCAATGAAGGCGGGCGCCGGCAATGCTCCCAAGGCCGCGGTTACGCTGGACGCCGATCTGCGCAAAGTGTTCGGCGGCCTGACGGTGCGTCGCGACGAGATCGACGGTGCCGACATTTACGGCGCCGGTGCAAAGAGCGCGATGGCGCTGCCTTTTGTCGTGGATGGGCGGGTCGAAGACGCGCTCGTCCTAGCATTCGATCGCCCGCGCGGCTTCGACGATGCGGATATCACCGCGTTGCGATCGCTGGCCTTCCACGTCGGGCTTGCGCTTTCAAATGCGCGGCTGTATGAACGCGAACGCGCGCGGCGCGCGCAGGCGGAATCGCTCGAACGTGTCGTACGTATTCTGCGCGACACCCAGTACGTCGACGAAGTGTTGTTGGTCTTCGTGGTGACGGTCTCGCACGAACTCCCGCTCGACTGCGCTGCATATGCACTTGAGGGTGACTCGATGGTGCGCCGCGCGCTGCGCATTCGCGAGCCGCGCGGCTTCGAACCCGCGGCGTCGATCGATCGCGGGGTGCTCGAGCCGTTCTTGGCGGTCGACGAGCCGTCGGACGTCTCGATGCTGCCGCGGGTCGCGCGCGACGCGCTCTTCGATGGACGCAGCGGCGTAATCATTCCGCTCAGGCTCGAGGGCACGCTGTGGGGATGCTTCATCGTTCGCGCACACGATGGTGGGCTCGACTGGCCGCCCGAAGAGCGTTCGACGTTTTTCCGCACGCTCGGATCGCACCTCGAAATCGCGCTTGCGAACGCGCACGCCTACGAACGCGAGCTACGCCGCGCGCAGGAGCGTGAAACGTTCGCCGAAGCCGCGCGGACGATCCTTAGTCACACGGCGATCGGGACGCTCGCCGACGTGATGTGCCGTCTGGCAACTTCGCTGGTGCACGCCGATCGCGCGGGCGTCCTGCGCTGGAACGGCGATCGCTATACGCTCGTCGGCCAATTCGGAAGTGACATTCAGGAAACGATTCAACAGAGCGGCTTCGATCTGGTGCATCGCGCCGAGCGCCTGAGCAGCCTCGTCGGCGACGAACGGCGCGTGCAGCGGCTCATCGATGGGCCGGGGTATCTGGTGACGCCGCTCTCGCAAATGGCGCCCGGGATCGGCGATTCGATCGACGCGTTCATGCTGGTAGGCCGCGCCAACAACGAGCGCTTCGGGCGCGACGATCTGCGCATCATGCAGGAACTCGGCGCGTTGCTTGCGTTGGCCCTGCGCAATTTGGAGCTATACGAGGCGACCGGTCTGGCAAACCGCGCGTTGCAAGAGTCCAGCGAGTTCAAAGACGATTTGCTCGCCATGCTGGCGCATGACTTCAAGGGACCGCTGACCGTCATTCTCGGATATTGCGAATTGCTGCTCGAAACGGCGACGCAATCGCGCGACGAAATCGAAACGGTGTACGCACAGACCAAACGGCTGGTGCGGCTCTCGGAGGACGCGCTGGTGCTTGCGCAGACGCAAGCCGAGGGCTTTTCGCTCGCACGAACGACCGTCGACGCCGGGTCGTTCGTTGCCGATTGCGTGGAGACGACCGCACCGAACAACCCCCGTCTGCGCGTGGAGATTCCGGAGAAGCCGGTCAGCGTCGAGCTCGATCCGCACCGTTTCCGACATGTGATCGACAACCTCGTCTCCAACGCGCTCAAATACTCGACCGACGAGGTCGAGGTCTGCGTCGATCAGCGCGATGAGAGCGTCGTGATCAGCGTGATCGATCGCGGCATCGGCATTCCCCGTGAGGAGCTGGGCAGTCTGTTCACACGCTTCGGTCGCGCTAGCAACGCGCGCAACAAGGGGATTTCGGGTTCGGGCATCGGGCTGTACGTGGCGCGCAAGATCGTCGAGGTGCACCAGGGGTCGATCGCGGTCGAGTCGCGGGAGAACGAAGGGTCCACCTTCACGGTCACGCTTCCCGTCACGCCCTAGGGCGGCCGTAGGGCGCCCGGCAGCCCCCGCAAGCAAACTTTTTCTCGTGGAGAACGTTAGTACACCGGTATGGCTTTCCTGAAGACCCTTTTCGACGGCAACGAGCGCGACGTCGCGCGGCTGCGGCGGACGGCCGAGCGTGTGAATGCGCTCGAGCCGGAGATGATCGCCCTCTCCGACGATGAATTGCGCGCCAAAACCGATGAATTCCGCGCGCGACTAGCGCAAGACGAGTCGCTCGACGCGATGCTGCCCGAGGTCTTTGCGGTTGTTCGCGAGGCGGGCAAACGCACGCTCGGTATGCGGCACTTCGACGTGCAGATCATGGGTGGCCAGGTGCTCTTCGAGGGCCGGATCGCCGAGATGAAGACCGGCGAGGGCAAGACGCTCGTCGCCACGCTACCGATCTATGCGCGGGCGCTCGAGGGGCGCGGCGTGCACTTGGTTACGGCCAACGACTACCTCGCGCGGCGCGACGCGGAGTGGATGGGGCAAATCTATCGATTCCTCGGGCTGACCGTGGGCGTCATTCAACACGGGCTGGAGCCGGCCGAGCGACGCGCGCAGTACGCCTGCGATGTCACCTACGTCACCAACAACGAAGTCGGTTTCGACTACCTGCGCGACAACATGGCCTGGCAGGTCGAGGATCTGGTGCAGCGAGAGTTATATTTCGCGCTGGTCGACGAAGTCGACTCGATTTTGGTCGACGAGGCTCGCACGCCGCTCATCATCAGCGGTCCCTCGCAAGAGTCGACCGAGTTGTACGAAAAGTTCGCGCAAATCGTTCCTCGCCTGAAGAAAGGTGAGGATTACACGGTCGATGAGAAGGCGCATGCGGTGCCGATCACAGAAGCCGGCGTCGCGAAGGTCGAAAAGATGCTGGGCGTCTCAAACCTTTACGATCAGCGCAACATCGAACTGGCGCATCAGCTCAATGCCGCGCTCAAGGCGTGGAATCTCTTCCATCGCGATCAGCAGTACATCGTCAAAGACGGCGAAGTGATCATCGTCGACGAGTTTACCGGGCGCCTAATGCACGGACGGCGGTACTCGGATGGCATTCATCAGGGGATCGAGGCCAAGGAAGGCATTAAGGTACGCGGCGAGGATCAGACGCTCGCAACGATTACCTTCCAAAATCTTTTCCGGCTCTACGAGCATCTGGCTGGTATGACCGGTACAGCCAAGACCGAAGAGCGGGAGTTTCGCGATATTTACGGCCTCGACGTCGTTGTCGTGCCGACGAATCGCCCGATGGTTCGTAAAGACAACCCCGACATCGTCTACAAGTCCGAAAAAGCGAAGTTCGAAGCGGTCGTCAACGAGATCATCGAGGAGCATAAGAAGGGCCGGCCGGTATTGGTGGGCACGCGCTCGATCGAAAAGAGCGAATTGCTCGCCACGATGCTGCGCCGCAAAGGCGTCGAGTGCAACGTTCTCAACGCGAAATATCACGAGCAAGAAGCCGAGATCATCAAGGACGCCGGCCAGGACGGTCAAGTGACCATCGCGACCAACATGGCTGGACGCGGCACGGACATCAAGCTCGGCGATCGCGTCGCGAGTAACGGCGGCTTACACATCATCGGTACCGAACGCCATGAATCGCGCCGGATCGATAACCAGCTTCGCGGCCGCTCGGGGCGGCAAGGGGATCCAGGTTCGTCGCGCTTCTTCATCTCGTTGGAAGACGAAGTGATGCGACTGTTCGGCGGCGACCGGCTTACCAGCATCATGGAGCGTTTCGGCTTCACCGACGAGCAGCCGATCGAATCGGGCATGGTTTCCAAGTCGATCGAACGTGCGCAAAGCAAAGTCGAGAATCACAATTACGAGATTCGCAAACATGTCCTCGAATACGATGACGTGATGAACAAGCAGCGCGAGATCATCTATGGAGATCGTCGTGCGATTCTCCAGGGAACCTTCGATTCGCGCATGTTCATGCTGCAGTCGCTCGAAGCCAAAGTTGACGAGGCCGTCGACCAAAATGCACCGGAGAACGCGCACCCGAGCGAATGGGATTTTGCGGAGATGCTCAACTCGCTCGAGACGGTGTTCCCGGTCAAACGGGTTCTAACGGCGGACGATCTTGCGGGTAAGGATCGTGAAGAGATTCGCAAGCTGCTGCGCGATCGTGCCGTTGCCGCGTATGAGGCAAAAGAAAACGAGATCACCCCGCAGATCATGCGGGTGGTCGAACAGCGCTACTTGCTGCTGCCGATCATCGATCGCCAGTGGGTCGATCATCTCTACGTGATGGATCATCTCAAGACCGGGATCGGTTTGCGCGGGTACGGACAAAAAGACCCGCGCGTAGAGTACGAAAAGGAAGCCTACGAGATCTTCGAGTCGCTCAAGAACAATATCGCCGACGAAGCGATCGGCGGGATCTTCCGCGTCGTGATCGAGCACGGGCCGCCGCCGGGCGAAGAACCCCCGAACGCCGGCGTGCCCGCACCGCTGCCGCCGTTTGAACCGATTCCGGCCGGGGCGATGGTCCCGCAGGCAAGCGAGGGGCGTCTTTCACCACGGGAAGCGGAGCATCTGCTCGGGCCCGCGCCCGGCGCGCCGCGGCGTCCGCAACAGTTGCACACCAACCTCGGCGACGGCGAACCGGCAAAGCCGGCGCGCTCAGAAGCGAAGGTCGGACGCAACGAATTGTGCCCGTGCGGAAGCGGCAAGAAATACAAGAAGTGTCACGGCGCGGGAGCGGCTTAAGCGAGCGTTTTCAAGATCGCATCGAGCATCGTGTCGAGCGCTTGCGGTTGGTCGAGCATGACGAAATGTCGCGACGGGGTGATCATTTGTACCTTTACGGTCGGATCGCCGGCTAACAGCTTGAGATAATAAGCCTTTTTCGCGTCGGCGGTCGGCCAGGTTTTCTGGTCGATTGGGTCGTCGTAGGGTGCGATGACGACCAGCGGAACCGTGATTTTATTCATGTCGGGCCGCAAGTCGAGCGTCATGTCCTCGGCAAGCCAGGTCGCAGATGTGCCGATATCGACGCCGTCGTGTTCCACCTTCCCCGCGACGCCGTCCACGTCTTTGCCCGAAAGCATCATCTCGGGCAACGTGTACGTGGCTTCCGCGTCGGCAAATTGCGATGAACTGGTTAGCAGATTGATTGCGCCGGCCATGTCCTTGGCGTTCTGCTCGCGCGTCGCGGCACTCTGCACATCTTCCCCGGGAAGAATTGGAAGACCGTCGATCGCAACGACCGCTTTGAGAAGTTCGCTGTGCTGTTCGGCGAGAAGGATGGCCAGTGTGGCGCCGAGGCTGTGTCCGATCAAAATCGGCTTGTTGATATTCTGCGCGGCGAGCCACGTCCAAAAATCCGCTGTTACGGTCGCAAAAAGCGGTCCGGCGACGCCATGGCGGCCGTCGAAGCCGGGTAGCGTGAGCGCGTAAACCGTGTAGTTTGCGCTGTAGGCAGCTATCTCGCGCCCGAATTCCCACGGGCCGAGCGCCAAGCCCGGGATAAAGATCAGCGCTTGATGGCCGGGTTCCCCGTACACGCCGATCTGCATCGAGCCGGCGTTGTACGTCGCGGCGGCTTTGGGAAGCGGCGGCGGCATCTCTGCTGAAGCCGGAAGAGCGTAGCCCGCCAAGCTCAATGCGGCGATCAGTGCAACGAGAAATCTGTTCACCGGCCCTAACTACCAGACTTGAATCGCGTTGCCCTCGTATCGTCGCATGACCGGGCGGCCGGGGAGCGTAGGCTGCGATGGGGTCGCGGGCGCACTCGTGCCGTCCGTCATTGCACCGCCGAGATCGACGTTGTTCGCGGAAACGTTGACATCGACGCCGGGCCCGTTACTGCACATGGTTGTCGTGATTTGGCCGCCGTTTTCGTTTGAGCACGTGATTTTCAGCGAGCCGTTTTGGTTGCACGTCACCGTCTCGTTGCCGAGTTGCACGGTCTGTCCCGCTTGCAGGCTCGTCGTCGCACCGTTTTGCATCAGCGTCGCGCTGCCGTTGTTGTACAATGTCACCTGCGTCCCGCCGTCGTGAGTGGTTACGGTTGCCGATTGGTTGTAAGTGACGCCGCTCGAATTCGGTGCCGTCGTTTGGGTTGCGAGCTGGTATCCGCCGCGGATCGAATCGGAATGCAAGAGGTCGGGTTCGCTCGACATGTCGTTCCAGGTGCTGCCGTTGAACGAGAGATGCGGGTCGCCGACCGAGCCGCCCGACGCGCTCGAGTAATACTGCTCGCTTCCATAATCGGGACTTCCCGCATTGGAGCTTGCGCCGGCGAACATTTGCGAAAACAGCGAGCCCATCTGCGCGAACATGCCCAGGGCACTCATCGGCCAGGCGGCTCCCATCAGGCTGCCCAGCGGCGAGCTCTGTTCTGTTTCCTCCATTTGCTGGACCATGCGCGATATCGAATCGCTCCCGTTCGGGCCAAAATCGTACGGCCCCGTGGCACTCGAAGAGCCAAAGGGCCCAAATTCCACGCCAAATGCGGACGGGAATGGGCCGCTGGATTCCGGGGGGCGTTCCGACCACTGCACGCTCATTGTGGATGAACCTCCGTCGTGTCTCCTCTCTATCCCACGCAGAGGCCCGGGCGGCAAGGGTGCGCGGCGCCGTGCGAGAATGCCCGGTGCGCAATGAGCGACTCGCAGCAAACCACCATCACACGTCTGAACGGCCGTTTAACCGCGCTCAAGGAGCGCCTTTGACTACCTAGGCAAAGTCCGCAAGATCAGCGAGCTGGATTCACGCTCGCGTGACGAGAGTTTTTGGAGCGATCCCGAGCGCGCGCAACGCACGATGAAAGAGTTAGCCGACCTGCGCGACGAGGTGGGGCGGATGGACGGCATCGACCGCGCGCTAGCGGATGCGCGCGAACTCCTGGAACTTTTCGCCGGCGATTCTTCGGTCGACGCTGAAGTCGACGACAACCTCACGCGTGCCGCGCAAGCGCTCGAAGAGCTCGAAATGGCCGCGAACTTCGACGGAGAGTACGACTCGCACGGTGCGATCGTCAGCATCAATGCCGGTGCGGGAGGTGTTGACGCCGCGGACTGGACGGCGATGCTCCTGCGTATGTACTTGCGCTGGGCTGATCGCAGCGGGTTTTCCACCCAGATCGTCGACGAATCCGAGGCAGAAGAAGCCGGGCTGAAATCGGTGACCTTTTTCGTGCGCGGACGCAATGCCTACGGTATGCTCGAGAGCGAGCGTGGCGTCCATCGCCTCGTACGGCTCTCGCCGTTCGACGCTGCACACCGCCGCCACACGTCATTTTCGGCCGTGGACGTGATTCCGGAGATCGAAGCCGATGAGGCTACCGGCGTCGACATCAAGCCCGAAGACTTACGCTTCGAGACCTTCAAGTCGGGTGGCGCGGGCGGTCAGTACGTCAATAAGACGGAATCCGCGGTACGCATCATCCACGAGCCGTCGGGTATCATCGTGGCGTCGCAGCAGGAACGCTCGCAGGCGCAGAATCGCGACGTCGCGATGAACATTCTTCGCGCGAAGCTCGTGCAGCGATCGATCGAAGAACGCGACGCGAAACTTTCGGCGCTTCGTGGGGAACGTTCCGCCAACGAGTGGGGCTCGCAGATCCGCTCGTACGTCCTGCAGCCGTATCAATTGGTAAAGGACCACCGGACGAACGTCGAGACCGGCAACGCACAAGGCGTGCTTGACGGCGACGTCGACAACTTTATCTGGGCCTATCTGCAATCGCGCCGTGCGTAACCGTTTCCCTTGGGTCGTCGCGGTGCTCCACGCCGCGTTGTTCACCTTGCTGGGAGCGATTCGGCATAACGCGCATCGAAATCTGGTCGACTTCGGCATCTTTGCGCAGACCGCGGCGAGCGCGTTCGGGTGCTTTTGCAATACGATCGAAGGCAGTCACTGGGCGTTCCATTTCTCGCCGATTTTGTATCTAGCCGGAATCGTGGTGCGGGTGTGGCATTCGCCGACTGCGCTGATCGCGTTGCAATCGGTTGCGTGCGCCCTGACGATTCCGCCGGTCTACGCGCTCATCGTGGGACGGGCCGGAAAAACGGTTGCACGCTGGTCCGCGCTGGTCGTGGCGCTCTATCCGGCGCTGGCCGGGCTCGCCTTCGTCGATTTTCACGAGAATGCGTTTGCGCCGGCGGCAGTGCTTTGGATGATGTGGGCGTTCGACGCGGGCTACGTGTTCGCGGCAGCGTTCTTTGCGCTGGTAGCGATCGCAGTCAAGGAAGATCAGGCGATCTTCATCGGCCTCACCGCGCTCGTGGGCGCTTGGCGATTTCGCGGCACGTTTCCGGGGCGTGTAGCGATCGGAATCTGCATCGTAGCCTTTGCCGCCGCGTTCGCATTCTTCTTTTGGATTGAGCCGCACAGCGTAGCTAACGCGCATTGGGCTCCAACCCGCTTCTACCATTGGACGGGCGATGATGTGCGCGCCCTCTTCCCGCTGGGGTTGCTCGAACGTCTTGGGTTCGTCGTGCTCGCGTTTGCGCCGCTGGGGTTCCTGCCGTTTCGCTCGCGCTTCATGTGGCTCGCGGCGCCGCCGCTCGCCGAGGTTCTGCTCTCGCACATGTCGACGACCTTCACCCTCGGAACGCATTACGCGGGTGCATGGCTCGGGTACGTGCTAGTCGCCTTCGCTTTTGCGGTTCGCACGTTGCCCGCGCGGCCGTCGACGATGCGCTGGCTCTGGACGTGTCTGGCGCTGTGCGTGCTCGAACTCGCCATTGCCGACCCGTTGCATCCCGGGCTCAACCTGCGCGCGCCGCAGCCGCGCGACGCTGCACTCGATGCCATGTTGGCGTCACTTCCTCCGAACGCGTCGATTGCAACGCAAGAGGAGGCCTTCACACACCTCGCGCTCGACGATCCGAACGCGACGCTGCTACCCGACTCGCCGAGCACCACGGTCGACGCATGCTACGTGCTGACCGATCGCGCCTATCCGGACTCCCCGCGCTTGCAAGAATACGGTGCGGCTTTGCAACGCCTCGTTGACGCGCACGTCTACGTGTTCGTGCACAAAACCGGCGGCATCGAACTCTATCGCCGCAACGGAAGCTGTAGTTAAGGCGCGAGCAATTCGCGCAAACTCACCGCCACTTCGTTCGACCAATTGCCCTCCGCGCTGATCGATCGATAGGGCGCTGCCCACGGGGCCCAACGTGCGATCTGCAAATCGAGATCGAGGATCGGCGGGTAGACCGCGACCGTCGGCGTTCCGACCATGCCGGCGACGTGGATTGCTCCGCTATCGGGGGCGACGAGTGCGGCAGCACCGGCTACGGCTTCTTTCCATGGCCCAAGCGACGCGTAACGTTCGACGGGCACCTGTGCTGCGCCAGCGATGCGTTGCGCGTAATCGCGTTCGCTTGCGGCAGCGACGGCCCGAACCGTTCCTAACTCGCTCGCTGCGCGCAGCGCGCGCACGACCTGCGTGAAGTCCATGCCCAGCCGCTCCCACTTGTCGCTGACTTGAAAAGCGATGTGCGTCCCGCGCGGAATCTCGGCATCGAGGATGAGCGGACGCAGCACGACGGGATCGCGCGAAATCGTGGCACCATCGACAAGCGATGCCCCAAGCTTCCAAAGCACCTCGCATTCGTGGGGAGCATTGCGATCGAGCCCAGCACTGCGCGGTACGGCGCGCGTGAGCATCGACTGTGCCCACAGCGTTTTGAACGGCTTGCCCCAGCCATTCACGAAGCCGGTGCGCTGCGGCGCGCCGACTGCGCGCGCCAAGCGATAACCGCCCGGGTCCTCGGTCGCCACCAAGGCGTGCGTGTAGGCATTTTTGCTCAGGCGCGCGCCAAATGCCGCGATGGCATCCCGGTTTGACGCCGTCGACGAACGCAATGCGAATGGCGCAACATACACCGCGCGTACGGCGCGCGAGGAGAACGTGTCGGCATTGACGGCGCGCAGCACCACGTCGACCGGTATCGCGAGGTTTCGCAGCTCCGCGAGCAGCGGCGTGAGCGCAAGAGCGTCTCCAATCGCGTCGAGGCGGATCACGAGCACGGATGGTGAAGTCTGCGGCATGACGGCTGCCAAGATTACCGCTTGTACGGCCCCGGCGCCTGCTGCGGGCACGCTGCCGTGATTGCGCCCGAGGCGGTCGTTACCTTCGATGAACTCGAGGGGCATCGCATCGTTAAGCGGTATGGCTACGTCTCCGGAATTGCCACACGCCCGCGCAACCGCCTTCGCGCGACGTTTCGGAGTCTGGGCATGTTGATCGGCGTCGCGCCGGGCGAGTTTGTGAGCGACGCGGAGCAGCTGCGCGGTGAGGCGCTCGAGGGGATTTACGCGCGCGCCAACGCGCTTGGCGCGAATGCCGTAATCGGCCTGAGCTTTCACGTGAGCGAAAGTCCCGACGGTTCGTGCAAGATCGTGGCGTTCGGTGAAGCCGTGCTCGCGGTGCGCAACGGTGCCGGCGATGCTTGAAGAACGCGCGCGGCGCGAACGGCGCTTGGCGCAAGGCGCAGGACTCGCCGCCGCCTGCCGCAAGTGCGAAATCGGCGCGCAGCGCCGCAATAACGTCTACGGTGAAGGCGATCCGTGCGCGAGTTTGATGGTCATCGGCGAGGGCCCGGGCGAAACCGAAGATCTGCTCGGACGTCCGTTTGTGGGGCGCGCCGGTCAGCTGCTCGACAAGATGCTCGCCGCTATTGGCTTTGCGCGCGAAGAGGTCTACATTTGCAACACGGTCAAGTGCCGCCCGACCGTTCCCGGTCCGCGGGGACCGAAGAATCGCGCGCCGGACCTCGCCGAAATGGCGAACTGCCGATCGTTCCTCGACGAGCAAATAGACATCATTCGTCCGCGCGTCATCGTGGCGCTCGGCGCCCCCGCGGCAAAATCGTTTCTCGGTCGTGATTTTCAGATTACCAAGATGCGCGGCCGCTGGTATGAAGGTCCGGCGGGCATCCCGCTGATGGTCACGTTTCACCCTGCCTACGTCTTGCGTCAAACCGGCGGGGAGCTGACCGCGGTCAAGCGGATGGTTTGGGCCGACCTGCAGGCCGTCCGCACGAAGCTCGACGAGCCCATTCCCGTTCCCGAGCCGGCCCCGCCTGAGCAAGCGAGCCTGTTCTGATATAATGGGGCGCTATGGATGCCCAAACCCTCTGGTTCGACGACGTTGCACGAGGCATCGGCTTTGCCGATGCAGATGATCTTACGCGCGCGCTCGAGCTGAAGAATTACCGGCTCAAACAGATCTACCGCGCTGCGAATAAGGAACTGCTCGGCACGATCGGCGAGGTGACGACGCTCCCGAAAGAGCTGCGCGAAACGCTCGAGCAGCGCGGCTTCTCGTTTTCATCGGTCGAGCCGGTGGTGGTACAGCGTTCGAACGACGCGCAGACCACCAAAGGCCTCTTTCGTCTGCACGACGGCAACGAAGTCGAAGCCGTGCTGATGGAGCACCACGGCGACCGCACGACGGTTTGCATCTCATCCCAGGCCGGCTGCGCCTTTGCTTGCGCGTTCTGTTCGACCGGCCAGGCCGGGTTCACGCGCAATTTGACTGCGCGTGAGATCTTCGATCAAGCGCGCTACTTCGCGCGCGAGCTCGCGACGCGCGATAAACGCATTACCAACGTCGTTTTCATGGGGATGGGCGAGCCGTTTCATAACTACGACGCGGTCATGGGTGCGGTCGCGCTGCTCCACGATCCGCACGGCCTGGGGCTGGGCCACCGCCACATTACGATTTCGACTGTCGGCCTGGTCGATAAGATCGATCGCTTCGCCGATGAAGGGCTGCAGGTGAACCTCGCGATCTCGCTCCACGCGCCCAACGACCGCGTCCGCAGCGGCTTCATGCCCGTCAATCGAAAATTCCCGGTCAAGGAATTGATGGCCGCATGCGAGCGTTACGTCGCGAAGACTAATCGCAAGGTGTTCTTTGAGTACGTCATGCTCGAAGGTGTCAACGACTCAGCGGAATGCGCGCGCGAGCTCGCCGAGCTGATGCGCGGCAAGCTCTACCACGTCAACTTGATACCTTACAACACCACGCTCGACGGCCCGTTCGCCGGAACCCCGGACCCACGCATTTGGGAATTTGCCGCGGTGCTCGACAAGGCCGGCGTTCCAACGACGGTGCGTAAGAACATGGGCCGCGACATCGCTGCCGCCTGTGGGCAGTTGCGCTCTGAGACCCAGCCGAGGTCTGAAAAAGCGTCGCTTCAAACGCGTCTCGCCTCGAAGTAGACATTGCAAACGGGGAAGATTAGCTTGTTCGCGTCTTTTACCAAGACCGTATCGCCCGGAATCTCCGCCGTTCCGCCGGTGATATTCGCGGGCTGATGCTGGATGACGATCTCAGTGACGTTGTTCGCCTTGATCCCCAACTCTCGGAACGTTACTTGAGAACTGTCGTGTCCTTGACCTAATTGCTGATCATGGAATTGCCGGGCAGCAACCACTATGGTCTTTGCAACCGGACGCTTCGTGAGGATGTTTTTCCAGCGGAAAGCCTCGGTCGCAACTTGGATCGGATCTTCACAGGCCTGAGATCGGCGGCGAATGGCCGCTTCCGCCGACATGCGTCTCGGGGGCCTTACTTTATGAGGGCGAACGCGTAGCGTTATGAATGAACGAGGCGCCGCATTGCTGCGGCGCCTCGCGCGCTTCGATGTGACCGACGACCCGATACAATGCCGACGTTATCACATTTGTGGCGACCTCGCAATGCAGGGTGGTGCATCGCGGCTGGAACGCCCGGGAATCGAACCCGGAGCCAAGCGATGTATCGGATCGTCGGTCGACACCATCGAAGCGCCCCAGCCCCCCTCCATCACGCATCGTGTCCCCGTTGGAAAGGCTTCAAATGGAAATCGTTCGACTCGTGACCGCTACTTGCGGGCAGTTGCGTGCCGAAACGCAACCGAAAGCACACGCTTCGCGCGGAACATAACTCCGGGGTTGTCATCCCGGTCCTCGACTGACGCTCGGGATAAACTCCGCGAAGCGGAGTCGAGGGAAGCGCATCCGATGTGGCGCCCGAATTTTTGCCTAGTGTTTGCGATGCGGAAATGAACGAAGCGCGCCGAAAATCGCGGACATCTCCGCCGCCTGGCGGGTTAGCAACAAGCGGCGGGGGAACGTGCGCCTTCATGTCTTATCTCGATTATTGGGGCTTCTTAGTCGAAAGCTTTCTAAGCGAGCATCACGGCGCGTGATCGCCGCGCTCGTCGCGGTGCTGGTGCTGATCAATCTTGCTTTTGCGTTTCGCAGCCAACACATCGCATTCAATTCGCGGTTTGCACTCGAGCCCGTACCTCCCCTCAAAGTCGCGCCGCGCATCAGCATCATCGTTCCGGCGCGTAACGAGGCGCGGCAGATCGAGCGATGCGTGCGTTCACTCCTCGTTCAAGACTATCCGAATTTCGACGTAATCGTCGTGGACGATCGCTCTGAAGACGAGACCGCCGCAATCGTCGCGCGCATCGCCGCCGAAGATTCGCGCGCCAGGCTGATCGAAGGCGAGCCGCTGCCGGCGGACTGGGTCGGCAAACCGTGGGCGCTCGATCAAGGGGCCAAGCACGCGGGCGGAGAGTGGCTGCTCTTCACCGACGCGGACACGATTCACGAACCGGGTGCCCTGAGCGCGTCGGTTGGTTACACGCGGGCGCACGATCTCGACGTGCTTAGTGTCCTGACCGAGCAGATCATGCTCACGCCGGCGGAATGGATCTTTCTGCCGAGCATTCTGTGGACGATCGCGTTTGCTATCGGGTCGCTCAAGGCGATCAACGATCCGTCGCGTGGGAACGCGCTCTTCAATGGGCAGTACGTCTTGGTTTCGCGTCGAGCCTACAACGGCATCGGCGGTCACGAAGCGGTTCGGAACGAGATCGCTGAAGATCTCGAACTCGCCCGCCGGTTCAAGGCCGACGGCCGCTTTCGTACTGCGCTGGTTAACGGCAATGGGCTCGTTCGCGTGCGCATGTACCACTCATTCGGCGAGCTATGGCAGGGATTCGTCAAGAATTTTTGGGTTGGCGCGCGCGATCAGGGCGTGCTCGCGGCAATTGGGATCCTTTTGCTGGCGTGCGTCGCGCCGGTTACGCCGATCGCTCTCGTTATCGCGCTCGCGACGCATGCCCAGACGGCGGCCGCCGCACTCGTGCTTGCTATGCTCTCGGCAATCGTAGGTGCATCGCCCGGCATGCGACGTCTCGGATTGGGGTCGCGCTCGTCGTGGTACCTACCGATCGGTATTACCGTTGTCGTCGCGATTTTCATGACTTCGATTATTCAACACGCCCGCGGCGGCGTGATCTGGCGCGGGCGTCGTTATGCCGCTTGACAGTCGCAATCGGCGCATGGTAGGGTTCGGGAACATGATTTTGGCCTCGCTCCTCCTCGTAGTCCTCGCCCTCATTAGCCGTTCGTCATCGAACCGGTTGGGATTGACTACTGCGTAGAGGTTAGCGAGAAACGCACTAGCAAGAGGCCCCGCCGGTTCGGCGGGGCCTCTTGTTTTTCTAGAACCGGAGGCAATCGTGCACATGCGCACGGGCGCAGCGATCGTTCTCGATACACTCGAGAGCTTGGGAGTCGAAACGGTGTTCGGCTATCCGGGCGGTGCGATCATGCCCCTCTACGATGCACTCTACGATCATCGTATCGCGCACGTGCTCGTACGCCACGAGGCCGCGGCGGTGTTTGCCGCCAGCGGCTTCGCGCGCTCGACCGGACGACCGGGTGTGTGCATAGCGACGTCCGGACCGGGCGCGACGAATTTGATCACCGGCATCGTCGATGCGATGATGGACAACGTGCCGCTGGTGGCCTTGACCGGCCAGGTGCGTACGACGGTCATGGGTACCGACGCGTTTCAAGAAGTCGATGTTGCGGCTATCACGCATCAGGTGACCAAACGGAATATCGTGGTGCGCTCGGTCGAGCAAATCGAGCCGGCGTTACGCGCGGCATTTCGGCTGGCCACGAGCGATCGTCCGGGTCCAGTGCTCGTCGATCTTCCGACCGACGTGCTGCGCACCTTGGAAGCCGAGCGCGCGGAGCCGGCGGTGACCGTGACGCGCGACCGGGCATGCGCCGACGCGGCGTCGCTCGAGGCCGCGGTTGCGGCCCTGCAGCGCGCCCGGCGCCCGGTCCTCATCGTCGGCGGCGGTACGCGCTGGTCGGGCGCCACCGAAGTGTTTCGCTCGCTGGCCGCGCGCATCGGCGCGCCCATTGCATCGACGCTGCATGGACTCGGCTGCGCCCAGACCGGGGATCCTGCGTTCCTCGGGATGCTCGGTATGCACGGATGGAAACGCGCAAACCACGCGGTGGCCAAAGCCGACGTGATCTTCGCGCTGGGAATGCGCTTTGACGACCGCGTTACCGGCGATCCCACGAAGTTTGCTCCCAACGCGCACACGATCGTCCATGCCGACATCGACCAGGCCGAGTTCAACAAGGTTGTGCGCGCGCAGGTTACGCTGCACGGCGACCTCCGTGAAACGCTGGTGGCCCTCGATCATCGCCTCGCGCGCGTCGCGCTCCCCGACTTTGGGAGTTGGCGCGAGGAGGCATGTGC
>Ga0335074_10002228_pt1 | contig 26403 bp, 20 predicted proteins | sample Lox_Sample_23_FD_206715 | JGI IMG/M metagenome (GOLD analysis project Ga0335074, IMG submission 206715) | Soil microbial communities from Loxahatchee National Wildlife Refuge, Florida, United States - Lox_Sample_2.3 | ecosystem: Environmental > Terrestrial > Soil > Wetlands | place: USA...
TGCGCTCGCCGGCGAGGCGCACGCCGAGCTTCGCGCGATCATCGACGGCCTGGCTCCGCCGGAGCTTGCCGCTGGCGGTCTGGCCGGCTCGGTCCGCGGTTACGCCACGCTGGCCGGGCGCACCTACCGCAGGGACGTGCTCATCCGCGTCGACGATCTGCCCGACCTCGACCCGGCGCGGCAGACCGCGGTTTACCGGATAGCCCAGGAAGCGATCGGTAACGCGCTCCGGCACTCCGGCGGCGCGGTATCGGTCTGCCTGAGCAGGCGCCAGCGCAGCGTCGTGCTCGAAGTGAGCGACGCTGGCCGCGGCTTCGATGTCAGCGCGCCGCAACAGGGTCTTGGCCTCGCCTCGATGCGCGAGCGGGCTGCATCTGTCGGCGGCAGGCTCAAAATCACATCCGTACCGGGAACGGGCACAAAGGTCCGGCTGACGGTCGGAACGGCCGCGGTATCCCGGCAGGACCCGCCGCTAGCGAACGCAGTCCAGCATGACCGCTAGCAAACCGATCACCGTGCTGATCGCTGACGACCATCCTGTTGTCCGTCAGGGACTCGCGGTACTGCTCGAAGTGCAAGACGACATCGCGCTGGTCGGAGAAGCTGGTACCGGTCCCGATGCGGTGCGGCTAACCCGGCAGCATACTCCGGACGTGCTGCTACTCGACCTCAAGCTGCCAGAGCTCGACGGTCTGGGCGTGCTGTCGCAGTTGCAGGCCCAGCAGGTGAGCACGCGCGTGCTGGTCCTGACCAGTGCGGCCGGTCCGGCTACCCCCGGGCTAGCGCTGCAGGCCGGCGCCGCCGGCTTCCTGTACAAGGACGTGGACCCCGATGCGCTGGTCCGGGCCATCCGCTCGGTGCACGACGGCCACACGGTGCTCGCGCCCGAAGCAGCCGGCCTGGTCACGGCCCGTCCGGCGGGCGAGGCCCGTGGCATCGGCGCGCTGACCGGACGGGAGCGAGACGTGCTCGAACTGCTCGCCGCGGGCCAGTCCAACCGCGAGATAGCGCGGACGCTGCACATCTCGGAGAAGACCGTCAAGACTCACGTCAGTGCCGTGCTCGCCAAGCTAGGCGTAGCCGACCGGACGCAGGCTGCGTTGCTCGTCGTTCGCCATCGGGGCTGAGCAGAGCTCGCGCCCGGCACAGTGCCGTGCACATCGCCGGGTGCGGGTTGTGGTGGTGGCGCCATGCCGTAAGTTCAACCCTGAGACGGTGGCGCTCGAAGGGAATTGGATGGCGGCTGAGGTATTGCGGCTGCGCGGTGTTGGGGTCAGATATGACAGGTCGATGCTGTTGCGCGACGTCAGCTGGACCGCGCACAGCGACGAGAGCTGGGTAATTATCGGGCCGAACGGAGCCGGCAAGACAACGCTGCTGCAGGTGGCGGCGACGCTGCTGGCGCCGACTCACGGCAGCGTGGAGATCCTTGGCCAGCCGCTTGCTGAGGCGGACATCGCCGACCTGCGAACCAGGATCGGCATGTCGAGCTCGGCCATCGCCGAACAGGTGCCGTTGCACGAGAAGGTCATTGACCTCGTACTGACAGCGTCGTACGGGATACTCGGGCGCGACGCGGAGGACTACGACTCCTTCGACGTGACCAGGGCGGTCGAGTTGCTGGACGCGCTCGGCTGCGCGCACCTGATCCGGCGGCGCTTCACCTCGCTGTCCGAGGGTGAGCGTAAGCGCGTACAGATTGCCAGGTCGCTGATGGCCGACCCGGAGCTGTTGCTGCTCGATGAGCCAGCCGCGGGGCTCGATCTCGGCGGCCGCGAGGATCTTCTGCAGCGCATCGCCGGGCTGTTGCGCGACCCTAGGTCACCGATGATGGTGATGGTCACTCACCACGTGGAAGAAGTTCCTGAGGGCTTCACGCACGCCATGCTGATGCGCAAGGGCGCCATCCTGGCTTCCGGACCGCTGACCGAGGTGTTCACCGAACGGAACCTGTCCCGGTGCTTCGGCGTCCCGCTGCAGGTCGAGCGGCGAGCCGCACGGTGGTCGGCACGGGCCGTACCGTTCCCCTGACCGCATGGTGGTCGGCGCGGGCTGTACCGTTCGCGTGACCCGCGGTGGTGGGCGCGGGCCGTACCGTTCCCCTGACACCAGGACGCGGCCGGTCCTGCCGGCCGCAGTTACGGCGCGTCCTGTGGGACTGCTCACAGCGCGCTGTCGCCTGCGTCGTCCGCTATGCCCGCTCGCATACGATCTCCGCATGCGAGGATTTCGTGGGCCCAGCTGAAGGGCTCGCGATCTTCGGAGTGGGCGTCGCGGCCGGTGCCGTCAACGCGATAGTCGGGTCCGGATCGCTGATCACTTTCCCCACTCTGCTGGCCTTCGGCTTCCCGCCGGTAGTGGCGAATGTGTCCAACAACGTGGGCCTGGTCTCTGGCAACATCAGCGGCGCGGCCGGATACCGGCGCGAGCTGGCTGGCCAGCGGAGCAGGCTGGTGCGGCTGGGCGTCATCTCGGCGGCTGGCTCGCTGGCCGGCGCCGCGGCTCTGCTGGCGCTGCCGTCGAGTTCGTTTCAGCTGATCGTGCCTGCGCTGATCCTCATCGCGTGCGTGCTCGTGCTGGTACAGCCCTGGCTCGCCGGTCGGATTACGGCCAGGCGAAAGCGCCTGGCGGAGCAGAACGGTGCTGCCTCCTCCGATCGCGAGCGGATCAGCCCCGTGCTCCGGGCCGGGGTATTCGGCTCGGCTGCCTACGGCGGCTATTTCGGCGCCGCCCAGGGAGTGCTGGTCATCGGCCTGCTTGGCACGTTCCTGGACGAGAGCATGCAACGGGTGAACGGCGCCAAGAACGTGCTGGTGGCAGTCGTGAACGGCACTGCCGCTGTGGTCTACATCATCTTCGCGCACGTGGCGTGGCTGGTCGTGCTGCTGATCGCGGTCGGATCCACGCTCGGCGGCTTCCTCGGGGCCAAGTTCGGCCGCACGCTGCCGCCCCAGGCGCTGCGGATCTTTGTCGTGCTGATCGGCGTCATCTCAGCGGTAAAGCTGATCTTCTTCTGAGCGCCTCGTGGTCAGCAAGGCCTTGGCCAGCCAGGTCGTGCTCAGCCAGGTCGTGCTCAGCCAGGTCGCGCTAGCCGCCGCCAGCCGTCGTCGCGGCAGGCTCAGGCTCGGCCGCGCGGGAGTGTTCCCGGCCGAGCAGCCCCGCCCCGGCCGTGATCCCAATGCCGAGCAGCGCGGTAACCGCGAACGCAATCCGCAGCGACGAGAGGTCGGCGACTCCGCCCATCACGCTCGGCGCGGCCATTCCCGCGCCATAACTCACCGTCGCGACGCCGGCGACACCGATCGCCGGGCTGGGCCCGGAGCGGCCCGCTGCGGCGAACACGAGGGGCACCACCACCGACACGCCGAGACCAATCAGGATGAAGCCGATCAGGGCGGTGGCCGCCACGGGACTGATCGCAACGAGCACGCAGCCGGCGGTGCCGAGAACGCCGCAGGCCCGGACGCTGAGCGCTGGGCCGAATCGCCGGACTGCTGCGTCGCCGCACAACCGCCCGGTCGCCATCGATCCGGCGAACGCGCCGGTAGCGATCGCTGCCGCTGCCTGGCTGGCGTGCAGCTCCCAGTGCATGAAGACTGCGGACCAGTCGTTCGCCGCGAACTCCACGAAGATGGACGCGAAGCCGACGAGCCCGATCAGCAAGAGTGTGCCGCGTGGCCAGGCGAACCACGGAACCTCGACGTCGGCCTCAGCTGCCGGTGCCTGACCGGCGAACCAGAAGGATGCGATGAAGCCGCCCACGGCGGCTGCAGCGGCCACCACTGCGAACTGGATCACCGGGTCGAGGTGGGCGTGCGCGGATGCCGAGCCGATCAGGGCGCCAGCCACCACGCCGAGGCTCCACATGCCGTGCAGGCCCGACATGATCGACTTGCCGATCCGCTGCTCAGCTTCGACCGCCTGAGCATTCATCGCGTTGTCGTTGATGCCGGTGAACGCGCCGAAGATCAGCATCATCACCGCGAGCACTGGCAAGTTGGGAGCGATTGCCGGCAGCACGACGGCGGCGCTGGAGGCGGTGATCAGCACCCGCGTCGTGACCTTCGGGCCGTAGCGATGCACGAACTGCGCCGCGAACGGCATCGTGACGAGCGCGCCGATGCTAGTAGTCAGGCCTACCAGACCGAGCGTTCCGCTGCTCAGGTGCAGCCGCTCGGCGATCCACGGCAGCCGCGATGCGAATGTGCCGAAGACGGCCCCGTTCACGAAGAACGTGACGCCGACAGCACGGCGTTCGGCTGATGCCAAGATCACTCCAGAGCTCATGCACCAGGCTGTTTGCCGGGCCTAGTCAGCCTGGCCAGCCTATCGGCACGGTTGCTGACGTCGTCAGTCCCGGCGCTGCGCCGCCTCCGGGCCAGCTGAGCTCGCAGCGTCAACCCCTACCCCGGTGACAACGCTGAGCAACTGCCATGTCACAGTTTGTATTGGGGGACCCACTCAGATGATTCCGGGGGACCGGTCATCGGGCTCGCCCTGGCGGGGCGTCAGTTCCGCCAGGGCGAGTTCCCGGCCTGGCAGCGCTTGCGGTCCGGCCGTGCGCCCGATCACGGGGCTCCCGATCACGGGGCTTCCGATCACGGGGCTTCCGATCACGGGGCTTCCGATCACGGGCGCTTAACACGCGCAGCAGCAACAGCCTCGGCCATCCCGCGGTTGGCGAGCGCGTCCGCGCGCTCGTTACCCGGATTGCCGGCGTGGCCCTTGACCCAAAGCCATTGCACGTCGTGCTTGCCCGCGGCGGTGTCGAGCCGGCGCCACAGGTCCTCGTTTTTTACCGGCTGCTTGCTGGCGGTCTTCCAGCCATTGCGCTTCCAGCCAGCAAGCCAGCCGGTGACCCCGTTGCGGACGTAGCTGCTGTCGGTATGCAGCCGAACTGTCGATTTCCTGGTCAGGCCCTCAAGCGCCTTGATAGCCGCGGTCAGCTCCATGCGGTTGTTTGTCGTCAGTTCTGCTTCGCCGCCCCACAACTCCTTAGTCCGGCTGCCCTGCTGCAGCACGGCTCCCCAGCCGCCCGGACCAGGGTTTCCGCTGCAGGCACCATCGGTGTAGATCTCCACCACGGCGTGTGCTTGGCCGCTTGGCCGATCTGAAGCTGTCATGCACGAAACCTAGCGGGTCGGGCACTAGGGGAAGAACAGTCACTGCTCATGGCCGTGCTCGTGGCGACTCGGCGGAACGTCTAGCGCCGCGTTCCGATCGAAAAACCCCCACGGCTTAAGCCAGAACGATGTCCGGTCGGTCGGCATGACCGGCCAGTCTTCTGGCCTGGTGAGGTGATGCAGGCCGAACACATGCCAGAGCACGACGTCGGTGTCCTCGATGGGCCGGTCGCGCGCGGTCCACGCGGGCAATCCGTAGTCGGCAGCGCTCAGGTTCGGGAACTCACCGCACGGCCAGCGTTCGGCGGGAGAGTAGGGAGTCACCCACAGTGTGTGACCGATCACCTCCGCCCGCTGGAACGCTGGCGACGACTCGTCAATCAGCGCCGGGAAGGTGCCGCCCGGTATCAGCTTGTAAGCCGGCCGGCCGCCGAACCCGTTGACTGACCGTCCGGACGCGATCTTCCAGCTGCGCTGACTATCCCAGGCGTAGTCCTGGCGACCCTGCGATTCGCTGCGCAACGGCGTTTCCTCCGTCACGAGCGCCAGGCCATACGGGTTGGCGTCAGTCACTGGCAGTGCCCGCGACTCGACCGCGTATACGGTATTCGCCTCGCCGTCAACGTCCAGGTCGAGCCGGGCCACGATGAAGTGCTGGTGGTAGGGCGCATAGGTACGCTGATCGACCACCGCGCCAGTGGCCGGCGGCTGGCCAGCGGGGAAGGACGAGGTGACCATGATGCCGGTCGCCCGTACCTCGCACTCGATGTTCCCGTCCTGATAGAAGCGCCAGTAGACGAGGTACTCGTAATTCGCGACGGTGATGTGAAACGAGATGACCAGCCGCCGGGCACGACGGACCTCCGGCCCGGTCCGCTCGTCGACGTGCTTCCACAAGATCCCGTCGTCTTCCTCGTGGATGCACACGGCGTTGCGGATTGTCAGCGGCTGGCCGTGCGAGTCGTGCACGACCGCGTCGAGGTAGGAGATCTGGCCGAGGCAGTCGCAGCCGAGTTCCAGGGAAGTCGTCATGAAACCGAGGCCCCACTCGCCGATGTCGAACGCCGTCCGCCGGTAGTGGTCTGCCGTCGTGTCCCGGTAGGGCACGATCATCTCGGCGAAGGACATCCGGTGCGCGATCGGCCGCAGCCGCCCGGAGTCAACGAAGCCGATTGTGTGCAGGACCAGACCCTCCCGAGGGTTGAAGCCGAGCCGCAGTTCCCAGTTCTGCCAGCGCAGCAGCCGGCCATGCAAGGTGAACGACACCCCGTCAGGCTGGGTCACCTGCAGCGGCTTCAGCTCGCGCTGCGGTGTCGGGAGCAGTGCTGCCGGGATGAGGCCGGGCCGGTATTCGCCCATCACTTCGGGCAGGGCAGAGCTGGTCTCGGCGGCAAGGTTGTCCTCGAGCTCTAGCAACTGCATCCGGTTCAGGTCGACGACTGGATGCAAGCCGGTCACCTGATGCGCGTACGGGTTGCCATCGGCACTACCCCGTACCCAGACGTCAGACCACCCGAGCCGGCGCCCCCGGTGGCGTTCCGGCACTAGCGCGGCGCCGTACGCCCAGACATCGGTGAGCACCAGGCTCATGTCGGTGATGCCCCGTCTCGCCACCGCGCCGATCAGAGCCGGATGCCGGCGCAGCATCTCATCGCACTCGTGCCACTCGTCCACCGTCATGTTCGGCTGCACGCCGGGCAGATGCTGCCACTGCGCGATCTCGCCGTCCGGCAGCGTCACGACCGCCCGGTAGGCCTGTCCGTCCGCGGTATTCCAGCAGACCGCATGAGCTTTCCTGACGATGGCATCCGGGTCACGCCTGAGCTCGTCCTTGGCAGGCTCGGACAGTTCGATCGAGCCGAATCGCCAGTGGTCGTCGACACCCCTCGCGGCCAGTAATGCCGCAGCGACCTGGCTGATCTCGTCCGCCGACAGCGGGTCGAGCGGATGCCGGTCAGGACCGGCCGCAGTGCCTGCATCGGGCTGCTCGCGGGTATTTGCCACGCGCCTCCTGTCGTCAGTGTCATTGTCATGCACCGGCCGCTCCCTGGCTGGCATAGCACCGTGTCCGTGACGCCGTGGCCCGAAGTTTCATGGGAAACGTCCGCCGCCGGGCGGGATGACGGTCACTGGCGCGCGGCCGGCCGACACTGGCGTGCTACCTAAGCCTCGAGCCACCGCAGACACGGGAGTCTGGTTAGCCGGGCTGACGTGAACGCTGCCTCAGCCGCGACACAGCCCCGCGCCCTGGCCCGTGTACCCGCTGAACTGCTTAACCTGACGGGCACGGTGTCGTAGTCGGTGATGGTCAGTCCGAGGCCGGCTGCTAGCCGAGCCATGGTGCCGTCGATGAGCTTGAGATCGCGGATGGCGAGCTGCACCGGGTTGGCGACGCCGGATCGCTCCTCGACGCGGCGCTCCGCTTGGTCGAAGAGCGCCGATGACCGGGTGTAGACCCCATCCCGGGGCCCAGTCAAGGCGACAGCGATCGCGTTCAGGGATCGGCGGAGGGTCGCGCTGGCCAGTTCGATGTCCAGCCGCGTGCCGGTGTCAAGTGACCCGGCCCGTTCGGCGTCGGTGACCAGGTTGCGGCTGTAGTGCCGGGCTGCAGAAGCGAGGCGCAACGCACGCCCGGTGTCCTCGTCGATGCCGCCGGAAAGGTTGCGGCGCAGCGGCTGGGCCGTGGCCGTGAGGGCATGGTAGGCGGCGTCGACGGCGCGGGCATCGGAGCGCAGCGTGGCCGCGGTGCAGTGATCCACCCCCAGCAGGTGGTCGCTGGCGTGACCGGCGAGCCGACCGACCGCCTCGACTAGGTCCCGGACGGCCAAGCGCAGGACCCGGCGGGTTCGCAGCGGAAACACCAGCATCACCACGACGATGGTGACGGCCGCGCCGAGAGCTGTTTCCTCCAGGCGGAGTAGCAGCAGGGCGTTGGAGAACTCGTCAAGCTGCAGGTACAGCTGGGACACCAGCACGGTGATGCCGATGACCATGAAGGTGTAGTTGATCCGCACTAGGTAGAAGCCGAAGAACAAGGCGGCCAGGATCACCGCGATGGACCAGTAGGTGTGATGGCCGACGGCGGTGACAAGTAGTGAGCCGACGCCGATGCCGACCACGGTGCCGGCCACCCGGAAGAACGCCTTGCGGACCTGCTCACCGGTGGTGTTGGCATTCATGAAGGTGATCATGGCGGCGAGAACGGCCCAGTAGAACCGGAGTGGGGACAGAACGTCCCCGAGAGCGGTGGCAGCGCCGACGGCGACACCCATCTGGATGGCGGTGCGCAGGTACAGGGGCAGCCGGATTCGCTCGCTCCGCCGGGTGCCAGGCTCAAGCGATGCGGTGCCGCTGACCTGGGCCGAGCCGGGCAACCATCCGCCGAAGAGCTGCACCGACGGCTGGAAGGCGCGCTCGCCCTCTCTGGTGGCGCCGAGGGCCATCCACTCGGTCATGGCATCGGCCAGCGCGATGACCGAACCGGCGAAGCGGTGCGGGACTACCGCCACGGCGCGATCCTCGCTGGCCGGGGTGTGCCCGGCTTGGCCAAGCAGGCCCATCAGCCGGGTGGCACGGGCCCTGGCTGCCTCGTTGTCACCCCGGATCAGGTCGCGCAGCGCCAGGCGAGCCTCGAAATGCTGGGCAGCGGCAAACCGAAGCGGGCCATGGCCTCGGCGAACCGAGCGATATTGGCCAGGGCGAGCTCGGCGTCGAAAAGGCGCTGGTGAAGCAGCTGAGCCGAGGAACCATCGGCCAGGGCGCCCGGATCCCCGAGCTGGGCGTCGATCATCAGCGCGGCCTCATTGAGCCTGACGAGCTGGCGGTCCAGGCGGCGTGAGGCCCGCGCGGTATACGCGGCATGCCTGGGGTGGTCGAGCACTTTCAGCGCCAGGGCAGCCGCTTTGCGAGCCCGCGCAGCATAGGAACGCTGGGTGCGCTGCAGGGCCCTGGACTGCCGGGGGTAGAAGAAGGCGAACCGGACGGCGATAGCGACGGCGGTACCGACGCCGATTTCAGCGGCAAGCCAGCCGAGGTCATCCAGCGTGACGGCGGTATGCAGGAAAAATCCGAAGAAATCCCCTAGGAACAGCAACATCGCGAGGATGAACCCGCGCGGGCCGAATCGCCGGCCGTATGTGCCGAGGGCCAGGACGACCGAGAAGGAGATCAGGGCCAGGATCCGGTGGCCGCCGAGCGCGATCCCAAGGCTCAGCGCCGCAATCAGCGGGATCGGCAGGAAGAGCACGCTGACGAGCTGGCCCCGGGCGGTGGTGTCCATGACCCCGAAGCCCGACATCATCCCGACCACGGCGCCGAGCAGCAAGGCGATCACGAGATATTCGTGGTTGGCCACTGCCACCTTGGCTGCCGCTGCGGCGGGAAGCGCGGCGCCGCCCGTGGGTATCTGCAGGGCGTGGGTGAAACGTACGAAGAGGGCCTCGGCTCCGAGGATGGCCGCAACCGTGAGCACGCTCGCCAGGGCCGTGCGGAACCTGTTGAGGCCAGGGTCCGATCCAGCGAAGCGGTCGATCCACCTGCCCAGGATCCGCTCCGGGGGACTGATCGGTGCCACGGCTTCCCGAACCGGCGGCCGGGCGGTGGTGACGGAAATCACATCATGCCGCCGATCCGGGCGTCCCAGCCGAGCGCGGCGGCGGCCGGGCAGGCAGGCAATCTCTCACCGTGCTCAGCTACCTCGGCCGACCGGTTACGCATGATCGCCAAGTCTAGGTACCTCGGCAAGGTGCCTGACCTGCGCGGCGGTGGCCGGCTCAGGGCAGGTGCCGCCGTGGCCGGGCCTGTGCAAGGGGCGAGCTAAGGCGACGGGACGAGCTAAGGCGACGGGGCGAGCCGGCCTGTTTGGGCGGCGATCAGGTCTGCGTACCAGCCGAATGATGACTTGGGCGTGCGCTGCTGCGTCTCGAAGTCGACGTGAACCAGGCCGAACCGCTGGTGGTACCCCTCGGCCCACTCAAAGTTGTCCATCAGCGTCCAGACCAGGTAGCCACGGACGTCGACGCCGGCCGCAATCGCGTCCGCGACCGCGCGAATGTGACCGTCCAGATAGCTGACCCGCGGCAAATCGTCAATCTGTCCGCGATCGTCGGGCTCGTCGGCGACCGAGCAGCCGTTCTCAGTGATGTAGACCGGCGGGAGCTTGGCGCCGTAGCGTGCTGCCAGACCCGTCAGAATCTCGGTGAGACCGGCCGGGACGACCGGCCAGCCGAACTCCGTGACCGGATAGCCAGTAATCGTCTCGAACTGGAATGGCAGCGCGGACTCTGCGGGCGCGGACTCTGCCGGCGTGGCCTGCAGAGGCGCCGAGATCTGGGTCGGGTTGTAGTAATTGACGCCGAGCGCGTCGACAGGCGCGGAGATGATGGCTAGGTCACCGTCGCGCACGCAGTCCGGCCCGTCCGGGCCGACTCCGAAAGCGGACAGGCCTGCCGGGTAGCTGCCGAGCAGGACCGGGTCGGTGAACGTCCGGTTATGCAACGTGTCGTATGCGGCAGCGGCCGCCAGGTCCGCAGCATTGTCCGAGGCCGCCCACACGGGCGTGTAGTTGTTGGTGATCGCGACCTCGCGGACTCCTGAGGCCCGGAGCGCCGCGTTAGCCAGGCCGTGCCCGAGAAGCTGATGATGCGCGGTGGTCAGCGAACCCAGCAGCAGTGACTTGCCCGGAGCGTGAACGCCCAGCGCGTACCCGAAGGCAGTGACGATGAATGGCTCGTTCAGCGTGATCCAGGCCGGGATGCGGTCGGCTAGCCGCTCGGCGGCGATGGCGGCGTAGTCAGCGAACCTGTAGGCGGTGTCGCGTGCCATCCAGCCGCCTGCGTCCTCCAGTGACTGCGGCAGGTCCCAGTGGTAGAGCGTCGGCATCGGCTTAATGCCCCCGGCCAGCAGCGCGTCGGTCAGCCGGTCGTAGAAGTCAAGTCCTGGCCGGTTAGCGGCGCCAGAGCCGGCCGGCTGGATTCGCGGCCACGCGAGGGAGAACCGGTACGTCCCGATGCCTAGCCTGGCCATCAGCGCGACGTCCTCTGGCCACCGGTGGTAATGATCGGCGGCGATGTCGCCGGTCTGCCCGTCGCGGATCGCGCCAGGCTGCCGGCAGAACGTGTCCCAGATCGAATCACCGCGGCCGTCCTCGCTGACCGCACCTTCGATCTGGTAGGCGGCAGTCGCGACGCCCCAGGTAAAGCCAGGGGGAAATGCCGGAATCGGATCGCTCACGCCCCGATCGTAGCCCTGCCTTCCGTGCAGCGTCCTGGTGGCGACTAGGTGCCGGTCGGGCCAAGCCGGCGCTAATCACGCCCGGCGGGGGTAACGTGACGAGCGTGAAGAAGATTATCGAGTTGCTGATCTGCTTCCTGCACCCGGTCGCGGTCGTGCTGATCTGGATCGACTTGCTGAGCCGGAGGGACATCGGCACAGGCGCGAAGCTTGCCTGGGGGATCTTCGTGATCGTCCCGCTGGTGCCGTTCCTGTATGTGCTGACCGGCGGCGATCTCTGGTAACGCGACCAGCGTTAATGGGCAACCCGGGTTGGCAAGCGGCTAGTCGTTGCTGGCCATCACGATCGCCTCGTCGACCTCACCCTGCCGGGCGGCCAGCTCGGCCGCGTACTTCTCCCGGTCGATCTTCTCGGCGAGCTCCTCATCCGCGCGCATCAGCGCGTCGAGGTCGGAATCCGCGGCATCGATGACGCCGAGGTCGACGTAGGCGTGCTGCACCTTGGGTCCCCACAGCCCGATGTCCTTGACGCACGGCACTATCCGGGAGAACAGCAGCGTGCGGAAGGCCTGCTGCACTGGCGATTGATCGGTGAAGGCGACGCACTCCTCGACATCGAAGCCCATCCGCTCCCACACCTCGCGCCCGGTGAATCTGTTGCGCATCAGGTAGCAGCCCTCGACGATGAACTCCTCCCGGTCCGCCCGCTCGGCCGAGGTCAGCTCGGAGTAGTAATCGCGCAGCGCCAGCCTGCCGAACGCGACGTGCCGCGCCTCGTCCTGCATGACATACGCCAGCAGCTGGGTTACCAGAGCGTTGTTGGACAGGTCCCGGTGGACGCCGAACGCGGCAAGCGCCAATCCCTCGATCAGCACCTGCATACCGAGGTAGGGCATGTCCCAGCGGGAGTCTGACAGCGCGTCCGACAGCAACTGTGCCAGGTCCGGGTTGACCGGATAGTAGAGCCCGATCTTCTCCCGCATGAACCGGGAGTACAGCTCGACGTGCCGCGCCTCGTCCATCGCCTGGGTGGCCGCATAGAACTTCGAGTCCATGTCCGGCACTGACTCCACGATGCGGGCCGCAACTGTCAGCGCGCCCTGCTCACCATGCAGGAACTGACTGAACAGCCATGCCGACAGGTGATGATCTAGTTCGTCTCGTTCCTTCTGGTTCAGTAGGTTCCACTGGCGGGAGCCGTAGATCGGATTCAGGTCCTCGGTCTGCTCCATGACATTGCACGGATTGACGGGTATCGACCAGTCGATTCTCTTCGCCGCGTCCCACTGCTTGTCCTTGCCGCGCTGGTAGAGGTCGAGCAGCCGGCTGCGGCCCTCGTCGTACTCCCAGCTGAACCGGGCTGATCCGGCGGCCGGAATATCCCACGTGCCCGGCTCTACCGGAGTGGTGTAGTGCTCGTACGTGCTCACGGCGCCTCCCGGAGTTAACGGCAGTAACTCCGACATTACTCGCCAGTACGGGTTTGCTCTAGTGCCAGCCGCGCCGAACGTGGTAGGCACCGAGCATGGACTTCGACATGCCCGCGGACCTGGCCGAGTACCTGGCCGAGCTGGACGACTTCATCGAAGCGGAGATCCGGCCGCTGGAGCGCCAGGACGACAATGCCCGCTTTTTCGACCACCGGCGGGAGGACGCCCGGACCGACTGGGATCGCGGCGGGCTGCCGAGCCGGGAGTGGGAAGCCTTGCTGGCCGAGGCCAAGCGCCGCGCCGATGCGGCCGGGCATTACCGGTATGCGGTCCCGGCCGAACATGGCGGTCGCGACGGTACCAACCTCGGAATGGCTGTCATCCGCGAGCACCTCGCCGCGAAGGGCCTCGGGCTGCACTGCGACCTGCAGAACGAGCACATGATCGTGGGCAACAATGTCGGTCTGCTGCTGATGCTCGAGTACGGCAGCCCGGAGCAACAGGCCGAGTGGGTGGACAAGCTCGCCGCCGGCCGCGCGGGGTTCGCGTTCGGCATCACTGAGCCAGCGCACGGGTCCGACGCCACGTTCATGGAAACCACCGCGGTGCGCGACGGCGACGACTGGGTCATCGCCGGCGAGAAGACCTGGAACACCGGCGTGCACGTCGCGTCACACGACCTGATCTTCGCCCGCACCAGCGGCAAGCCCGGCGACGCCGACGGCATCACCGCCTTCCTGACCCCGGTCCAGGCGCCCGGCTTCAGTGTCGACGAGTACCTGTGGACGTTCAACATGCCGACCGATCACGCCCACATCACCCTGACGGACGTGCGGGTACCGGCCAGCGCGGTCTTCGGCGGTGAAGGCCGGGGCTTGCAAGTCGTGCAGCACTTCTTCAACGAGAACCGGATCAGGCAAGCCGCATCCAGCCTCGGTGCGGCGCAGTACTGCATCAACTCCTCGGTCGCCTACGCGCTGGAGCGCAAGCCGTTCGGCAAGTCACTGGCCAGCAACCAGGCCGTCCAGTTCCCGCTGGTCGAACTGCAGACGCAATGCGAGATGCTGCGCGCGCTGATCCATAAGACGGCCTGGCTGATGGACCGCGACGGGCCGTTCTCCGCCTCCGACAAGGTCTCGATGTGCAACTACTGGGCGAACCGGCTGTGCTGCGAGGCGGCCGACCGTGCCATGCAGGTGCACGGCGGGCTCGGTTACTCGCGGCACAAACCGTTCGAGCACATCTACCGGCACCACCGCAGGTACCGGATCACCGAAGGCGCTGAGGAGATCCAGATGCGCCGGGTGGCCGGCTACATGTTCGGCTTCATGCGCCAGCGCGCACCGAAGGGGGTGGCCGAGACCTGATGAGAGGTCTTCCGGACGGGAACGAGCTAGCCGCTGCACTCCGGCATTGCCTTGGGCCAGTCACGATCGAGGAACTGACCAGGCTCTCCGGTGGCGCCTCGAAGGAGACCTGGTCGTTTGACGCGGCCGGTGCCGACGGCGTCCGGATACCCCTGATCCTGCGCCGTGATCCGCCGGGCAGGCCCGGTGGGCCCGGCGCCGTCGACCGGGAGGCGGCGGCCATTAGCCTGGCGCACGACGCCGGCCTGCCGGTGCCCGAGCTGCTTTTTTGCTCTAACGGCCCGGCACCCCAGGAAGACCGTCCGCCGGGGCCAATCGTGCACGAGGGAAGACCGTGCGCCGGGGAAGGAAGGCCGGTTCTTGGCACCGCGGGCATGGTCATGCGACGCGTCGAGGGTGAGACTATTGCCCGCCGGATCCTCCGCGACCCGCAGTACGCGACCACGCGGCGAGTACTGGTCGGCCAGCTCGGCGAGTTCGCGGCGCGGTTGCATGCGCTGCCAGTACCGGCCTTCGTGCCGGAGCCAGATCCGCTGACCGCACTCAGAGACCAGCTCGACTCCTTCGGTCACCCGAGCGCGGTGTTCGAGCTGGCGCTAGCCGAGCTTGAGCGTGACCGGCCGCCGTCGCGTGAGCCGGTGCTGCTGCACGGCGACTTCCGGCTCGGCAACGTGATCGTCGGGCCGGAGGGCCTGCGGGCGGTGCTGGACTGGGAGCTCACGCACGCCGGCACCCCGGCTGAGGATCTCGGCTGGCTGTGCGTGAAGGCCTGGCGATTCGGCGTCGACGCCCCGGTCGCAGGGCTGGGCAGCCGGGAGGAACTGCTGACTGCCTACCAGGCCGCGGGCGGCGCCCGGGTCTCACTGGCCGAGCTGCGCTGGTGGGAGATCCTGGGCACGCTGCGCTGGGGCGTGATCTGCCTGACCCAGGCGGATGCGCACCTGTCCGGCGCGCATCGCTCCGTCGAACTGGCCGCGATCGGCCGCCGGGTCTGCGAACAGGAGTGGGACCTGCTCCTCTTGCTTCGCCCGGACGAGGCAGCGGCCGCGGCGCAGCGGCGGCCGCGGCTGTCCGGCTCGGCGACCGGAGAGCCTGCGCCGCACGGGCGGCCGACGGCAAGCGAGTTGCTCGCAGCCGTCAGGGAGTACCTGCTCACCAGCGTGCTCCCGGCCACGTCCGGCCAGCTCGCGTTCCACGCCAGAGTTGCGGCCAATTCACTCGCCGTCGTCGCTCGCGAGCTGGAACTCGGCCCGTTCCCGGCCGGCGCTGGGCTGGCCGACACGGTGGCAGCCCGGCTCGCCGTCGCCAACCCGAAGTACTTCGAGACTGCCCCCCTGACTAGTCCAGCACCGTCGTAGCCGGCCTGGCTATTCGTGCATGGGCTGCTCGTGGTCGGCATGGCCGGCCGGTTCGAGCTGGAACGTCGAGTGGTCCACGTCGAAGTGGCCGCGCAGGCATTCCTGCAGCTTGTCCAGCATGATCGCGCTCTGGCCGCGCTCGATGATGGTCGGATCTACTACCACATGCGCCGAGAAGACCGGCAGGCCGGAGGTAATCGTCCAGACGTGCAACTCGTGCACCTCACGGATACCGGCAACCTCGCCGAGGTGCTGGCGGATCTCAGCCAGGTCGATACCTTCCGGGCTGGCCTCGAGCAGGACGTCGACGGCTTCCCGGAGCAGCCGCCAGGTGCGCGGCAGGATCAGCGTGCCGACGGCCAGCGAGGCGATCGGGTCGGCTAGCAGGTAGCCGGTCGCGCTGATGACTATCCCGGTCACGATGACCGCCGCGGCTCCCAGCGTGTCGGCGGCGACTTCCAGGAACGCGCTGCGGACGTTCAGGCTCGCGGCCTGCCCGTGCCGCAGCACGAGCAGCGAGCAGGCGTTGGCCGCCAGCGCGCCCAGGCCGAAGCCGATCAGCAGCCCGGAACTGACCGTCGGCGGCGCGGTCAGCCGCCGGATGGCCTCGGTGAAGATCACTGCGGTCATGCCCAGCAGCAGCAGTGAGTTCGCCATCGCTGCGAGTATCTCCGCCCTGGCGAAGCCGAAGGTTCGCCGGCCGGCCGCGGGGCGGGCCGCGAACCAGGCGGCCAGCAGCGACAAGCCGATGCCGCCGGCGTCGGCGGCCATGTGCGCGGCGTCGGCGAACAGCACGAGGGCGCCGGTGAAAATCGCTCCGATTACCTCGGCCACCGCGATGCCGATGCTGATCAGCAATACGACGGTGAGAGCGCGACGGTAACTGCCGGTCACCGTCTGCCGGGCATGCTGGTGGGCGTGGCTGTGCTGGCGCGTGCCTTGGCGCTGGCCGCGCTGCTCGCTGCAGCCGGGCTGGTCCGGCGCACGAGGCTCGCTGTCGCCGTGCGCGATGGCTTCGTCGCTCTCCGGCACGGCGCCAGGGCCCGGTGCCTGGCGGTCCCTGCTGTGATCTGCGGGCTGATCGCGGCCGGGTGGCGGCGCGCCGGTCATCGGCCCGGTTCGCCCCGCCGGTCCGGGCCGCCACCGGAGTCGGCGCCGGGCTCGGTGCCAGCTGCGCCTGGCTCGCCATAGGCAAGGAGCTCATAGGCGGGGTTGATCATGACGGGCTTGCCGTCCCTGATTCCGACCTGGCCGCGCAGGCGCACCTTCGAGCCCGGCCGAAGTCCCGGAATGTTCGACCGGCCGTAGAACAGCGCCGTGAGTTGTCCGGTCGAATCCTCTACATCGCAGGCCAGCACGGTGTTGTGCTCGACCGGGCGGATCTCGACCGTGTGCACCCGGCCCTCGGCTAGTGCCCTGCCTGGCCGGGTCAGCGAGCCGATCGGCGTCACCCCCGGCCGCGGAGCCGGGTGTTCGTAGCTGCCGCCGCTGGTCGGAGCTGTCAGGCCTGCATCGATCGGCTGCTGTGCCCCGGTTTCTGCCTGGCCCTCGGCCGGCTTGCCGCCCGCGGACACCGCGGGCTGGCTGGCCGGCTCGGGGGCCGCCCCGGGCGCGCCCGCGGCCTGCGGTACGGCGCCAGCGCCGGCTCCCGGCTTTGCCTGGCCCCGGCGGGTCATGCTCTCCACCCTGCTGCGCACGTCGAAGGGCACGATCGTGGCGGCAGCGTGCGGGATCCGGCTGATCACCGCTGCCATCTTGTCTGCGGTCCGGTCGTGCAGCAGGCGGCCGACGATGGGGGCGTAGCTGCGGCGCGGCAAGATCGCGGTTACGCCAACGCCGGGCAGTACCGCTTCAGCGCTCACCAGGTCTGCCGCCGCTTTGGCGAGACGGCGGTCCGGGCAGTCGACGAAGTCCAGCGGGATGGCCGGGTTCGCCCGCATCCAGTCTTGCCGCAGCTTGTCTGCCTGGACATTGTCGATGACGAAATGCACGGCGCGCAGCGAGGTAGGCCGCAGGCTGCGCGCGTACCGAAGGCCGGCGATGGTGGCGAGGTCGAAGTCGTCGACGAAGACGAAAACGCTACGGCGGGAGTAGGTGGGCGGCTCCGGCGGCTTACCCCGGCTGCCGATGCCTTCCAGGACGGTTGCTTCCATCCGGTATTGCCGATTGAGGAAGATGAGGGCTGGCACGCCGCCGATGAACAGCAACACGACCAGCCAGGCGCCTTCCCCGAACTTCACGATTACAAAGATCAGAACCACGATCAGCGAGGTGACCCCGGCCGAGAAGTTAATGACGAGCTTGTAGCGCCAGCCACGTTCGCGCATGCGGTGGTGGAACTTGGCCATGCCGAATCCGGCCATCGTGAAGGCGGTGAAGACGCCAAGTGCGTAGAACGGCACGAGCGAGTTGACGTTCGACCCGACCACCGCGAGCAGTGTGATGGACACGATGGCCAGCACGATGATGCCGTTGGAGAACACCAGCCGATGCCCGCGCTTGGTCAGCCAGCGAGGCAGGAACGCGTCCTCTGCCACGAAGTTGGCCAGGAACGGGAAGCCGTTGAAGCTGGTATTGCCGCCGGTGTAGAGGATCAGCGCGGTGGCCGCCTGGACTAGCACCCACATGGCCGTTCCCGCCCAGGAGGGCCCGAACACCACCTTGGCCTCCTGGGACAGCACGGTCGGCACGCCCAGCTGGTAGGGGGTTGCGTGGGTGACGTGCGCCAGCCAGGAGATGCCGGCCACCAGCGTGCCGAGGATCGCGCCCTCGATCATCAGTACCCTGCGGGCGTTAACGCCCTCCGGCGGCTTGAACGCGCTGACCGCGTTCGAGACTGCCTCGATACCGGTGAGTGACGAACCGCCGTTGGCGAACGCCCGGGCCAGCACGAAGATCACCGCGAACGTGATCAGGCCGCTGTGGTTCTCCGGAACGCCCGCTCCCCACGCGCCGGCGTGGACAGGCACGTGCGGGAGCGAGCCGAAGATCTCCCTGCTCAGGCCGACGATGATCATGATGATGACGACGCTGGAGAACAGGTAGGTCGGGACCGCGAATACCTTGCCCGCCTCGCGGATGCCGCGCAGGTTGCCATACAGCATCAGCAGCACCACGAAGATCGAGATCAGCGTGATGATCGTGGCGTTTCTGATCGGGCTGCTTGACGGGAACGCCGAGGCGACCGCCGCAGTGCCGGCCGCGACCTGCACCGCAACAGTCACCACGTAGTCGACCAGCAACGCGACCGCTGCGATCTGAGCTACCCGCGGACCGAAGTTGTCCCTGGCAACCACGTATGAGCCGCCGGCCCTGGTGTAGACCGTGACGACCTCACGGTAGGACAGCACCACCAGCGCCATGACGAACAGCACGACGCCCGTCAGCGGGAGGATCAGCGTGAACGCAGCGGCCGCCAGCCCGCCCCTGAGCAGCTCGATCAGAATCTCCTCGGTGCCGTACGCCGAGGAGGAGATCCCGTCTGGCGACAGCACGCCGAGCGCCAGCCGCTTGGACAACCGCTGCTCGCTGAGCTGCTCGTTGATCAGCGGCTTGCCGAGGAACTGGCGCTTGAGGGTGTAGCCAAGGCCCTCAGCCAGGTCGCCCCGCTGCCTGAGCGAACCGACGGCTCGTCGCATGGCCACGCTGCAGCGTCCTCCCCTTCCGATAGCACCCGACGTGGCCTTCATACCATCGCGGCGGCCTCAGGCGGGAGACCGGGCGTGTCCCGGACTCTGGCCTCAGGCTGCGCGCCAGTAGCAGGGTCGGCGCCCGGTCGCCGCGCCGGCCTGCTTGGCCTGCGGTGCAGCAACCAAGGGTACTGGTCGTCCGCATGCTTGACGTATGCGTCTTCCGACTGGCATCCTCAAGACGCTGTGTAATACGGACACCTTGTTCGGTGAGGCGTCTTCACGGACATAGGCCACTGATCCCACCCGTCGAGAGACGCTCCGGATCAGGACACCTCTCCCCGGAGTAAGGGGTGAGGCCAGGTGGCTGCGCGGGCTTTTGGTGCGCTACGCCGTGAAGTGCCAAAGCTCTAACGAGGGGGTGCCTGGCCGGTCCCGCCCGGCGGTCGCTGTCCTCGTAAGGTGCCCGATTTGGCATGCCCGCCGCAACCGGCGGGTGACTGAGCATGGCGCGGTTGCAGCCGCGGCGGGAAGGAGGCGAGCAATGGACTCCGATAGTCCGGGCCGAAAATGGCCCCTCGCCGCTAATCCTGCCTGCCCCGGGCACGCGCATGTAATCCCGGTCTTCAGCCGCAGCCGGCCAGCCTAAGGCTGCCCGTACCGGGCTGTGCGTGCCCCCCGAACCCGCCGCGGCGACGGCGGTGAAAGGGGTGGTTCGCCATGACCTCAGCAACCTCAGACCTGCCCGGTGCTGTCCGCGACAGTGCTGAAGCTGGCAGTGCCGCACTTGACAGTGCACACGTCGGCGACATTCGCGGCGCGCTGGGCACGATCTCCGTTGACGACCTTGCGGCACGACGTTCGCTGACTGCCAAGCTCAAGACGCTACTGGCGATCGTGGGGCCTGGCCTCATCGTGATGGTCGGCGACAACGACGCGGGCGCGTTCTCCACTTACGGCCAGGCTGGCCAGAACTATGGCACTCACCTGGTCTGGACGTTCGTGCTGTTGATCCCGGTCCTGTACGTGAATCAGGAGATGGTGCTGAGGCTCGGCGCCGTGTCCGGCGTCGGGCACGCCAGGCTCATCCTGGAGCGGTTCGGCAGGTTCTGGGGCGCGTTCAGCGTCATCGACTTGTTCCTGCTTAACGCCCTGACCATCATCACCGAATTTATCGGGATCACGCTGGCGGCTGGCTATCTCGGCGTACCGAAGATCGTCGCCGTGCTGCTGGCCGCGCTGGTGATCGTGGCCTCCGCGATGACCGGTAGCTTCCGCCGGTTCGAGCGGATCGCGATCGCCTTCTGCGCGGGGTCGCTGCTGCTGATCCCGCTGTACGTGCTGTCGCACCCGCCAGCGGGCCAGATCGCCACCGGGTTCGTGCTGCCGAGCATGCCGGGCGGCAGCGGGCAGCTGGGCACGGTCATGCTGCTGGTCATCGGGATCGTCGGCACGACTGTCGCGCCCTGGCAGCTGTTCTTCCAGCAGTCGTACGTCATCGACAAGCGCATCACCCCGCGGTTCATCCCGTACGAGAAGGCTGACCTGGTCATTGGCATCGCCATCGTCATCGTGGGCGGTGCCGCGCTGATGGGTGCTTGCGCGGCGGCGTTCGCCGGAACGCCGGCGGCCGGGCACTACACCGACGCCGCCGGGCTGGCTGCCGGGATCGCCGCTTCCGCGGGGAGGGCCGCTGGCGCTCTGTTCGCGGTGGCCTTGCTGGACGCTGCGATGATCGGCGCGTTCGCGGTGTCGCTGTCCACTGCCTACGCGCTCGGCGACGTACTCGGCCTCAAGCACTCGCTGCACCGGGGGGTGCGGCAGGCCAAGGGCTTCTATGTCATGTACGCGGCACTCATCGCTGGTGCCGCGACGATCGTGCTGATCCCCGGCTCTCCGCTCGGCCTGTTCACCGAGGGAGTGCAGGTGCTGGCAGGCGTCCTGCTGCCAAGCGCCACGGTCTTCCTGCTGATGCTGTGCAACGACAGGGCGGTGCTGGGCCCGTGGGTGAACGGCCGGTTCACCAACGCCTTCACCGCGGCGGTGATTGCACTGCTCGTCATGCTGTCGCTGATCCTGGTGGCATCGGTGACCTTGCCGCATATCAGCTCCCGGCAGATTCTGCTGATCATGATCGGGTTCGGCGGCCTCGCGCTGGTCGCGGTGGCCGCTATCCTGGCCCGCAGCCGGGGCCCGGAAGCCGACGTACAGACCAGGCCAGCTGACCGTGCTGACTCTGACCGTGCTGAGGCTGGGCGGCTCACCCGGCCGGACCGCTTGAGTAAGGACAACTGGCGGATGCCTGCCCTGACCATGCTCGCCCCGGCACCGATGTCCGTTGGCCGACGGCTCTGCCTGGCCGGGATGTGGATCTACCTGGTCATCGCGATGACGGCGGTGGTTTTCCGCATCGCCGAGGCGGCGACGGGCCACTGAGCACCGCTGCCTGGTGTCGCCCCCGGCGGGGTCCGGAGTCGCCGCCTGAGACGGCGCAGGACAGGCCAAGTTAGCGCACAGCCCCGGTCACGAGCCAGCGTGACGTCCGGCTGCGCAGCGTCAGGGTCGCGAACCTGGCCAGCATCCAGGCGGTATACGCGAGCCAGAGCGCGACAAGACCCGCGCCTGCATCGACTACCGCGACGGCCGCCGCGCCGAACACGGCAAGTGTGACTAGTCCAGCCAGCGCCAGGTAGTCCTGGTCGCCCGCGCCGATCAGCACGCCGTCGAGGACGAACACGACGCCGGCCACCGGCTGCTGCACGATGATCACGAGCAGTACGGCGAGCAGCAGGCCGCGCACCGCGGGCGTGACGCCGAACAGGCCGGGTATGGCGGGCCGGAGCGCGAGCAGCAGCAGCGAGAAAATCACCCCGTAGACCGCGCCCCAGCTGATCATTCGCCGCGTGGCGGCTCTGGCACCCGAGATATCGCCGGCCCCGAGGTATCGGCCGGTGATGGCCTGCGCGGCGATGGCTATCGCGTCAAGCGCGTAGACAAACAGGTTCCAGACCCGCATGGCGACCTGGCTGGCAGCGATCGCGGCATCCGACTGCCGGGCCGCGATCGCAGTCATCAGGACGAGCACTGCCTGCAGCGCGAGCGTGCGGAGGACCAGCGCGGCCCCCGCGACAGCGGCGGTCGTGAGGCCGCGACGGTCCGGCCGGAGACTTATGCCCGCGCGCCGGGCGCCGCGGCTGACGACGACGAGGTAGGCGGCTCCCGCGCCGGTCTGTGCCACGAACGTGCCCCAGGCCGAGCCCGCGATGCCCCAGTGCAGGCCAAGTACGAAGGTGGCGTTGAGCGCGATGTTGACGGCATTCGCGGCGACGGCGACGACAAGCGGTGTCCTGGTGTCCTGCAGCCCGCGCAGCACGCCGGTGCCGGCCAGCACCGCGAGCATCGCGGGTGCGCCGAGCAAGCTGATCCGCAGGTAGCTGACCGCCTCGTGGCTTACTGCCGGGGTGCCGCCGAAGGCGCCGACAATGCGCGGGGCGAGCGGCCAGCCCGCGGCAAGTACCGCGACGCCGATGGCTGCGGCGAGCCACAGTCCGTCGATACCGTGCCGGATCGCGGCGTCCCGGCGACCCGCTCCGAGCTGGCGCGAGACTGCGGCCGTAGTGCCGTAGGCGAGGAAGATCGACACGCCGACGAGCGTGGCCAGCACCTGGCTGGCGACGCCCAGACCGCCAAGCGGAACCGTACCGAGCCGGCCGACGATCGCCGAGTCAGCCAGCAGGAACAGCGGCTCGGCAACCAGCGCGCCGAACGCGGGAATCGCGAGCCGCACGATCTCGGCGTCCTGCGGGCTGCGCAGGCCGGCGAGCAACCCGGCTTGCCTGCCCCGCCGGCGCGGCTGACCGTTGTCAGCCAACCACGCCCCTGGCGCGCAGATCTGCGACGTCGGCTGCCGTCAGGCCGAGCCCGGCCAGCACCCCGTCGGTGTCCTGGCCAGGCCGCGGCGGTGGTGCGGGCTCAGCCGCTGCCGTTCGCCCGAACCTCGGTGCTGGAGCTGGCTGGGTAATCCCGCCGGTCTCAACGAACGCGCCTCTGGCGGTCGCGTGCGGGTGTGCGGGAGCCTCGGCTGCGGTCAGGACTGGCGCGACACAGGCGTCGGTGCCGGCGAACACCTGCTCCCATTCCGCCCGGGTACGGGAGGCGAAGGCGGCAGCGAACCGCTCTCGCAGCACCGGCCAGCCATCTCGGTCGTGCTGCTCCGGCAGTTCCGCGCCGGTGAGCCGGAGCCCGTGCAGCAATGCCGCGTAGAACTGCGGCTCAAGCGCGCCAACGGCAACGTACTGCCCGTCGGCAGTGGCGTAGGTGTCGTAGAACGGTGCGCCGCCGTCCAGCAGATTGCTACCGCGCTTGTCCTGCCAGGTGCCGGAGGCCCGCATGCCGTACACGAACGACGTGAGCAGCGCCGAACCGTCTACCATTGCGGCGTCGACTACCTGGCCGAGGCCGCTATGCGCTCGCTCGACCAGGGCAGCGAGAATGCCGAGCGCCAGCAGCATGCCGCCGCCGCCGAAGTCGCCGATCAGATTTACCGGCGGCACCGGGGACTGCCCGGCCCGGCCGATCATGCTGAGCGCGCCGGAGATGGCGATGTAGTCGATGTCATGTCCGGCCGTGGGCGCCAGCGGGCCGTCCTGACCCCAGCCTGTCATCCGGGCGAAGACGAGGCCAGGGTTGCGCTCCGCGCACACCTGCGGGCCAAAGCCGAGCCGCTCAGCCACACCGGGTCTGAACCCTTCGACCAGCACATCGGCGTTGTCGGCCAGGCGCAGCAGCAAGTCGATGGCCGCGGGGTCCTTGAGGTTCAGCCCGATCGAGCGACGGCCCCGGACAAGCGGATCATTCGGCCTTCGTGCCTGCGGACCGCATCGTTCGGCCCGGTCGACGCGGAGCACGTCGGCGCCGAGGTCTGCAAGGATCATGCAGCCGAAGGGCGCAGGAGCCAGGCTGGCGATCTCGATAACCCGCACGCCGCTGAGTGGACCCATCGCTTATGCCCTCCGATGTCGCGGCCCTGACCGCGGACGGTCTGTCCGCGTCGCCGGTCTAGCGATAGTAGCCATCGCCGGCCGCAGGCCCGTGACGGGCAGTTCACCTTTATGCCACAAAGGATTGTTTTAACCGACAAGCGAATGTGTTAAGCAAGGATGGAGTGGACGTTTCGCCCCGATTACGAAGGAGTGATATCCATGCCGAGGTACCGTTCGGTGGTACTGGCTGCCGCCTGCGCGCTCGCGCTCGCGGCACCAGCCAGCGCAGCCTACGCCGCGACTGCCCACGCCGCGGCTAAGCCGGTACTGACCATTAACAAGAAAGGCGGTCCCGCGGTCAGGAAGCGGGCCGTGCTGACAGTAAGCCTGGCAAAGCACACTAGCGTGACGTTCACGCTCGTCGTGGGCGGGAGTTCCGTCACCGCTACTTGTAAGTCATCCACGCTGCACGCGAAGGTCACGGCCAACGGCGGTAAGGCAACCCTGTCGCTGACCGGGCTGACGCTCACGCGCTGCGCGGCGCCAGACGGCATCAGCCTGACCGTGAAGGCGCTGAACTTGCCCTACGGCGTGACGATCAGCTCAGCTAAGGGATTCCCGGTGACGATCGCCGGGCGGTCGTCGGCTAAGCCGCTCAGCTTCCAGGCGAAGATCAACGCAACGTCGATCGGAGTGGGAACGCTGAGGTGCGTGGTTACGGCACGGCGGGCGAAGGCGCACGCATCGAATACCGGCAACAAGATATCCGCCGCCAACCAGAAGTTCACTCTGGACAAGGGCAAGTCGTCGAGTAACTGCGCATCACTAGGCGTGTCCTCAGCCACATACTCCGCAACCTACGGGCCGCTGCGGGACACCAGCGTCAAGCACAGCCCGAAGGTCTTCGTCAACTAAGCCAGCTGCCTGGCAGGGTCTGCGGGGTTCGGTCACGCGCCCCCGCAGACCCTAGGGCTCGACGACGGTTATCCCGGCGGGCTGGTCAGCATCAGCGCGAGCGTCGGGCAAGCGGCGACCGCCCGCCGGGCCAGCGGCTGCAGGTGGAGCGGCACCGGACCAGGCCGGATGATCGGGTAGCCCCATGGATCGGCCGAGATCAGCTCGGGCAGCAACTCGATGCACACCCCGTGGGCGTCGCAGGCGATCGGGTTGACCCGAAGCCGCGGCTCTGGCCAGGACAGCTGGTGCTCTGTCCCGCCATCGCGGTCCGCTCTCACCGGGTGCCCCTGGCCGGGACTGGCAGTATTGCCGGCCCGCCGGCGCGTGTGCACGGCCCTGTCGTCAGGTGAGCCCGCACATCGGCGGCAAACACACTAAGCGCGCTCTTGATCAAGCCTGCTGTGCCATCGGGCAGATGGCACGCGCCCCGGCCGGTAACGAGGCCCGTCAACTGCTGGACCCAGCCGACGATGTCCGGGCCGGGCCGGCCGAATGCGATCCAGTTCCAGGCTTCGGCCAGCGCCGGCAGGCCGTTCCGGCACGGCCCGCACTGCCCCGCGCTCTCGGCGGCCAGGAAACTGGCTATGCGCGCTGTCTCGGCTAGCCCGCAGGCTGACTCAGGCAGCACTGCCAGCACGCCGGGGCCGAGTGCGGCCCCGGCGGCCCGCATGCCCTCGTGGCTGACCGGCACAGCCAGCCCGGCTGGCATCGGCAGCCAGGTGCCGAAGTAGCCGCCAGTGAGCACCGCTTGCACTGGCTGACTCAGGCCGGACCGCTGCAGCACTTCGCCAAGCGGCGTGCCGAGCGGAATCTCTCGCACGCCCGGCCTCTCGACAGCCCCCGTAACCGTGACCAGTGCGGAGCCCGGTGCCCCGGGCGTCCCGGTGGTGCGGAACCAGTCGCTGCCGAAGCGGGCAATCAGGGCGATATGAGCAAGCGTCTCGACGTTGAGCACGAGAGTCGGCCGCCGGTGCGCGCCTCGCTCGGCGGGTCGCGGCGGCACGAACGTCGGCAGCGGCGCATTGCCATTCAACGCACTGATCAGCGCGTTCTCCTGGCCTGCCAGGTATCCGCCGGCAGTAGTGATGACCTGCACGGGCACTGTGTCCAGTCCGGCCCGGGCCCGGTCAGCGACTGCTCCCGACAGGGACTGCGCGATCGCCGTGGCGTCGTGGCCGACGCACAGATACGCCCGGCTGGCGCCGACAGCGCTGGCGCACATCGCGATACCGTCCAGGGCCAGGTGCGGGGCATGACTAAGCAGCACGTAGTCCTTGCGGCTGGCAGGCTCGGATTCCGTGCCGTTGGCGACAATGACACTGCCTT
>Ga0335074_10002230_pt1 | contig 26375 bp, 22 predicted proteins | sample Lox_Sample_23_FD_206715 | JGI IMG/M metagenome (GOLD analysis project Ga0335074, IMG submission 206715) | Soil microbial communities from Loxahatchee National Wildlife Refuge, Florida, United States - Lox_Sample_2.3 | ecosystem: Environmental > Terrestrial > Soil > Wetlands | place: USA...
CCATGTCGTAGAGGAACGGCGGCGTCGCGAACGCGTCGGCGATCTTCTGCGCGGCCGGCTCGAGAACGACCGAGGTGGCAGCAGTCATGACCGGTGCTCCTTACGCGAGATCAGGGACGTGGCCTGTGCTAGGAGCCGCGGCGCGCCGCGGGCGTGCCGCTTACACCCTGTCTAACATATGTCACGCTACGTCCCCGCACCGCACCGGGCCGGGCCGCCGCGGGCTAAGCCGACCGCGCCGGCTCCTCCGCCGTCCGCTCGATGACGATGCGGGTCAGCTCGACACGCGAGGCGATGCCGAGCTTGCGGAACGCCTGTCGCAGGTGATGGGCGACCGTGTGGGTGCTGATGTACATCCGCCCGCCGATCTGCCCGTTGCTCAGTCCCTGCGCGACGAGGCCGGCGACGGCCTGCTCGGTGTCGGTCAGGCTCTCCCATCCCGCGACGGGCCTGGCCGGGCGGGCGGTCCGGTGGCGGCGCCGGATGCCAAGCCCGGCCTGAGCCAGGAGCGCCGGATCACCGCGGGCCAGGCCCCGGCTGTGCGCCGCGGCGGCGGCCAGCGCCGGGCGCCCCGGGTGGGCGGCCGCCAGGACCTGGGCGGTCTGCGCCACGTTGGCGGCCAGCTCGTCGTCGCCGGCGGCCAGCGCGGTGCGGGTCAGCCAGGGCGCCACCGCGGGATCATCCAGCAGCAGCAGCTTGAGTGCCCGAACCGCCGGGTCCCCGGTCGCCGTCATGCCGGTGACGCTACGGCCGCCGGCGCCGTCGGACGTCACCCGAAAGTGGACCTCGCGGTGGGATCTTTTCCGCGCTCGGGGTGATGTCGCTCCGCCATGGCCGGTGTCGCGCTGCGTCGCTGAGGTGGCGCCTATACTGCTGGGGCGGATGGTTCGCCCGTGGCCTGCGGCCAAGGGCGTCGTAAGAGGGAACCCGGTGTGAGTCCGGGACTGCCCCGCAGCGGTAAGCGGGAACGAACGCCGTCATCAAGCACTGGGCCAGCAGGCCCGGGAAGCGACGGCCAGTAGGAGGCGTCTGTCAGACGTCGTGCCCGCGAGTCCGAAGACCTGCCTCCGCCCGCGTGCCATCCGGCGCGCGGTGGTCCGTGGCCTCTCGGGTGGGCCGACTGACGCGGCCGCTGCCGGCGCCGCCTCTTCCCCCCGCGAGCCGCGGCTGATGGCTGGGCGAGGGAGACAAAGCCATGGAAACGACCGTGCTCGGGTACCCGCGGATCGGCGCGCACCGGGAACTGAAGAAGGCAACCGAGGCATTCTGGGCCGGCCGGGTCGAGCCGGCCGAATTGGAGGCGACGGCCGCCGCCCTGCGCAGGCAGACCTGGGAGACCCTGCGGGACTGCGGGCTGAGCGCCATCCCGTCAAACACGTTCTCGCTGTATGACCACGTGCTGGACACCGCGGTAATGGTCAATGCCATTCCCGCGCGGTTTGCCGGCCTGGACGGGCTGGACGCCTACTTCACGATGGCGCGCGGCGCCGACGCGATCGCACCGCTCGAACTGACCAAATGGTTCGACACGAACTACCACTATCTCGTTCCTGAGCTCGGGCCACAGACCGATCTGCGGCTTGTCGGCGATAAGCCGCTGCGCGAGTACGCACAGGCGCGGTCCTACGGCATCGAGACCCGCCCGGTGCTGCTGGGGCCGGTGTCGTTCCTGCTGCTGTCCAAGCCCGCCGAGCCGGGTTTCCGGCCGCTTGCCCTGCTCGACTCGCTGCTGGACGTCTACGCACGGCTGCTCGCGGACCTGCACGCGGCGGGCGCGGGGTGGGTACAGCTGGATGAGCCGGTGCTGAGCGCGGACCGGAGCGGGGAGGAACTACGGGCGCTGCGCCGTGCCTATGACCGGCTCGGGTCGCTGGACTGGCGGCCCAAGCTGCTGGTCAGCACCAGTTTCGGGGAGATCGGCGAAGCCCTGCCGGTGCTGGCGGCCAGCCCGGTCGAGGCGATCGGGCTGGACTTCGTCGCGGGGCCGGGCAACCGGGAGGCGCTGGCCGGGATCGGCGGGATCGGCGGCAAGACCCTGGTCGCCGGCGTCGTCGACGGCCGGAACGTGTGGCGTACCGACCTGGCCGACGCGCTGTCTGTGTGCGCCTCGCTGCTGGGCCTGGCCGGGCAGCTCTGGGCGAGCACGTCCTGCTCTTTGCTGCACGTGCCGCTCGACCTGGAGGCGGAGACCATGGCACCGGATCTGGCCGGGCGGCTCGCCTTCGCCCGGCAGAAGGTCGACGAGGTCGTGGCGATCGGCCGCGCGCTGACGGAGGGGCGGGCCGTGATCGGCGCGCAGCTCGCCGCTCCCCAGGTCCCGGCCCCGACGGTCAACGCCAGCGTCAGGGCGAGGCTGACGGCGCTAGGAGACGGCGCGACCCGCAGCGATTACGCCGCCCGCCGGGCGGCGCAGGCCGACGGGCTGCCGTTGCTGCCAACCACCACGATCGGGTCCTTTCCGCAGACCGAGGAGATCCGCAAGGCCCGGGCCGATCACCGGGCCGGCCGCATCGCCGACGACGCTTACGATGCGGTCATGCGCGCCGAGATCGACCGCGTGATCGCCCTGCAGGAGGCCATCGGCCTGGACGTGCTGGTGCACGGCGAGCCCGAGCGCAACGACATGGTCCAGTACTTCGCCGAGCAGCTGGACGGGTTCGCCGCCACCGCGAACGGCTGGGTCCAGTCATACGGCACGAGGTACGTCAGGCCGCCCATCCTGCACGGCGACGTCAGCCGGCCGGAACCGATCACCGTGGGCTGGGCACGTTACGCGCAGTCCCGGACGTCGCGGCCGGTCAAGGGCATGCTGACGGGCCCGGTCACGATGCTCGCCTGGTCGTTCGTGCGGACCGACCAGCCGATGAGCGAGACGGCGCGGCAGATCGCGCTCGCGCTGCGCGATGAGATCGCCGACCTCGAGGCCGCCGGGATCCGCATCATCCAGGTGGATGAGCCCGCGATCAGGGAACTGCTGCCGCTGCGCCGCGGCGACCGCGAGGCCTACCTGGACTGGGCCGTGCGGGCGTTCCGGCTGGCCACGTCGGGCGCCGCCGATGCGACCCAGATCCACACGCACATGTGCTACAGCGAGTTCGGCGAGATCATCGGCGCCATCGACGCGCTGGACGCGGACGTGACCAGCGTCGAGGCGGCCCGCTCCCGGATGGAGTTCATCGCCGACCTGACGGCGGCCGGGTTCGGGCGGGGCATCGGCCCCGGCGTCTGGGACATCCACTCGCCCCGCGTCCCTACGGTCGCGGAGATGACCGAGGCCCTGTCGCTGGCGCTCAAGGCCGTCGAGCCCGCCCGCCTGTGGGTCAACCCCGACTGCGGCCTGAAGACCCGCGGTTACGCCGAGACCGAGCCCGCGCTGCGCAACCTGGTCGCCGCCGCCCGCCAGGCGCGCGAAGCGGTCAGCGACTAATCCGCGCGAAGGTCCGACGGCGCCGGGCTAGCTGGCCGAGCCGTCGGGACTTGGGCTCGCGGATTGCAGGCGGGCGGTCCACCGTTCCTCGATGTGGCCGTAGCGCCAGATCAGGATGGCGGCGACCCAGGTGACAATGAACATGCCGACGATGACGAACCCGGCCTTGTTGATGTCGAAGTTGTACATGAAGCCCCAGAAGCCGTTGGTCTGACTGAAGTTGCGCGGGAAATCCTGCGGGATCAGACTCAGGGTCTCGATGCCGCCAATGAAGAAACAGATCGCGACCGACAGGCCGGTGATCGCCAGGTTGTAGAAGACCTTTCGGATCGGGTTGAAGAACGCCCAGCCGTAGGCGAGGTTCATGAACATGCCATCGGAGGTGTCCATCAGGCTCATGCCGGCGGTGAACAGGATGGGCAGCGCGATGATGGCCTGCCAGGGGATGTGCTGGGAGGCCAGCAGGGCGGTCGTGGTCAGCAGCGCGACCTCGGTGGCGGTGTCGAAGCCCATGCCGAACACGACGCCGACCGGATACATCTGCCATTCCTTGTCGATGGCCTTCATCCACCGGCGGAAGAACCGGTAGAAGAACCCGCGGTTTTCGAGCTGCCGCTCGAGCTCGGCCTCGTCGTACTCGCCACGCCGCATAGAACGGAACACTCGGATGATCCCGCCGAGGATGATCAGGTTGAGCAGGCCGATCAGGAACAAGAACGCCGCGGACACGATCGTGCCGAAGGTGCCGCCGAACGATTCCAGCGAGGAGTTGGAGTGCGTTACGGCAGGCAGCACCGTCTTCTCGGCGATGATGATCCCGACCCCGATCGCGATCACGATCGTGGAGTGACCCAGGGAGAAGAAGTAGCCAAAGGCGAACGGCCGCGGCTTATCGGTCCCTTGCCGCTCGTTCATCGCCTTGCGGGTGGTGTTGTCGATCGCGGAAATGTGGTCGGCGTCGAACGCGTGCCGCAGCCCGAGGGTGTACGCGGTGATCGACAGCCCGATGCCGAAGAACTTGTAGTGCGCGGGCAGCACGTAGGCGATGAACACGGCGAAGCCCAGCGCGTGCAGTATCAGGATCGACCCGTACATGCCGATCACCCGGCGCCGCTCGGGCGGGGTCATCGCCGCGAACGACTGGCGGATCATCGCAAACATGCCGAGTTTGCTCGAAGCGGGAGTAGCGGACATCGGGGACCCTCCGGTCGGCAAGGCACGAACGCTGCCTGCCCGCAAGGTAACCCAGGCTGCAAATGACTTGCAAGTACTCATTGTGTGCAACTGGTGCCCGGTGACTGCCCGGGCGTGACCTCGCCGGATGGGATGGCTACCGGGCCGCTACCACTGCCCACCTCGGACGGGTGCCGAGCAACTCGTCCAGAAGCCCCCGTCCGTCGACGGTTGCCCATTCGACGTCCCGCAGTCGCTCCAGGCGGGCCTGGCCCCACGGGCTTGCCTGCACCAGGGCGACGGCATCAGCGGTGCTCAGGCCGTAACCGTGCGGCAGCGCTCGCTGGATCCTGTCGCTGTAATGGGCGTGATGGCTGGGTTCCGACCCCCTGACGCGCTCGGCCAGCCGGCGTGCCTGTGCCCGCCAGCGCTCCGTGCCCACCGCGTCCGCGACCCCCCAGTTGCCCTCGATCAAAACCAGGCGCCCTTCGGGTGCCACCGGGTGCCATGCGGCCAGTGCCGCGCCCGGATCGGGCAGGGTCCATAGCAGGTGGCGCTCTACGACCGCGTCGAACGGACCTGGCGGCGGTCGCAGCGCGTCTGTCTCCACGACCGTGACGCTCCGCCCCCGGTCCGCCGCCTTGGCCCGGAGCCGGCCGAGCATGCCCGTGGACATGTCCGCGGCGGTGACGTCGTACCCCAGGCCGGCCAGCAGCAGCGACAGGAACCCGGTGCCCGCGCCGATGTCGAGCACGGCCGCCGGAGGCTCCGGCAGTAGCCGACGCAACGCCGCGGCCCAGGCGGCCTGCTCCTGCGGCCGCTGCGGGTAGTGCGACGGCGACGCGTCGTAGACACGCGCGTCCTCGTCCCAGAAGGCACGAATCTCGTCCGAGACACCGGTGCCGTCCGCCGCCGCCCGGTCCCCGCGAGCCGGTGGCCGTTCTGCATGTGTCGTCATGCGCCCAAAGTAACGCGCGTGACAGCTTACTGCAATCAATTCGCAATAAGCGTCGGCTGCGAGCGGGCGCGCCCGCTCGCAGCCTTATAGCCATATTCAGCTAGTTGCAATATTCTTGCAATAGCGTTCGGACTGCATTCACTGCGATCCAGAGGTGGAGCGTGGCTGTCGTGACAGGCGCCACCGCCTACCGGCCGCGGCCGCGGCTGGGGGCGCCCGGGCGGCACGGGCACATGTGGTCCTTGCCGGACGGGACCGGGCTGCATGCGCCGCCGGGCCGGCTCGTCACCGATGAGCGAACCGGCAGGCTGTGCTGCCATCTTTGCGGCGACTGGTTCGCCGCGCTGGGAATCCACGTGCGGTCGCACGGGCACACCGCTGGTACCTACCGGGCCGCCATGAGCCTGCCGCGGACGACCGTGCTGACCGTGGCCGCGCCGGCTCGCCGCTGGGACCGGGTCATGGAGCAGCGCGCGGGAGCCCATGACGCCGCCGTTCAGGCGGACGCGCTCGGCTCATGCAGCGACCCGCAGCCGCAACGGTCAGCGGGCTGGACGGTCATCGTGCCAGCCCGGCCTGCGCGCGCCGGGTCACCCGTCGTATAGTTGCGAATGACTGGCAACTAGCAACGAGAAGCAGTTGATAGCGGCTTGCAGCCAGCCCCGGGTGAGTTCCGTCTGTGCAGTGTCCGAGATGGCAGACCGAGATGGCAGATAAAGGAGCCACGGATGGCCGTGTACACCCTTCCCGACCTTCCCTACGACTACAGCGCGCTCGAGCCGGCGTTGGTCGGCCAGATCATGGAACTGCACCACGACAAGCACCACGCCGCCTACGTCAAGGGCGCCAACGACACGCTTGATCAGCTGGCCGAGGCCGGGGAGTCGGCAAGCCCGACGACGACGGTAGGGCTGGAGAAGACGCTTGCGTTCAACCTGTCAGGACACGTCCTGCACTCGATCTTCTGGCAGAACCTCTCGCCCGACGGCGGCGACCGGCCGGACGGAGAGCTCTCCGCAGCGATCAATGAGTACTTCGGTTCGTTCGAGGCGTTCAGCAAGCGGCTGTCGACGGCGACGACCGGGGTGCAGGGCTCTGGCTGGGGGGTACTGGGCTATGAGCCGGTTTCGGGCCGCCTGATCATCGAGCAGCTGTATGACCATCACGGCAACGTCGGCGTGGCATCCACGCCGCTGCTGGTGTTCGACGCCTGGGAGCACGCCTACTACCTGCAGTACAAAAATGTCCGCCCGGATTACGTCGACCGGCTGTGGAGCGTGGTCAACTGGTCCGACGTCGCCGCCCGGTTCCAGGCCGCGAAAGCTGCGCGCTCCGCGGCCTCGCCCGCGGGCTGATGGGCGACGCCGCGGCCTCGTTCCGGGCCACGGCAGAGGCTGCGCAGGCCGGGGCCGGAATCATCGCTGCACGGCACCGCGGGGACCTTGCCAGCGTGGACGCCTTGCTGGAAGGCCTCGATGACAGGAAAAAGGCGGCCGGGTTCATGTTCCTCGCCGACCTGGCCGTCGCGTTGCTCGCGCATTACGAGGACAGGTCGATCGACGATGTGGCGGCCGACCTGAGCCTGCAGATCGCGGCGCAGATGATGAACCTTTAGTGGTGCTATTGCGCGGTGCCGAAGGCCTATTCTTGGACCATGAAGCATCCCCGGGCTGATGGCCAGCAGATCGCCGTCGCCGACCGCGACGGCGTCGAGGAGGTGCTGGCCCGGATGCGCCAGGCAGGCGGGCGTGCCACCCCGGCGCGGCGGCTCCTGCTGCGGGTGCTGTTCGACGAGGGAAAGCACCGCAGCGCCGAGGAACTAGCGGCCGAGGTCCAGGCCCAGGCGCCGGATGTGAACATCAGCACGATCTACCGAAACCTCGACGAACTCGTCCGGCTCGGTGTCGTCGACCGCGCATACCTCGGCGGCGGCCCCGCTTCGTACCACCTCGCCTCCGCCACGCACGGCCACATCGTCTGCGAGCAGTGCGGCGCGATGACCGAAGTACCTGACGAGCTGTTCGACGACCTCGCCGAGGTCGTGGCCGCACGGTACGGGTTCGCGATCGCCCCGCACAGGTTCGCGGTGACCGGCCTGTGCGCGAACTGCCAGCACCCGGCGGCCACGGGCTAGCTCGCCGCGCGGGCTCGAGAGCCTGCGACCACCCCGGCTCAGCATGCGGGCACGTTTCGGAGCCGCAATTTAGTTGCATTTGCATGCCAGATGCGTTTACGGTGCGTGCGTGACGGATGCGAGCACGACGGCAGCCGCGCTGACCCCGGCTACCGGGTCCCGTCACGCTCGTGCTTTCGACCGGCGGCTGCTGGTCCTGGCCGCCGACGAACGTGGGCCGCTGGCGACGTCGGTGGCGCTGGGCCTGGTGATCGCGGCGACGAGGGTCGGGCAGGGTGTCACGCTCGCCTACGGGCTCGGCACCGTCCTGCGGACTGGCGACTGGAGCGCCGTGATGCCCTGGCTGGCCAGCGCGATAGGGCTGGTGCTGATCCGGGGTGCCGCGATCGTCGTTCAGGGCGCGGCGATGGCGGGCGCATCGGTCCGCATCACGACCGGGCTCCGGGTGCGGCTGGTGTCGGCCATTCTCGCGCTCGGGCCGGCCTGGGTCGGCCGAGAGCGCTCGGGTGAGCTCGAGGCGGTGCTCGTCGACGGCGTGGAGCGGCTGGACGCCTACTTCCGGCTGTTCCTGGCCAAGGTGATCGCCGCCTCGCTGTCGGCCGCGGCCATCGTGGTCACGGTCGTGGTCATCGACCCACCGACCGGCCTGTGCGTGGCCGTCTTCGCCGGCGCGGTGATGTTCATCCCGTCGGCGGAGTACCGCGCGCTCGGTCCGCGGATGCGGTTCTGGTCCGACAGCTACCGCCCGCTGACGGCGGAGTTCGTCGACAATCTGCAGGGGATGACCACGCTAAAGATGTTCGGCGTCGCCGGGCAGCGCGGCCGCCAGCTTGCCGCGCGCTCGGCCCTGGTCCGGGACGCGGCCATCCGGCTGATCTCGGTGTCGGGAATCTTCACCGGGGTGATGGCCATGGCCGCAGCGGCCGGGGTGGCGGCGGGCCTGGCTGTGGGCGGGTTCCGGCTGGCCGACGGGCAGATCACCACCCAGCAGTTGCTGCTGATCCTGCTGCTCGCGGGCGAGTGCTTCCGGCCGGCCCGGGAGATCCACGACGCCATGCACGCCGCCGTGTGGGGGATGTCCAAGGTCGAGCGCGCGTTCTCGATCCTCCAGGTCACGCCGCCCGCGGCGGCCACGTCCGGCGCCGCTCCGGCCGCAGCCCGTGCCGCGACCGGAGCGGGCGGCAGCGCCCCGGAGGTTGCGTTCGAGGAGGTGAGCTTCGGCTACCGGCCGGACCGCACGGTGCTGGAGTCGGTCAGCTTCACCGCCGGTGCCGGCCAGAGCCTGGCGATCGTCGGAGCGTCAGGGGCAGGCAAGACCACGATCGCCGGGCTGCTGCTGCGGTTCTTCGATCCGCTGGCCGGCCGGATCCGCGTCGGCGGCGACGACATCGCCGGCCTGCCCCCCGACCACGTGCGCCGGCTCATGGCCGTCGTCCCGCAGGACACGTTCTTGTTCCACGCGTCCATCCGCGACAACCTGACCATCGCCAGCCCGGACACCGGGGACGCCCGGCTGCGCGCCGCGCTGACCGCGGCCGGCGCGGCCAGTTTCGTGGACGGGCTGCCGGACGGGCTGGACACGATCGTCGGCGAGCGCGGGCTGCGGCTGTCGGGCGGTCAGCGCCAGCGCATCGCGATTGCCCGGGCGCTGCTGAAGGATGCCCCGATCCTCATACTCGACGAGGCCACATCGAACGTCGACGTGGCGGCCGAGTCCTCGATCCTGGCCGCGCTGCGGCCGCTACGCCGCGGCCGCACGACGCTGCTGATCGCACACCGGCTGTCCACGGTCCGCGACGCCGACCAGATCCTGGTGCTCGACCACGGCCGGATCGTCGAGACCGGAAGCCACCAGGAACTGATCCGCCGCGAGGGCCGCTATGCCCGGCTCGTCGCCGCACAAGCCGCGCCATGACCGGCACAGCCGCGCCCGCGCCCGCCGAGGCGCTCGACGCAGGGCCGGGCCCGGCGGACGCCCGCCGTCGCTGGGGCGCCGTCGGTCACCTGACGCGCAGCCTGCGGCCGGTCGCGGTCCTGCTGCGGCCGTATCGGTGGTGGGTGCTTTCCGCTACGGCCGTGCACATGCTCATTCACGCGGCGACCATCGCAGCCGCGGTCGTTGGCGCGATCATCGTCGGCCGGGCCATCTCCGGCGCTGGCACGGCGCAGCTAGTGCCGCTGGTCTGGCTGATCGCGGCCATCGTCGTGCCGCTCGGCTTGTTTGGCTTCCTGGACATGTACGTCACGCATGCCATGTCGTTCCGGATCTTGCACGACCTGCGCCTGATCCTCTACCGCCGGTTCGGGGAGCTGGCACCCGCCTACCTGATGCAGCGCCGCAGTGGCGACGTGGCCCGCGCCAGCGTCGCGGACGTGGAGCTGCTGGAGATCTTCACCTCGCACGTCGCCCCGCCTGTGGTCGCGGCGCTGACGATCCCGGCGCTCGCGCTCGTCGCGCTGGGGATCATCCATCCACTGCTCGTTCTCGTCGTGCTGCCGTTCGTCGTGCTGGTCTGGTCTGTGCCGTCATGGCTCCTGGACCGGGCACGGCTGCAGGGCCAGCAGCTGCGCGAGCGACTCGGCGATCTCGGCGCGGGCGTGGTGGACACCGTGCAGGGCACCCGCGAGATCCTCGCCGCGGGCGCCCAGGACCTGACCGTGGCCAGGATCAGGCGCCAGCATCGCGGCATCCTGCGCGCCAGCGTCGCCCACGGCCGCCGGGCCGGCATCGAGCAGGCCGCCACCGATGCCCTGGTCGCGCTCGCCGTCATCGCCAGCTTCGCCGCCGCGACGGCGCTCGAGCTACACGGCTGGATCAGCCGCGCCGAGCTGCCCGTCGTGATCGTCCTCACCGCCGGGGCGTTCGCGCCGCTGATCACCCTGTCGGCGGCGATCCAGGAGATCGGGCAGGTCGCGGCCGCGGCCGACCGTATCAGCGCCCTGCTGCAGGCCCGGCCTACGGTGACCGACACGGCCGGCGGCCCATCACCGCTCCTCGCTGCGGCAGGCGTGCGGTTCTCCGGCGTCACGTTCGCGTACCGGGCGGGGCTGGCGCCCGCACTGCGAGACGTCAGCTTCGACATCGAGCCCGGCAGCACCGTCGCGCTCGTCGGGCATTCCGGCGCAGGCAAGACGACCTGCGTCAGCCTGCTGCTGCGGCTCTGGGACACCGGCGGCGGAGCCATCCTCATCGGCGGGCACGACGTGCGCGACTTCCGCCAGGACGACCTGCGGGCGCAGGTGGCGGTCGTACCACAAGACATCCACCTGTTCCACGCCAGCGTCAGGGAGAACATCAGGATCGCCCGGCCGCAGGCCACTGACGAGGACATTGAGCGGGTGGCCGGCGACGCCGGCGTCACCTCGTTCATCGCCGCGCTGCCCGACGGCTGGAACACCTTCGTCGGCGAGCGCGGCACCAGCCTGTCGGGCGGGCAGCGCCAGCGCATCGCGATCGCCCGGGCGCTGCTGCGCGATGCACCGATCCTGGTCCTGGACGAGGCGGTCAGCAACCTTGACGCCGAGGCCGAGCGCGACCTGCACCGGGCACTGCGCCGCGTCACCGCCGGCACCACCACGATCCTCATAGCTCACCGCCCGTCGACCATGCGCCTGGCCAGCCACCTCATCGTGCTCGAGAACGGCCGGGTCGCCGAGACCGGGGCCTACGATCAGCTCGTCCGGCAGGAGGGCGCACTGACGAGGCTCATCCGCCAGGCGCCGACCCCCGGGCAGCCCGGGTAGCCGGCCGGTCCCGCCGCGGGGCGCTAATCGCCGATGTTCGCGTCGGCCTTCGCCGCGGCGAGGTCCCACCTGTGCTCGATCTTGCCGAAATGCCAGATCGACAGCGCCACGGCCCAGGTAAGGATGAAGATGCCGACGATGACGAAGCCGGCCTTGTTGATGTCGAAGTTGCCCATGAAGGTCCAGAACCCGCCGGACAGACCGTACTCCTGGCCGATGAGACCCAGGATCTCGATGGTGCCGATAAACACCGCGACGAACACCGACAGGCCGGTGATGGTCAGGTTGTAGTAGACCTTGCGGATCGGCCGGGCGAACGCCCAGTCGTACGCGAAGTTCATGAAGCAACCGTCGGCGGTGTCGAACAGGCACATGCCGGCGGCGAACAGCACGGGCAGCGACAGAATGGCGTAGAACGGCAAGCCGGAGACCACCGCCGTGCCCGCCAGGACCAGCAACGCGACCTCTGTGGCGGTGTCGAACCCCAGGCCGAACAGGACCCCGACCGGGTACATCTTCCACGGGGCGTCGATCCGGCGGGCATAGCCGCCGAAGACGCGGTTCATCAGCCCGCGACTGTCGAGCTGGGCCTCCAGCTCCTGGTCGTCGTACCTGCCGCGGCGCATCTCCCGGAACACCCTGAAGATGGAGATCAGCACGATCAAGTTCAGCAGCGCGATCAGGTACAGGAACGTCCCCGAGACCGCGGTGCCGATGATGCCGGTGATGTTGTGCAGCCCCGAGCTGTCGTTCTTGACTTGCTGGTCCAGGGCACGGATGCCGAAGTTCAGCAGCAGCGCCATCACGAACACGATCGTGGAGTGGCCCAGGGAGAAGAAGAACCCGACCGACAGCGGCCGCTTGCCGTCCTGGACCAGCTTGCGGGTCGTGTTGTCGATTGCCGCGATGTGGTCGGCGTCGAACGCGTGGCGCATGCCCAGCGTGTAGGCAAGGACTCCGGTGCCGAAGCCAAAGATCTCGGTGTTCGTGATGCGGTAGTGACCGCCCACCGCCGCCGCCAGCATCAGCCAGCCCAGGACGTTGAGCCCGATGATCACCGCCACCATGGCGCCCGCCCTGGCCCATTCGGCCGGGGTAAGCCCGTCACGGATACGGGTCAGCCGTGCCGTCACAGCAGCCATCAAGCGCACCTTCCTGAACAGGACAGTCAGGACGAGTGTAAAGAAGCTGCAAAGAGCTTGCAATAACCCGGTATAGGTATTTGCACATCCCTCGCTCAGCCCGGCAGCGGGAACCCGACCTTACCGGATCATTCACCGAACCCGTGGCAAGCCCGCGGCGCTGCTCCCAGAATCGAGTGAGCCTGCCGCGTGTTTCACGCCCGGAGCGGAGTCCAGCGGTTAGGCTTGCCCACCCCGCCGGACGCCATGCCAAGAGGAAGTCATGCCCGCACCCCAAACCACCACCGCCGGCACGGCACAGCTCCGTGTCACGCTCGCCGAACCACCCGATCTGCCGGACGCCGAGCGGGTGATGCGGGAGGTGCTGGAGAGCGATCTGGGCGGCTACCGCCCGCAGTGGCACCGGGACCTGGACGATCTGGAGGCCGCCTATCTGCGCCGTCCGGGATCGGCCCTGCTGGTAGCGCGGCATGAGGGCGAGTTGCTCGCGACCGCGGCCGTGCGGCCCTGCGAGCTGGCCAGCCCCCCGAACCCGGGCTGGCTGGCCGAGCGCTACAACCAGCCCGACGTCTGCCAGCTGGTGCGGGTCTGGGTGTTAAGCCGGGGCCGGCGCCTCGGCCTGGGCCGGGCCCTGGTCAAGGACGCCGTCGCCTGGAGCACAGGGCCCGGTGGTTACCGCCGGGTGTACCTCCACACGGACGCGGGGGTGCCGGGCGCGGAGGCATTCTGGCGCTCGCTGCCCGTGCGTGAGGTCCACGACAGCCGCCCCGATCCGTTCAACTGCGTCCACTTCGAGATCGATGTCGAGGCGCTGCTGCACCGCGCCCGCTGATGAGCGTCGCCGCTTCGCGCACCGCCGAGTTTTCCCCTTACGCCGAGATCGCGCCCGCCGCCGGGCTGTGCGACCGGATCGTCCGGCTCCACCAGCGCCTGAGCCGCCTCGGCAACCTGGCTCCGGCCCCCGAAGTGAACGTCATCTTTGAGGAGCTCGTGCGGCTGTGCGTCCATGCCGGCCATCAGGCGGCACCGGCGGTCCTGGCCGACCCCCGGATTCGCGGGCTGCGGCCCGACCTGCTCCGCCTGTGCTCGCGGGGCGAGTCGCTGCTCGAGCACGCCTGGGCCCGCACGGTGCTGGAGGCTGCTGATCCCTGGGCCGAGCTGAGCAGGTTCCCATACCTGGAGAACTACCGGCAGCTCAGCCGCCTGGAGATACACGCCCTCGCGGGAGCGGGGCACGTTCGCGGCCCGGGTTGCCGCGTCTGCTTTCTCGGTGGCGGACCGCTGCCCTTGAGCGCTCTGCTGATGCACAGGGAGCTGGGTGCGGCCGTGGACGTCGTCGACAATGAGCCGGAGGCAGCGGACCTGGCCCGGCGGCTACTCGGCCGCCTCGGCCCGGGCCCGGGCCTGCGGGTGGCGCTGGCCGACGCCGCGTCGGCCAAGGACATGGCCGGGCTGCTGGCCGGCCGCGACGTGGTCATCGTGGCGGCCCTCGTGGGACACACCCGTTGCCGGAAGCAGGCCGTGCTGCGCGCGGTCGGCGGCGCGCTAGATCCGGGCGCCTACCTGATCGTGCGCAGTGCGCACGGACTGCGCTCGCTGCTATACGCGGCGGTCGAGCCCGATGACGTGGCGGAGGCCGCGGACTGCGAGCCACAGGTGCTGATGCACCCGCTCGGTGACGTCGTCAACTCCGTGCTGGTGGCGCGTCGCCGCTGAGCGGGATCGCCCGCCCGCCGAGGACCACGATCCGCGGCCGGGCCAGCGCCTCGATATCCTCGGCCAGGTCACCCTCGACCACGAGCAGGTCGGCGACCGCCCCCGCGCGGAGCCGGCCGCGGCTGGCGCCCAGGCCGCAGGCTTCGGCCGCCGCGGATGTGGCGGCGGCCAGCGCCGCTTCTGCCGGGAGCCCCGACGCCGCGAGCTCGGCAACCGAGTGCGCCAGCACCCCGTGGGGCTTGGCGGGGTGGATGCCCGCGTCCGACCCGGCCAGGATCGCTGCCCCGGCCGCGAACAGGGCGCCGACCTGCTCGAACCGAGCCTGCAAGGTCATCCCGGTGCGCCGCATGACCTCGATGGCCTGCGGAGAGGGCGGCGAGCCGGGCAGGCGGCCGAAGGTGGGGCACACCTGGACCCCGCGAGCGGCCAGCGCGTCGATCAGCGCCGGCGGGGTGTGGATGCCGCGGGCGGTCAGGCAGGTGCAGTGCTCGATCCCGTCAACGCCCGCGGCCGCGCACACCTGGACCGACGGCACCGAGTGGGCGTGCGCCGTCACCGGCAATCCCCTGCGGTGCGCTTCGTCGACGACCAGACGTACATCGTCCAGCCCGAACTGCAGCTCGAGCAGGTCCGAGCCGGCCGTCATCGCGCCCCCGCTCGCCACGATCTTCACCGCCTGGGCACCATGCTCGTGCCGCTGCGCCACCATGGCGCGCAACGCGGCCGCGCCACTGGCCGCACCGCCCATGGCCGCGCAATGCCCGCCGGGAGAGGTGATCGGCGGACCGGATCCCACGACGGACGGCTCGCCATCGCGCGCCTCGCGGTCGAGCACGGCGAACCTGGTGTCCCCGAGATCCCGGACGGTCGTGACGCCATGCTTCAGTTGCTGCCGCAGGGACCGGCGGATCACCTCCTCGCGCTCCGCGCCGGACCGGCCGCTGTCCAGCGCCAGCGCATCGGGCTCCCCGCCGCCCACGAGATGCACGTGGGTGTCGATGAGCCCGGGCAACACCGTGCCGCCGGGACGGTCGATCACCGGCCAGCCCTCCGCGATAGGGCCCCGCCGTGGCTCCACCGCGACGATCCGGGCGCCGTCCACCAGAACCTGGGCGCCGCCGGCCAGGAACCGCGAGCCGTCGAAGGCGTGCCCGGCGCTAACGACGTACCGCAGGCCAACATCAACGGCCCGTTGCGACTGGCCACGGTCTGAGCTGGCCTGATAACTCCCCGCTCGTGTCATGGTTCGAATCATTCCCGACCGTGGTGGGGTCTGCAGGCGCTCGCCGCCAGGCGAGTGAGCAGTCGCCGCAGCGACGGCCGCCACTTAGCTGGGTAAGACCGCAGCATGTCGTGCGCGCGTACCGCCTGCCGCCGGGCGTGGCCCGCCACCGGCCGTAGCGGCGAAGCTCGGCAGGCTGCGCCCAGGCGAGGCCAATCAGTTCGTCCAGCGGGCGGAGGCCCTGCATGGCGAGAACCACCAGCGATCCGGCAAGCGCCGAGGCGACGTTGCCCCGCAGCAGATGCTGACCGATGCGTACCTGGTGCCTGATGGCGCGCGCGAGCGGATCAAGGTGCTCCCTGGCCAGCAGCTGCCAGCCCTCGGCGGGGTCGGTGGCGACGAGCTGCGTGGCCAGCAGGTCGACCGGGCCCGGCGCCGGAGCCCGGTAGCGCAGCCGAGCCGCGGACAGGTTGGGTACCGTGCCTGTTAGCAGGGCTGACCCCGCGTAGATCGACGTGAGGCGGGCGGCCCAGCCCTGGTAGAGGATTGATGCGCCGATCCACCGCTGCTCGGTGCCAAGCCGCGCGGACACCTCGTCGATCCGGTCACTGAGCACGGAAGCAGCTGGCGCGGTGCCGGCGATCAGATCACCGACCGGCTCGAAGCCCGCGTCGCCACTCTCCCGCAGCGCGAAGTACGGTCCGATCCGCGCCAGTTCGGCGAGCGGGAACTGCCCTTCGGTCACGGCGGAAGTCCTCCTGATCAGTGGCGGTATCCGGCGGCGGTGCGCTAGAGCCGGCCTGGCTCGATCCCGAGGTAACGCCCCCGCAGCGCGTTCCATGCCGGAAGCCGGTTTGACTGCGGCTCGACACGACACGCCGGCACGACATGTGGTGCTTGGTCTTGGCAGCTCTCCTACATATGGTGTTGCCCGCAGCTGGTTCCGCGGGCCGCCCAGGTTCGCGGAGGCAAGAGGGAACCCGGTGCGAATCCGGGACTGCCCCGCAGCGGTGAGCGGGAACGACAGCCGTCATGAAGCACTGGGCCACCCGGCCCGGGAAGCGACGGTCAGTAGGAGGCGCCGGCCAGGCGTCGTGCCCGCGAGTCCGAAGACCTGCCAGCGTGCCGCGCGCGAGGGGCGCGCGGCGGCTCTGGCCGCGCGGGACGGCCGACGGGCCCGGCGACCTGCCATAAGTAAGGCCGCTGGTCTTGTCGCGTGCCCGCGTGACCCCGGGGCCATGGGGAGCGAGCTCGCGAGGAGAGAGCGATGACGGTCACCGAGGTCAGGCCAGCACAGGCGCGCATGCACGTGCGCAAGAGGAACGGGGACGCCGAGCCGGTCGATGTGAACAAGATCGTCCGGGCGGTGGAGCGGTGCGCGGGCGGCCTGGACGAGGTTGACCCGCTGCGGGTGGCAACCAGAACGATCAGCGGCCTCTATGACGGGGCGACCACGGCCGAACTGGACCGGCTGTCGATACAGACGGCGGCGGAGATGACCGGCGGGGAGCCGCAGTACTCGCGGCTGGCGGCCCGGCTGCTGGCCGGCTACATCGGCAAGGAAGTGCGCGGTCAGGGCATCGCCTCGTTCAGCCAGTCGGTCGCGCTGGGCCAGGCCGAGGGGCTGATCGGCGATACCACGGCCAGGTTCGTCAAGGACAACGCGCGCAAGCTGGATGACGCCATCGACGCCGCCGCCGATCTGGGATTCGAGTACTTCGGCATCAAGACGGTCTACGACCGGTACCTGCTGCGTCACCCGTCCACCCGGCTGGTGGTCGAAACCCCGCAGTACTTCCTGCTCCGGGTGGCCTGCGGGCTTTCGCAGACCCCGGCCGAGGCGATCGGTTTCTACCGGCTGATGTCCTCGCTGGCGTACCTGCCGAGCTCGCCGACGCTGTTCAACTCCGGGACGACCCACGCCCAGATGTCCTCCTGCTTCCTGGTCGATTCCCCGCGTGACGACCTCGACTCGATCTACGCCCGGTACGCGCAGGTCGCGCAGCTGAGCAAGTTCTCCGGCGGGATCGGGATCTCCTGGTCGCGGGTGCGGTCCCGCGGCGCGCTGATCCGCGGCACCAACGGCACATCCAACGGCGTCGTCCCGTTCCTGCGGACCCTGGACGCGTCGGTGGCGGCGGTGAACCAGGGCGGCCGGCGCAAGGGCGCCGCCTGCGTCTACCTCGAGCCCTGGCACCCCGACGTCGAGGAATTCCTCGAACTGCGCGACAACACCGGCGAGGACGCCCGGCGCACTCACAACCTGAACCTGGCGAACTGGCTCCCCGACGAGTTCATGCGCCGGCTCGAGGCGGACGAAACGTGGTCGCTGATCGACCCGGACCAGGTGCCCGAGCTGCCCGATCTGTGGGGCGAGGCGTTCGACGCGGCCTACCGGGCCGCCGAGGCCGAGGGCCGGTACGTCCGTCAGGTGAAGGCCCGCGACCTGTACGCGAAGATGATGCGCACCCTGGCCCAGACCGGCAACGGCTGGATGACGTTCAAGGACGCGTGCAACGCCAAGTGCAACCAGACCGGCGTGCCCGGCAGCGTGGTGCACCTGTCGAACCTGTGCACCGAGATCACCGAGGTGACCACGGACGCCGAGACTGCCGTCTGCAACCTCGGCTCGATCAACCTGGCCCGCCACCTCACCGCGGGCCCCGACGGCACCCAGCAGGTCGACTGGGACAAGCTGCGCGACACCGTGCGCACGGCCGTCCCGTTCCTGGACCGGGTCATCGACCTGACCTTCTACCCGAGCCGGCAGGCGGGCGCGTCCAACCCCCGCTGGCGGCCGGTCGGCCTCGGCGTGATGGGGCTGCAGGACGTGTTCTTCGCGCTGCGGCTGCCGTTCGACTCGCCGCAGGCGCGGGAGCTGTCGGCGCGGATCGCCGAGGAGATCTACCTGACCGCGCTGGAGGCGTCCGCCGGCCTGGCCCGCCAGCACGGCCCGCACCCGGCCTTCGCGCAGACCCGCGCCGCCGACGGCCAGCTGCAGCCCGACCTGTGGGGCGTGACCGGTACGCAGGCGGCGCGCTGGCGGGCGCTGCGCAAGCGGGTCAAGCAGACCGGGCTGCGCAACTCGCTGCTCATCGCCATCGCCCCGACCGCGACCATCGCGTCGATCGCGGGGTGCTATGAGTGCATCGAGCCCCAGGTCTCGAACCTCTTCAAGCGCGAGACCATGTCCGGAGAGTTCCTCCAGGTCAACACCGCGCTGGTGGCCGAGCTCAAGGCACACGGGCTGTGGACGCCGGCCGTGCGCGATCAGATCAAGCAGGCCGACGGCTCCGTGCAGCAGATCACGGCGCTGCCGCAGCCGGCCCGGCTGCTGTTCCGCACCGCCTGGGAACTGCCACAGCGGGCGCTGATCGACCTGGCCGCCGCCCGGGCGCCGTACATCGACCAGAGCCAGTCGCTCAACCTGTTCCTGGCCGCGCCCACCATCGGCAAGCTGTCGTCGATGTACCTGCACGCCTGGAAGTCCGGCCGGAAGACCACGTACTACCTGCGCTCCCGCCCGGCCACCCGGATCCAGCAGGCCACCGTCCAGGTCCCGGCGCCGGACGCCGTTGCCTGCTCCCTTGAGAACCCCGAGACTTGTGAGGCCTGCCAGTGAAACTGCTCGACCCCGGCATGGACCTGACCCTGCGGCCCATGCGCTACCCGCAGTTCTACGACAGGTTCCGCGACGCGATCAAGAACACCTGGACCGTCGAGGAGGTGGACCTGCACTCCGACCTGGCCGACCTGGGCAAGCTGTCCCCCGCCGAACGGCACCTGGTGTCCCGCCTGGTCGCGTTCTTCGCCACCGGAGACACGATCGTGGCCAACAACCTCGTGCTCAACCTCTACCAGCACGTCAACTCGCCCGAGGGGCGGCTGTACCTGTCCCGGCAGCTGTTCGAGGAAGCGGTGCACGTGCAGTTCTACCTCACGCTCCTGGACACCTATGTGCCCGACGAGGCCGAGCGCGCCCAGGCGTTCGCGGCCGTGGAGAATATCCCTTCGATCGCCCGCAAGGCCCGGTTCTGCTTCAAGTGGATCGACTCGGTCTACGAGCTGCGCGAGCTGCGCACAGCCGCCGACCGGCGTTCGTTCCTGCTCAACCTGATCTGCTTCGCGGCCTGCATCGAGGGGCTGTTCTTCTACGGCGCGTTCGCCTACGTCTATTTCCTCCGCTCCCGAGGCCTGCTGAATGGCCTGGCCTCGGGCATCAACTGGGTGTTCCGCGATGAGTCCATGCACATGGCCTTCGCGTTCGACGTCGTCGACACCGTCCGCCGCCAGGAACCGGAGCTGTTCGACGAGCAGATGACCGCGCAGGTCCGCGAGATGCTGGCGGAGGCCGTGGAGTGCGAGGTCCAGTTCGCCGAGGACCTCCTGGGCCAAGGCGTGGCCGGCCTGTCCCAGGCCGACATGCGCGCCTACCTGCAGTACGTCGCCGACCGCCGGCTGGCGCAGCTCGGCATCGCGCCGGTCTACGGCTCGGCGAACCCGCTGGCGTTCATGGACCTGCAAGACGTTCAGGAACTATCCAATTTTTTTGAACGCCCCGTCTCGGCCTACCAGGTCGCCGTGACCGGGCAGGTCTCGTTCGACGACGAGTTCTGACGCTGGTCGGTACCGCTATGACGCCTTGCCCATCTCCGCCGGGCCGGCCTCGACGTTGGCCGACCAGCGGGCTTCGACGTTGCCGAACCGCCAGTAGCCCAGCGCCACCGTCCATACGGCGACGAACAGGCCGGCGATGCAGAACCCGGCCACGTTGATGTTGAAGTTCGCCATCGTGTCCCAGAACGCGCCGTGCAGGTGCACCTCGCTGGTCAGCACGCCGAGGATCTCGATGGTGCCGATGATGAACGCGGCGCCGATGGACAGCCCGGTGATGACCAGGTTGTAGTAGACCTTGCGGACCGGCTTGGCGAACGCCCAGCCGTAGGCGAAGTTCATGAAGCAGCCGTCGAGCGTGTCGAACAGCATCATGCCGCCGGAGAACAGGAACGGCAGCGCCAGCACCGCGTAGTACGGCAGCCCCTGGATCGCCGCGTAGGTCGTCGCCGCGAGCAGCACGACCTCGGTGGCGGTGTCGAAGCCGATGCCGAACACCAGCCCGACGAAGAAAAGCTGCCAGGTATGGGTAATGGACTTCATGAACCGGCCGAAGAACCGGTACATCAGCCCCCGCGCCTGAAGTTGCTTCTCGAGCTCGGTCTCGTTGTACACGCCCGAGCGCATCTCACGGAACACCTTGAAGATCCCGGAAAGCACGATCAGGTTCAGCAACGCGATCAGGTACAAGAACCCGGCCGAGACCAGCGTCCCCGCGGCCCCGCCGGCCGTCTCGTAGGTCGAGGTGGGGTCGACCACGGCGCCGAAGACCGCCCTGGCCGCGACGGTGATGCCGACCCCGACGGCCACGATGATCGTGGAGTGGCCAAAGGAGAAGAAGAACCCGGTGCCGAGCGGCCGCTTCCCGTCGGCCATCAGCTTGCGGGTGGTGTTGTCGATGCATGAGATATGGTCGGCGTCGAACGCGTGCCGGAACCCCAGGAACCACGCCGTAATGGCGACGCCGAGCCCCACGCCGAGCCCTCTGGAACCGCCCTCGCCCTGGTAATTGAAATGGTGGGGTATCACGCAGAACACGTAGATGCCCCAGCCGAGCGCGTTGACCGCCAGGATGAATACGAACATCGCGGCCAGACGGCCCCACTCACGGCCGGTCAGATCGCGGCGGATCTCGCTGAGCCGCGACTTTCGTCCGGTCGCCCGCGATCGCGGGCCCTGCTGCGCTTCCTGCACTGCTCATCCTCCGGATTCCGGAGGATGAAGAGAGCCCGCTGGCACCACCTGACCGGGTGCCGCGCGAACCGCCCTTCATCCGAGGACTGGTATTCGCCGGCGAGCCATCCAGGCGACCGGACTTGTCCCCCGAAAGGGCTTCACCGTTGCGGGACAGTGCCGGAATTGCACCGGACTTCGCTGGGCTGGCTCCCGCCCCGGGCGTCGGCCCGAGGCACGCAGCACCGTATAAGGCCTGCCAGACGGCGGTCAAGCCTGATTGATTGATCAGATGATTAGCTAGATATGTGCCACACTGAGGACGCGCGCAGGTCCAGCGAAGTCCGGTGAGATCCCGGCGCTGTCCCGCAACGGTGGTCCCCCCCGGGGGCGAGCCCGGTCGCCTGGCCTGCGTCAGCGAAGTGGTCCTCGGAGGAGGGACGGCTCGTGCGTCCTCCGCATGGCTAAGGGGGGACGGGCGAGTGCGCGAAGACGATGAACGCGCCGTCCCGGCGAAGCCCGCCCCGGCAGCCGCGAGCCCGGGCCCGGTCGCGGCCCGCTGGCGGGACCGCACGCCGCTGGCAATCGTGCTCTTTGCCTGCGCCGCGCTGCTGGTCGTGGCGATGACGCTCGGCGTGGGAATCGGATCGGTCCCGCTGAGCCCGGTCGCGGTCTGGCACGTGGTGGCCGGCGGCCTGGCCGGTCATCCGGAGAACAGCGTGGCCGGGATCATCGTCTGGCAGATCCGGCTGCCCCGGGTGCTGCTGGCCGCCGTCGTCGGCGCCGCGCTGACCACGGCGGGCTCGGTCGTCCAGGTCCTGGTCCGCAACGCGCTGGCCGATCCGTTCCTGCTGGGCGTGTCGTCGGGCGCCAGCGTCGGCGCCACCGCCGTGCTCCTGCTGGGCGTGTTCGCCTCGCTGGGCGTGTGGGCGATCTCGGTCGGCAGCGTCCTGGGCGCGCTGGCCGCCATGATGGCGGTGTTCCTGGTGTCCCGTTCCGGCCCGGGACTGGCTCCGACCCAGCTGATCTTGTGCGGGGTCGTGCTCTCGGCGCTGTTCGAGTCGGTCACCAGTTACCTGATCTTCCGCGGGAACCCGCAGGCGACACAGTCGGTACTGTTCTGGCTGCTGGGCTCGTTCGGCCTGGCGAGCTGGAACCAGCTTCCGATCCCGGCCGCGGCGCTCGCCGCGGCGATGGTCTACCTGATGGCACAGGGGCGGACGCTGAACGCGCTGGCCATGGGTGCCGAGCCGGCCGCGTCCCTGGGCGTGGATGTGCGGCGGCTGCGCCGGAACCTGTTCGTGGTCACCTCGCTGATGGCCGGGGTCGCGGTCGCCGTGAGCGGAGTGATCGGGTTCGTCGGCCTGGTGGTGCCGCACATCGTCCGGCTCATGGTCGGTTCCGATCACCGCCGGGTGCTGCCCACGGGCGTGCTGATCGGCGCCTCGTTCATGGTCGTGGGCGACCTGCTGGCCCGCACGATCGTCGCCCCTCAGGAGATGCCGATCGGCGTGATCACCGCGTTCATCGGCGCGCCGACCCTCATCGTCCTGATCCGCCGGCGGCCCTACCTGTACGGCGCGACGCAGTGAGCCTTTGCCTGGACCGGCTGTCGGTCGACATCGCCGGGCGGCGCATCGTCACGGGGATAGACCTGGCGGTGGGCGACCGGGAGTTCGCCGGGCTCGTCGGGCCGAACGGGAGCGGGAAGTCGACGATCCTCAAGGCGATCTACCGCGTGCACCAGCCGTCGGCCGGGCGGGTCTTGCTGGACGGAGCCGACCTGCTGGCGCTTCGCCCGAAGGACGCCGCGCGGCGCATCGCGGTGGTGACGCAGGAGTCCACCAGCGAGTTCGACTTCACCGTCCGCGAGATGGTGATGATCGGCAGGATCCCGCACAAGCACTCCTTCGACCGCGACACCGAGACCGACCGGGCGATTGTCGACCACTCGATCGAGCGCGTCGGCTGCGAGGCGCTGGCCCGGCGCCGCTTCAACACCCTGTCCGGCGGCGAAAAGCAGCTCGTCCTCATCGCCAGGGCGCTCGCCCAGGAGGCCGACCATCTCATCCTGGACGAGCCCACCAACCACCTCGACATCCACCACCAGGTCGAGATCCTCGAAATCGTCGCCGGTCTGCGCGTCACCGTGCTCGCCGCGCTGCACGACCTGAGCCTGGCCGCGCTGTTCTGCCACACCATCCACGTGCTGTCCGCCGGCCAGATCGTGACCGCCGGCCCGCCTGGCGCCGTGCTCACGCCCGAAACGATCCGCCACGCCTACGGCGCCGACGTCCTGGTCATCGACCACCCGGACACCGGAACGCCGCACCTGATCCCCCGGCGGAGTAACCGAAAGGACCCCCCATGCACATCAACGACAACGCCCGGCCAAGAGCCCGGCGACGCGCCTGGCGCGCCACGATAGCGTGCGCCGCATTGCTCGCCGCCGCTAGCTTGCTCGCCGCCTGCGGCAGCAGCGGATCAAACACCTCCGCATCCGCGATCAAGGGCGGCGGGTATCCGGTCACCGTCACCAGCTGCGGCGTGCCCGTGACCTACAAGAGCGCGCCTAAGCGCGCCGTGTCCAACGACATCAACACCACCGAGGACATGCTCGCGCTCGGCCTGGAATCGCACATGGTGGGCGACTTCGCCGCGGTGGGCGACGGGCCGGTCGATCAGCCGGCGATACCAGCCGAATACCAGGCGGGGTTCAAGAAGGTCCGGGATGTGTCGCCGGACAACTACTTCACGCTGGAACAGCTAGTCGGGCTGCATCCGGATTTCCTGTTTGCTGGATGGAACTACGGACTGCAGGTGGGCACCAATCTCACGCCGACCTACCTCGCCAAGTTCGGGATCAAGACGCTCGTGCTCAGCGAATCCTGCGCCCACGTCCAGTCGAGCACGGGCTCCGTCAGCATCAACCAGACCTACCAGGACCTGCGCAACCTCGGCGCCATCTTCAACGTCCGGGCGCGGGCACAGAAGATCATCGCCGCTATGCAGGCCCAGGTGGCGGCCGCCCGCGCCAAGATCGCCGGCCTCAAGCCGGTCACCGTCTTCGACTACGACAGCGGCCAATCGTCACCGGTCACCGGCCCCGGCCTGGCCATGCCGAACGCCCTGATCAGCCTGGCCGGGGGGACCAACATCTTCGCATCGCTCAAGCAGAGCTGGACCTCGGTCTCCTGGGAGCAGGTCGTGGCCGCCAGGCCGCAGTGCATCATCATCAACGACTACAGCACCCCGACCGTCGCGCAGAAGGAGAAGTTCCTGGAGACCTTCAGCGCCAGCAAGAACCTCCCGGCCGTCAAGAACCGGTGCTTCCTGCCGCTGAGCTACGACGAGGTGACCCCCAGCCCGCGCAACGCGCAAGCCGTCGTCGCGATAGCCCGGTGGCTGCACCCGTCGGCGTTCGGTCTGCCCGGCGACGGCTCGTGACGCCGGCGCTCAGGCGTTCGAGAACAGGGGGATGTTCGCGCCGCTGGCCGGGGCCAGGCGGCTGTCCAGCAGCGCGACGATCATGTCCCCGACGTCGTCCGGGGTCAGGCCGGGGCGCAATGCCGGATTGGCGCGGCGCAGCATCTCGGTGTCGACGGCGCCCGGGCTCAGGCAGATCGCGCTGATGCCGTGCTGCCTGCCCTCGACCGCGATCGCCTCGGTGAGCCCGATGACGCCGAACTTCGACACGTTGTACGCGGCCAGCCCGGGAAACTTCTCGGTGGCGTACACGCCGGACAGCGACCCGAAGGTGATGATCCGGCCCTCTCCGGCCGGAGCCATCGCGGTGAACGCCGCGCGGCAGCACAGGAACGTGCCGGTCAGGTTGACCGCGAGCGTCTGCGCCCACATGGCCGACGACGTTTGCGCGAACGGCGCGGACGTCAGGGCCCCGGCCGCGCATACCAGCGCGCTCAACTGGCCGATCTCGCCGGCCTCCGCGAACAGGCGCTCGACCTCGGCCTCGTCGCTCACGTCCGCCGGCACCGCGGTGACCCGGCCGCCCGCGTCCCTGATCGCGCCCGCCACGCGGTCGAGTGCCTCGCGATCGCGGGCGGCCGGCACCACGTGAGCGCCGGCGGCCGCCAGGGCCGTGGCGGTGGACGCGCCGATCCCCCGGCTGGCCCCCGTGACCACCGCCAGCCGTCCGGCCAGCCAGGAGGCACCCGGGGTTGTCCCGCCCGGCCCGCCCGGCGCCGGCTCACCCACCGGTCACCCGCCGGTACAGGCGCTCGTGCGCGTCCAGGCTCCGTTCCAGGTCCAGATGGTTTACGGCGTGCTCGCGGCAGGCCGCCCGGGACATCCCGGCCGCCTTGACCACCGCCTCCGCTGCGGCCCGTACGTCGTCGGGCGGCACCAGGAAACCGGTCACCCCGTCCATGATCACCTCACTGAGTCCGCCGCGCCGGAACGCGACCACCGGAGTACCGCACGCCTGCGCCTCCGCGGCGGCCAGGCCGAAGGGCTCGTCCCAGCGGGAGGGGCAGAGCACCACGGCCGCCCTGGCCATGGCCTCCCACAGCGTGGCCCGGGGCACGCCCTCGTGAACCGATACCCCCGGCCAGCTTCGCCGCGGGTCGACCTGCTCCCGGCTGTATTCAGGATCGTAGACGTCGCCGTAGACGTCGATCGCCGTTCCCGCCGCGCGGGCGATGTCGATGGCGTCGGCCGCGCCCTTCTCCGGGCTCAGCCGCCCCGCGAACACCGCGCCACGGCCGGCCGAAGCGGACCAGGGAATGACTCCGGCCGGCGGGTACGGCGGCAGGACCGCGTCGACCGGGACGACCTGGCGCCAGACCGCGGCCTGGAACTGCGACACGACGGCCACCGCCGGCGGCGTGCCGCTGCGGGCCACGTCACGAAGCGCCGCCGACACGGTCTTGTCCGGAGGCAGGTGGAGGGTGTGCGCCACCGGCGCGCGCAGCGCGGCCGCGAGCCTGATCGCGGGCGCGTCGAAGGCGTGATTGTGGACGACGTCGTACCCGGTGTCCCCCATGGCCGCGTAGGCCGTGGTGAAGGCCGACTCGGCAGCCGCTGCTGCCACCGCCGGCCCGTCCTGCGCCGGC
>Ga0335074_10002231_pt1 | contig 26368 bp, 18 predicted proteins | sample Lox_Sample_23_FD_206715 | JGI IMG/M metagenome (GOLD analysis project Ga0335074, IMG submission 206715) | Soil microbial communities from Loxahatchee National Wildlife Refuge, Florida, United States - Lox_Sample_2.3 | ecosystem: Environmental > Terrestrial > Soil > Wetlands | place: USA...
TTCCCGGTGTCCGTCGCGCTGTCGGACGGATTGCTCTCCTTGCAGTTCAATGAGAAGGACAAATCCGACCCGCATCTTCTCCGCCCCGAATTTCTCGTCCTAGAGACTGCCACTGGCGCTCCTTTTGCGCTGTACCGGCCGTCCGACGAGTTAGGAACTGTGTGTCTTTGTTTCTCGCGCTCCGAAGGATATCTTTTTCAGAAGATCAAAAACGGCAAGCTCAATCTGCTCACAGCCGAATTGCGTTAAGTGCGGCTCGTTCACGCGTTCGCGTAAGCCCGGGCGCGGCGAATCCGAATCGCCCGCGGTCCGTAATTTTGCTTGACACACAAACACGTGTAGTAGAGAATCCCACAACTATAGGAGATCCCCGGTGGCCAAGACGAAGCTGTCGAAACTCGAATATCAAATCATGGAGGCTTTGTGGACGCGCGGGGAATTGGCCATCCGCGAAATACTCGAGTCGTTCCCGGCGGCCCGAAGGCCCGCCTACACGACGATCCAGACCACCGTATACCGCATGGAGATGAAACAGATCGTGCGGCGTGTGAAGAAAATCGGGAATTTCCATATTTTCGCCGCAAACGTGTCGCGGGAGGCCGCTCAGCGAACGCTGATCGACGATCTCGTCGGTCTCTTTGGGGGCACAAGTCAACCGATCATGGCCCACTTAATTGACACAGGCAAATTGTCTCTGGAAGACGTGAAAGATGCCGAGAGAATGCTGCGGGACGCAAGAAAGGGGAAGAGGCAATGATCTTTCCTGCTCCATTTCACTCCTATTGGGTGTCCGCGGTCGCGAACCATCTTTGGCAATCCACGGTGTTCGCCGCGGCGGTGTGGCTAGTGACGATCGTGCTGCGGCGCAACCAGGCGCGCACACGCTTTTTTCTGTGGATGCTCGCCTCGGTGAAGTTTCTCGTGCCGTTTTCCATCTTGATCGCCGCTGGGGAATGGCTGCATCCCGCGACGCCCGTAGCCGGGGGCGCGCCGGCCTTTCTGACAGCGATGGGCGGCCTCACGCAACCTGTCTCGGTCGGCGAAAGCGCACCGCATCTGGCTGGCGTGGTGTCGAGCGCCTCCGCGCTTGCCGGTGCGCCGGCCATTGCTGCGAATCGCGTTGATGTTCTCCCAATCGTCCTGCTGGCCCTCTGGATTTTCGGAACGTGTTTCCTGTTCGCGCGATGGGCGTGGGGCTGGTGGCGCCTGCGTAAAGTGGTGCGCGATGCTTGCCCCGTGGCCCTGAACTGCGGGCTACCGGTGCGGTCGACGCCTACCCGTCTTGAGCCCGGTGTCTTCGGCGTACTGCGTCCCGTCCTTTTGTTGCCTCAGACCATCCGCGAGCGACTGAGCGATGCTCAACTCGACGCGATCATTGCACATGAACTGTGCCACGTCCGCCGGCGGGACAATCTGATTGCGGCCGTGCACATGTTCGTGGAAGCCGTCTTCTGGTTCTATCCGCCCGTATGGTGGATCCGCGCGCGCCTTCTGGAAGAGCGCGAGCGGGCTTGCGACGAAGCGGTTCTGGAATCGCGCGGCGAGCCGCTGGAGTATGCGGAAAGCATTCTGAACGTATGCAAATCGTATGTGGAATCGCCGATGAGTTGCGTATCTGGAGTGACGGGATCGGACCTGAAGAAACGGATCGTGCGCATCATGGCGCAACAAGTGGCCCACCGGTTGGATCTGAGCCGCAAAGTACTGCTGGGACTCGCGGCGATGCTCGTCTTCGTCGTGCCGGTGACTGTCGGAGTGATGCACGCTGCTGGCCGAGGGGCGCAGTCCGCGCCGAGCGAAACCGGAATTGTCGGCACCTGGCAGGGCACGCTTCATATCCCCCAGGGGCAAGACCTGCGCGCGGTGGAACAGATCACCGAACCCACTCCCGGAAATTTGAAGGTCATGCTGTACAGCATCGATCAAGGCGGGCAAGGCATTCCGGCGACATCGGCCAGCTTTCAAGGTGGCGTATTCAAGTATTCGGTCGAATTTCTTGATAACACGTTTGAAGGAAAGATGTCCACCGACGGGAAATCCATCACCGGAACCTGGAAAACGGGCCAGACGTCTCTGCCCCTGGTCTTGGAGCGAGTCACGCCGGAAACCGAGTGGACGATTCCACCACCACAGCCCAGGATTCCGGCGATGGCTGCGAACGCCGACCCTGGCTTGGAAGTAGCAACGATCAAGCCGAGCAAGCCGGGTCAACCGGGCAAAGGGTTAGGCTTTCGAGGTACGCACCTTCTGACGGTGAATACCACCTTGTTGGAGCTGATCGCTTACGCCTACGACTTACAGCAGAAGCAAATCATCGGCGGGCCAGACTGGATGTCTTCGGACAAGTTTGACGTTGACGGCGAGGCCGACATCCCAGGCACTCCCGACGCTAGTCAGTTAAGGACGATGTTCCAGAAGCTGCTGGCGGAACGGTTCCAGCTCAAGTTTCACCGGGAAACAAAAGAGATGACCGCGTACTTGCTGACCGTTGGTAAGAACGGGCCCAAACTTGAAAAGAGCCAGGGGGATCCAAACGCCGGGCCCGGCATCGTTATGCGGCAGTTGGGCGTGCTAACCGTGACGAACGCTACTATGGCGGACTTTGCAAGGGTTATGCAGACTGTGGTTTTTGAGCGCCCGGTCGTGGATCGGACCGGGCTGCAAGGCCGATGGGATTTCGTGTTGAAGTGGACGCCGGATGAATCGCAGTTCGGCGGCCTGGGCGCGAAGGTTCCTCCGCCGAGTGACGCGGCCGACGCGCCACCGCCGCTCTTCACCGCCATCCAGGAACAGATCGGACTGAAGCTGGAAGCCGGCAAGGCGGACGTTCCGGTGCTGGTGCTCGACCATGTCGAGCAGCCGTCCGCAAACTAGTTCGATGAGCTGCCGCCGAAACGCTACGGACGACAAGGAAGGAGAAGAAATGACCTTTTCGGCCCGGTTTCACTCCTATCGCGTATCCGCGCTCGCCAGCCGCATGTTGCTGGGCGTCTTGGCGCTGTTCGTTGTCGTCGCGCAGGTGACGGTCGGCGCGTTGCACGCTGCCGGCCGAGGGGCGCAGTCCGCGCCGAGCGAAACCGGAATTGTCGGCACCTGGCAGGGCACGCTTCATGCGCCTCCACAGGGAGATCTCCGCACCGTGATAAAAGTCTCCGGAACCCCGCCAAAGGATCTAAAGGCGGTGATGTATAGCATCGATCAAGGAGGCCAGCCCATTCCGGCCACGAGCTCCAGCTTTGCGGACGGCACCTTCAAGTTCGCCATCGAATTCATCGACGGCACTTATGAGGGAAAGATGTCTGCCGACGGCAACTCGATCTCGGGGACATGGAAGCAAGGGCAGCTTACTTTTTCTCTGGTTCTCGAGCGCGCGACTCCCGAAACGGAATGGACGCTTCCGGCGCCGCCGCCCAAGATTCCTCCGATGGCTGCGGACGCAAATCCGAGCTTTGAAGTGGCCACGATCAAACCGAGCAAGCCGGGTACGCCGGGCAAGATCTTCACGATCCGCGGCACGCACTTCATGACCATCAACACGACTTTGATGGACCTGATCACCCTCGCCTACGATGTGCAGCAGAAGCAAGTCGTCGACGGGCCCGATTGGATGTCCTCGGACAAGTTTGACATTGACGCCGAACCCGATGTTCCGGGAACGCCGGACGCGAATCAGGTAAAGACCATGGTACAGAAGCTGCTCGCAGACCGCTTCGCGCTCAAATTTCATCGCGAAACGAAGACGATGTCCGCCTACGTGCTCACGGTTGCGAAAAACGGACCGAAGCTGGAAAAGAGCCAAGCAGACCCCAGCTCGCTTCCAAGCCTGTTTTTCCGGCAGCTGGGCGTCCTGACGGTAAGGAACGCAACCATGGCGGACTTTGCCCGCCTTATGCAGACCGCGGTGTTTGATCGGCCGGTGGTGGATCAGACCGCGCTCGACGGCAAGTGGAATTTCGTTTTGAAGTGGACGCCCGATGAGTCGCAGTTCCAGGGCATGGGCATGAAGGTGCCGCCGCCGAGTGACGCGGCCGATGCGCCGCCGCCCCTTTTCACCGCAATCCAGGAGCAGATCGGGCTGAAGCTGGAAGCGGGCAAGGCGGAGGTTCCAGTGCTCGTGCTCGACCACGTCGAGCAGCCGTCGGCCAACTAAGGCAATGCGGCCGCACTCGAGAGGGACGCGGCTGCGATTGTCGGCGCTATTGTGCGGCCTCTTGGTGCTTTTCGTAATCCCGGCGGCGTGGGCATCCGAGTATCACGGGCAGGTCTTCTTCGGCGGTGTGCCGGTGCCGGGCGCCACCGTTACGATGACCCAGGGTGCCAAGCGGCTCACGACGGTGACCGACCAGCAAGGCCTGTACGCGTTTCCCGATCTCGCGGACGGTGTATGGAAAATCGAGATCGAGATGAGCGGTTTCGCCACGCTCAAGGGCCAAGTCACGGTCACGGCGAACGCTCCACAGGGAAGATGGGAACTCACGCTACTCCCGCTGGACAAGATCTTGTCCAGCGTTCAGGTGACGTCGCCGGAATCCCTTCCGTCAAAGCCGCAGCCCCACAATAACGAAACCGCGGAAACTCCCGCGATGCCGCCACCGCCCGCGGAAAATGACGAAGAATCTTCCGACGGCTTCTTGATCAACGGCACCGTCAACAACGCCGCCACTTCTCCGTTCAGTCTCTCGCCTGCGATCGGGAATCGACGACCCGGGACTAAGGGTCTGTATACCGGCGGCATCGCCGCCATTGTGGACAACTCCGTTTTCGATGCGCGGCCATACTCGCTCACCGGGTTGCAAGTGCCGAAAGACAACTACAGTCGAGTAACGACCGTGTTCACCCTGGGCGGTCCGCTAAACATTCCGCATCTCTTCTACCACGGCCCGAATTTCTTTGTCGGTTACCAGCACACGCGCGATCGTGATGCGGCCACCGAGTCAGGGCTGGTGCCAGACATGGCGGAAAGAAACGGCGACCTTTCCGGGCTGCTGAACGCCTTGGGTCAGCCCGTGACAATCTACAATCCCGTGACGGGAGTGCCGTTCACCGGTCCAATTCCCGTGAACCCGCAAGCACAGGCTCTCTTGAATCTCTATCCGCTTCCCAATCTCATGGGTAATTCGCGCTACAACTATCAAACAGAAGTGCTCAACAACACGCATTTGGACGACCTGCAGTTGCGGCTCGATAAGACGATCGGACGCAGGGATCAGGTCTACGGCAGATTCGGGCTCCAAAGTTCTCGATCGGATAGCGCGAACCTGTTCGATTTTCGCGACACGACGGACACGCTGGGCATCGATGCGCGGCTCAACTGGTCGCATCAGTTCCGGCACGAGCTCCTCGTTGCGTTCGGATACCAGTTCACGCGGCTCCGGACACGCGTGCAACCTCAATTCGAGAATCGCGACAATATTTCCGGAGAAGCAGGCATCACAGGCAACGACCAGGACCCCATGGATTGGGGACCGCCCACACTGATTTTTGCCAGCGGCATCGCCTCTCTTACCGATGGCCAGAGCCTGTTCAATCGCAACCGCACCGATGCGCTTTCGGTCAACGCAACGAATAATCACTGGCACCACGTTGTTACGTTCGGCGGTGATTTCCGGAGGGAGGAGTTCAACGAACTCGGCCAGCAGAATCCTCGCGGAACGTTTGCTTTCACCGGAGCCGCCACCAACGGCGGTGCGGGCGCCCCTCCGGGAAGCGGCTCCGACCTCGCGGATTTTCTTCTTGGTATTCCCGACACGAGTGCGGTCGCCTACGGTAATGCGGACAAGTATTTTCGAGGGCCGGCGTATGACGTCTATATCCGCGACGAATGGAGATTGCGCCCCGAACTGAGCTTCAATCTCGGATTTCGCTGGGAATATGGCGCACCGCTAACCGAATTGTTCGGGAGACTCGTGAACCTGGATATAGCTCCCGGATTTACGGCCGCCGCACCGGTATTGGGCAACAGCCCGATCGGTCCGCTCAGCGGACAAACCTATCCGAGCTCGTTGATACTCCCCGACAGGCGCGGATTCGAGCCACGCATCGGAGTGGCGTGGCGTCCTCTGGCAGCTTCGACGCTGGTCGTACGAGCCGGCTATGGCATTTACGACGACACGTCCGTATATCTTCCGCTCGTGCAGATGATGGCGCAGCAGGCGCCGCTTTCGACGAGCGTCAACGTGGCGAACGGCACCGATTGCCCGCTCACACTGGCCGATGGATTTCGCAACTGCGCGGGCATCACAGCCCAAACCTTCGGCATCGATCCGCATTTCCGGGTGGGCTACGCACAGGAATGGAATTTGAGCGCGCAGCGGGATTTGCCGGGGGCTCTGGTGATGATTCTGAGCTATTCGGGAATCAAGGGAACGCGGGGCATGCAGGAGTTTCTGCCCAATACGTATCCCATCGGAGGCGTGAACCCATGCCCCACCTGCCCGGTGGGCTTCGCGTACGCGGCCTCCAATGGGAACTCCACGCGCGAGGCCGGCCAGATCGAACTGCGGCGCAGATTGCGCAGTGGGTTCACCGCCAAAATCGATTACACGTATGCGAAAGCACTCGATGACGACTCGCAGGTGGGTGCGCAGGGACATGTCGTAGCCCAGAGCGACGAGGATCAGTCCGGCGAAAGCCAGCCTGCCGCACCGCTGCCTCCTCCAACCATCGCGCAAAACTGGCTCGATTTACCCGGGGAACGCGGCCGCTCGACGTTCGATCAGCGGCACCTCGTGAAAGCGCAGCTCCAATACACGACCGGAATGGGACTCCACGGCGGGACCCTCTTGAACGGTTGGCGCGGAACGCTGCTGAAGGAATGGACCGTATTGACCGACATCACGGCGGGCAGCGGTTTGCCGGAGACACCTGTTTTTCTAGCCACCGTTCCGGGGACCGGCGTGACGGGCACCATCCGACCGGACTTAACCGGCGCGCCGATCTACAAGGCTCCGCCCGGCTATTTTCTAAACGTTGCGGCATACGCAGCCCCGTCCGCCGGACAATGGGGCACGGCCTCGCGCGATTCCATCACCGGGCCCGGCCAATTCAGCTTGAATACGGCTCTTGTCCGGACGTTCCGGCTGCACGGAGAATTCAATCTCGATGTCCGCGTGGAGGCCATGAATTTGCTGAATCATCCGACGTTCACGAGTTGGAACACTACGACAAACAGCACAACTTTCGGGTTGCCAGCCGGTGTCAATGCAATGCGCAGTATGCAGCTGAGTGCGAGGTTGAGGTTCTAGTGATGCGACGCGTGAAGACATTGTTCCTCCTCGTGATTCTCTGCGCCGTGGTCTGCGAAGGACAGAAGATTGGTACGAACGCGGTTCCGGGAAGCGACAACACCAACAAGCTGACAGCAACTTCCCAGTTGGTGGTCGAAACGGTCGTCGTGAAAGACAAGAAAGGCAATTTCATCGGCGGCCTGACAGCCAAGGACTTTTCGGTCGCCGAAGACGGCGTGCCGCAGACGATCAGCTTTTTCGAGCAACAGAAGCTTTCCACCGCCACTTCACCGATGCCGGTCGTTCCGCGGGACCAGGAAGACATCACCATCTATAAGACACTCGACCGTACCCAGATCGCGCCCGAAAACTTGAGTTCGCGCTATAGCGATCATCGGCTTTTGTCACTGTATTTTGACATGACGGCGATGCCGCCCGAAGACCAGGTCCGCGCGCTCGCGGCGGCGGAAAAGTTCGTGCGTACGCAGATGACTTCCGCCGACTTGCTTTCGATCCTCCGATACGCCGGAGGCTCGGTCGATGTCCTTCAGGATTTCACCGCAGATCGCAACCGCCTGCTCAGCATCCTGCAAACGATGATCGTGGGAGAAGGGCAAGGTTCAACGGAATCGATCGACGACGCGAGCAGCGCCGATACCGGAGCCGCTTTCGGACAGGACGACAGCGAGTTCAACATCTTCAATACCGACCGCCAGCTCTCCGCGTTGCAGACGGCGGCGAAAATGCTGGCAGGCGTTAGCGGAAAGAAATCCCTGATCTATTTCGCCAGCGGTCTGCGCCTGAACGGCGTGGACAACCAAGCCCAGCTGCACGCCACGGTCGACGCCGCCATCCGCGCCGGCGTCTCGTTCTGGATGGTCGACGCGCGCGGGCTGGTGGCAGAGGCGCCAATGGGAGATGCGACGCAAGGCTCGCCGGGCAACCAGGGAATGTACACTGGCGCGGCCGCGCAGGCCGTCAGCGACCAGTTCCAGCAGTCCCAGGACACGATGTACGCGCTCTCTGCCGACACCGGAGGCAAGGCGCTCTTCGATAACAACGATCTGACCAGAGGAATCGTTCAGGCTCAGCTCGCAATTTCCGACTACTACATCGTGGCCTACTACACCACCGATACGGCGCAGAACGGCCGCTTCCGCAAGGTGACGATCGCAGTAAATCCGGCGCTCGACGCTACCCTCGACTATCGCCGCGGCTATTATGCCAACAAGGAATTCAGCCGGTTCACTGCCGATGACAAGGAGCGCCAACTTGAAGACGCGCTCATGTTGGCCGATCCCATCACGGATCTCACAGTCGCAATGGAGATCGATTATTTTCAGCTCAACCGCGCCGAATACTTCGTGCCCATCGTCGTGAAGATTCCCGGACGAGAGCTCGCGTTGGCCAAGCGTTTCGGCGCCGAGCACACCTTGATCGATTTCGTCTGCGAGATCAAGGACGAGGTGACGGGGGTCACCATCTCGAATCTTCGAGACTACGTCAACATCAAGCTGAGTGACGCCACGGCAGTGCAGCTGGCGCATCGCCCTGTGGAATACGACACCGGCTTTACACTCTTTCCCGGCAGATATTCGATCAAGTTCCTTGCCCGCGATGACGAAACCGGAAGGATCGGCACCTACCAAACATCCTTCGTCATTCCGAATCTCAATAAGGAGACCCGAACGATCCCGATCAGCTCGGTGGTGTTGAGCGGGCAGCGAGTGGATATCAAGGACGCGCTATACAACGTGCCTCACGGAAAACAAGAAACGAAAGACTCAGCCGCGAACCCCTTGGTCGAAAACGACCGCAAGCTCATACCTAGCGTCACGCGCGTGTTCAGCGCCCAACGTGAGCTCTATGTTTACCTCCAAGCCTACGCCGGAGCCCCGACCGTTGCCCCTAATTCAAGCCACGTGCCCCGTGCGCCCCTCGTCGCTTTCGTGGGGCTGTATCGCGACCAAAAGAAAGTGTTCGAGACTTCCGCCAAAGCCGTGGCACCGCCAGTGGATAGCCGTCTTGGCACCACTTCGTTCAGTTTCGACATCCCGCTCGGTGGCATCGCACCTGGCAGGTACGAGTGCCAGGTGAGTGTTGTGGACCCGGCAAACCATCGGGTCGCCTTTTGGGTCGACCCGGTCATCGTACGCCCCTGAAGGAAGTGCTGGCCGGGCTAGGTCACGAAGGATGGATCGGAGCGGGATGGTCCACGCGACCCTAGTTGCCGGGCACGCGGACCGGGCATGTTGTCAACGCCAAGCGCCGCGCGGATAATGCTAGCCATGACCTCGACCACCGCATTTGCCAAAGGGAACTTCACCCAGACACCCGAATTCGAAAAAAATCTCGATCGCCTCGCCGAAGTCGCGGTCCGCGTGGGACTGGGAATCGCGCCCGGACAAGAGCTTGTGATGACCGCTACGCTCGACGCGGTCCCGCTGGCGCGGCTGATCACGCAACATGCTTACAAGGCAGGCGCCTCAGTGGTCACGTCGCTGCTCGCCGACGAAGAGTCGGCGCTATTCCGCTTTCGCTACGCGTCGGACGCGAGCTTCGATGCCGCCCCCGCGTGGCTCTATGAAGGTATGGCCGCAGCATACAAGAGCGGCGCCGCGCGTCTCGCGATCGCCGGCAACGATCCTTCGCTGCTCTCGAAAGAGGATCCCGAGAAGGTGAGTCGCGTGAATCGCGCCACGTCCAAGGCCTATCGCCCGGCGCTGGAACTGATCGCGCGGCACGAGATCAATTGGACCATCGTCGCCTGCGCCACTCCCGCGTGGGCCGCAGCCGTATTCCCGAATCTACCCTCGGACGATGCGCTGGCGCGCCTTTGGCAAGCCATATTCGCCGCATCGCGCGCGGACCAGCCCGACCCTGTCGCTGCGTGGAAAGAACACGACGCGAACCTGCACCGTCGCGCTGCCCGCCTCAACGAGAAGCGCTATTCAGCGCTCCACTTCCGCGGACCCGGCACCGATCTCCGCGTCGGCCTCGCCGACGGCCACCTCTGGCTCGGCGGAGGCACCATCGCGCGCAATGGCCGCTACTGCATTCCCAATATGCCGACCGAGGAAGTTTTCACCACGCCGCACAAAGATCGCACCGAAGGGCGCGTCACCAGCACCAAGCCGCTGTCGTATCAAGGCACCATGATCGAAGAGATTTCCGTGCGCTTCGAAGGCGGCAAGATCGTGGAGGCTCACGCCGCGCGCGGCAATCAGGTGTTGCAGCGCATGATCGAGACGGACGAAGGCGCGCGCAAGCTTGGGGAAGTCGCCCTCGTGCCGCATTCGTCGCCGATCGCCTCGAGCGGCTTGCTCTTCATGAACACGCTCTTCGACGAAAATGCCGCCTGCCACATCGCTCTCGGACAGGCCTACAGCACCTGCCTGAAAGACGGCGACAGCCTCACGCCGGAGGAACTAGCGTCGCGCGGCGCGAACAGCAGCTTGATTCACGTGGATTGGATGATCGGATCGAGTCGCATCGATGTGGACGGCATCAGCGCCGCGGGAAATTCCGAGCCGGTGATGCGCGCGGGAGAATGGGTGTAAGGCTCACCGCGCGAGCTTTTGACTGACTTTCCGGGTGCCCCATCCTCGCTTTCTGAGGGTGCGGCTGGTCACTCGACGGCGATCTTCGAGCCCTGCTGCGCCGAACCCGAAAGGTGCTCGATTCGCTGATCGATCACGGCGCGAATCGCCTTCAGGAATTCCACGCGCGAATTGTTGAGATGCTGCTTCACGGCCGGCGAAACCTCCAAGAGCTTCGCCACGTGATCGATCACCTCATGACAAGCGCAACGCCCGCTTCCCGCTTGCTCGCTTGCCGCATTCGGGGTTGTTGATTCAGCGTTCATGATGTCTCCTTCATCTCGACAGTCAAAACGCGGTTGTCGAGCCTCGCTCGAGACGGAAGCAGTGTCGCCATCGATCTCGGCAGCCCGATATGCCGCCGCAGCGTGCCCACTTCGACGACGAGTTCATCGCCCTTCTTGAACAATCCCACTTCGCCTTTCACGGCGAACGGCAGCAGCAGGCGAATCTCGTAAACGCCGTCCGATTTCCCGAAGGTGTAGGGCTTCTCGGTTCGGGTCACGGCTGCCGGGTCTTCGCCTTCATCATACAGCACGCCGGCCAGCTCTCGCAGCCGCTCTTTTCCCAGCACTTCGTGCGCGAAAAGAGGCACGCGCCGCACCGGGACCGGCGCAAAATACTCCTCGATCTCTTCCAGCACTCGCTCCTGCGATGTGTGCCACTCGGCGAAAAACACGTCCGTCACGTTTCTCGGCAGCAGGCGGTTAACGATCACCGTATCCACGGTCAGCCCGTGCAGCGAGAAATAGACGAACGCTCGCTGTGTCTCACGCAACACCATCTTTTCGGGGTTGGTTACCAGCCGGACGCTCGTCGTTTGAGGATCTTCCATCAGGTCGTCGACGCCCTCGAGCTTTTCGAAAAGATTGCGGATGTTGGCGAAGTAGCTGTCGGTCGGTAGCTCGAACGGCGCGACGCGATTGGCGATCGGCCGCACCGCCTTCAGCAGATTCCGCTGAAAAGGAAAAATGTGTTTCATGTACCAGTCGAGCGTGGTTGGCATGCTGATGAAGCGCATTGATTCCGCCGTGGGCGCCGCATCGAGGACGATCACGTCGTAGCGCTGCTCGCGCCGGTATTCGTTGATGTACATCATCGCGCTGAGCTCTTCCATGCCCGGCAGAATCGCGAGCTCTTCGGCCTCGACGCCGCTGATGCCGGTCGTGCGCAGCACGGACGTCACGTAGGATGAGATCTCCTGCCAGTGCCGCTTGATCTCTTTCTGGATATTCAGCTCGAAAATCGAGAGCTTGTCGCTGATGGGAAGCGGATCGGAAGTTTTCGAATGGAAAAGGTCGCCGCCAAGGTCAAACGAATCGCCCAAGCTGTGCGCGGGATCGATGCTCATCACGAGCGTGCGGTGGCCGATCTCGGCGAGCCTCACGCCCGTGGCGGCCGCCAGGCTCGTCTTGCCCACGCCGCCCTTGCCGCTGAACAGTAAAATCCTCATGCCTCTATTATAGCAGCGCGATTTGCGGTCGTTGGAGTGGCGAGTCTTTGCTGCTTTTAGTGCGCTTTGCTTTGGCGGATACGTTTCGAGAGCAGTTTCTTAGCCCTCTCGAGCTCCGCCCGCCGCGAGCGGCTAAGCCCGCGCCCGCCTCGGTTAATGAAGTAATTCAGCATCCGCATCCCCGACTGCGGCCCCTTCGGCGACACTTTCTTCGAAGCGAGCGCGCGAGCGATTGTCGACGCGCTCTTGGTAAAGAGACCGGGCGAAGGGTGCGTCGAATCCGTCTTCACCTTGGCCACCCATCGCTTCCCGGCCCGGCGGCTGTGCTTTCGCGTTTTCACTTGAGCCTCCTGCTCGTAACCGTGCACGAAACTCTCCGTAACAGGAATCGGGGCGAGTGCCTATATCAAGTGAGCGAGATCGCGTAGCCCTAAGCTCTCTGGTGCGAGGTTGCTCGATGATTTGTTTGGCAGCTGAATCGAAACGAGGTAACGCTACATCGAATTTCCTCCGGCTATACAGCGCTGGCCGGATTTGCGGCCGAGTTGCGAAGACCTATGCTCGCAGCCCGACCGAGAATTCGCGGAAAGATTGAGGTGCAACACTCATGGGTCACATTGCAACCGCAACGAAAAGAAACAGCACGCCGCCCGTGCGGAGTTACGATCACTTCGAAGAGGCGCTTCTCGCCAGGAAAAGGGAATTGACCGTCCGGATCGGCGAACTTCTAGGCGACGTGGTCGTGGAAGGCGAGCCCGAAGATGAAGGCGAGGTGGCTATCCAGAACTATTCGAAGGACTGGGCAGCCGGGGCGCTCGAGCGAGCGCGGCGCACGCTAAGCGAGGTCGACGCGGCCCTCGCTCGAATCAAGGCGGGAGACTACGGTGTCTGCGGCGCCTGCCACATCACGATCCCCAAAGCACGCCTCGAGGCTCTCCCGTGGGCCCGTCTCTGCGTACCCTGCGCCGAGCGCAACGCCGGCAACGACTGACGCCCATCCGCCTCGTTACTTCAGCCATCGCATGAGCTATGTCCGGCCTTGGGCGCTGCGCGACCGGGGCCGGTCGTCGTTCGTGCACCGCAAGGCCCCTTTCTTGCCTTCGCGTGTTTTCGAGCCATGTTCCTTCAAGATGCCTTCGGCCGTATCAGCGAGCGCCTCGCTGGGAACGCGAACCACGATCACCGCGCCCTCTGCCTTCACGTGGGTCGCGTAGAATTCCTGCTCGCCTATAAACTCCGGCTGGTCGCCGGAATCGTCGTAGACCTCTTTCGGATCGCGCCCACGCAATCGGTCGAAGGCGCGCGCGATCCGCTCGCGGATGCCCTCGTGAGGCTTAAAGCCCAGGTTTTCGGCCCTGAGATCGCGGTCAACGTCACTGATGACTTCGACCTGCTCGCCGACCACCCCTGCGCTCTCGAGGTCCTCTGTAGCTGCCTCAGCGTCCGCATACGAATCGAACAGGCCTATAAGTGTGGTGTGCATATCGCCTCACGCGGTGCCGGCGCTGTGGCTTCGCTCGCGAACCGCCTCAGGTGTGGATGCGAGCAGGGTCGCGCCGCGCTGTTGCTCGTCGCGCCTCGCCTGAATCACCATCCATTCCACATCAGTCGGCCGGCAGGCCGCGTTGATCACTTCGAAGACCCCCTGCTCCTTCGCCCTCCTGTATTGCTCGGAGTCAGCAAGTGCTGTCAGCAGAACCAGCCGCGCCTTGGGTTGCTGGCTGCCGCCGGCGGCAGCGCTCAGCACGTCCCGGTAATCGCCATCGGCAAAGGCGCGCTCGCAGAAGACCAGTCTGATGTGCTGGCTGTCCAGTATCTCGCGGCATTGGCTCACGTTAGAGGCGCAGAAACTATCAAAGCCCTGCCGGTCAAGGGTCGATACGAGAGTGCGGCGGCTCTGCAAATCGGAAGATGCAACCAGAATTTGCCATGTGTCGCTCATTGGGCCTCCTGAGGTATCCGACCTGAAACTGTGGGTACATACTCTGGACCGGATTCGTCTCGCTTCCAATCCGCAATAGACCTTAGAACCGCCCGAAGAAATCCAGTAGTAGTGCTGAGTCGATCCACAATTGTACGGATGCCGTAAGTGCACGCAGGGTCTCGCCGAAAATTTTGGATGACGGACGTGGTCGCAAGAGTATGATATGGCTTCCTGGCGCGTCACACGCCCTGTTGAGGTTCTCCGCCGGAGGTTCGATCATGAAGAAGCCCCTCGTTATCATTGGAATTATCGTCGTGGTGCTGCTGGTCATCATCGTGGCGCTGCCGTTTGTCATCAACGTCAACCGATTCAAGCCTGACCTCGAGACCAAGCTTTCCACCGCGCTCGGCCGCAAGGTTGAGATCGGCAATATCGGCCTCTCGATCATTTCCGGCAGCGTTGGCGTGGATAACCTGGTGATCGCCGACGATCCCGCTTTCAGCAACTCGCCCTTCCTTCAAGCCAAGGAACTCAAAGCCGGCGTGGCGTTGCTTCCGCTGATCTTTTCGGGAAAGCTCGAGGTCAGTTCGTTCACGATCACGGACCCGCAGGTCTCCATCCTGCGTTCTCCTTCCGGCAAATGGAATTTCTCGAGCCTCGGCGCGGGATCGCAGGCGTCGAAGAGCAGCTCGTCAAGCTCTCCCACGGCTTTCTCGGTCGAGGAGCTGAAACTCACGAATGGCACGATGGTCGTCGGCACCGTTGGCCGCGGTGGAAAGACGCAGACCTACCAGGACGTAGATCTCGAAGCGTCCGACCTTTCCTACACCTCGCAGTTTCCGTTCAAATTTTCCGCGAAAACGCCGGGCGACGGCTCGATAAAGATCGACGGCAAAGCGGGCCCGATCAACCCGACGGATGCGTCCCTCACGCCGCTCAGCGCCACCGTCGATGTCTCGCATCTCGATCTCGCCTCGACGGGCTTCGTTGACGCGTCGTCCGGCCTTGCTGGGCTGATTGATTTCACGGGCGATCTTGCGTCCGACGGCCAGCAGATGACCTCCAAGGGCACTGTGAAAGCCAACAAGATCAAGGTCGTGGCGAACGGCTCGCCTTCGAAGGTCCCTGTCAACGTCGATTACGATACGGCTTACGATTTGAAGAAAGGGACCGGCGTCCTGAAGACGGGAGACGTCCATATCGGTGCCGCCCTGGCGCATCTCACTGGCGCCTACGACACCTCGGGAACGACTGCGAAGCTCGATATGAAGATGAGCGGGCAGGGAATGCCGGTGCCTGATCTCGAAGGCATTTTGCCCGCCGTCGGTGTCACTTTGCCGTCCGGTGCGGCGCTGACCAGCGGCGGCTTGAATCTCAATCTCACCATTACCGGGCCTGTCGACAAGCTCGTGATCGCGGGGCCAGTCGAGATGTCCAATGGCAAACTTTCAGGGTTCAACCTTAAGTCAAAGCTCGGCGCGCTTTCCTCGTTTCCGGGACTCGGCGGGGGTGGCGGCGGATCGGACACCGAGATTCAGAAATTGAGCGCGAATATCCACGTTGATCCCAGCGGCACCCAGGCCAACGATTTGATCGTGGTGGTACCGTCGATTGGGACGGTTACTGGCACTGCCAACGTGAGCGCCAGCGGCCAGCTCAACTGCAAGATGTCTGCGAAGCTCGCGGGAGGCATCGGCACGGCCACCTCAGTGCTGACGTCGTTCGGTGGCGGCAAGAATTCCAACGGTATCCCGTTCACCGTCACCGGCACAACATCGAATCCGATATTCCTTCCAGACGTGAAGGGTATGGCCGGCAACATGGCGAAGGGTCTCGGCGGGGACGCCACGGGCTCTGCCGGCCAGGCCGCTGGAGCGGCAAAAGCCCTCGGCGGTCTCTTCGGCAAGAAAAAGAATTAGAAACCTATCGCATGAACCCGGACTGGCATCGAAAGTTCTTCTAACCAGCAGGCGGTTAGAGCCTACTTCCGCGAATAGCGCCGGTGAGAAACGAAAGACAAGGAGCGAAAACATGTGCGATCGAGATCATTCTGCGGAAGATCAGGAACGGTACGAAGCCCTCGGCCTAATCACGCGAAAGCAGTTCGGCGTCATGCTCGCGGCAGGCGTCGCCATGCTGCTGCCGAAAGTGGCCAACGCCGCAGCGGTCGCCGAATCGGACGTTACCGTAAAGACGCCAGACGGCGCTGCGGACTGCTACTTCGTCTATCCATCTACTGGCACCGCACCCGGCGTATTGATGTGGCCGGATATCTTCGGGCTGCGGCCGGCATTCCGCCAGATGGGTAAGCGGCTGGCCGAGTCGGGCTATTCGGTGCTGGTCGTGAATCCGTTCTACCGGACGCAGAAAGCTCCGACTGCGGCTGAGGGCGCGGCGACTCCGATCCAGCAGTTGATACCGCTCGCGCGAACCCTGAACGAGAACACGCAGGTGACGGATGCGAAGGCATTTATTGGATGGCTGGATCAACAACCATCGGTTGCCAAGAATCGCAAGGTCGGGACGCAGGGCTATTGCATGGGAGGGGCGATGGCCTTTCGCACCGCTTACGCCGTGCCGGACCGTGTCGGAGCCGTGGCGTCCTTCCACGGCGGCAACGGACTGGTCACCGCTATGCCAGACAGCCCCCATCTTCAGGCCGCGATGACCAAGGCACAGTTCCTGGTCGCCATTGCCGAAAATGACGATATGCAAGCGCCTACCGAAAAGACCGTGATGAAGGACACCTTTGACAAGGCGGGGCTGTCCGCGGAGATCGAAGTGTACCCGGCCATGCACGGCTGGTGTCCGCCGGATTCGCGCGTCTACAGCGAGCCGCAAGCCGAAAAGGCATGGAGCCGTCTGCTCGTGCTCTACGGTAAGGCCCTCGCGTGACCCATTTCACGCGCTGAGTATTGCTCGCGGCTAAGGCGTGGCCTCCGCAGGCACCTCGGCTCCGCCAAATAGCTGCCGCATCGCTCGCACTACGAAGCGAATCATAATCGCGACCGCCGCCAAGCCGACGACCGCGATTCCCGCAGCCGCATAAGCGTGCCGCGTGGCGAGCCACATAAGAAACACGACCAGCGCGTCTTCACTCAGGCTCAGTGCAATATTCGAAAACGGTTCCGGTGAATGCGCCACAGCAGCCCTTGCGGCGGTTTTGCCGCCGTGCGCGGCCAGCGCGATCAGCGAACCAACCAGCGTCGCGACGAGCCGTTCCCACTCGGGCAATTGCGCCGTTGCTCCGTAAGCAATTAGCCCTGCCACCGGGACCCGCACGAACGTGTGCATCGCATTCCAGAAAATATCGAAGAGCGGAATTTTGTCGCCGACGAATTCCACCGCAAAGAGCACGCCGCAAATCGCGATCACGTACCAGTTATCGACCAGATGCAGCGCAGGCGGCAGGGCCAGCACCCCAGCGTGGCTCAGTAGGCCCAGCATCGCGACGGTAGCGTACACATTGAGCCCGGCAGAAAAGCAGACAACCACGAGCAGCGCGGTTAGTTCCGTGCCGCTCGGGACCGGCGGCAGGATCGAAGCCAGGTGCGAGGCGAAGGTCATCGACCTCGAAGATACGACGCCCCACCGATTTCCGCTACTCCACGTTGAGCGTCAAGCCCGAGAGCGTCTGCGTGACGCCATTGATCGTCACCGAAACGCTGACGGAAGAGTCCATTCCCACAGGCGTGCCTGGATTTGGTGGAGGACCCGAGCCGCCACTCCCACCGCCACCGCAGCCAATACTCACCGCGAGCAGCGCGAACACGGTAAACATCAACGCGATGCCCCAGCGCCGCCTCTTCGCGCGATAGCTGAACATGATCATTGCGGCGCACAGCAGGGACGCGAGGGCCAGCGTGCCACTGGCGGTCTTCCAACCCGTGAAATTCGGTCGGTTTGGCGACACGGGAGCCACGGCGGAGGGCGCGGTCGTCTGGAATGTAATCGTCGCCATCGCGCTTCCGTTTGCTGGAATCGTGACCGAATTGCCGGAACTGCAGGACGTCTCCGAAGGCATGCCCGAGCAAATCGGGGCGATCGTGACGGCTCCATTGCTGCTGAATCCGCCCATCGCCGTGAATGTCAACGTCGCGGTTCCCGCTTGCCCTGGCGCCATCACCGGGATCACCGTCGGATTCAGCGACATCACGAACGTTGGCGCCGGATTGACCGTTTCGGTGATTGCTGGAGACGTAGAGCCGCTGTAGTTCCCGTCCCCGGCGTAAACCGCAGTGATTTGATCCGAGCCGACGGCAAGCGAGGTGGTCGTCACCTGCGCTTGGCCGCCTGATATGGGCGCGGGACTGCCGATCGCGCCGCCATTCGATTCGAATAACACGAACCCGCTCGGAGCCTGCGCGCCGCTCACGCCCCCGGAGATCGTGGACGTCAACGTGACGCTCTGGCCGGACGTAATCGTGTTGCTGGATGACGTCACGGCCGCGGTCGTGCCTACTTTCGTGACTGTTTGAGTTGCGGTACCCGACACGGATTCATAATTGGTGTCCCCGGAGTAAAACGCGATGACGTTGTGCACGCCGCCCGATATCGCCGAACTGGTGACCTGCGCCGATCCGCTTGAAAGGGCCACGCTGCCCAGGCTCAGGCCGTAGTCCGTCGAGAACGAAACATTTCCCGTAATCGCCGGGCCGCCGCTTTGCGTGGTCGTCACCTCTGCCGTAAACGTCACGGAGGATCCATACGATGAAGTGGGGCTTGACGAACTCAGCGATGCAGTGGCGGGATACAGCACCGAAACCGTGACCGGCGCGGACGTCGATGCAGCATAACTGCTGTCGCCGCTGTATTTTGCTGTCAGCGTGTCTTGGCCCTTCGGCAAAGTTGTCGTGTTCAGTTGGGCGGTGAAGGTAGCTTGATGCGTCGCCGGATCGACTCCAGTGTCACCGCCGCTCGTTGTCCCCACGGGCGTCGTCCCGTTGTAGAACGTGAAACTTCCCGAGGGCGCGTGGCTGGAAAAAATGCTCTCCGCGGTTATGGTTGCGCCCAGAGTCACGAGACCGCCCACCACGGCGCTCGTTGGCTCTGCGGACATTGTGTTCGTTGTGGTCGCCGGAGTGATTGCCAGCGACGTTGTGGCCGGATTCGGGCTCGGAGCGGTGAAACTATTGTCGCCGTTGTACGTGGCTGCCAGCACGTTCGTGCCGCCCCCAAGGTCGATCGTCTGATCCTCTGTGTAACCCTGCGGGTTAAGGACAAAAGTGCCGCCGTCCAAAGCCGTGCCGTTGTCTGCCAGCGAAATGTTCCCGGTTGGGCAGCCTGAATTTCCCGGACCATTGTTGGGGCAGGCATCGCCGGCCAGGCTCGTCACGTTGACACGCAGGCGAGCAGGCGTGCCAAACGTTGCCGTCGTAGCGTTCGAGTTGGTGACCGCTCCGGTAGTTGGGTTGATCAGTTCGTAGGCAAACGTGATCTTGCTCGCCTCGGGCGTCACCGTAACGGAAGTCGGAGGATTCGATGTGCTGGCCGCGAATGTGCTGTCGCCCGCGTACTGTGCCACAACGTTGTACGTGCCGCCGGGCAACGCATTCGTGCTTCCAGCCGCGGTGCCGCCGCTCAGCGTAAGTCCGAGAACTCCTTCTTGCGTCACTTCCGCCGGCGCAGTCGGAAAAGTCGTATCGGCGACCAGCGACACATTCCCCGTCGGCGTTCCGCCGCTGCCGGTCACGCTGATGCTCACGGGGACAGACGCACCGTGCACGATGTGTACGGCGGTTCCGGAGTTCAAGGTCAAAGTCGTCGTCGAAGTTTTCAGCGCCATATCCGCCGTGGTCCACTTCATCACCAAATCGTTCGCATTGACCGAGCCGAGCCCGGTCGCCTGATCGTAGCCGGTGGTGGTCGCGTATCCGGCCAGCACGCCCACGACATCCCCGGCGAAGGTGGTGTTGCAGTTGGGGCTGCCCGTGACGCAGGGCATTGCGATCGTTCCGTTGGTCACGTCGTAAAACACGCAGTTCGTTCCCGCTCCGCTACTCGAATTGCAACTCGCTCCGGGCTGCGCGGCCAGCTTGTAGAGAATGTAATTGGCGTTCCCTTGCCGCGATCCCGTCTTTTGCTCGACAAGCGCCATGATTCCGGCAAATGCCGGAGTGGACGCCGACGTACCGCCGACCGCGAGGAATTCGGTGGATGGATCAGACGAGTCGCATGACGTCGAGCCAGCCTGAACGCCATCCGCCTCGCAGATCAGATAGAACGCTCCCGAAGGCGACCCCGAGGCTGCGAAGAGCGAGACGTCCGGCACGTCGCGCTTTCCGTCCGCCGGGACGCCGGTGCCCGTTTGCCACGTCGGCTTGGCATAGCCGCCCGTGCACGAAGACGGGCTCGTTCCGTCATACGTCGTGCAGTTGCTCTTTCCCCCCGATCCGCCGACGGCCGTGACGAAACCTACCAGCTGCGAATCGTTGCAGTTGGTTTCCGCATTGTTGCTGTAGCCCAGCAAATTGCCGAAGACGGCATTCGTACACGAATCGTTCCACGTGGTTTCCGGAATGTAAGAAATCGCGGACAGCGTCGCGGGCGTTCCTGCGGGCGCGCCCGGCGGCACGGCGTTGATGCCGTTCCAGTAGGTAGCGGGATTCGTCAGGTCGAAGAAATCGGTGCCGCCCACAGCCACGTTGTATGGCGTCGATGAGAATCCGCTCACGGACAATCCCAACTCGGCCGCTCCGCTGGTTTCAGCGTTCCTGTCGCAAACGGCTGAACCGCTATCGCCCGTGGCCACGAGTGCCGTGATCCCTTGAGCCGACGCCTGCTGCCACAGCTGGTTGTAGAATTGGTTTCCGGCCGAGCCCAGGAAGAGCTCGCAAATCCCGTAGCTTTCGCTGAGGATCCCAGCGAGATTATTGTCCACGATATATTGCGCCGAAAGATCGACGCCGAGGCTCGATTCCGTGGTCGCCGAGGTGACAACGTCGATGGTCGCGCCCTTCGCAACCGCCCCCGCCCACTCCACGTCGAGATCGGACTCCGTCTCATCGCCTTGCACCGTGCCGGGATCAGGTCCGTCGAGGATGATTGTCGGGTTTTTTGCGGCCAGCCCGAAATAGCTCCGAAAATCCTGCACGTCCGCCATTGCGATGTCTGTCTCGGCTACGATCGCGATTGTCTGGCCCGTGCCGTCGATCGCCGGGGCTGCGTTCCAGAGTGGCAGCTCGTTATAAATTGTGGCGAAGTCGTAGGGAGTGACGCCGTAGCATTCCAATCCGGGAACGCCGCAGTTGCCTCCGAGCGTGAAAAGCGGTGTCGCCGGCTCGACCTTGCCGGTGGTTTTCGACCGCGAAACCGGACCCTCCACGTGGTACATCGCGTGCCGCGGAAAATTGTAAAGGCTGTCGATTCCAGCGACCACCGGCGTGAGCGCCGTCGGAATCTGAGGATCGCTCGCATTGGCCCAGTGGTTTTCGCCATTCACGTTGTACTGGTGAATTTGCGTATGAAACGCCTCGCGAACCTGCCCCGCCGTGCCCGAAAATTCGATCACCGTCCGCCCGTTCGACACGCGATTCACGGTGAAGCCGTGCGATTGAAGCCACAGCGTGATCGTCTCAATGTCGGCGTCCGCCGGACCGAACCGCAAGCCGAATTGCTGCGGCGTGAGCCATTGGTGGTAGTTCGGCGATGATGAGTCCTGCTGCTGATTGAGCAGCGCCTCGAGGGCGGTCTCTTGCGCCGCGCTGCGAGTCAGCACCAGCAGCATGCGCGCCATCGGCAGGGAATCGGGTGCCGGGCCGCGGTCGAACTCGGGACGCGCGAGAGGATGCGTGTTGCCCCGCAGCGTGGTGAGTTGCGATTCGTTGACGGCCGCCGCCGCGATGCGCGGCGGGACGTTGCTTTGAGCGGAAACGGCGAAAGGAAGAAGAACCAGCGCTGCTGCCAACAACCCACTTCGAAAAAGTGTGAATCGGTTTTGCATGGCCGCCTCTGGGTGGCTAACCAAGCCCAAGTCGTTTCAATCGCTGCTGGGCGCAAATCCAGCGCTTTGCGCGCAGCCTGGAACGAACGTTAACGAATGCCTTTTGGTGTGGCGGATATATTGCCGATTCGGCTACGGGCCGTCAAGAGCAATCCGACGGTGGTAAAAAGGCCCTGTGTTCTCTAAAGCATCTGGCGAAGGACGTACTGAAGGATGCCGCCGTGTTGGTAGTACGCGACCTCGAAGGGCGTGTCGACGCGGACGAACGCGGTAAACTCCTTCGTTTTTCTTGCGCCGTCGCGCGCGCGGACTTTGATTTTCTTTCGCGGCTCGAAATTTTGCGCTAGGCCCTCGAAATCGAAGATCTCGAGGCCCGTCAACCCGAGGGACTTGGCATTTTCGCCGGGCAGAAATTCGAGCGGCAGCACGCCCATTCCCACAAGGTTGCTGCGATGAATCCGCTCGAAGCTCTCCGCCAGCACCGCCCTCACGCCCAGCAGAATCGTTCCTTTGGCCGCCCAGTCGCGCGACGATCCCGAGCCGTATTCCTTGCCGGCGATCACCAGCAGCGGCACGCCCTCTTCGCGATATTTCATCGCGCCATCGTAAATCGTCATCTGCTGATCGCCGGGCTGATGGACGGTCCAACCGCCCTCCGTGCCCGGGGCGAGCTGGTTGCGCAGGCGGATGTTCGCGAACGTGCCGCGCATCATCACTTCGTGATTGCCGCGCCGCGCGCCGTAGGAGTTGAAGTCTTTCGGCTGCACGCCGTGCGCGATCAGATATTTTCCCGCGGGGCTATCGGCGGGAATCGAGCCGGCCGGCGAAATGTGGTCGGTGGTGATCGAATCGCCGAGCACCGCCAGCACGCGCAGCCCGCGCAAATCCGAAATCGCGCCCGGCTTCACCGGCATCTTCTCGAAGTACGGCGGATTCTTGATGTATGTCGATTTGTCGTCCCACGAATAGAGATCGCCTTCGGGCACCGGCAGCGCGCGCCACTTGTCGTCGCCGGTGAAGACGTCCGCGTATTCCTTGTGGAACATCTCGCTCGTCACCGAATTGCGCATCGTCGACTCGACTTCTTGCGGCGTCGGCCAGATGTCGCGCAGGTAAACATCGCCGCCGGACTTGTCCTTCCCGATCGGATCGTTGACGATATCGAGATCCATCCGCCCCGCGATCGCATACGCCACCACCAGCGGCGGCGAAGCCAGATAATTCGCGCGGCACAACGGATTGATTCGGCCCTCGAAATTGCGATTCCCGCTCAGCACCGAAACCGCCACGAGGCTGTTGTCCTTGATTGCCTTGCTGATCGAGTCCGAGAGCGGCCCGCTGTTGCCGATGCACGTCGTGCAGCCGTAGCCGACCAGATTGAATCGCAGCTCGTTCAGGAACGGCCAAAGCCCAGCCTTCTCGATGTAGTCCGTCACTACCTTGGAACCGGGCGCAAAGCTCGTTTTCACCCACGGCTTCACGCGCAGCCCGCGCTCCACGGCTTTCTTCGCCAGCAGGCCCGCGCCCAGCATCAGCGACGGATTCGACGTGTTCGTGCAGCTCGTGATCGCCGCGATCACCACGGAGCCGTCCGCCAGTTCGAATTTGTCGCCGTTGTTTTGCACGCTCGCGTGCTTTGCCGGCTCGGTGAGCGATTTTTCGAAGGCCGATTTCGCCTGCGTCAGCGGAACGCTGTCCTGCGGACGCTTCGGCCCCGCCATCGTCGGCACCACCTTGGAAAGATCGAGCTCGAGCGTGTCCGAGAAAACCGGGTCGGCGGTCTCGTCGGTGCGGAAGAGGCCCTGTTCCTTTGTGTACGCCTCGACGAGCTTCACCTGGTCCTCGTGCCGGCTGGTGAAACGCAGATAAGCGAGCGTCTCCGAATCGGCCGGGAAAAATCCCATTGTCGCGCCGTATTCCGGCGCCATGTTCGCGATCGTCGCGCGGTCGGGCAGCGTGAGGCTCGAAAGTCCTGTGCCGTAGAATTCGACGAATTTCCCGACCACGCCCTTCTTGCGCAGCATCTGAGTGACGGTAAGGACGAGATCGGTCGCCGTCGCGCCTTCCGGCAAGCGCCCGTGCAGCTTGAATCCCACCACCGCCGGGATCAGCATCGAGAGCGGCTGCCCGAGCATCGCGGCCTCCGCTTCGATTCCGCCTACGCCCCAGCCGAAGACGCCGAGGCCGTTCACCATCGTGGTGTGCGAATCCGTGCCCACCAGCGAATCGGGAAACGCGAAGCGCTTGCCATCCTGCTCGGCGCTGAAAACCACGCGCGCGAGGTATTCGAGGTTCACCTGGTGGCAGATCCCCGTGTCCGGCGGCACCACGCGGAAATTGCGCAGGCTCTTCTGTCCCCAGCGCAGAAACGCATAGCGTTCGATATTGCGCTGCATTTCGAGTTCCGCATTGAATGCAAACGCGCCAGCCCCGCCGAATTGATCCACTTGCACGGAATGATCGATCACCAGTTCGGCCGGCAGCAGCGGGTTGATCTTTTTCGGATCGCCGCCCAAGTTGCGGATCGCATCCCGCATCGCCGCCAGATCGACTACCGCCGGAACGCCCGTGAAATCCTGCAACAGCACGCGCGCCGGCATGAACGAAACTTCCTTCTCGCTTGCTCCTGAAGCCGAGCCCGGGTCCCACGCCGCGAGCGCCCGAATGTCGTCCGCGTGGACGAACCGGTCGTCCTCGTGCCGCAGCAGATTCTCGAGCAGCACCTTCAGCGAGAAGGGCAGCCGCGCCACGTTCCCCACCTTCGACGACGCGAGCGATTCCAGCCGGTAAATTTCGAATGAGTCCTTGCCCACGCGAAGCGTCGCGCGGGTCGCGAACGAGTTCTTGGAAGCAGCCGTCATACGAGCGCGAATTCTCCTTTGGCCCAACGCCCTATCTTATCGCAATGCGTGACCCTTGCGACACGATGTTCCCGGGCGGGCATCGATGCCATAGGACAAAAGTGCCGCTTCAGGTATATTGCGCCCAGCGTGAAAAAGATCAATCCAGGGCAGGAGCGGCAACGGCTGGCGGAGGAATACCGCCGGATGAGCGACGGCGAGCTCGAACAGCTTGCCGATGAGGCGGGCTCTCTCACCGACATCGCCAAAGACGTGCTGGAGCGCGAGATCGCACGTCGCAAGCTGCGCGTCGAACTGCAGAAAGCGGAAATCGCCGGAGAAGAGCTGCAGCCGTACCCTGAATTGGTCACCCTGAGGAAGTATTTGTACGTTCAGGACGCGCTGCTGGCGAAGAGTGTTCTCGATTCGGCGGGCATCGAGTGCCGCCTGGGCGACGAAAACACGATCCGCATGGACTGGTTCTGGTCCAACCTTTTGGGTGGCGTGAAACTCTGGGTTCGAGAAGAAGATGCCCAGCAAGCCGCGAGCTTGCTTGACCAAGAACGCCCCGACTCGTTCGAGGTCCAGGGTGTCGGCGAGTACAAGCAGCCGCATTGCCCGAACTGTGGCTCGAAGGACGTTACCTTCGAAGGATTGAACAAGCGTGCTGCCTACGGAAGCCTGCTCGGCACGTGGTTCGTTGGAATTGTGCCTCCTATTCCATTCAAACACGCCGCGTGGAAGTGCCGCGCCTGCAGCCACCAGTGGGAAGAAACCCACAGACCGGAGAACTAAACGCGATTTGGCTTTCTATCTGCTCCGTCAAGAATTGTTAAGAGATCGGTAAGACGGAAACGCACGCTGTCAGGGTGTCGTCGTATAGCCAGGATCCAACTCGTCGTACTGGAGGCTTCCCATGAACCCTTCCCGGCCCTGGGGCGCCACTGCTTCACTGATCGCTGTGCTGTTACTCGTTCCGGCCGCGCGTTCCGCATCGGCGCAGAGCTTCGTTCAGCCGGAGGTTGTTCAGATCGCCCACATCGAAGGCGACGTGCGCCTTTCTCCAGGGAACTCGAAGGCCAAAGACGGCGCCATTGGAAAGACCTGGGTGCAGGCGGAAGAGGGAGTTCCGGTCGAGCAGGGATCGGATCTTTCAACTGGAGCGGGCAAGGCGGAGATTGAATTCGAAGACGGATCGGTGGTGTACCTCGCCGATAATTCGACCTTGCTCTTCGAGCAGCTCGTCGACTTCAACGGCGCGCCGAACACGATCCTCGAATTGGCGAGCGGCACGGCCACGATCGACCTGCACCCGGCGCCGGAGGGATCCTTCACGCTCGACACGCCCAGCACCGATCACGTCACGATCACGTCGCCGGGCTCC